>Ga0315277_10000714_pt1 | contig 51140 bp, 51 predicted proteins | sample YL17G05_15_MG_FD_203695 | JGI IMG/M metagenome (GOLD analysis project Ga0315277, IMG submission 203695) | Sediment microbial communities from Yellowstone Lake, YNP, Wyoming, USA - YL17G05_15 | ecosystem: Environmental > Aquatic > Freshwater > Lake > Sediment | place: USA: Wyoming | collected... | reverse complement strand
TGCTCGCGGCACCTCGGTTCTCGACGATCATGCTGTACCCGTTCGGGTTCGCGCTGCTCGTGCTTTCGAAGGTTCACTCGATCACGAAGAACGGCCTCGCGATGGCGTACGCGGGGCCGGAGGAAGGGCTCGTGCGCGCGAACGCGCGCCTCGGACGGATCGCGGTCGGCGGCGCGGCACTCGCGGCCGGGCCGGCGGTGCTGCTGTTCAAGATGGGCGACGCCCCGGCCGTGCTGTACGGGGCGGCGGTCGTCTACGGCTCCACGGCGTTGATGAACCTGCGCCTGCCGCATCCGCGCCTGCGCGGTGGCCGCGGCGAAGCGAGCCGGCTCGGCGCGATCTCACAGCTCGCGGTACCCGCGATCGGCGGCGCCGGACTGCGCGCGGCGAGCGGGTTCCTGCTGTTCTCGATCGCGTTCGCGCTGCGTCGGAGCGGCGAGCCGACGTACTGGTTCGTGGTGCTCGCCGGCACAGCGACGCTGGGGAGCTTCCTCGGCGACGTCATCGCACCGCGCCTGCCGGCGTCGCTCCGCGAGGAGGCCGTGGTGATCGCATGCGTGATCGCGGCAGGGATCGGCGCGTTCCTTGCATTCGTGGCGTTCTCGCTGCCGGTGCTCGCGGCGTTCGCCCTCGTCGCCGGGGCGTCGGGCGAGCTCGGGCGCCTCGCGTTCCAGAGTCTCATGCAGCAGCTTGCACCCGGCGGCGCGCACGGCCGGGTGTTCGTGCGGTACGAGGTGCTGTTCCAGCTCGCATGGGTGGCTGGCGCCTTGTTGCCGGCGATGCTGCCGATCGAGTTCCGCGACGCGTTCCTGATCCTGTTCGGGCTGTACGTGATCGTCGGCATCGGCTACATGACGCCGGATCTCGTCACCCGCTTCCGGAGCAGGAGCGCGTGACGGCTGGCGCGCCGGCGGCAGATCGCGGCGGTGCGCTTGCCCTATGCTTGGGTGCGGTCACTCCCGGGGAAGGCTGAGACGGAGGAGGAACGGATGCCGGAGTGGGTCACGGTCGGGCAGGCGGGCGAGATCGCGGACGGCGAGGTGAACTCGTACTCGGTCGGCGAGCGGCAGGTCGGGATCGCGAACGTGGGCGGCGCCCTCCATGCGTTCGACGACCTCTGCTCGCATCAGCAGTGCTCCCTCGCGGCGGGCGAGCTGGACGACGTTGTGATCGAGTGCCCGTGCCACGGCAGCCGGTTCGACATCACGACCGGGGAGGCGGTCCATGGCCCCGCAACCGATCCGGTCGACGTCTTCGAGGCCCGCGAGGAGGGCGACGAGCTCCAGGTCTCCCTGGAGTGACCGGGGAACAACCTCAACATGCTCGGGCGCGGGATCGTTCTATGCCGCTGATCAGGGCGCGGGTCCGGCCCGACCCGAGGAAGCTCGCCGACCCGGAGTTCGACCTGCGCGAGCTCGCGCCGAAGGGGTAGTTTCGGGCGCCTCCGGAGGAGGCCGGTGATAGGCTTTGCCACCCGCGCCGGATGGGTGCACGGCACGAGCCCGCGAGGAGCGACCGCACGATGGACAGGCCCGAGATCATCCTGGCCCCCGGCCCGACCCCCATCCCGCCCGAGGTCTACCTCGCGCAGGGAAGCCCGCTCGTCTACCACCGCGGTCCGGGGTTCGGGAAGCTGATGAAGGACGTGACGGCCCGCCTGAAGGAGCTGTACCGGACCGAGAAGGCCGACGTGCTCCTGATGACGTCCTCGGGAACCGGCGGTCTGGAGTCGGCGATCGAGAACTGCTTCTCGCCGGGCGACGAGGTCTTCGTGCCGCTCGCCGGCTTCTTCGCCGACCGGTGGAAGAAGCTCGCGGAGGCTCACGGGCTGACCGTGCGCACCATCGAGTACGAGTGGGGCCGGAGGATCCGGCCCGAGGACGTCGCCGATGCGCTCGCCGAGCACCCCGTGAAGGCGGTGTTGCTCACGCAGTCCGAGACCTCGACCGGCGTGATCCAGCCGATCGAGGAGCTGGCGCACGTGGCGAACGAAGCCGGGGCGCTCTTGATCGTGGACGCCGTCTCCTCGCTCGGTGCCGTGCCCTTCGAGTTCGATGCGTGGGGGATCGACGTCGCGGTCGGCGGCTCGCAGAAGGCCCTGTCGGCGTCACCGGGCATCGCGTTCGTTGCGATCAGCCGGCGGGCGTGGAAGGCTCACGAGACGGCCACCGTGCCCCGCTTCTACTTCGACTGGAGCATCTACAGGAAGTCCGCCGAGCTGCCCGACCCCGAGAACCCCTGGACGCCGGCGATCAGCGTCATGCAGGGCCTGCAGGCCGCGATCGAGCTGTACTTCCAGGACGGGGTCGACGCGGCGCTCGCGCGCCACCGGATGCTCTCCCGCGCCGTGAAGGAGGGCGCGATGGCGCTCGGGCTCGACCTGTTCGGCGAAGGGCTCGAGGACAACTGGACCGTTACGGCTATCCGCGCGCCGGATGGCCTGGACGCCGACACGATCTCCGACCGTATCCGCGCCGACTTCGGCTGCGTCCTCGCCCCCGGGCAGGGCCCACTGAAGGGCAAGGTCTTCCGGATCGGACACTTCGGATACTTCAGCGAGCTCGACATCATCCGGGGCCTGGCGGCCCTCGAGATGACCCTCGAGCGGCTCGGCTACCCCGTGAAGAGGGGTGCCGCGGTGGCCGCCGCCGAGGGGATCTTCCAGGAGGCGCGATGAGGGTTCTGGTCACCGAGAAGCTGTCGGAGCGGGGTCTCGACCTCCTCCGCGAGGACTTCCAGGTCGACGTCCGCACCGACCTCGCGAAGGAAGGCCTCGCGGATGCGATCGGACCCTACGACGCGCTCATCGTCCGCTCGCAGACGCGGGTCACGGCCGAGATCATCGAGGCCGGAGAGAGCCTGAAGGTCGTCGCCCGCGCCGGGATCGGCCTGGACAACGTCGACCTCGAGGCCGCGACGCGCCGCGGCGTGATGGTCGTGAACGCGCCGCAGTCGAACATCGTGTCGGCCGCCGAGCACACCATCGCGCTGCTGCTCGCGCAGGCGCGCAACATCCCGCAGGCGAACACGGCGCTGAAGGCCGGCGCGTGGGAGCGCTCGAAGTACCAGGGCGTCGAGCTGCAGGGCAAGACGCTCGGCATCGTCGGCCTCGGCCGTGTCGGAACGCTCGTCGCGCAGCGAGCCACGGCGTTCGGCATGAGGATCATCGCGTTCGATCCGTACGTGCCGAAAGAGCGCGCGAAGGAGATGAGCGTCGAGCTCATGCCGACGCTCGAGGCGCTCCTCGTGCAGGCCGACTTCATCACGATCCACCTCCCACGCACGCCCGATACTGAAGGGCTCATCGGGGAGCGCGAGCTGTCGCTCGTGAAGGAAGGCACCCGACTCGTGAACACGGCGCGGGGCGGGATCGTCGACGAGGCGGCGCTCGTGAAGGCGCTCGAGGGAGGGCGCCTTGCCGGCGCGGCACTCGACGTCTTCGCCGTGGAGCCGACCACCGAGTCGCCGCTGTTCGCGTTCGGCGACGTCGTCGTGACGCCGCACCTCGGCGCCTCGACCTCGGAGGCGCAGGACAAGGCCGGCACCTCGGTGGCCGAGATGGTGCGCCTGGCGCTGAAGGGCGAGTTCGTCCCTCATGCGGTGAACGTCTCGGCCGGCGCCGAGATCTCGGAGATCGCGCGGCCGTTCCTGGCGCTCGCCGAGAAGCTCGGCGTGCTGCTCACCGGCCTCGCGCAAGGGGCGGTGCACGCGATCGAGTGCCAGTACCTCGGCCACGTGGCCGAGGTCGATACACGCGTGCTCACGCTCGCGACCGCGAAGGGCGTGCTCTCCAGCGTCGTGCACGAACCGGTGTCGTTCGTGAACGCGCCGATCATCGCGCGCGAACGGGGCATCGCGATCTCGGAGACGAGCTCGGCGGTGTCGACCGACTACGTGAACCTGATCGCGATCCGCGCTGAGACCGAGGACGGCGAGGTCTCGGTCGCCGGCACCATCGTCGGCAAGCGGAACGCCGAGCGCGTGATGCAGGTCCTCGGCTACGACATCGAGATGGCGCCGGCGCGCTACATGCTGTTCCTCACGTACGAGGACCGGCCGGGCGTCATCGGCGGGGTCGGCACGATCCTCGGTCGGCACGAGATCAACATCGGCACGATGGACGTCGGCCGCGGCTCGACGGGCGGCACGGCGCTCATGGGCCTCACGCTCGACAGTCCCGTGGCCCCCGAGGTCGTGGACGAGATCGGCCGGGCCGCCGGGGTCGAGACGATCCGCTTCATCGTCCTTCCGGAGTAGGCGGGGAGCCGGACGTGGTAGGAAGCGCCGGAACGGCTGCTACACTCGCTCGGTCATGAGGCGACTCCAGGTGACGTCCGGTACGGCGGGCAACTAGCTCGCCCGACCGCCTCCCCGGCGGTCCCGACCGCCGTTCCGTCCTAACTCGAGCCACGGAGCCGTCAATGAACACCACACGTCCGAAGACCGCGGTCCGTCGTCTGGCTCTCGCGCGCCTCATCTCGGTGACGGGTAGCGCGGCTGCCTACACGGCGCTGATGGACGCGGTGTTCCGAAGGACCGCCGGATCGCCCGGGTGGCTCGTGGCGACGCTGCTCGTGACGTTCGGCGCATCGGGCCTGCTCGGCCCGATCGGCGGCGCGCTCGGCGACCGCTTCGACCGGCGGCGCCTGATGATCGTCTCGGACCTGCTGGGGGCCGGCGCGTTCCTCGCGCTCGCGTTCGCGCGCACGCCGGAGACCATGCTGCCGATCGCGTTCGTGAGCGCGGTCGTCGAGACGCCGTTCTGGGCGGCCTCGGCAGCCGCGATCCCGAACCTCGTCGAGGAGAAGGACCTGTCGTGGGCGAACGGGCTCCTCACGATGGGCGCGAACGCGGGGATCACGGTCGGTCCGGCTCTCGGCGGTGCGCTGTCGGCGGTGATCGGGCACCCGGCCGTGTTCGTGGCGAACGCGGTGTCGTTCGCGGTCTCGGCCGCGCTCGCCGCGACGGTCCACGGTAGGTTCCAGGCCGAGCGCTCGCCGGAGCACGAGCACCGGGGGCTGCGGGCGGGGTTCGTGTTCCTCTTCCGCGACCGAGTCCTGCGGGCGGTCACGTTCGCGTGGGTCACGTTGGTCGCCGGCGCCGGGATGGGCATGGTCGCCGACCGTCCTCTCGCCGAGGTGTTCCACGCCGGCGCGATCGGCTTCGGCGCGATCATCGGGCTGTGGGGCTTCGGGGCGGTCGTCGGCTCGTTCCTCGGCCGGCGCATGAGCGAGCGGACGGAGCCGCGCTGGCTCGTGGGCGGGTTCCTGATCATCACGGTCTGCGGGGCCGTCACGGGGTTGTCGCCGTGGTTCCTGCCGATCCTGGTCTCGTCTTTCTTCTGGGGGCTCGGCGACGGGCTGGGCGGCGTGGCCGACCAGAGCATCCGTCAGCGCCGGACGCCGGACGCGGTGCGGAGCCGGGTCGTCGCGGCGTCCGAGGCGCTCGTGAACGCGGCGCAGGTTGCCTCGTACCTGCTCGCCGGCGTGGTACTCGGTGCGATCGGGCCGCAGCGGGTCTACCTGCTGGGCGGTCTGGCCTCGGCCGGCGCGGCACTCGTCGTGTGGCCGACCGCGCGGCGGCTCCGAGCGCGGGCTAAGGCTGCGGCGGCGTGGCGGTCGTCCCCCGGCCCGAACGAGGAGGTCCGGGAGTCCCAGGTCACCGACCGGCTCCCGGGGGCATCATGAGGGCGGGATGGAGAGCCTCGCGGGACATCTGCTCATCGCCGGCACGGGTCTGTGGGACCCGAACTTCCGGCGCACCGTCATCCTGATCGGCCACCACGACGAGGGGGGCGCGGTCGGGGTCGTGCTGAACCGGGCGAGCGAGGTCACGGTGGCCGAGGCGGTCCCCGCCCTCGCGGACCTCGTGCCGTCCGACGAGCCGCTGTTCATCGGCGGGCCGGTTCGGCCCGAAGCCGCGGTCGTGGTCGCCGACTTCGAGCGTCCCGAGCTGGTCGAGATCGTGGCGCTGGGCTCGATCGGGTTCCTGCCCGAGGAGACGGGCCCCGACGAGATCGGCGGCGTCCGCCGCGCGCGCGTGTACTCGGGCTACGCCGGCTGGGGGCCGGGACAGCTCGAGGCCGAGCTCGGGCAGGGTTCGTGGATCGTCGAGCCGGCGCTCCCCGAGGACGTGTTCGCTCCGGATTGCGACAGGCTGTGGGACGACGTCCTGCGGCGGAAGGGGAGAGAGTACGACCTCGTCCGTCTGATGCCGATGGACCCGTCGCTGAACTAGGGGCGCCGCTCCACCGGCGTCGGACCCATCCGAGCGATCTCTCCCACGACGAGGGCCGGGCGGCTCCAGCGCGAGGCGATCTTCTGCACGCGCCGATGTTCCGCCGTGCGCAGGCGCGCCAGCCGCGGCCAGCCGCGGGGCGCGGTGCGGAAGAAGTACGCCTTCCCGAGCTCGGCGAGCGTGAGGTAGACGATCACGAACGCGACCAGGATCAGTAGGAACGACACCGGTAGCGGCGTGAAGCCGAGCGGACGGGCGAGGGGCGGCACGTAGGGGATCACCACGCCGGCGCCGGCGCACGAGAGCGTGGCGATGAGCTGCGTCGTGCTCGGGCGACTCCGGAAGAACGGCACGCGCCGCGTGCGGATCACGAAGATCACGAGCGTCTGGGTCGCGAGCGACTCGACGAACCACCCGGTCTGGAAGAGCGACTCACCGGCGTGGAAGACCCACAGCATCACGCCGAAGGTGGCGAAGTCGAAGATGGAGCTGATCGGCCCGAAGAACACCATGAACCGCCGGATGAAGTGCGTGTCCCATTGCGAGGGCCGGGCGAGCATCTCCTCGTCGACGTGGTCCGTCGGGATCGTCGTCTGGCTCGTGTCGTAGAGCAGGTTGTTCAGCAGGATCTGGCTCGGCAGCATCGGCAGGAACTTCAGGAACGCCGAAGCGCCGGCGGCGCTGAACATGTTCCCGAAGTTCGACGACGTGGCCATGAGGATGTACTTGATCGTGTTGGCGAAGATCCGACGGCCCTCGACCACGCCGTCGGCGAGTATCCCGAGGTCCTTCTTCAGCAGCAGGATGTCGGCGGCGTCCTTCGCGACGTCGGTCGCGGTGTCGACAGAGATGCCGACGTCGGCGTCGTGCAGCGCCACTGCGTCGTTCACGCCGTCGCCCATGTAGCCCACGACGAGGCCGTGGTCCCGCGCGAGGTTGATGATCCGCGACTTCTGTTCCGGCGTGACGCGGGCGAAGATGAGCGTCGCGCCGATCGCGGCGGCGAGCTCCTCGTCGGGCATGCCGTCGATCTGCCGGCCGGTGATGGTGCGCCCCGGAGGTGTCCCGAGGTCGCCGCAGACCTTTTGCGCCACGCGCTCGTTGTCGCCCGTCACGATCTTGACGCCGATCCCGAGGCCTGCGAGGCGCGCGAGCGACCCGGCCGCGTCGTCCTTCGGCGGGTCCACGAACGCGAGGAACCCGGCGAGCGTCAGGTCGCGCTCGTCCTCGGGTCCGAGGGTGTCGAGGCCGGCGCCGTTGCGCGTGGCGACGGCCACGACCCGGCTGCCGGCCGAGAACTCGCGGTCCACGATGTCTCGGGTGCTCCCCGGCACGTCGCGGCAGACGGCGAGTACGGACTCGGGGGCGCCCTTCGTGATCACGAGGCGGCCGTTGGGCCCGTCGATGAGGACCGACATCATCCGCCGGTCGTAGTCGAAGGCGGCCTCGGCGACCCGGCGCCACGACGAGGTCGCATCCTCGGAGGCGCCCGGCGCGACCCAAAGGGCCTGATCGAGCGGGCTCCCCCCGGTGGGCGTCCCGTCCTCGATCACGACGTCGGTGCAGAGGAGCCCCAGGCGGAAGACACGCTCGTCGGGCGCGCCGGTGAGGCCGACCGCTTCCCGGAACGCGATGCGCCCCTCGGTGAGCGTGCCCGTCTTATCGGTGAACAGGACGTCGATGTTCCCGAAGTCCTCGATCGCGACCAGGCGACGCACGAGCACGGACCTCCGCGCCATCCGCTGGGCGCCCACCGAGAGGCTGATCGTGACGATCGCCGGAAGCAGCTCGGGGGTGAGGCCTACCGCGATCGCCAGCGAGAACAGGACGGCGTCGATCAGCGGCCGGCCGATGATGAGGTTCACCACGAAGATCGCGACGACCAGGATCGCCGTGATCCGCACGAGGAGCTTCCCGAAGTCGCGCAGGCCGTGCTGGAACGCGGTCTCGGGGTGGCGCTCGCCGAGGCGCATCGCGATCGCGCCGAACTCGGTGCCGGAGCTCGTTTGGACCACGACCGCACGCGCGGTTCCGGACCGCACGACGGTGCCCATGAAGGCGCACGACGGCAGGTCGATCGGCGATTCGGGTCTTTCGACCGGTGCCGCCTGCTTCTCGGCCGGAAGCGACTCGCCGGTCAGGACCGCCTCGTCGCACTCGAACCGATCCGCGGTGAGAAGGCGCACGTCGGCCGGCACCACGTCGCCGACCGAGAGCAGCACCACGTCGCCCGGCACGAGCTCGGTGACGTCGATCGTCACGAGGTGCCCTCCACGAACGGCCGTCGCCGTGTGGCGGATCTGCTCGTGCAGCGCTTCCACGGCCTTCTCGGAACGGAATTCGTTGAAGAAACCGAGCCCGATCGAGAGGACGAGTATCACGAGGATGATCACGGCGTCGGTTCCCTGTCCGGTGAAGCCCGACACGAGGGCGGCGATCACGAGGATGGGGAGGAGCGGGTTCCGCAGCTGGTTCGTGAGGACCCGCCAGGCGCTCGCTCCGTGGCTGCGGAGCGCGTTCGGCCCCGCCTCGACCAGTCGGCGAGCGGCCTCGTCCGGCGGGAGGCCGTCCTCGCCGGAGTTCAGGGTCGCGAGGACCCAGGCCGTCTCGGCGGCGGCCGCCGCCCGGAGCTCGAGCCCCTGCCAGCCTGGGACGGCGTCCGTCCGTTGTCCCACGCCTGCGGACACTACCAAGTCGTGAGGTTCCGTCCGGAGTCGCCAAGCCCTGTCCGGACCGGCGGCGGTCGGTATCCTGACGGGCAACGGCCTCTGGCCGCCCGTCACGCACGCGAAGGAGGCACCGATGCCGATCACGCCCGTCGAGAAGATCTGGATGGACGGCGAGCTCAGGGACTGGGCGGACGCTCAGATCCACGTGCTCTCGCACGCGGTCCACTACGGGAGCGGCGTCTTCGAGGGCATACGGTGCTACGAGACGAAGCTCGGACCGGCCGTCTGGCACCTCGAGGAGCACGTGAAGCGGCTGTTCCGCTCGGCGAAGCTCTACCACCTCGACATCCCGTACTCGGCGGAGGCGATCTCCGAGGCGGTCAAGGGCGCGATCCGAGCGAACGGCCTCACCGCCTGCTACATCCGCCCCCTCGTGATCCGCGGCTACGGCGAGATGGGCGTGAACCCGCTGAACGCGCCGGTGAACGTGATCGTCGCGGTCTGGCCGTGGGGCGCCTACCTCGGCGAGGACGCGCTCGAGCGCGGTGTGCGCGTGAAGATCTCGTCGTGGAGGCGGAACGACCAGAACTCGCTGCCGGCCGCCGCCAAGGCCACCGGCCAGTACGTCAACGCCGTCCTTGCCAAGGTCGAGACGCTGAAGGCAGGGTACGACGAAGCCGTCATGCTGAACCAGCACGGGTACGTCACCGACGGCACCGGCGAGAACATCTTCATCGTGCACCGCGGCGCGCTGATCACGCCCCCGACCCAGGCCGGATGCCTCGACGGCATCACCCGAGCGTCCGTGTGGCAGATCGCGAACGACCTCGGTTACCAGGTGCGCGAGGAGAACCTCGTCCGCACCGACCTCTACAACGCCGACGAGGCCTTCTTCACCGGCACGGCCGCCGAGATCACGCCGATCCGCGAGGTCGATGACCGCGTGGTCGGGGAGGGCATGCGGGGTCCGATCACGAAGGAGATCCAGGGCGTGTTCTTCCCGGCCACGAAGGGCGAGATCGAGAAGTACGCGTCCTGGCTCACGCCGATCGGATAACCGCGAACCGGGGCCGACCGACAGACCGATGGCGAACGTATCCACGATCGAGGGGGTCAGGGTCTCCGCCGATCACTGGATCGGCGGGGTGCACGTTCCGTCGTCCGACATGTTCCTCGACCGCTCGCCGATCGACGGCGAGCTCCTCGCGATGGTCGCTCGCGGCGGCAGGAAGGAGGCCGGCGAGGCCGTCGCCGTCGCCTGCCGCGCGTTCGAGGTCTGGGGGAACACGGCGCCCGACACCCGGGCGAAGATCCTGCACCGGATCGGCGAGGCGATCGAGCGGTGCGTGAACGAGCTCGCGATCGTCGAGACGACCGACAACGGCTCGCTGTTCCGCTCGATGCGGAAGGACGTGATGCCTCGTGCCGCGCAGAGCTTCTACGCCTCCGCCGACCAGCTGCTCGCGTTGCGCGAGGACGGCCTCGAGACCGACGGCCACACGAACCGTGTTCGCTGGGAACCGGCCGGCGTCGCCGTCCTGATCACGCCGTGGAGCGCGCCGTTCATGCTCGCGTCGTGGAAGGTCGCGCCGGCGCTCGCGGCCGGCGACACGGTCGTGCTGAAGCCGGCCGAGTGGGCGCCGCTCACGGCCTCGATGATGGCCGACATCGCGCGCGAGGCAGGTCTCCCCGATGGCGTGCTGAACGTCGTGCAGGGCATCGGGGAGGAGGCCGGCGCCGCGCTCGTCGCGAACCCCGGCGTCGACCGCATCTCTTTCACCGGCTCGGTCGCGACCGGGAAGCTGGTCGCGGCGGCGGCCGGCGCGAACCTCACGCCCGTGTCGCTGGAGCTCGGCGGCAAGTCGCCGTTCATCTGCTTCGCCGACGCCGACCTCGACGCGGCCGTCGCGCAGGCCGTGAACCAGTACGACAACGCCGGGCAGGCGTGCCTTGCCGGCACGCGGCTCCTCGTGCAGCGGGAGGTCTACGAGGGGTTCCTCGGGCGCTTCGTCGCGAAAGCCTCGGCGCTCCGGCAGGGCGACCCCCGCCTGGAGGCCACCGACATCGGCCCGCAGATCACGAAGGAGCACTTCGACCGGATCGACGGGTTCGTACAGCGGGCGAAGGCCGGCGGCGCGAAGGCCGTGATCGGCGGCGAGCCGAACGAGGAGCTCGGCGGTCTCTACTACCGCCCCACGCTGTTCGTCGACGCCACGGAGGGCTCGGAGATCCTCACGCGGGAGGTGTTCGGCCCGGTCCTCACGCTGCAGTCCTTCGCCGACGAGGACGAGGCCGTGGCGAAGGCGAACGCCACCGACTACGGCCTGGGCGCGATCGTCTACACGGGCGACGAGGAGCGGGCCGCGCGCGTCTCGGGGCGGTTGGTCGCCGGGACCGTCTGGGTGAACTCCTTCTGCGCGCGCGACCTGCGGGCGCCGTTCGGCGGGGCGAAGGACTCGGGGATCGGCCGCGAGGGCGGGCGGCGCAGCTTCGACTTCTATGCGGACGTGAAGAACGTGTGCACCGCCGAGGGACATTCGACCGCCTGAAGCCCGGCCTGGTGTGTCGGAGCCCGGGACCCCTTCGGATAGACTCTCGGTCCCACGGAACGGAGGACCGATGGACGGATCGCTCGTCGGCGTGGTCATGGGGTCGCGCTCGGACTGGGAGACGATGCAGCACTGCGTCGAGACACTGCGCTCGTTCGGCGTTCCTTGCGAGACCCGCGTGCTGTCGGCCCACCGGACGCCCGACGAGCTCGCGGAGTGGGCGGCAGGCGCCGAGGGGCGGGGCATCGAGGTCATCATCGCGGCGGCCGGCATGGCCGCGGCGCTGCCGGGCGTGGTGGCGGCGAGGACCACGCTCCCGGTGCTCGGCGTCCCGTTGGGGTCGGAGCTCTCCGGGCTCGACTCGCTGCTCTCGATGGTCCAGATGCCGGCCGGTATCCCGGTCGGGACGCTCGCGGTCGGCAAGGCCGGCGCCGTGAACGCGGCGATCCTCGCGACCGCGATCGTCGCTCGGCGTCACGAGGAGTACCGCGGGAAGCTCCGCGCTCACCGGGAGGAGCAGGCCGCGAAGGTCCTCGCGGAGCCCGACCCCTCGGCGGGCTGAGGGGCGCGTGGCCTACCTCACGTGCCCGTGGTGCCTGACCCCGCAGATGGTGGGCGAGGACGCCGACTACTACCAGTGCTTCACCTGCTACGGCGAGATCCGCTTCACCACATGCCCCGAGTGCGGGTTCAGGCAGACCGTGAGCAAGAAGTGGACGGTCTTCACGTGCGGGAGCTGCGAGGCGAAGGTGGAGCTCCCACGGCGCTGGTCCTACGCGGCTTCGACGAAGGCGCGCGAGGTGCAGGGCACCGGCCAGTCCTGGCCGAGGCTCTAGGGCAACCGCGTGCTTGCGCCGTGGGTCTAGCCGCGGGCCGCTTCCAGGTCCCTCACCCTCGCGACGTCCAGCACATGCTCGTCGTACGAGGGGATCAGCCCCTCGTCGAGGATCGGGTGCCCCCACGGTGTGACCGGGTCCGGCGGCAGCGGCCTGCCGACGTTCACCGTGTCGTTCTCGGCGAACCAACCCCACTCGTCGTAGTCGCGTTCGCGGTTGATGTGCCACTCGGCCACGAGGGCACCGCAGTTCGGGCAGTACGCGCGGGGCCGGAACTCCCCGCGGAGCGACGGGTTGTGCGGGCCCGACAGGGGCGTGTGCTGGGTCCAGTAGGCCTGGTCCCAGTCGAAGCCCCGTCGGCATCCGGCGCACGTGACCTGCCGCTCGCCCATGAAGCCACCTCCTTCGCGCCGAGGATCGAGATAACGATGCGCCGCAGGCCCATGGTGGGGCAGGGGCAACGGTCCCCCGGGGTGGGGGACCGCAGGCGTGCTCCCGGGTTTGGCGCGTCGCCTCTTCACGAGCGTCGCGCTACCTTCTGCGTGGGCTGAGGGCCACGTGGGCCGAGCGCCGAGGGGCCGGTCTCGTGGCCGGGTCCGAGGCGCAAGGGAAGGAGGTCGAGGGCCATGGACGGGAGAACCGCGAACGCCGGCCGGCGGGCGGCGGCGGTGCTCGGCGACGGGGGAGTTGGGACGAAGCTGATGAGGCTCAGGCGGTGGAACGTCGCGATGGGCGTCCTCCACCTCGGGCAGGGGGTGGCGATGCTGCTCGTGTCGAGCGCCTTCGCGTTGCCGGTGACGGCGGCCTTCCTCTACTTCAACCCGATGAAGCAGAAGCTCCTCCCGAGACCCGAGACGCTGTTCGAGCTGCGGATCGGGCCGATGGTGGCCCTGTTCTTGTTCCTCTCCTCGATCGCGCACTTCCTGCTCGCGTCGCCTCGCATGAACGCGTGGTACGGGCGGAACCTCCGGCGGGGGATGAACCCGGCACGGTGGATGGAGTACTCGCTCAGCTCGTCCGTGATGATCGTGGTGATCGCGATGCTGGTCGGCATCTACGACATCGCGAGCCTGATCCTGCTCTTCGCCCTGAACGCCTGCATGATCCTGTTCGGCTGGATGATGGAGCTCCACAACCAGACCACCGAGCGGACGAGCTGGACCTCCTTCTGGTTCGGGGTGTTCGCCGGAGCGGTGCCGTGGGTCGCGATCGGGATCTACCTGTTCGGGTCCGGCGGGTCGGAGGGCGGACCCCCGGCGTTCGTGTACTGGATCTACCTGTCGATCTTCGTCTTCTTCAACGTCTTCGCGGTGAACATGGTCCTGCAGTACCGCAAGGTCGGCCGGTGGCGTGACTACCTGTACGGGGAGCGCGTCTACATGATCCTCAGCCTGGTCGCGAAGTCGCTCCTCGCCTGGCAGGTGTTCGCCGGAACGCTCCGGCCCGTCTGAGGAGCGCGCCGGGGAGGACTCGAACCTCCGACCCGCTGCTTAGAAGGCAGCCGCTCTGTCCGGGCTGAGCTACCGGCGCTCGTGAAGATGGTAGAGGCCCGAGGCGGGCGCCGTCGTCGTTCGGCCCGGTCGACCCTCGGGCCCTCCCGTGGCCCGGTGACCCGCGGTCGCGGTGCGCGACCCGGCCGAGGGCTATGCTGAGCCGCCGTGGGCGCAGACGACCTGACCGTTGTCCGAGCCGGACGCCTCGTCGACACGCAGGCCGGCGTTGTCCTTGCCGGACAGCTGATCACCGTGCGCGGCGAGCGGGTCGAGGCGGTCGGCCCCGACGAGGGTCGGTACCCCGACGGCGCCCGCGTCGTCGACCTCTCGAACCACACCGTTACCCCCGGACTGATCGACTGCCACGCGCACCTGGTCGGCGACCCGGAGAGCGGCGAGTACGCGACGCTCCTCATGCGCACCGGCGCGCAGGAGGCGCTCTCGGGCGTCCGCAACGCGCGCGACACTCTGCTCGGCGGTTTCACGACGGTCCGCGACGTCGGCACGTTCCGCGCGTTCGTCGATGTAGCGCTCCGCGAGGCGATCGAGGGCGGGTGGGTGCTCGGCCCGCGGATGCAGTGCGCCGGCGCATACGTGACGGTCTCGTCCGGCAGCGGCGACATCCCACCGGTCGCGCCCGACGTCGTGATCCCGCGCGAGCTCCGCTTCGGCGTTGCGAACTCCGTCGACGAGGTCCGCCGCGTGGTTCGCGAGATCCTCCACAACGGCGCGGACTTCATCAAGATCCTCGCGACCGGCGCGGTCCTCACGCGCGGGACGAACCCCGGTGCGCCCGAGTTCAACGAGGACGAGCTCCACGCGGCCGTCGAAGAGGCCGGGCTGTACCGAACGCACGTCGCCGCGCACGCGCACGGCGCCGAGGGCATCAAGAACGCGATCCGCGCGGGCTGCCGTTCGATCGAGCACGGCTCGCTGATGGACGACGAGTCGATCGAGATGATGGCCGAGCGCGGCACGTACCTCGTCGCCGACATCTACTGCGGTGACGTCATCGCGGAGGAGGGTCGGCGCCGGGGCTGGCCCGCGGAGATCCTCCGCAAGAACGACGAGACGACCGACGCCCAGCGCGAGGGCTTCACGAAAGCGGTGAAGACCGGCGTGAAGATCGCGTTCGGAACGGACAGCGGCGTGTATCCGCACGGTGGCAACGCGAAGCAGCTGCCGTACATGGTCCGCTACGGCATGACGGCGATGCAGGCGATCCAGAGCGCGACGATCGTCGCGGCCGAGCTCATGGGCTGGGAGGACCGTGTCGGCTCGATCGAACCGGGGAAGTGCGCGGACCTGATTGCCGTTCCGGGCGACGCGCTCGAGGACCTCTCGAGCTTCGAGGACGTCGCGTTCGTGATGAAGGGCGGCGAGGTCTGCAAGCAGGCCTGAACGCCGCCTCGCCCCGGCGGTAGGCTTGCCGTGCTGACGTCTTGGAAGGAGCCGGCCATGAAGAAGTGCCCCTACTGCGCGGAAGACATCCAGGACGCGGCGGTCAAGTGCCGCTACTGCCAGTCCTGGCTGGTCGACGAGGTCCCCGCGAGCGCCGAGACCCCGCCGCCCGGCGCCGAGGTCCACGAGCCCGAGGTCCCGAGGGCCGAGGAGCTTCCGAAGGCGGAGCCGGCCGTTGCTGCTGCACCCGCCGCCGCCGCGCCGCCGGAGCAGAAGGTCGAGTTCACCCACTCGGGCGAGCGGTACCTGCTCGGGTACGGGGCCGACTTCTATGGCATCTGGGACCGGCAGTCACCGGCCATGCCGATCGAGCGCTTCCCTCGGAGCGACGACGGGTGGGGCCAGGCCTGGCAGCGCTACGCGACCATCGAGCGCAACTGGATGGACCTGCGCACCGGCCAGCGCGCGCCGTGATCCGCCGGAGCTAGGCGATCAGCGCCGCGCAGTCCTTCTCGTCCGGCAGCATCGGCCGCAGTTCGAGCTGGTACCAGCTCTTGCCGTCCTGCCAGTAGGGGTTCTGTCCCGAGGGCATGCCCTCGACGACGGCGAGCAGCGTCCGCACGTCCTTGCCCTCGGCGACGGTGCAGTACACGTTCGGGTAAGCCTCCGGCGAGGCCTGTCCGAACGTTGCGAGGGGCTCCTCGAGCGGCCATGTCACGGTCGGCCAGTCGCTCTGGGTCGGCCGGGCGTCCGCCTCCGAGAAGAAGACGCCGAGCCGCTCGGTCTCAAGGGGCGTCGCGGCGCCGCCGTCCAGGAGCTTGAACGCGCCGTCCATGAAGTCGATGAGCGCGGCGCGCTGCTCCTTCTGATGGGCGGGCACGTTCGGGTCCATCTCGCTCCAGCCGAGGCCGATCGCGAACGTCTGATGAGACGCCGAGCCGGTGTTCGTCCTGAACGCGATGCCCGGCACGTCGAAGACGTCCGGCAGGTCGAGGAACGCGTCGCGCTTGAGCAGGCAGGCCGCCTCCGCGTCGTGCAGGAGCGCCTGGACCTCGTCCTCGGTCAGTTGGCGCCCCGCGAGGCCGGGCACGAGCTGTCCGGCGGTGGCGCCGTCGATCCCGAGGAGCCACCCGTCTCCGTACAGGGTCAGGTCCGGGATGGAATCGGGCATGAATGAGGGCGGGGGAAGCCCGCCGCTTCCGCCGATCCGGAGCACGACGTCAGTGGGTCCGGTCGCGTGCGGGACCGCCTCGGTGCTCCGCTTGCACGGGTGCCAGCTCCCGCCCTCGTCGTCCCCGTCGGAGCAGGAACCCGCGAGGATCGCGACCAACGTGAGGACGAGCGCAACGAGGAACTGTCGGCGCACGACGCCCACCTCCTCCCCACCTCCCCCCTCGACAGCATCGCACCGCCCGTGGGTGCCGGCTCAGGGCCGGAGGACCCGCCGGAGCCGGGCGTCTCAGGCCTGCAGAGCGGGCGACGGGAATCGAACCCGCACCACCAGCTTGGAAGGCTGGAGCTCTGCCATTGAGCTACGCCCGCGGTAGGCAGAAGCGTAACAGCGTCGGGGCCCGGGCTGGACGCTCTCGCCTCGCCGGGTCTCACGGTGCGGTACCTTGCCCACATGCGTATCCCGTTCAGGTTGGTGGATGTGTTCTGCGAGCGGCCGCTCGCGGGCAATCAGCTGTGCGTCGTTCCAGAGCCGGTCGAGATCGACGACGCGATGATGCAGGCTCTCGCCAAGGAGATCGGGTTCTCCGAGACGACGTTCGTGACCGAGGCGGGCGGCGACCGCTACGCGATGCGGATCTTCACGCCCGGGCAGGAGCTCCCGTTCGCCGGGCATCCGACCCTCGGCACGGCCTTCGTGATGGTGAGCGAGGGGCGCGTGACGTCACCCGTCACGCAGGTCGTGAAGGCGGGGGAGATCCCGGTCGAGGTCGACACCGAGCTCGGGTTCGCGCGGATGCGCCAGCTCCCGCCGGTCTTCGGCCCCCCGTTCGAGGACCGAGCAGCGGTGGCTGCTGCGGCGGGGCTCACGGCGGACGACCTGCGCCCCGACCTTCCGATCCAGACGGTCTCGACGGGGCTACCGCCGCTGATCGTCCCGGTGCGCGACCTCGAGACGCTACGGCGTGCACGGCGCGACGGCCACCTGATCGGCGAGGTCGTGAAGCGGTCCGGCGGTGAGGAGCTCTACCTGTTCGCCGAGACCGACGACGGCGTCACGGCGCGCATGTTCGACTGGGAGCTCGGCGTGGGGGAGGACCCCGCGACGGGTTCGGCCGCGGGACCCCTCGGCGCGTACCTCGCGAAGCATGGCCTCGCCCGGATGCCCGGCACGGTGCAGATCCGCCAGGGCGAGCAGGTCGGCCGCCCGAGCGTGCTCGAGGTCGAGGTGCGACCCGAGGGCGACTCGTGGGCGATCACGGTCGGCGGCGGCGTCGTGATCGTCGGTCGCGGGGAGTTCGAGCTCGCGGACTGAGCCTCCGCGCATAGAATCCCGTCCGCGGGGCGTAGCGCAGCCTGGTCAGCGCACCTGCTTTGGGAGCAGGAGGCCGGCGGTTCGAATCCGCCCGCCCCGACGGGGATGGTCCGGTAGCATCTGCCGAACGCCGTCCGACGGAAGAGGAGGTGCTCGTTCCACGAAACGAGCGGCCGGATGTCTGCTCGCCGTATAGGTGTTCGCGCTCGTAGCCGCGACCAACGTCGCGGCGGCCCATCCCGGCGTTGCGTTCCGAGACCCGATTGTCTACGCGGGCTTGTGGCAGGGCGACACGAACCAGGGCTACCCGTACACGATGCGGGTCAGCAGCGGCGGCAAGCTGACGAAGGCTCGGGTCAAGTACGAGATCCGCGGGAGCGGCTGCATCCTCCGCTCGACGGCAACGTGGACGGGCGCGAAGCTGATCAAGGACGACCACTTCCGTGTCCACATCGACGACGTCGGCGGCTCGGCGACGATCGAGGGCGACTTCGTCCACAAGAGCGTCGCGAAGGGCACCTACAGCGGGACCTCGAACACTACCTCGGGCTGCGCCGACCACGCGGAGGGGACCTGGAGAGCGACGAAGTGACCGGCGCCCAGGCCGTCACGGAGATACCGTCGGCCGCCTGCGGCTGAGGCCGAACACGGCGTCGCCGGCCGCCGGTAGGCTCCGGGGAGTGAGGGTCGTCTCGGAGCTTCCGGAGATCGCTTCAGAACGGGTGCGCGCGATGCTGCGCGGGCTGCCAGACGCGCCCGGCTACCGGGTGCTCGCCAAGCCGCTGCGCTACCGCGAACGACCTCACCTCGCCGCGTGGACGGACTTCGACGGCCGCACAATCGTGCTGCAGGTGCCCGAGCCCTTCCTCCCGTTCGGGGAGGTTGTGCCCTACGGGGCGAGGCGCCGGCCGGGCAAAGGGATTCGCTTCATCTGGCTGACCGAGGGCGTCACGTTCAAGACCCCGCGCGAGGTGCTCCGGTTCCTGTACCTGCACGAGTGGATGCACTGGTACCTGAAGGAGCGCCTGGGGAGGAAGTCGGCGGCCGAGACCGCCTGCGACCGCTTCGCGCTGCGCAACTACCGGCGCCGCGCGGTCACCCTCGAGGACGCCCGGGCCGCGCTGCGCCGCGAGCCCTAGGCGCGGCGCCGGGCACGGCGGAGCCGGAACCCCTAGGCGCCGATCGCTCGCCTGAGCAGCTCGACGAACTGCTCGATGCGCAGCTGCCGCCGCTGCGGCTGGTTCGGGTGCCGGTGGAACAGACCGGGGTCCAGCTCCTCGGTGACGAGCGCGTCCTGGAACCGCTCGGCTAGCCAGTCGATCATCGACGCCGTCATCTCGACGTCGAGGTCGTCGCGCACCTCGCCGCGCTTCACGCCGAACTCGACGAACTCGAGCGTCCCGTAGGGGTCTTCGCTCACGAGGAAACGGTTGATGTCGTGCTTCAGCTTGAGGTCGGTCCCGTAGTTCCCGATCAGCGCGACGCGGTAGGGGATGAAGTCATCATGGATCAGGTGCTCGGTCCGCTCGAGCCAGTACAGGAACGTCGCCCAGAAGCCCTCCTCGCGGACGTCGTGCGGGGCGTCGAGCCAGGCGGGGAGCGAGATGACCGCCTTCCTGTAGGCGGCGAGGAACAGCCCGGCCTTGCTCCCGAAGTGCTGGAAGACCGAGCCCTTCGCGATGCCGAGATCGGCGGCGATGTCCTCGATCCGTGCTCCCTGATACCCGTGCTCGGCGAAGTGGCGCATCGCTGCCTCGACGATCAGCTCGCGCTTGGCCGCAGCGCGCGGCCTCGCCGTCTGTGACCTCAGGTCATCCTGCACGGCTCACCGCTCCTCTTCCCGGTGCTGAAGTGATACTTCATCGACGAGGACGTAGACTGACCAGCGGTCACATCGTACAGGATAGACGAGGTGCTCCTCGCTTAGGCGCCGGCGGCCACCTGCGTCAAGACTTGGTCCACGCGCGCGAGACCCTTGAGCGTCCGCTCGATCTCGAAGCCGAACCCGAACCGGATGCCCTTGCCGAGGCCGAACATGTCGCCCGGCACGAGCAGCACCGACTGCTCGGTGCGGATCCGGTCGACGAGCTCGGTCGAGCCGATCGGCAGCCGGTACTTCACGTAGGCGATGGCGCCGGCGACCGGCCGCACGTACTCGAACACGTCGTCGTGAGTGTGGATCCACTCCTCGAGCGGCGGCAGGTTCATGCGGATGATCTCCCGCGTCCGCGCCAGGATGTTCTCGCGCACCTCGGGCAGCATCGCCACCCCGGCCAGCACGTCCGACACCATCCCCGGTGTGAGCGTCGTGTAGTCGTGGCGCTCCCAGATCCGGCGGATGAGCTCCGGGGGCGCGACCGCCCACCCGATCCGCAGGCCCGGCATCGCGAAGGCCTTCGAGAGGCCGCTCGTGATCACGGCCTTCTGGTAGCGGCCCCAGAAGGTGGGTGAGCTGGCGTCGGTGTCGACCTCGGCGCCGCGGTAGATCTCGTCCACGACCAGCCACGCGTCCGCCCGGCCCGCAACGGCGACGATCGCGTCCATCTCCTGCTCGGTCAGCACCGCCCCGGTCGGGTTGTTCGGGTTGCAGACCATGACGACCTTGGTCTTCTCGGTGACCGCCTTCTCCAGCCCGTCGAGGTCGAGGGCCCACCGGCCGTCGCGGAGCTTCAGCTCGAAGGTGTCGGTCGCTTCACCGAAGTGGCGGCCGAGCCCCCAGCCCTGCATGTAGTTCGGCACCATGAACGCCAGGCGGTCGCCCGGCTCCAGCAGTGCCCACAGCGTGAGGAAGTTCGCCTCGGATCCGCCGTTCACCACGGTCACGTGGTCCGCCGTCGCGCCCGGGTACCAGGCGGCGATGCCCGCGCGGGTCTCGTCCGCTCCCTCCGAGAGCGGGTAGCCGAGCTTGGTGGCGAGGAACGTCTCCGCATCCGCGACGGGCCCGAGCAGGTCCCGGATCGACATCGGCAGCACACCGGACTCGGAGAGGTCGAACTCGACCTCGTGCCAGTACAGGGACTGCATCCGCTCCATCTGGAACAGGTCGATGCGCATCGGGACCTCCTCGGTCGGCTCGGTCGGACCGTAGCAGCCCGCCGGCCCCGGGGGGAAGGGGCGCGGCTTGACCCCAGGCCGCCGCTCCGCGTCGCGGCTGCTGCGTCCGCCGACTACGCTTCGGGGCGTGGGACGGGACGTGCTGGTCTTCCGCGAGGCGGACGTGCGGGCGGCGCTCGACATGCCCTCGCTGATCGATGCCGTCGAGCGCGCGTTCGTTGCGTACTCGAGCGGGCGGGCTGAGCTACCCGGTGTGATCCACCTCGACGTGCCGGAGCACCGGGGCGAGATCCATGTGAAGGCCGGGCACCTCCACGGCGGGTCGCACTACGCCGTGAAGATGGCGTCGGGGTTCTACGACCTCGACCCACCCGCGATCGACGGGATGCTCGTGGCGTTCGACGCGACGACGGGCGCGCCTGCGGCGCTGCTCCTCGACAACGGGTTCGTCACCGACGCGCGCACCGGGGCGGCGGGCGGTGTTGTGGCGAGGCACCTCGCGCCGGCCGCCACGAGGAACGTGGCCGTGATCGGCACCGGCGGGCAGGCCCGGTACCAACTGGACGCGCTCGCCGTCGCCCGGCCCGATTTCCGTGAGGTGCGTGTGTGGGGGAGGAACCGGGCGCGCGCCGCGCGATGCGTGGAGGATCTCCGCGTGCGACCCGGGCTTCCCGAAGGATGCACGTTCGGCGTCGCCGACACCGTGCAGGAGGCCGTCGCCGGCGCCGACGTCGTCATCACATGCACCGCCAGCCGCGAGCCGCTGGTCCGCGTCGAGTGGCTGGCCCCGGGGACCCACGTGACGGCCCTCGGGTCGGACGGCGCCGATAAGCAGGAGCTCGACGTGGGCGTCCTCGCGCGCGCCGACCTCTTCGTCGTTGACAGCCGCACGCAGTGCGCGCAGATCGGGGAGCTGCACCACGCCCTCGACGCCGAGATCGTGCTCTCGCCCGACGACGTTACCGAGCTGGGCGAGATCTGCGCAGATCTGAAGCCCGGCCGCACGTCTGAGGAGCAGCTCACGGTGTGCGACCTCACCGGCGTGGGCGTCCAGGACGTGGCCGCGGCGCAGCTGGTGCTCGAGCGGGCCGGTGCCGGCATCGAGCGGATCGCGCTCTGACCCGCGTCAGCGGATCCGGGCGGTCCGGAGCAGCGCGACGATCTCGTCGTGGAGCACGCCGTTCGTCGTTAGGACCGATTCACCGTGCTCGAGCGGCTCGGCGTCGAAGGTGGTCATCCGGCCGCCGGCCTCTTGCACGATCACCTGCAACGCGGCGTAGTCCCAGGTCGCAAGCTCGGGCTCGAGCATCACGTCCGCCGACCCGCGCGCGATGAGCATGTGCCCCCAGAAGTCGCCGAAACCCCGGTCGCGGCGGGCGTCGCGGAGCAACTCCCGGATCGGTGTCCCGTACGGCCCGTCGAGCCAGTCGGCGACGTCGGCGTGCACGACGAACGCCCGGGAGACACGGTCGGCGCGCGACACCCTGATCGGGGTCCCGTTCAGCCACGCGCCGTTGCCCTTCGTCGCCTCGTACCGCTCGCCGAGGGCCGGGGCGTTCACCACCGCCACGACCGGCTCGTCGTCGACCGCGAGCGCGATGAGGTTCGCCCATACCTGGATGCCGTCCGCGAAGTTCTTCGTGCCGTCGATCGGGTCGACGATCCAGCGGCGGCTGCCGACGCCCTCCAGCCCCTCCTCCTCGCCGAGGACGGCGTCGCCGGGGAAGCGCTCCCTCACCGCCTCACGGATCATCTTCTCGATCGCGATGTCGGCGTCGGTAACCGGAGTCCGGTCGGGCTTGAGCCGCACGTCGAAGTCATGACCGAAGAGCGACATGCCGATCTCGCCGGCGCGGTCGGCCAGATCGTTCGCGAACGCCAGCTCCTCCTCGTACATCAAGGTCAACGGTACCGGACAGCGGGGGTCGCGCGCTGGCTTTTCCGATACCCTCGGAAGCCTGATGCAGACGACCGTCGAAGAGACCGACAAGCACACGGTGAAGGTCACCGTCGAGGTCGACACCGAGCGGTTCGGCAAGGACCTCGATCGCGCCTACCGCAAGGTTGCTCAGCAGGTGCGGATCCCCGGTTTCCGCAAGGGGAAGGTGCCACGCCGGGTGATCGACGCGCAGATCGGCCGCGAGGCCGTCGTCGGGGAGTTCCTCGAAGACTCCGTGCCCGAGTACTACCGCGAGGCGCTCCGCGAGCACGAGCTCGCGCCGATCACCGACCCCGACATCGACGTCGCGCAGGTCGAGGAGGGCAAGCCGTTCGTCTTCACGGCCACGGTCGAGGTCCGCCCGCGCCTCACGCTCGAGGAGCGTGACTACAAGGGCATCCGGGTGGAGCGGCCCTCCGCCGACGTCTCCGACCGGGACGTCGAGGAGCTGCTCGATCGCCTGCGCGACCGGTTCGCCGAGCTCGAACCCGTAGGGCACCCCACGCGCAAGGGCGACTACGTCGTGATGGACATCCGGGCGACCGTACACGACCAGGAGGTTCCCGAGGCTACGCGCCCCGACTACCTATACGAGGTCGGCTCCGGCGAGTTCGTGCCGAAGCTCGACGACGAGCTCGAAGGCAAGCGCGCCGGCGAGATCCTGAAGTTCAACGAGACGCTGCCGGATGGCTCCGGGCAGTGGGGCGGTCAGGAGGTGTCGTTCCAGGTCCTCGTCAAGGAGGTCAAGGGGAAGAAGCTCCCAGCGGCCGACGACGACTTCGCGAAGACCGCATCGGAGTTCGACACGCTCGAGGAGCTACGGCAGAGCCTGCGCGAGCAGCTCCGGCAGAACAAGGAGCGTGCCGTCGACGCGGAGGTGCGCGACCGGGCCCTGCGTGAGCTCGTGGACGCCGTCGCGGTCGACCTGCCCGATAGGCTCGTCGACGAGGAGACCGAGCACCGTGCGCTGAGCACGAAGCAGCGCGCCGAACGCGCCGGCCTCACGCTCGAGCAGGTGCTCGAGATGCAGGGTCTAGACGAGCTGCGGTTCCGCGCCGATGCGCGCGCCCACGCGATCCGCGCGATCAAGGCCGATCTCGCCTTGGAGGCGGTCGCGCGCGCGGAGGGCCTCCAGGTATCGGCTGAGGAGATCGGCGGCGAGATCGCCGCGCTCGCCCAGGCGATGGGACGCGACCCGCGCGAGGTCGCGCGGACCCTCGAACGTAGCGGTCAAGTCGTATCAGTGGCCGGTGATATCCTCCGAACGAAGGCCCTCGACGTGGTCGTGGACCACGCCGAGATCGTGAGCGAAGGCGAGGGCCGAGCGGCCGACGAGGCCTCCGCGGAGGCCGAGGAACCGTCCGAGCCTCCGGAGCAGGACCTACCGGAAGGCGGATCATGAGCGACCTGAAGAGCTACCTAGTTCCCGTCGTCGTCGAGCAGACCAGCCGCGGCGAGCGCTCGTTCGATATCTACTCGCGGCTGCTCAAGGAGCGCATCGTGTTCCTCGGCACGCCGATCGACGACAACGCCGGCAACCTCATCATGGCGCAGCTCTTGCACCTGGAGAGCGAGGAGCCCGACAAGGACATCAACCTGTACATCAACTCGCCGGGCGGCGACATCCCCGCGCTGTTCGCGATCTACGACACCATGCAGTACATCAAGCCCGACGTGTCGACGATCGTGATGGGCCAGGCGGCCTCTGCCGCGGCCGTGCTCCTGCTCGCCGGTACGAAGGGCAAACGCTACGCGCTCCCGCACTCGCGCGTGCTGCTCCACCAGCCCTACGGCGGCGTGCAGGGCCAGGCCGTCGACATCGAGATCCAGGCCAGGGAGATCACCCGGTACCGCAAGCTCCTCGAGGAGCTGATCTCCGCGCACACCGGTCAGCCGCTGGAGAAGGTCGCCAAGGACACCGACCGCGACTACATCCTCACCGCCAAGGAGGCCGTCGAGTACGGGGTCGTGGACGAGGTCATCGCCAGCCGCAAGATCAAACCCGAACTTGCAGCGGCGGCCTCCGCAGGCTCGTAGAATCGGCTCTGGAGGCCGGGTGGATAGCCCGGCCGTTCGGTTCGAAGGAGCTAGGGGACGATGGGGAGGCTGGGTGATTCGGACCTGCTGAAGTGCTCTTTCTGCGGGAAGAGCCAGAAGCAGGTCAAGAAGCTCATCGCCGGCCCCGGCGTGTACATCTGCGACGAATGCATCGACCTCTGCAACGAGATCATCGAGGAGGAGCTCTCCGAGACCTCCGACCTCAAGCTCGAGGAGCTCCCCAAGCCGCAGGAGATCTACACCTTCCTCGACGACTACGTGATCGGGCAGGAGCAGGCGAAGAAGGTCCTGTCGGTTGCGGTCTACAACCACTACAAGCGCATCCAGGTCGGGGCGAAGGACAGCGACGTCGAGCTGCAGAAGTCGAACATCCTGATCCTCGGTCCGACCGGCTGCGGCAAGACGCTCCTCGCGCAGACGCTCGCCCGCATGTTGAACGTGCCGTTCGCCATCGCCGACGCGACCGCGCTCACGGAGGCCGGGTACGTCGGTGAGGACGTCGAGAACATCCTGCTGAAGCTCATCCAGGCGGCCGACTACGACGTGAAGAAGGCCGAGACCGGGATCATCTACATCGACGAGGTCGACAAGATCGCCCGCAAGAGCGAGAACCCGTCGATCACGCGCGACGTCTCGGGCGAGGGCGTGCAGCAGGCGCTGCTGAAGATCCTGGAGGGGACGACCGCTTCCGTTCCACCGCAGGGAGGCCGCAAGCACCCGCACCAGGAGTTCATCCAGATCGACACGACCAACATCCTGTTCATCTCCGGCGGCTCGTTCGCCGGTCTCGAGAAGATCATCGAGAGCCGGATCGGCAGCCGCGGCATCGGCTTCGGCGCCGATGTACGCCGCATCGAGGAGAAGGACCTCGGTCAGATCCTCGGCCGGGTGCTCCCGGAGGATCTGCTGAAGTACGGGCTGATCCCCGAGTTCGTCGGCCGTCTGCCCGTGCTCACGAACGTGCACAACCTCGACAAGCAGTCCCTGATCGACATCCTCACGAAGCCGAAGAACGCGCTCGTGAAGCAGTACCGGAAGTTCTTCGAGTTCGACGGGGTCGATCTCGAGTTCACCGACGACGCGCTCCAGTCCATCGCCGACCAGGCGATCCTGCGTGGCACCGGCGCGCGCGGCCTGCGGGCCATCATGGAGGAGGTGCTGCTCAACGTGATGTACGAGCTGCCCTCCCGCCAGGACGTCACCAAGTGCCTCGTGGACAAGGACGTGGTCCTGACGGGCGTGAATCCGACGCTCGTTCCCGTGAAAGAGCCGGCCCCGAAGCGCCAGCGCCAGGAGCGCACGGCCTAGCCCCCGCAGGTCCATGGGGGCCGCCGGTCCGGCCCTGGGCGCCGGAGCACGAGCCGGCGGTCTCGTAGACTCCGCGACATGAACGTGCCGGAGAAACCCAGCATAGAGGGCCTCGAGGCGAAGTGGGACGAGTGGTGGGGGGCCGCCGGCACCTACCGCTTCGACCGCTCGAAGGGCCGCGAGGAGATCTACGCGATCGACACGCCGCCTCCGACCGTCTCCGGTTCGCTCCACGTCGGCCACGTCTTCTCGTACACGCACACGGACGTGATGGCCCGGTACCGGCGGATGACCGGGAAGACGGTCTTCTACCCGATGGGTTGGGACGACAACGGTCTGCCCACCGAGCGGCGGGTGCAGAACTACTTCGGCGTCCGGTGCGATCCTGCAGCGCCGTACGACCCGGGTCTCGACACCGACAAGCTCGACCGCCCGAACGACGAGCCCGTCGCGATCAGCCGCCCGAACTTCATCGAGCTGTGCGGGCGCCTGACCGCCGAGGACGAGCGCGCCTTCGAGGATCTGTTCCGCCGGCTCGCACTCTCGGTCGATTGGTCGATGACCTACACGACGATCGACGGGCGGTCACGGCGCATCTCGCAGCGCGCGTTCCTTCGACTGCTCGAGCGCGGGCTCGCGTACCGATCCGAGGCTCCGACGATGTGGGACGTCGACTTCCAAACGGCGGTCGCGCAGGCCGAGATCGAGGACCGCGAGACCGACGGCACGTACCACCATGTCACGTTCGAGCGCGAAGATGGCGAAGGCGTCGTCGAGATCGAGACCTCACGGCCTGAGCTGATCCCGGCGTGCGTGGCGCTCGTCGTGAACCCCGGCGACGGCCGCTATGCGTCGCTGATCGGCAAGCGCGTGTTCACGCCGCTCTTCGGTGCGCTGGTGCCGGTCGTCGCGCACGGGCTAGCCGACCCCGAGAAGGGGACCGGGATCGCGATGATCTGCACGTTCGGCGACGTCACCGACGTCACGTGGTGGCGCGAGCTCGGGCTGCCGGCGCGGGTCGTGGTCCAGCGCGACGGCACGATCGCTCCGCCGAGGTGGGGACAGCCGGGCTGGGAGTCGCGTGACGCCGAGGCTGCGGCGAAGCATCACGGCGAGCTCGCTGGCCTGCCGGCGAAACGCGCGCGCAAGCACATCGCCGAGCTGCTCGCCGCGTCCGGGAACCTGCTCGGCGAGCCGCAGCCGGTGCGCCACATCGTGAAGTTCTACGAGAAGGGCGAACGGCCGCTCGAGGTGATCTCCAGCCGCCAGTGGTTCGTGAAGACGCTGCGGTTCCGCGACGAACTGCTGAGGGCCGGGCGTGAGCTCCGCTGGCACCCCGACCACGCGCGCGCCCGGTACGAGTCCTGGGTCGAGGGCCTGAACTCGGACTGGTGCATCAGCCGTCAGCGGTTCTTCGGCGTGCCGTTCCCCGTCTGGTACCGGCTCGACGAGGCCGGTGAGCCCGACCACGAGCACCCGCTGCTCGCGTCGGAGGACCGGCTACCGGTCGACCCGTCCGACGACGTGCCCGAGGGCTACACCGCCGATCGACGAGGCACGCCGGGTGGCTTCATCGGCGACCCCGACGTGATGGACACGTGGGCGACGTCGTCGCTCACACCGCAGATCGCTGGAAGATGGGGCGACGACGACGACCTGTTCGGGCGGGTGTTCCCGATGGACGTGCGCCCGCAGAGCCACGAGATCATACGCAGTTGGCTGTTCTACACGGTGCTGCGGTCCGAGCTGGAACACGGCTCGCTGCCGTGGACGGACGCCGCGATCTCCGGCTGGGTGCTCGATCCCGACCGCAAGAAGATGTCGAAGTCGAAGGGAAACGTCGTGACGCCGATCGGCCTACTCGAGAGGTACGGTGCCGATGCGGTCCGGTACTGGGCTGTGAGCGCGCGCCTCGGTGTGGACACCGCGTTCGACGAGTCGCAGATCAAGGTCGGGCGACGCCTGGCGATCAAGATCCTGAACGCGTCCCGCTTCGTGCTGTCGCTCGGAGCGCCGGAGGGCGACATCGGCGACCCGCTCGACCGTTCGATGCTGCGGCGCCTCTCGCAGGTCGTCGAGGAGGCGACCCGCGCGTTCGAGGGCTACGACCACGCGCGGGCGCTCGATGCCACCGAGCGGTTCTTCTGGGGTTTCACCGACGACTACGTGGAGCTCGTGAAGGGTCGCGCGTACGGGGCGCACGGGCCGGAGGCCGCCGGGTCGGCCGTCGGGGCGCTGCGTGTCGCGTTGTCCGTCATGCTTCGGCTGTTCGCGCCGTTCGTGCCCTACGTCACCGAGGAGGTCTGGTCGTGGTGGCGGCGGGGGTCGGTCCACCGCGCCCCGTGGCCGCGGCCCAACGAGCTGGACGTCGGGGCCGGGGCCGATCTGCTCGTGTACGAGGTGGCCGCGGCGGTCCTCGGTGAGGTGCGGAAGTCCAAAGCGCTGCAGAAGCGATCGCTCCGCGCCGAGGTCGAGCGCGCCGTCGTGCGCGACACGGCCGAGCGGCTCGCGGTTCTCGGGGGCGTCGAGCGCGACGTCCGCGAGGCGGGCAACATCGCCGCGATGGAGACGACCGAGTCCGCGGAGTTCTCGGTCGAGACGGTCCTCGCGGCCGGCTAACGCCGTGCGCTTCGCCGACGCCCTCGCGGAGCTCGACTCCCGGGTGCCGCAGCGCATGGTGCCCGACCTCAAGCGCATCACGGCACTCGCCGAGCTGCTCGACGACCCGCAGCTGACATATCCGACGATCCACGTCACCGGGACGAACGGCAAGACGACCACCTCACGCCTGATCACCGGACTCGCGTGCGCGCACGGACTCACGACCGGCCTGTACACGTCGCCGCACCTGCGATCGGTGACCGAGCGGATCGCGATCTGCGGCGAACCGATGTCTGAGGAGGAGCTCGGCGAGGAGTACGAGCGGCTGCTGCCGTACCTGCAGGCGGTCGACGCGCGGGGCGAGCGCGTGACGTACTTCGAGGCGCTGACCGCGCTCGCGTACATGTGGTTCTCGGACAAGCCGGTGGCGCTCGGCGTGTTCGAGGTCGGGATGGGCGGAACCTGGGACGCGACGAACCTCGTGGCCGGCGACGTCGCCGTGATCTGCCCCATCTCGCTCGACCATCCGGAGCTCGGCTCGACGGTCGAGCAGATCGCGACGGAGAAGGCCGGCATCATCAAACCCGGCAAGACCGTTGTGTGCCGCGAGCAGCCGCTGGGCGCGCTCGCGATCATCGAGGACCGCTGCCGCGAGTACCAGGCACGGCTCCTGCTCGAGGGACGCGATTTCGGGCTGGCCGAGCGGCGCCAGGCCGTCGGCGGCCAGGCGATCAGGGTCCGCGGGCTCCACGCCGCGTACGAGGGCTTCCTCCTGCCGCTGTACGGCGAGCACGCGGCGCGGAACGCGGCCGCGGCGATCGTTGCGTTGGAAGCGTTCCTGGACCGACCTATCGCGGAGGACCCGGCCCGTCGGGCGCTCGCCGAGACTCCGTCGCCGGGCCGCCTGGAGGTCGTCGGGCGTCACCCGCTCGTCGTGCTCGACGGCGCGCACAACCCGGCCGGAGCGCAGGCCATCGCGGCCGCGCTGCCCGAGGCGTTCACGTGGGGCCGCCTCCACCTCGTGATGGCGGTGTCGGCGAACAAGGACATCGACGGCATCGTCGAGGCGTTCGCACCGCTGGTGGACCGGGCGTACGCGACGCGCAACGCCAGCGAGCGCTCGAGCGACGCCGAGCGGGTCGCGGACGCGTTCTTGCGCGCGGAGATCCCGACCGAGACGTTCGGGTCGGTCCTTGAGGCGCTCGCCGCCGCGCGAGAGAGCGCCGACGAGGACGGCCTCATCCTGGTGACGGGCTCTCTCTATACTGTCGCGGACGCTCGCAACGCCTGAAGGAGTCCCGAACCATGGCCGTCGAATCGACCTTGCTCATCGTCAAGCCGGACGGCGTCCGGCGCGGACTCGTCGGCGAGGTGCTCCGCCGCGCAGAGGCCAAAGGCCTGCGGATCGCGGAGATGCGGACGATGACGATCGACCGCGACCTGGCCGAGCGCCACTACGCCGAGCACACGGAGAAACCGTTCTTCGGCGACCTCGTCGAGTTCATCACGTCGGGTCCGGTCGTCGTCGCGCGCCTCGAGGGCGAGGACGCGATCGGCGTGTGGCGCACGATGATGGGCCCGACGGATCCCGCATCCGCGCCGCCCGGCACGATCCGCGGCGACTTCGGGCTCTTCATCACCGAGAACATCGTGCACGGCAGCGACTCGGCGGCCTCGGCCGAGCGCGAGCTCGCGCTGTTCTTCGGCGGGCCTCGGTGACCGGACTCGCCGAGGCCTTCGACCGGGTCGGAACGTTCCTCGAGCATCGCCTGCCCCTCACCCACGCGGCCGGCGCGGCGCTCGCGGTCACGGACCGGGACGAGCTGCTCGGCGTCGTGGTCCGCGGGTTCGCGAACGCGGCCTCGGGCACGCCGGTGGGGCCGAAGACGCGGTTCCAGATCGGGTCGATCTCGAAGTCGTTCTCCGCCGTCGTCGCGCTCCAGGAGGCCGAGGCCGGCCGGCTCGACCTCCACGCGCCGGTGACCGAGCTGCTGCCGTGGCTCGAGCTGCGGCAGCCATACGGACCGATCACGCCGCATCACCTGCTCACCCACACCTCGGGGCTGGTACAGGGGACCGAGGACGCTCCCGGAGCCCTCGGCGCGACCATGCGCCTGCGCGACCTCGAGCCGGGGTTCCCGCCGGGGGAGCGGTTCTGGTACTCGAACGACGGGTACAAGCTGCTCGGGCTGATCCTCGAACGCGTGGCCGGGGCGCCGATCCAGGATCTGGTCCGCGACCGGGTCCTCCGGCCGCTCGGCATGACCTCGACGGAGGCGGTCATCACGAACGCGACGAGGGTCGACCTCGCGACCGAGTATTCATCCATGCACGACGACCGGCCGGCGCAGGTCGCGCACCCCCTCGTACCCGCGCAGTGGATCGTGAGCGCCTCGGCCGATGGCAGCATCGTCTCCGACGTCGTCGACATGAGCGCCTACGCGCGCATGCTCCTCGCCGGAGGGGCCGGTCCCAACGGTCCGCTGCTATCGCCCGAGGCGTTCGCGACGTTCATCCGCCCGGCGATCGACGATCCGGAGACACCGGGGTTCGGCTACTCCTACGGCCTGTTGGTGGGAGAGCAGGACGGTCGGCGGCGGATCCGCCACTCGGGGGGGATGGTCGGGTTCACGGCGCTGCTGATGGTCGATCCGGACGACGGGCTCGGCTCGGTCATGCTCCTGAACGGAGAGGGCGATCGAGAGGAGACGGTGCGGTTCGCGCTCGACGCGGTGCGGGCCGCCCTCCGGGGCGATCCCCTGCCCGAGGCGACCGAGCCCGAGAGCCCGGAGCGCGTGCCCGACGCAGCGGGGTACGCAGGGACCTACCGCGGCGGCGGCCGCGAGGTGGAGATCGTGGCCGAGGGCGAGGGTCTAGTGCTCCGGGAGGGAGAACTGGAGGCCGTCCTGCAGCGCGCCGGTAAGGACGTGTTCCTCGTGGCGCATCCGGCGCTCGACCGGTTCCACCTGCGGTTCGGGCGGGATGCCGAGGGACGCGTGGTCCTCGCCCTGCACGGCCCGGACCGGCTCGCCCTCGACGGCGCCGACGTCCCCGAGCCCGAGCCGCACCCGCCCGCGTGGGAGGCCTACCCGGGCGTGTACCGGAGCAACAACCCGTGGATCCCGGTGATGCGGATCGTCCTTCGGGCGGGCCGACTGGTGAAGCTCTGCACGTCGTCCTGGGAGGACAACGTCGAGCTGCCGCTCGTGCCGCTCCCCGATGGGTCGTTCCGGGTCGGCGAGGAGCCCTGGCGCCCGGACCGTATCCGGTTCGCGGACCTCGCCGACGGCCGGGCGACGCGGCTCGTCTACGACGGCGGGAGCTGGTTCCGCTCATTCGAGGAGTGACCGCCGGCCGACCGGCGGCGTCGGGCTACGCGCGCCGGAAGGCCACGGCGGCGTTCTGGCCGCCGAAGCCGAAGGAGTTCGAGAGCGCCAAGCGGACGTCCTTCTCGCGCGCCTCGTTCGGCGTGCAGTCGAGGTCGCAGTCGGGGTCGGGCGTCGCGTAGTGGATCGTCGGGGGGATCACGCCGCGCTGGATCGCCAGCGCGCACGCGGCGCCCTCGACCGCGCCGGTGGCGCCCATCATGTGTCCGGTCATCGACTTCGTCGACGAGATCGTGACCTCGTGCGCGATCTCCTCGCCGAGGGCCAGCTTGATCGCCGTCGTCTCGGCCGCGTCGTTCAGCGGCGTCGAGGTCCCGTGCGCGTTCACGTAGTCGACGGCCACGGGCTCCTCGCCGGCGTCCGCCAGCGCGCGCCGCATCGCGAGCGCGGCGCCCGAGCCCTTCGGGTCGGGGGCCGTGATGTGGAACGCGTCGGCGGAGGCGCCGTAGCCCGCGACCTCCGCGTAGATCCGCGCCCCGCGCGCCGTCGCCCGATCCTCCGACTCGAGGATGAGCGCGCACGCGCCCTCGGATAGTACGAACCCGTCGCGTTCGGCGTCGAACGGCCGGCTGGCGGTCTCAGGGTCGGGGTTCCTCGTGAGCGCCGTCATCTGGGCGAAGGCCGCGATCGTGAGGGGGAGAGTGGCGGCCTCGGCCCCGCCGACGACGCACAGGTCGAGGTAGCCGTCGCGGACCAGTCGCATGCCCTCGCCGATGGCGTGGTTGCTCGAGGCGCAGGCCGAGATCGTGCACAGGTTCGGACCGGTGAGCCCGAAGATCATCGCGATGTGGCCCGCGGCGCCGTTCGCCATCAGCGCCGGGACCATGAAGGGACTCACGCGCCCCGCGCCCTTCTCGAGCATCACAGAGTGCTGGTTCAGCAGCCACTCGATGCCGCCGATCCCCGTGGCGTACACGGCCCCACCGCGATCCGACGGCACCTCCGGGTTGCCGGCGTCCTCCCACGCGATCTTCGCCGAGGCGATCGCGTAGTGGACGAAGCGGTCGGTGCGACGCGCCTCCTTGGCGTCGAGCCACTCCGAGACGTCGAAGTCGGGGACTTCACCAGCGAGCGTCACGGGCAGGTCCGACGTGTCGAACCGGGCGATCCTCCGGATCCCGTTGCGGCCGGAGGTCAGTCCCTCCCAGAAGTCGTCAACGCCGGTGCCGACGGGCGTGACCGGCCCGATGCCGGTGATGACGACCTTCCTGCCCAACCGGGCCTCCCTAGGAAACGCCGAGCTTCCGCGCGACCAGCGCGACCGCCTGACCGACGGTCTTCACGCCCTCCATCTCCTCCTCGGGGATCTCGATGTTCCACTCCTCCTCGAGGGCGAGCACGGCCTCGACCAGGTCGAGGGAGTCGGCGTTCAGGTCCTCGGCGAAGCGCGCGTCGGGGACGACCTGAGCCTCGTCCACCGCAAGCTGCTCGGCCAGAACCTTGCGGACCCGCACCTCGATCTCCGCCTTGTCCATCCTTCCTCCTTGCTCCGTCGCTTCCTGCTCCACTGCCCGGTTCGTCGGGAAACCCTAGCGGCTGAGGCGCCCCCCCACCAGGCCCGCGGGTCAGGCCGTGAGCCCGCCGTCCACGGGGATCACGGCGCCGTTCACGTACGAGGCTTCGTCCGACATGAGGAACCGCACGGCGGCGGCGATCTCCTCCAGGCGCGCCATGCGGCCGATCGGAGTCTGGTCCACGTAGAAGGCACGCGCGGCGTCGTCCAAATGCGAGGTCATCTCGGTGTCGACGAGGCCCGGGCAGATCGCGTTCACGGTGATGCCCTTCGCGCCGACCTCGCGGGCCAGCGACTTCGTGATACCGATGAGCGCGGCCTTCGACGCCGCGTAGGCGGTCTGGCCGCTGTTGCCGCGCAACGCGACCGCCGATGACATGTTGACGATGCGTCCCCACTTGGCACGCAGCATCCCGCGGAGGGCGGCCTGCGAGCAGAGGAAAGCGCCGCGGACGTTCGTGTCCATCGTCAGGTCGTAGGTCTCGGGCGGGTACTTCAGCATCAGCCCGTCCTTGGAGAATCCCGCGTTGTTCACGAGGCCGGTGACGGTGCCGAGCTCCTCCGTTACCTCCTTGAACGCGTCGGCGATCGAGATCTCGTCGAGGGTGTCGAGACGCACGATCTTGCCGGTGCCACCGGCCGCGTCGACCGCGGCGAGGGTCTCGTTCGCCTCGGAGTCGCTCGTGCGGTAGCCGACGGCCACCTTCCAGCCGCCAGCCGCCAGAGCCACGGCGCACGCGCGGCCGATGCCCCGGGAGCTCCCCGTGACGACGGCGACCCTCATGACGGCGGATCCGGCGCCGTCCACCGGAGGAGGTTCGCGCCCCAGGCGAGGCCCGCACCGAACGAGGTGAGGAGCACGAGCGCGTCCTGCCGGATCCGGCCGGCGCGCCACGCGCGGTCGAGCGCGATCGGGATCGAGGCCGCCGAGGTGTTCCCGACGGACTCCACATCCACAACCGCCCGGTCGAGGTCGATGCCCAGGCGCTCGGCCACCGCGATCATGATGCGCGCGTTCGCCTGGTGGGGGATCAGCAGGTCGACGTCCTCCGGTGCGTGGCCGGACTTCTCGAGCAGCTCGCGGCAGGCCCTGACCATCTCGACGACCGCCCGCTTGAACACGTCGCGGCCCGACGGCATCCGGATCGTGTGGTCGCGGGCCTCGATGGTCTCGATCGAGGTCGGCCTCGCCGAGCCGCCGGCGGGGATGATGAGCAGCTCGGCCGCACCGCCGTCGGTGCCGAGGACCGAGCCGATGATCCCCGGCGCCCCGGACGGGCGCAGCACGACCGCTCCGGCGCCGTCGCCGAACAGCACGCAGGTGCCTCGGTCGGTCATGTCGAGCACGCGCGAGAGCACCTCGGCGCCGGCGAGGACGACGGTCTCGGCGGCGCCGGACTCGATGAAGGCCTGCCCGATCGACAGCCCGAACGAGAACCCGGCGCAGGCGGCGTTCAGATCGAACGCGGGGCAGGAGATGCCGAGCTTGCGCTGCGTCCACACGGCGGTCGCCGGGATGGGCGTGTCGGGCGTGAGCGTCGCGCACATCAGCAGATCGACACGGTCGGGCGCCACGTCGGCGGCCTCCAGGGCGCGCCGGATCGCCTCCGTGGCGAGGTCAGAGGTGGCCTGGCCGTCGGCCGCGAACCGTCGCTCGCCGATGCCGGTGCGCTGGCGGATCCACTCGTCGCTGGTGTCGACGATGGATTCGAAGTAGGTGTTCGGGACGATACGCTCGGGGAGCGCCGAGCCGACGCCGGCGACGATGGCGTGGCGGCCCCCCGTCACGAACGATCTCCCTCGGCGCCCTCCGTCCGGGCGACCGACCGGGCGGCCTTCACCGGCTCGCCGTCGCGCCCGAGCACGCCCCCCAGGGTCCCACGCATGGGGCCGAGGATATCTTCCGAACGCCCGCCGTGCTCGACGCGCGTGACGGGCTGCCCCTGCTCGAGCCTCACGACGCCCCCTCCTCCGGGAGGACGCGCGCGAAGGCCGCGGCGTCCTCAGGGGAGCCGATCGCGACGGCGCGCACCGAGGGGAAGCCGCGTTTCAGGAGCTTCGTCAGGACCTGCCCGGGCCCGGCCTCGGCGAAAGCGTTGAAGCCGGCCTCGACGAGCGTTCGTATCGACCGCTCCCAGCGGACGGGCGAGACGATGTGACGCGAGAGCGCGTCCCGGAGTTCCGCCGGCTCGCCGACGAACCGCCCAGTGACGTTCGCGACGATCGGGAACCGCGGCTCGCGGAACTCGAGCTGTGCGAGGGCTTCGCGGATCGGCTCGACGGCCGGCTGCATGAGTGGGGAGTGGAACGCGCCGGCGACCTTCAGCCGGATCGCCCTCGCGCCGCGGCTCGCCGCCTGCTCCTCGGCGCGCTCGATCGCCTCGATGCTGCCGGAGAGCACCACCTGGTTCGACGCGTTCTCGTTGGCGACGGCGAGCACGTCGCCACGCCCCGCGACCTCGCAGATCTCGGCGGCCTCGTCGGGGCCGACGCCGATCAGCGCGGTCATCGTCCCAGGGCGCTGTTCGGAGGCGATCTGCATCGCGCGCCCGCGCGTCACGACGGCGCCGAGCGCCGACGAGAGGTCGAGGACGCCCGCCGCCACGAGAGCTGCGAACTCGCCTAGCGAGTGGCCGGCGGCAGCGGCGGCGCTCGCCCCTTCGGCCTCGAGGACGCGGAACGCCGCGACGTCGCAGGCGAGGAGCGCCGGCTGGACGAACTCGGTCGTGGCGAGTGCCTCCTCGTCGTGACAGTAGGCGGCGACGTCGCGTCCCATCGCCTCGGAGGCCTCCTCGAGGACGGCGAGGCCGGCCTCGTGGGTCGTCCACGGGTCGGCCATCCCGACGTACTGCGATCCCTGCCCCGGGAAAAGGACTGCTACGGCCACCGCGCCCTTCCTCCTGCGCGAGCGGTCTTCACGGCAGGTGCGACCCTACTCCTTCCGCCGTGGTCGCACGAAACCGCCGGATCGGCGCGTCGCCGCAGGTCGGTGGTGGATCAGTCTGACCCACTACCGCCGCAGGTCCCGCGGGTTGCCAGCCCGGCCCGGGTCCTGTAGAACTGGTTGCGAATCCATGGCCGAGAGGGTTCGAAGAGGACTTCCCGCATCCCCGGGTGGCCGCAGCGCGGGCGCCGAGGGGGTTTTCGGGTTCCTGGGTCAAGACATGGCGGTCGACCTAGGGACCGCGAACACGCTCGTCTACGTGCGGCGTCGCGGCATCGTCCTGAATGAGCCCTCGGTCGTCGCGATCAACGTCCTGACCGGCGCGATCCTCGCCGTGGGCAACGAGGCCAAGCGCATGATCGGCCGCACGCCGTCGCACATCCAGGCGGTCCGACCGCTGAAGGACGGCGTCATCGCCGACTTCGACGTCACCGAGAAGATGCTCCGTTACTTCATCCAGCGGGTGCACAAGCGCCGGCTGCTCGCGAAGCCGCGTGTCGTGGTGTGTGTGCCTAGCGGCATCACCGGCGTCGAGCAGCGCGCCGTCGAAGAGGCGACGATCGCCGCCGGAGCGCGCCGTGCCTACATCATCGAGGAGCCGATGGCCGCCGCGATCGGCGCCGGCATGCCGATCCACGAGCCGGCCGGCAACATGATCGTCGACATCGGCGGCGGCACGACCGAGGTCGCCGTCATCTCCCTCGGCGGCATCGTCACGATGAGCTCGCTCCGCATCGGAGGCGACGAGCTCGACGAGGCAATCATCAACCACGTGAAGAAGGAATACTCGCTCCTGCTCGGCGAACGCACCTCGGAGGCGATCAAGCTCGCGATCGCCTCCGTGTACCCGATGCAGGAGGAGCTGATCGCGGAGATACCCGGTCGTGACCTCGTCTCAGGTCTGCCCAAGACGATCCAGATCACCGACGGCGAGATCCGCCAGGCGATCGAGGAGCCGGTCACCGCGATCATCGACTCGATCAAGGCAACCCTCGACCGCACGCCCCCCGAGCTCGCCGGCGACATCATGCACAGGGGCATCGTGCTCACCGGCGGCGGCGCGCTGCTGCGAGGCCTCGACAAGCGCCTGCGGCACGAGACCGGGATGCCGGTCCACATCGCCGAGAACCCGCTGTCTTCCGTGGCCATCGGGTCCGGCAAGTGCCTCGAGGAGTTTGAGGTCCTCCAGCGGGTCCTGGTGAGCCCGTCCCGCAGGTAGCGGGATGGCGCTGCGTACGAGAGCCCGGAGCGCCCGGCTGCTCGTCGTGGTCCTCGTGTCGGTCTCGCTCGCTGTGATCACGATCGACTACCGCGAGGGCGACCGGGGACCCCTCGCGGCCGCCGGCGACGCCGCGCTCACGATCATCAGCCCGCTCCAGGAGGCGGTCTCGAAGGTCACGCACCCGGTCGGCAACTTCTTCTCAACGCTCGTGCACCTGCCGTCGATCCGCCGTGAGGACGAGCAGCTGAAGGACCGGATCGCCGAGCTCGAGCAGCAGGCCTGGACCACGGGCGCTGAGCTCGATCGCCTGCACCAGCTCGAGGAGCTCCTCGGGCTCCAGCAGAGCCTCGGGGGGAACGTGCGGACGATCGCGGCGGAGATCATCGCGAACAGCGTGTCGAACTTCGAATGGACGATCGAGATCGGCGAAGGATCCGGGGCCGGGATCGCGGTCGACGACCCGGTCATCGCGCCGGCCGGACTCGTCGGCCACGTGGTGCGTGTGACCCTCAACTCGGCGATCGTGCGGCTGATCGTCGATCCCGACTCTTCGGTCGCCGGGCGATTGGAGTCCTCGAGGACGACCGGGCTCGTGAGCGGCGAGGGGGCGCAGGACATGAGGATGGGGCTCGTCGAGACGACGACGGAAGTGCAGGCGGGGGAGCAGGTGTTCACGGCGGGCTACAAGATCCCCGGCTTCGCCGAGAGCCTTTACCCGCCGAACGTCCTGATCGGAGTGGTGTCCCGCGTCGTCCAGGACAGTGCTGCCCTCGAGAAGTTCGTGACCGTCCGGCCGGCCGTGGACTTCTCCTCGCTGGACACTGTGTTGGTGGTACTTCCGGATGAGGGCGGGGCCTCGTAGACCGTGCGCCGCACCCTCTCCCTCACCGTCGTCATCGTCACCGCCCTCCTGCTCCAGACGACCGTCTTCGCCGACGTGAAGCTGCTCGGAGTGCGGCCGGAGCTCATGTACCTCGTGACGATCGTCTTCGCGATGCTCGAGGGGCCGTCGTCGGGTGCGATCACCGGGTTCGCGGGCGGGATGGCGCAGGACTTCCTGTTGAACGAGCCGAAGGGCATCACCGCGCTCACGCTCACGCTCGTGGGCTACACGGTCGGACTGCTCCGTCAGTACATCGTGAGTCCCTCCCCGCTCCTGCCGACGTTCCTCGTCGCCGGCGGCACGTTCGTGGGGGTGCTGTTCCATCGACTAGTCGCGTTCCTGCTGGGGCAGGAGGCAACGACCGTGCTGTACGTGTTCAAGGCCGCGGCGCTGTCGGCCGTGTACAACGGGATCCTCACCCCGCTCCTGCACCCGGTGCTGCGGCGCGTCGCGGAGGGCTCGCGCTCGCGGAAGGTCATCCGGTGGTGACCCGGCGGTGACCGAGGGAAGAGCCGGGTTCCGGTTGCGGGTGCTCGCCGGGCTCGTCGTGCTCATGTTCGCCGCGCTCACGACGCGCCTGTGGTTCCTCCAGGTCCTGGCGTCCGAGAAATACCGGAAGGACGCGAACAACAACCAGACACGCACGGTCGACGTGCCGGCACCTCGCGGCCGGGTCTACGACGGCAACGGCAACATCCTCGTCGACAACCGCGAGAGCTACGTCCTGACCGTGAACCGGCAGATGGCCGGGGACCACGAGGAGGAAATCATCTTCCAGCTGTCGAAGCTGCTCGGCGTCTCGCCGCAGGAGCTCGCGAGCCGCATCGAGGATCCGCGGTACTACGTGTACTCGCCTGTGCCGGTCGCCGTTGACGTCCCGCTGCGCGTGGTCTACTACGTGAGCGAGTACGCGGCGGACTTCCCGGGCGTCGACATCGCGAGGATCCCGGTGCGCACGTACCCCGATGGCTCGCTCGCGGCGCACGTGCTCGGATACCTCGGACAGATCCAGCCCGACCAGCTGGAGGACCCGACGTTCGCCGGCTATGAGGCCGGCGACCTCGTCGGCATCACCGGGGTGGAGAAGGTCTACGAGCACGACCTCGTGGGGACCGAGGGGTACGTGCAGTACCGCGTGAACTCCCAGGGCCAGAACCTCGGCGAGATCGGGCGCCGGGAACCGGTTAACGGCAACGACGTCTACCTGACGATCGACGTGCCGACGCAGCAACTGACCGAGGAGAGCCTCGCGCTCGGCATGAAGGCAGCACGGGGGATCGTCGACGCGGCGACCGGCGCGTACCTCAAGGCCAACGCCGGAGCCGTCGTCGTGATGGACCCGCGGACCGGCGCGATCCTGGCACTCGCGTCGTCCCCGACCTTCGACCCCTCGACCTTCGTCAAGCCGCTCACGAACAGGGAGTACAAGCGGAGATTCGGGCACACGCACAACTACCCGCTGATCGACCGTGCGATCTACGGGCAGTACCCGCCCGGCTCCGCGTACAAACCGTTCATCGCGCTCTCGGCCCTCGAGCAGGGGCTCGTGAACGAGACGCAGAACTACGCGTGCCCGTCGACCTGGACGGCGCCGTACAACGAGAACGACCCGAGGGCCGTCCAGTACCCGTTCCACAACTGGACCACGGCCGATCTCGGGTACATGACGCTCGCAAGAGCGCTGTGGATGTCGTGCGACACGGTCTTCTACCCGATCGGGTACGACTACTGGGCCATCTACTACCCGCCGCCGTGGGACGACGGCATCGCCGGCAACGACAACGAGCCGGCCAAAGAGCCGCTACAGAAGGACCTGATGGCCTCGGGGTTCGGCGAGCTCACGAACGTCGACCTTCCCTTCGAGCAGGCCGGCCGCGTCCCCACCGCCGAGTGGAAACGGGAGAGCCACCAGGCCCACCCGCTGGCGTTCCCCGGCAGCCGCTGGTATCCGGGCGACTTCGTGAACATGTCGATCGGCCAGGGCGACACGCTCGTCACGCCGCTGCAGATCGCGCAGGCGTACTCGGCCATCATGAACGGCGGCCGGATCTGCGTGCCGCACGTGCTCGAGGAGGTGCGAACGCCGGGCGGCAGGCTCGTGCGCCGGAACCGTCCGCGCTGCACGGACAGGCTGCCGTTCAGCCAGCAGGAGATCGCGTACGTGCGCAACGCGCTGACGCAGGTGCCGCGGGTCGGCACGGCGGCGGCCGCGTTCGTCAATTTCCCCTTCTCACAGGTGTGGATCGCCGGCAAGACGGGGACGGCGCAGGTCGGCAACAAGCAGGACTACTCCTGGTTTGCGGCGATGACGAACGCGCAGGGCAAGGAGTACGTGGTCGTGGCGCTGGTCGAGCAGGGCGGCCACGGCTCGACGACCGCCGCGCCGATCGTTCGGCGGATCGTCGAGGGTCTCTACGGGCTGCCGCAGTCGGGCTTCTTCGGGGACTCGGGGACCGACTGATGGACCTCGTCGCGGGCAGGGCTTACACGGCGGAACGCAGACCGATCCGGCACCTGGACCCGGTCCTGCTGGTGGCCACGGCCGCCCTCGCAATCGTCGGCCTGCTGATGGTGTACTCGTCGACGCGGACGGCGCTCAACGCGCTCGGCCTGGACCCCGGCGTGTACGTCAAGAAGCAGGCGGCCTTCCTCGCGCTCGGCGTCGTCGTCGTGCTGCTGATGACCGCGTTCGACTACCGGTTCCTCAAGGTGTACGCGGGGATCATCTACGTTGCCAGCCTTGCGCTCCTCGTCCTGGTGCGCACGCCGATCGGCTCCACGGTGCGCGGGTCGCAGCGCTGGTTCAGCCTGTTCGGCTTCCAGTTCGCGCCCTCGGAGGTGACCAAGCTCGCGGTGATAGTCATGCTCGCGGCGTTGCTGTCGGAGCTGCGCTCCCGCGAGCTGTCGCTGTCGGACGTCTACCGCGCGACGGCGATCGCGGCGCTGCCCGCGCTCCTCGTGTTCCTCCAACCGGACCTCGGGACGTCGATCGTGATCGCGTCGGTCCTCGTCGGCGTGCTGGTCGTCGCCGGCGCGCGGGCCCGACAGCTCGGCGTCCTCGCGCTCATGGCCGTCGTGTTGATCCTCGGCGCGTTCCAGCTCGGGCTCGTCAAGGACTACCAGATCGCGCGCCTCACTGGGTTCTTCGACCCGCAGAACGACCCGCAGCGGACCGACTGGAACCGACACCAGGCGGAGATCGCGATCGGCTCGGGTGGCCTGACCGGTCGCGGCTACCTCAAAGGGCCGCAGACGAACCTGGACTTCGTGCCGGAGCAGCACACCGACTTCATCTTCACGGTCGTGGGGGAGGAGTTCGGGTTCGTCGGCGCCATCGGCGTCTTGCTGCTGTTCGGCGTGCTGATCTGGCGCGCGTTCCGGATCGCGCTGTTATCCAAGGACCCGTTCGGAACCTACGTCGCGGCAGGCATCGCGTCGATGTTCGCGATCCAGATCTTCGTGAGCGTTGGGATGACGATCGGGATCATGCCGATCACCGGGATCCCGCTGCCGTTCGTGTCGTACGGCGGGAGCTCTCTGCTCACGAACTGCGTCGCGGTCGGCATGCTGCTGAACGTGCACATGCGACGCTTCACGTAGGCGACCTCTCGCTCAGACGTCGAGCGCGATCCGCCACAGGAACGTCGAGCCCTCCGGGCCCGAGCGCTCGAGCTCGACGTCGCCGCCCATCGCACGGGCGGCGGTCCGGGCGAGCGACAGGCCGAGCCCTGCCCCCGGGTGCACGCGGCGGTTGAGTTCCTCGAGCTGCTCGAACGCGCCGAAGATGCGGTCCCGGTCGGACGGGTCGATGCCCGGGCCACGGTCGGTGATGCGTACGTCGACACAGGCAAGGCCGAGCGACACGTCGATGTCGACGGGCGAGCCGTCGGGCGAGAAGCGCACGGCGTTGTCGACGAGCTCGTCGAGGATGCGGGCGGCCGCGACCGGGTTCACGCTGACGGCGGGGAGGGTGTGAGCTGCGATGACCGTGACCCGCCCGCGCTGCGCGGTGACCTCACGCGCCATGGCCACGACGTCGACGAGCTCGGTGAGCCCGGCATCGACCGTGAGCTCGAAGCGCTCCACCAGACGACCGAGAGCCTTCGCGCGGTCGACCATGCGGTCGAGCAGCTCCTGGCGTTGGTCGGGCTGCGCGGTCCCCTGCGCGAGCGTCTGCGCCATGCCGAGGATCACCGTGACGGGCGTACGGAGCTCGTGCGAGAGACGGGCCACCATCTCGTGACGGCGCGTCGAGCGCTCGACGAGGGCCTCCTGCGCCTCCTCAAGCTCCTTCGTGCGCCGACGCTCGCGATCGAGCGCGTCGGTGAGCTCCTCGATGACGCGGGGAGTGACCTCCGGCGAGAGCACTCCGCCGCCGAGCGCGGCCTGCGTGATCGCGTTCAAGATGTCGTCGCCGTCGGAGTCCTTCAGGACGTAGCCGGACGCGCCGGCCACCAGCATCTCGCGGACCATGTCCTGGTCCTCGTGGCCGGACAGTGCGACGACGCCGATCTGCGGGTGGTGCGCCTTCAAGCGCCGCGTCGCCTCGATGCCGTCCATCACCGGCATGCGGACGTCCATCAGCACGACGTCGGGTTCGGCGACGGCGATCAGCTCGAGGACCTCCGCCCCGGACCCGGCCTCGCCGACGATCTGGAGGTCCTCGGTGTCGAGGAGCGTGAGCACCGATTCCCGGAACCCCGCGTTGTCGTCGGCGACCAGCACGCGGATCCGGTGGCGGACCCGGCGCAGCTGGTGCGCGGACGTCGAACACCCGAGGGCGACCCGTTCCATAGCCTCGCAAGTCTCGCGAGCGGGGGTCGGCGGTGTGTATCCCGCAGGTGTCCGTTTCCCTTCGGCGCGAAGCCGACACTGCGCTAGCCGCATCCGCCTAGCCCGGCTGGAGGATGGGGTCGCGGAAGGGATGCCGTGCCTTCCCGGGATGCGTCGGCCGAGGTTGCTATGCTCTGGTTCAGGTTTGCTCGCCCGGCCCGGGACGACGGGTCCCGAAGGCGGGGCGAGATGAGGAGGCGTGGCCCCGGCCCCGCCGGCGGCCGGTACCGAGTCCGGGGCGCCGCGGCCGAGAGAGCCGCGCCGGGACAGGGCGTTTCCGTGCGCAGGGTTGCGCGCGGGGGAGCGTCGGACGCGTGTCAGTCGGCCGGCTGCGCCCCTGTGCAGGCAGGAACCGACACCGGCGACCTCGAGGGGTCGCCTGCGACCGAGACCGTGCGCTCACCCGTGCCGTCCTTCCCGGCGCTCTCGCCATGCCTCCCCTGCACGGGAAGGGAGAGCACATGACCGAGAGGACCGAGCCGGTCACCGTTCCTGCAGAGCTTCCGGCCGCACCGGCCGAGGTCGATGGGACGGCATCCAAGGATGACGCCGCCGTCGCCCCGCGACCGCGGCGCAGGCGCCGGGGAGGGCGGGGCCGGGGCGGCAAGGGCCGCACGTCGGCATCGGCCGCCGTTGCCGCCGGCGTTCCGGCCGACAGGGGCGTGAGTGTCGCGGAGGTGGAGGCGGTCGGGGGATCCGGCGGCCCGGACGCAGCGGCGGCCCCGTCCGCAGTCGAGGGCGAGGTGAAGCCTGCCGCGCCGAAGCGCCGTCGGCGCCGGGGAGGGCGGGGCCGGGGCGGCAAGGGCCGCACGACGGCCGTCGGCGCCGGGGAGGGCGGGGCCGAGGAGGGCACCCCCGCCGAGGCCATCGCCGAACCCCCCGCCGAGACGGGCGTTCCGGCCGAGGGGGCGAGCAAGCGCGCGGAGGGTGCCGCCGCCGCGAGCGCCGCCCGCAGACGCCGGCCCCGCAGTTCCGGGACGGCGAAGACGGCGACCGGTGAACCCGGAACCGAGGGCGAGGAACCGAGGGCGGCCGATACGGTGGCGCCCAAGAAGCCTGCCCCACCCAAGACGCGAACGACGCGGACGACCACCGCTCGGCCCCGGAGCCGGGCCAAGCCCAAGGCCGAGGCCGTACCCGAGGAGGCCCCTGCGGAGCCGGCGCCGGAGGCACCCGCCAGGGCTCCGGCGCGCCGGACCCGCAGGAAGGCCGTCGAGATCCCCGCCGGCGAGGCCGCGCCGGCGGCGCCCACCGCGGCGCCGACCCGGCTACGTCGCGGGCGCCAAACCGGCGGCCGTCGCCGGCGCGAGCCGCTCCCGGTCGTGCCCCGCGTCACCGACAAGCTCATGGTCATCACTGAGCACGGCGAGCGCGACCAGATCGCCGTGCTCGAGGGCCGCGACCTCGTCCAGCACTACGTCACGCGCGTCGGCGCCAGGTCGATGGTCGGCAACGTCTACCTGGGCCGGATCCAGAACGTGCTGCCCGGCATGGAGGCCGCCTTCGTCGACGTCGGGCGCGGCCGGAACGCCGTGCTGTATGCCGGCGAGGTGAACTACTCGCCCGACGACCTCGAGAGCGGCGCGCCGCCGCGGATCGAGCAGGTCCTGAAGGGCGGGCAGTCCGTCGTCGTCCAGGTCACGAAGGACCCGATCGGCGGCAAGGGCGCCCGCCTCACGGCGCAGATCAGCATGCCGGGGCGTTACCTCGTGCTCGTCCCGGACTCCGGCGTGACCGGTATCAGCCGCCGCCTCCCCGACGAGGAGCGCCGCCGCCTGAAGGTGATCATGCGCAAGGTCCGCCCGGAGGGGCACGGCATCATCGTCCGCACGGCCGCGGAGGGCGCCGACGAGGAGGCCCTCGCCGCGGACGTCCGGCGCCTGCTCGAGGAGTGGGCGGCGATCGAGAAGAAGGCGAAGAAGTCGAAGGCCCCGGCGGTCCTCTACGAGGAGCCCGAGCTCACGGTCCGCGCGGTCCGCGACCTGTTCAACGACGAGGAGTTCCGCGAGCTCGTCACCGACTCGACGCGTGTCTACCAGGCTGTGACGCAGTACCTCGCGGTCGTCGCGCCCGAGCTCCTGCTGAAGGTCCGCCTGCACCAGGGCAAGCTGCCGGTCTTCGAGGAGTTCCACATCGTCGAGCAGATCCACAAGGGGCTCGATCGCAAGGTCTGGCTGCCGTCGGGCGGCTACCTCGTGATCGACCGCACCGAGGCGCTCACCGTGATCGACGTGAACACGGGCAAGTCGGTCGGCAAGACCAACCTCGAGGAGACGGTCGTGAACACGAACGTCGAGGCCGCCCGCGAGGTCGCTCACCAGCTTCGGCTGCGTGACATCGGCGGGATGATCATCATCGACTTCATCGACATGCTGCTCGAGCAGAACAAGAAACGGGTCATCGACGCGCTGAAGGAGGAGCTTGCCCGGGACAAGACGCGGTCCCAGGTCTTCGACATCAGCCCTCTGGGGTTGCTGGAGGTGACGCGCAAGCGCGTGTCTGGTGGACTCTTGGAGTCGTTCTCCGAGACGTGCCCCACCTGCGAGGGCCGGGGCGTGCTCCTGACCTACGACGTGAGCTGAGGAGGAGCGGACCATGTACGCGGTCATCAAGGCGGGCGGGAAACAGCAGAAGGTGAAGCCCGGCGACATCATCGAGGTGGAGTACATGCACGGCGCCGGTGAGGCCGTGACCTTCCACCCGCTGCTGGTTGTCGACGACGACGGCAACGCGCACTACGGCAAGGAGGCCGAGAAGGCCGTCGTGACCGCGCGACCCCTCGGGGAGCAGAAGGGCGACAAGGTCCGCATCTTCAAGTACAAGAACAAGACCGGCTACGCTCGGCGCGCGGGCCACCGGCAGCTCATGACGCTGCTCGAGATCTCCGACGTGACCCTGCCCGGTGCCGCGCCGAAGAAAGCGGCTCCGAAGAAGGCCGCGGCGAAGCCGGGATCCGACGGGGCCGGCGAGGCCCGCGACGTCGCGGAGACCGAGGCTCCCGAGGCCGAGGCTGGTGAGTAGGCCGGTCAGCGCAGACGTCTGATACCCTCGATGGCGCGATGGCACACAAGAAGGGCGGCGGTTCCTCGAAGAACGGGCGCGACTCCGAGTCCAAGCGACTCGGGGTGAAGGCCTTCGGCGGTCAGGAGGTGACCGCCGGGTCGATCATCGTGCGCCAGCGGGGGACGCGCATCCACCCGGGGGCCAGCGTCGGCAAGGGCAGCGACGACACGCTGTTCGCCAAGGCCTCCGGCGTCGTGAAGTTCCACTCCTCGCGCGGGCGCCGGTTCGCCTCGATCGATCCCCGCTAGGTCCGCTCCCGCCCCGTCCCGAGCGCCTCGCGGAGCGCCAGCTCCCACTCCCGCACCTCTTCCTTCTTCGCGCGGTTCGAGAAGCTCAAGTACCCGACGTTCTGTCGGCGCGCCCGGCGGCGGGTGTTGCGCGGGAAGAGCGAGAGCCGTTCGGGAGCGTGTTGCTCCTTGCCGAGGAGCGGCGCGAGCGGCGGCGGCTGCACGAAGTAGAAGGCGGTGCGGAACGTCTGCCCACCGGTCCGGTGCACGATGAGCAGCACCGGCGAGCCCCGGAGCCGCCGGGCCTTGGCCACGTCGGCGAGCGGGATGCGGATCTCCCGGCCGCTCGAGGCGGGGCTGAACCGCAGGGCGTCGGGCTCGAGAGAGAGCGTCCCCTCGCGCTCCAGCGGGCCCAGGTGCATCTCGACGGCCCAGACGGTCATCGGCTCCGGCATGTAGCCAATCTTCGTCGCCGGACGCGGTCTCGACCACCCATAATCTGGGCATGGCGTTCGTCGACGAGGCGACCGTGTTCGCGCGCGCCGGGCGCGGGGGAGACGGCTCGGCCTCGCTGCACAGCGAGCCGTTCAAGCCGAGAGGAGGGCCCGACGGCGGCGACGGCGGGCGCGGCGGCGACGTGATCTTCGAGGTCTCGAGGGGCGTCCGCGACCTGTCGTGGCTCGCCGACCATCCGCACCAGCGCGCCGGGAGCGGGCGGCCGGGCGGCTCCAGCCGCCGGAGCGGGGCCGACGGGGAGGACCTCGTGATCCCGGTACCCGACGGCACCGTTGTCGAGGACGAGCGGGGACTGCTTGTCGACCTGGTCGGGGAGGGCGCCCGCGCGATCGTCGCGCGCGGTGGCCGCGGCGGGCGGGGGAACGCGGTCCTCGCTTCGCCCCGCAACCGCGTTCCTCGCACGGCGGAGGCCGGCGAGCCAGGGGAGGAGAAGCGCCTCTCCGTCGAGCTCCGCGTCGTGGCCGACGTCGGCCTCGTCGGGCTGCCGAACGCCGGCAAGTCGACGCTGCTGTCGAGGCTCACGGCGGCTCGGCCGAAGATCGCGGCCTACCCGTTCACGACACTCACGCCGAACCTCGGTGTGGCCGAGAGGGAGAACCGGTTCGTGGTCGCCGACATCCCCGGGCTCGTCGAGGGCGCCCACGAGGGCAGGGGGCTCGGCGACCGGTTCCTGCGGCACATCAGCCGCTGCCGTGCACTCGTGATGGTCGTCGACCTGTCGGCGGTGGACCCCTCGGGTGACCTCGCGACGGTCCGGAGTGAGCTCGAGGCGTACGATCCGGGTCTCCCTGCTCGGCCGTTCGTCGTCGTCGGCACGAAAGCCGACCTCGTCGGCGAACGGGAGGAGACCGCGGGGCGGCTGGCGTCGGGAGCGCTCGTCGTCTCCGGCGTGACCGGCGAGGGGGTCGAGGAGCTCGCAGAGCGGCTCGCGGCGCTCGCGGCCGAGACCGCCGAGGCCGCGGAGGGCGAGGACCGCCGCACGTACGTAGTGCTGCGGCCCGGGCGGCCGCGGTTCGTCGTGCGGCGCGAGGGCGAGCGGTTCCGCGTGGTCGGGCGCGGCGTGGAGCGCTGGGTGGCCGAGACCGACTTCGACGACCCGCGGGAGGTCGTGCGGCTACAGCAACGCCTGATCAAGGAGGGGGTGGAGCGCCGGCTCGCCGCGGTCGGCGCGCGCCGAGGCGACGAGGTGGTCATCGGGGATCGGGCGTTCGAGTTCATCCCGGAGGAGGGCGACTGACGTGGACGAGAAGGCGAAGCTGGTGCAGGAGGAGGACGAGCTCTGGGCGGAGGTGAGCGCGCTCGTCGCCCTCCTCACGCCCGAGCAGCTCGAGGAGCCGGGCATGGCCGATGACTGGTCGGTGAAGGATCTGCTCTGGCACCTGTGTTGCTGGACGGCGGAGGCCGCTCGACAGCTCGAGCGCGTCAGGCTGGGGACCTACATCGAGCAGGACTGGGACACCGACGGGCTGAACCAGCGCTATCTCGAGGAGTCGCGGCGGCAGGACCTCGCGACCGTCCGCGCGGAGCTCGCGGCCGCGCGGACGCGAGCGCTGCACGAGTGGGCCGCCCTGGAGGAGGTCACGCCCGAGGCGATCGAGTGGTTCGGCGAGTCGGGCCCCGAGCACTACCGGGAGCACCTCGGCGACCTGCGCCCGTGGGTCGAGCGGCTGACCGCGGGGTCCTGAGGGATGCGCGGGCACGCGGCGAGCCGGCCGTAGGATAGGCATCGTGGGACGACGCCTCGGGGTCATGGGCGGCACCTTCGACCCCATCCACTACGGGCACCTCGTGACCGCCGAGGAGGCCCTCTCGCAGTTCTCGCTCGACGAGGTCGTGTTCGTGCCGACCGGCCAGCCGTGGATGAAGGAGGGCCGGGTCGCCTCGGGGCCGGAGGACCGCTACCTCATGACGGTCATCGCAACGGCGAGCAACCCGCGATTCTCGGTGTCGCGCATCGAGGTCGACCGTGGGGGCCCGACCTACACGGTCGAGACCCTGCTCGCGCTCGGGGAAGAGCACGCCGACGCGGAGCTGTACTTCATCACCGGCGCCGACGCCCTGCTCGAGATCTTCCACTGGAAGGACCCCGAGGAGGTCCTGTCGCTCGCGCACTTCATCGCGGCGACGCGGCCGGGCTACGACCTAGCGCATTTCGAGCAGGACTCGACGACGCGCCACCCGAAGGTGAGCGTGATGGACATCCCGGCGCTCGCGATCTCCTCGACCGATATCCGGGAGCGCGTGAAGGAGGGCCGGCCGATCCGCTACCTGGTGCCCGAGGGCGTGGAGAGCTACGTCGAGAAGATGGGGCTCTATAGGTGACGCGGCGGCTCGCGCCGGTCGCGGCCGTCGTCCTCGTCCTCCTGCTCGCCGCCGGGATCGCGTTCGTGTCGCTGGTCGACCGGCGGTCGGAGCCGGTGGAAGCCTCACCGGCGGCGTTCGCTCCGTCCACCCTCATACTGCTCGACGTGCGCACCGACGCGGGGCCGCTGCTCGCGGTCGTCGGCTCGTCGGGGACGCCGACGCCGGCGGCCGTCGTGATCCCGTCGAACGTGCTGATCACGATCCCGGGGCAGGGTGACGGCACGACCACCGAGGCGGCGCTCCTTCCGGGGCGCGACGCCGCGACGTCGGTTGCGAACCTGCTCGGCGTGTGGGTGCCGCACTACGCCGTCACCGACGCCGGGCACCTTGCCCGGGTCGTCGACCGCGTGAGCGGCATCGACGTGCTCGGACAGACGCGGTCGGGAGGCGAGGTGGCCCAGATCCTGAGCACCCGGGGTGCGGGGCGGCCGCTCCGGTGGCGCGAGGTGATCGACGGGCTCCTCGCCGCCGGCGCGACCTGGCAGGAGGCGGATCTCCTCGAGCGCGACGACCCGTCGGTCCCCGGGCTGCTCACGGCCGCCGTCGGCGGCTCGGCGCAGGTGCTCCCGACGGAGCCGGCGACGCAGGGGCTGAAGCAGCCTGACCAGGACGCCATCGTGCCGATGATGGTCGCGGCGTTCGGTGCGCCCGACCGGACGCCGATCCCGGTGGTCGTGCTGAACGGCAGCGGCGTACCGGGCGTGGGCGAGCCGGTCGCCGAGCGGCTCGTCCCGGCGGGGTTCCGCATCGTCGTGAACGGCAACGCGTCGAGCTTCGATCACGACGTGACGCTCATCGTGGCCGGGACCGCGGAGGAGCAAGCGTCGGCCGAGCGCGTCCGCGAGCTGCTAGGCGTGGGGGAGGTCTCGATCTCCGGGATACGCTCCGGGCTCGGGGATGTCACCATCGTCGTGGGAAAGGACTTCCAGACCGGGTGAGCATGGGCGAAGGACACCGTGCCGGCTGAGCCACAGGCCGGCGCGATCGAGAGCAAGGAGGTCGCCGTCGCCGCGGCGCGGACGGCCTCGGCGAAGCAGGCCTCGCGCGTCGTCATCCTCGACGTGCGCGAGTTGATCGTGATCACTGACTACTTCGTGATCGCGAGCGGCTCGAGCGACCGGCAGGTGAAGACGATCCTCGAGGAGGTCGAGAAGGCGCTCAAGGTCCTCGGCGTTCGCCCGGTCCGCACCGAGGGCGAGCCGGAGTCCGGATGGGTCCTACTCGACTACGTCGACGCCGTCGTGCACGTGTTCGCCGAGGAGGAACGCGAGTACTACGACCTCGAGCGGCTATGGCGCGACGCGCCAAGGGTCCCTTGGGAAGACCCGGACGCGGCTTCGTCCGGGTAGACTTCCCTGCGCTCGGGCCCATAGCTCAGCTGGTAGAGCGCTTGGCTGGCAGCCAAGAGGTCAGGGGTTCGAATCCCCTTGGGTCCACGGATCAGGCGGAGCTGGCTCCCAACAGACCCTGGATCGTCTGTTGGAGCTGGGCGGGCGTCATCTCGCCCTCGTAGGCCTGCTGTACCGTGCCGTCGGCGTCGACGAAGAAGATCGTCGGGA
>Ga0315277_10000712_pt1 | contig 51164 bp, 44 predicted proteins | sample YL17G05_15_MG_FD_203695 | JGI IMG/M metagenome (GOLD analysis project Ga0315277, IMG submission 203695) | Sediment microbial communities from Yellowstone Lake, YNP, Wyoming, USA - YL17G05_15 | ecosystem: Environmental > Aquatic > Freshwater > Lake > Sediment | place: USA: Wyoming | collected... | reverse complement strand
TGCGCTGGCTCTTCGACAGCTTAACTGGATATTTTGGCTTGCGCATACATCCCCCTTTGAATGTGGCAAGTGAAGAGACGTACGCAAGATACTCATAAATCAGTTAATTAGCGTAACAGTCCACTAGCATCTAACAATAATCTCCCGGTGACCGCCAGTGAATTTTGTCAGAGTCAGAATCTTCTTCCTTGTTCTCACAATTCTTGTTATTCCTCTCGTTCTCGTTGCGCAGCCAGGTCCCATTCTCATGTCTCCGTACCTGCAGGCAGCGACCACGAACAGCATCTATGTCTTGGCGGAAAGCGCAACAACGGATGCAGTAACGGTAGAGTTTGGTATGACCACTGCCTATGGTCAGCGTGCACAGACAGAGTCCGTCGAAAAAACGACTGAAGATTCTTTTGTGCACAACATCCGGCTCGGCGGCCTGCGACCCAACACGCAATACCATTATCGTGTTCTCCAGTCAAGTGTTGTGCCATCTGGTGGGATGTTCCGCACTGCGCCGAATCCTGGAACCCCGTTTCGATTTGCCTGGTTGGCAGATTTTCGGACGAACGTGACTATTCATGACTCCATCGCCCGGCTCGCCGCCAATGCGAATCCGGTCATGTCTCTCTACGGAGGTGATTTCTGTATTAATTCAAAATACTCGTCGTTCAAGGAGCAGTTCTTCCGACCGGAAGAACTCGCCCTCATCGCCCGAGTGCCGTTCTACAATACACCGGGCAATCATGAAGGATGGAAAGAGAACACAAAAGCTTTTACACAGGCACCATCCTCCGCCTCCGGAACACAAGATTACTATTCATTCGACTATGGCGATGTCCATGTCCTTGTGGTGAACAACGAGGTGCCTTACGATGAGGGCAGCCCGCAATTTCTCTTCGCTCAGAAAGACTTGTCCAGTTCGACAAAGCCCTGGAAAATTGTCGCGGCTCACAAGCCAGCATACTGTTCAGGCGGCCATAACGAAGACAACGACATGAAGATGCTGACACAAAAGATTTTTGCGCCTAACGGGGTTGACCTTGTGTTGGCCGGTCATTCGCACTTCTATCAGCACAACCTCGTAAACGGAATACATCATTTTGTGTTGGGAACTGTGGGCGCGCCCCTCTACAATCCCAGCACGGCACCCTACACCTTGAAATCAGCGAAGGAGTATAACTTCGGCATCTTCGACGCGACACCGACAACGCTCATCCTCAGCGTTTACAATGAGCGGAATGAACTGCTCGACAGTCTGACTCTCAGCAAACCGTCTCAACACGAAACAGGCAAGTAGCGCTGAATTAGTCTTTGTTCTGTGAAGGATACGACCATGAATGCACTCTCCAAGACGCGGACACTCCGAGAACTTCAAACCGTCCCAGGTGTAGGCAAAAGCATTGCGGAAGATCTCTGGGAATTGGGGATTCGCCAGGTCAAGGATCTGCAAGGAAAAGACCCGGAGAAACTCTATGCCCGTCGCTGCACACAGGTTGGAACTCGCATCGATCCGTGTCTTCTTTATGTTTTTCGTTGCGCTGTATATTATGCATCGCGCAAACGCCATGAGCCGGAACTTCTGAAATGGTGGAACTGGAAAGACCGGACGAAACTCTAGTATGCCCATGCAATCTTCCCCTCCGCGATTAAAACTTCTCTCTGCATTTGCTTCTGTCTATCTTGTCTGGGGCTCGACGTATCTCGCCATTCGCATTGCCATCGAGACCATACCCCCGCTCTTGATGGCAGGATTACGATTCATTATTGCTGGCTCTATCATGTATACCTGGGGGCGCCTGCGCAGCGGAGAACGCCCGACACGCACGCATTGGAAATCCGCTGTCGTCATTGGGCTCATGCTGCTCCTGATCGGTAATGGTGCACTCAGCTGGGCGGAGACCGTAATTCCATCGGGGATCGCGGCTCTGCTCGTCGCAGTTAGTCCGCTCTGGTTTATTTTGATTGACTGGCAGCAAGGGGGCGGTCGACCGACTGCCGGTGTGTTCATCGGTCTGGCTCTCGGAACGGTCGGAATTGCAGTTCTGGTCGATCCGGCCGATCTGGTGGGGGGCGGGAAAGTCAATGCTCTCGGAGCGTTCGTCTTGCTCGGATCGTCGATATGCTGGGCGCTCGGATCGTTTTATTCGCGGCGCGCTCCCCTCCCTTCCTCTCCCGCCATCGCCAATGGGATGGAGATGCTCATCGGTGGGGTTGCACTCCTTGTCGTTGGCGCTTTGATGGGAGAGGTCAACGCCTTGCATTACACAGCGATCACATCGCGATCTCTCTTCGCTGTGGCATATCTCGTCGTCTTCGGTTCGATCATCGGATTCTCGTCCTACATCTGGCTTTTTCGTTCAACGACACCGACACGCGCTTCAACGTATGCGTATGTGAATCCTGTGATTGCTGTCCTCATCGGCTGGCTTGTGGGCGGAGAACAATTGCCCGCGCGGGTTGCCTTTGCAGCTGTCTTCATCATCGCGGCCGTCGCCGCAATTACGGTTTTCGGCACGCGCAAGAGTTCAAAGGCGATGGAGAAACTGACACGAGGAAGAGTAGGGGAAAGCGAATCCCTCGAATAGTGCAGTCGAGGACTGTTTCTTCAGAGAGAAGAGTATTCGGCTGAGAAATTCGAAAACCAAAGACCCAAATCTCAAACAAACTCGAAATGCGAAACGTCAAAACACGAAACCTCGATTAATAGTTACTTCAGTTTCGGGTTTCCCTCGGATTTCGTGTTTCGGATTTCGAATTTGTCGTGTGACAAAGGCTCGCCTTTGATCCCATCGCATAGAATGAAAACTCGTGTAAAAATCTGCTGCATCAAAAGTGTTGAAGAAGCATTGTTGGCCTTACGCTATGGAGCATCGGCACTTGGGTTTGTCTCTGCCATGCCGAGCGGACCGGGTCCGATTGCAGAAGAACTCATCGCAACAATCATCCCGCATGTTCCTGCTGGGATTTCAACATTTCTCCTTACCAGCAAACGGGATGCTCCCACTATTATCGGGCAGCAGAGTCGTACGCATGCAAACACATTACAACTCGTTGATAAGGTTCCGCTCGAGACTTATCAGACCCTCCGCAATGCTCTTCCCGGGATTTCAATTGTGCAGGTCATCCATGTGACAGGTCCCGAAGCGGTCAACCAGGCAATGGCAGTATCTTCGCACGTCAACGCTATTCTCCTCGACTCGGGCAACCCGAACCTTGCGGTGAAAGAGCTGGGCGGGACCGGACGAGTTCATGACTGGTCTCTCAGCCGGACAATTCGTGAACAGATGTGCGTACCAGTCTATCTTGCCGGTGGTCTCAGACCGGAGAACGTGGCCGAGGCCATCAGAACAGTTCGGCCGTTTGCAGTTGATGTTTGCAGTGGCGTTCGCTCAAACGGCGATCTTGACGAGGTAACGCTCTCACGCTTTATTGACGCGGTGGCACAAGCGGAAACCTCTTCTTAGACCTTTTGACAGCAATGCAACCAATGCAGCGTCGTTTCCGTAGAGATGTTTGAATGCACAGGGAGAACCTACCAATGAAAACGTCAATTTTGGCACTGTTATTCTGCTTGGTGACCTTGCCTCTCATCGCGCAAGAAGAGACGCTTGTTAGCGGAGAAATTGAGAGCGGCGGCTTTGGCGGACCGGTTGTGAAGTTCGGCAGCATCAACGGCGAGGCCGGCATCCTCGTCGGCGGCAGGGGCGGCTGGATCATCAACCACACGTTCATTCTGGGGGGCGGCGGTTACGGCCTGACGAATGATGTGAAAGCGAAGGTCTTGGGCCCATCCGGAGAACGTTACCTGAATTTCGGTTACGGCGGATTCGAGATTGAGTACATTGCGGCATCAGACAAGCTTCTTCACTTTTCCGTCATGACGCTGATTGGCGGGGGTGGTGTGGGCTGGAAGGATGAAAGTATCCGATCCGGTATGAATTCCGACAGCGACACGTTTTTTGTCCTTGAACCCGCGGCCCAGGTAAATCTCAACGTTACGAAGTACTTCCGGATCAGTGCCGGTGTCAGCTATCGGTACATCACCGGTGTGAACTCCCCGGCGACGACGAATGCCAATCTCAGCGGTCCCATGGGAGTGCTCACATTTCGATTCGGGAATTTCTGAGATCCTCCGACGCTCGCTTTGTTCGGCCGTCACCGTCTCGTGGCGGCCTTTTGTTTCTGCAATTGCTTTTCTCCGAAGACTTCCTGTACTTACAAAGAACTGCTCTCTTTCCATCGGTGCCACGACATGCGTTTTCTTCACATCGGTTTTCTATTTCTTCTGCTGACAGCGGCTCAGGCCGAGATTATCGCACAGGAACAAGCCAACAGTCCGATCTACAAAAGCTACCGCCCGCCTTCACCCTCGTCACAGCTGAAGCGATCGGAAATCGATTACAATCTCATGCACATCTTCGTGCTGGAGCGGAAGGCGTACGGTGGAGATGTGGCAGCGCAACACGAGCTGGGCCTCCGTTACCTTCTCGGAGAGGGTGCAGATGCTGATACATTAAAAGGGGCATTCTGGATCCGGCGCGCTGCCGAACAGAATTCCGCCGACGCCCAGTACAACCTGGGCATTCTTGAGTTCAACGGATGGGGAATCCCGTGGAATCCCTTCGATGCTTATAAGCTCTTCAAAGCCGCTGCTGGCAATGGAATGCCCGAGGCGGAATACATTTTCAGCATGTTTCTGACCGAGAATCTTGTCGTCCCACGCAACTGGGAGGAAGCATACCGATGGATCAAAAAGGCTGCCGATGCCAGCTATGCCCCTGCAAAAGAAGCGCTGGCGGATTTTGAAGCCCGTGGCCTCGGCATCAGTCAGCCAAAGGCAACCCCTTCCGACACAAGCTCGGCACAGAAGAAGCCTGCAGTGAAGCAATCGCTCGGATTTGTCTTTCAGGACGCCAAGCCCGACACCAATGCGCAAAGTGACGAAACTCTCCTGAAAGACGCTCTCCGCGAAGCTACTCCACAGCTGAAGCGGGCACTCGGATTGTCGAAGGAGTCGACGCGGACCCTCAGTCTTGACAGTGAAGGAATGAAAGCAATCCGCGACGCCGCCGAGGAAGGAAGCCCTGAGGCCCTTACCATTCTCGGGCGAAGCTACGAGCGAGGAATCGGCGTCCAGAAGAACATGATCACGGCCGCGCTTCATTACATACGAGCAACCCGCATGTCATCGCCGCGGGCGCCAGGGCTTCTCGCACGGCTGATGGAACAAGGTCAGCTCTTTGACCTCCTGAAATCGCGGGTAAGCCAGCACGACGCAGATGCTGAATTTGTCTGGGCAGCGCTCTCGGGACTCAAGATTGACTACATTATGACGCAGCGTGAGGGGATAATCACCGAGAAGCAAGCTCTCGAGTTTCTTAACAGAGCCGCCTCGGCGAACCACGTTCAGGCTTTGATCGAACTCGGTCTTTGTTATTACTCCGGCCGCTGGGTGCCGGAGGACCGGCAACAGGCTCTTGCGTTGTGGACGCGCGCAAGCGAGCTCGGCAGCCGTGAGGCAAAGATCAGGCTTGCGGCGATCGCAGTTCGTACCGAACGGGATACGACGCGTCTCCGCAGGACCATCGGAGAGCTCGAGGGTGCATCACAGAAAGGTTCAGTGCTGGCGCAAGTCGCTCTCGGTTTTTGCTACGAGACGGGCACCGGCGTCACAAAGAAGATATCAGAAGCTGTCCGGCTTTACAGGAGCTCCGCTCAGCGCGGAAGCCAGGACGCCTACTACGCCCTCAAACGTCTGCATGATCAGATCAGGCCCCATGAGAAGGAGTTTGAGATTAGCGAGTTGGAGTAGGTAGCCGTCATCAATCGGCGTGCTCAAACTCATCAGCTACTCGCGGCCCAGACAGATCACGCAAGCCCTCTATTCAATTCTCTCACGAGCTACCGCATGTATCGACGCTCTCCTGGTTTCCTGACGATTTTTCTGTTCCTGTGTTTCTCGACCGTTATAGCCCAAAGCCAGACCAACCCCAAAGACTCGTCAGGCGCGGCAAAATCCGGCGTCTACCCTCTCCCCATCATCTTCTACACTCCGGAAACGGGCATTGCGGGTGGCGCGGCGGTGCTCTATCTCTATCGTGACTCGCTGATTCCACGTGCATCGACCGTCACCAGCGACATAATCTACACACGGAAGAAACAGTTCATCGTGGAAATTGGAGGCGATCTCTACTTCAACCGGGGGACATACCGGTTGCTGAGCAATCTGAGTTTTCAGAGATACCCGAACAAGTTCTTCGGCATCGGGAACAACTCCCCAAAAACGAATGAAGAGAGCTACACACCTCAATCATTCCTTTTCAGCGCCGTGTTGTACAGAAACATCTATTCCCACGCGAACGCGGGACCGATGATACGCGTGGAACATGCAACGATGAAGGAGATCGACCCCGCCCGAGCGCTTGCACAACATGCAGTCCCGGGAAACACCGGCGGGACAATTTCGGGCGCCGGGGTTGTAGCCAACTGGGATTCACGCGACAACACTATCGCGACGCAGTCGGGGAGCCTCTACCAGATTTCGGCACTCGTATACCGGAATGCGATCGGAAGCGATTACGATTATACCGATCTTCAGATTGACACGAGAAATTTCTTTGAGATCATGCCAGGCCAGATCCTTGCGCTACAAGCTGCAGGAGAATTCATCGACGGGACGGCTCCGTTCTATCGCCTGGCAAACTTCGGTGGACAAAGCCTTCTCCGGGGGTATTTTGGGGGGCGGTACAGGGACAACAATGGTATTGCTGTTCAAGCAGAGTACCGACTGCCGGTCTGGCGGCGGTTCGGCATGGTCGGTTTCGCCGGGGCAGCACAAGTCGCTGACAAGATCGGACATTTTGCATTGAAGCGGTTCTGGTTCGCGGGGGGCATCGGTTTGAGATTTGCATGGAACCCAGACGAACGCCTCAACCTGCGCCTGGATTACGGAGTCGGAAACAATTCCTCAGGAGTGTACATCACAGTGACAGAGGCGTTCTAGGAGTAAATGAGTGGTTGAGTAGTGAAGTAGTGGAATGATGGGACGACCCAGTGATTCTGATGTGATCCCAAAAATTTGTTCGTTCATGCTCTGCAACTGTTTCATATGCGAAACTGCGTTTTGTTTTTGGGGTTTCTCCCACACTTGTGCCGCCCTCAATTTTCCATCCTCTTGAATCTCAGCGAAAAATGACCTAATAAACACCGGATGGCTCAGGAGAATTGGCTTTTTTCTCACCATCCCGTTCCCTCCCTGCACTGTGTTGCAATGAGAATATCCGATATCGTCTTCAATATTCAACGATTTTCCCTGCACGATGGGCCGGGCATCCGCACCACGGTGTTCCTGAAAGGATGCTCCATGAGTTGTTTCTGGTGCCACAATCCGGAAGGACAAAATCCCCGACCCGAACTTCGTTACACTGCCGAGCGCTGCATCAATTGCGGTGAATGCGTTCTTGCATGTCCAACTCATGCCCACGAAATGCACGACGGCGGACATGTATTCCTCCGTGACCGGTGTGAACTGAGCGGGCATTGTGTCGAGACTTGTTATTCGCGCGCCCTGCAGCTTGAGGGACGACTGATGACTGTTGAGCAAGTAGTGGAAGAAGTGGTCGTGGATATCCCCTTTTACGAGGCTTCCGGCGGCGGTGTCACGCTCTCGGGTGGAGAGCCGGCACTCAGCAGGGACTTCGCCCGGGGAATTCTGATCCAGTGCAAGAACCTCGGCCTTCATACTGCCATTGAAACATGCGGTGAAGTTCCCTGGATATCGCTTGAGGAGCTCCTCCCTTTCACCGACCTGTTCATGATGGATCTCAAGCACATTTCGACCGACAAGCATCAGCTCGCCACCGGTCACTCTAATGACCAGATCCTGGAGAATGCCCGGCAGCTTGCGTTGACAAGAAAGCTCCTGATATTTCGTACGCCGGTCGTTCCGACCGTAAACGATACGAAAGAAGAGATCGGACAAATTGCCATGTTTGTCCGCAGTTTGATCGAGCTCCGCAAAGAGAAATTCACCGGGGAAAACGACACAGAGGAGATCAGGTATGAGTTGCTGCCCTTCCACAGGATGGCGGCAGACAAGTATCCGGGCCTCGGCATGGAATACAAGGCGGCAATGATCGATCCGCCCACCAGAGCGAGAATGTCTGAGCTTCTGGAAGCCGCGAAGCACTACGGAATTGAAGTTCTGGGACGATAGTCCCCAGCACGTAAGGGAGTAGACGATGATCCAGTCACCCGAAAAAGAGCTCACGTATCAGGATCGGATAGAGATGCTGCGCGCTACAAAGATGCAGCACACAGAGGAAAAGTGGCGCGAGCTCGGTTCGTTTGATATGGACGACCTTCCGATTCTGCTGCCGCCGCCTGCATCGAGAAAAGTGGTGAGCGTCGTAAGCGGTTCGGGATTGTTGATGGTGGACGCGTTGTTCAAGGAATTCGTCCCAAAGGCGAATCACGCGAGCGGAGGGATTTTCGGGGCAAGGGCGTGCGGCGAAAATTTTCGCGGACTCCTTGATCTGCACCCGCCGTATATTGACCCCGTGAGCTCACTTACGGGGGCTTACATGGCCCATTTCCTCGCCTACCGCCAGCCTGCCTGGAACCCCGACTTCGATTACTCCCATTTGCATGAGGACCAGGAGAAATATAAGCTCCACCATGGTATCGGCGCCGTGCAGCATTTCTGTCAGGATGAGGCCATTGGCCTGAGCCTTGGATGGGGAGCCCTGCTGGCAAAGATCAGACACTACCGAACAGTAAATACCGATGAAGAGGCCCAGGAGCTGTATGATGGTCTCGAGCACATGGTCCTCGGAATACAGGATTGGATTGGCCGCCACGCAGAAGCAGCCCGGAACATGGCTGGACAGGAAGAGCACCCCCAGCTGCGGCAGAACCTGATCGAGATGGCAGCCATCAATGCGAGACTGGTCACGGAGCCTCCCCGAACATTCCGGGAGGCGTGCCAGTGGATGCTGTACTACCAACTCGCAGGCAAGATGTACAACATGGGTGGCTCGCTCGGGCGCATCGACCAATTCCTCTTTCCATTCTACGCGCGGGACAAGCACCAGGGCATCCTAACCGACGAGGAAGCAATCTTTCATCTTGCGTGCCACTTTGTCATGGACACCAGCTATACACAGTTGGGCGGCCCCGATGCAGCGGGGAAGGACACGACAAACGCACTCTCCTACCTTGTGCTGGAAGCTGTACACCGGCTCAAGGTGCCCGTGAACGTAGGGGTCAGTGTCGGCAAGGACGTCGATCCCAACCTGTTGCGCCGCGGTGTGGAGATGATGTTCGAGGACAGGACTGGCATACCAAAATTTCTTGGTGTCGACCGCACGAGCGAGGGATTCGCCAGAAACGGACTCCCCATTGAACTTGGAAGACAGCGGGCGTACTCGGGCTGCCACTGGTGTGCTATTCCCGGCAGAGAGTATACCGTGAACGACTGTGTCAAAGTGAACCTGGCGAGGGTATTCGAGGTGTCACTGAAAGACATGATGTCCGCTCCCGGTCTCGAGCCGACTCTTGACGCTCTCTGGCGCTGCTTTGAAAAGCACCTCCGACGAAGTGTCGAGGTGGTGGCGGAGAGCCTCGATTTTCACATCGACCATATGTACCGGGTATTCCCCGAGCTTCACCTCGATCTCCTTTGTTACGGCCCCATCGAGAGAGGGCACGATGCGTCACATGGCGGAGTCGAGTTCTACAACTTGTGCATCGACGGCGCAGGCCTCGCAACAGTTGCTGATTCCTTTGCCGCATTGGAACAGCGCATTGAACGAGAACAGAAGCTCAGCTGGGACAGGGTGATACGATTGCTCGATTCGGATTGGGCCGGCGAAGACGGAGAGCAGGCAAGACTCATGATGAAGAGTATTCCGCGCTACGGGAGCGGCCGCTCGCGCGCCGACGAGTATGGAGTGCGCATTTCACGGATGTTCACGACGATCGTCAAAGAAAAAACGACACCACATGGCTTTAACCTGATCCCCGGCATTTTTTCCTGGGCGGCTACCATCGCCATGGGCAAGGATGTCGGCGCGACACCCAATGGCCGTCATTCGAAAAGCCCTATATCTCATGGTCCCAATCCGGATCCCGGATTCCGAAAGGACGCTGCGCCGACCGCCCTTGCGCTCGCGGTGGCCTCCGTCCAACCCGGCTACGGCAACACCGCACCGATGCAGATCGAGCTTGATCCCGGCCTCTCGAAATCCCACGAGGATATAGACAAAGTCGTCGCACTGATCAGAACGCACTTTGATCTCGGCGGGACACAGATCAACATGAACATTCTCGACAAAAAAACGATCCTTGAGGCACACAAAGATCCCAGCACACATCCGGATCTGGTGGTGCGCGTTACCGGCTTCAGTGCCTATTTCGCCAGCCTGTCCCCTGAAATGCGGCAGATCGTGGTCGATCGGATTATCGCAGAAGAGTGAATTCGTGAACGACTCACCGCGACAACGCTTCTTATCCTTCGTCAGGGAGCCGGCAACCTCTCCCCCCATCATCTCGCCGTTTCTTCCTCATCCTGACGTCATACGGGAAGCGCTCGCATACCTGCACCTGCCCACCACAGACGACTCCATCAAGAATGAAATCAGACTAGCGCGGGAGCTCGGGTATCAGCCGATGTTTATGACTGACTGCTCCGGATTGATTTTCAACTGGCGCACCGATGAATCCCGCTCGTCGGAGGACGTCGCCTTCCGGGTGATCGCAACACCTGCGGGAGAATGGACCTGGCGGGCCCCACGGAAAGAAACCCCGTGGAGTGATGAGGCAGGTTGCCCCGTTCAGACAGTGCAAGATCATGCGATGCTCGTTTCCGTCTGCGAGCAGGTTGGTGATCGTGAAGAGGAGATCCGCGACTATTTTCGCTCCTGGCATCGAAACGTCGGCGAGGAGGGTGTCATTGTCATCGGCCATCCGCATCCGTCGTGGCTTGGCTATCAGATCAACCCAACCAATATTTTCTACCAATGGAATGACTTTCCGGAGGTTTTTCTCCGGAGTATGGATGCTCTCTACGAGGCATCGCTCTTCGTAATGTCCATTGCTTTGAGCGAGGGGATAGATTTCATGAGCGACTCCAGCTACGGGCTGGAGATGACGTCTCCTGAATTGTTCGCGATCATGGATCTGCCGTACATCCGCAAATTTGCAGAATGGACACACCGGCACGGGGGTCTTTTCTGGTACCACAACTGTGGATTCACGAGCAGGCTCATCAGGGAGGGTGTCTTCAACACGCTGGGCGCCGACGTCATTGAGACGATCGCTCCGCCTCCCGAAGGGGACAATGACCTGGCGCAGTCGCGCTCCCATATCGATCGGCACATCTGCACAAAGGGAAACTTCAACCTTCAGTTGTTGCGCGACGGCACACCGGGGGAGGTCGCTGAGCAGGTTCGCGGGATGGTCACTGCGGTCCGCGGTTATTCCCACATTTTCTCGACTGCCGATGCCGTTCTGCCAGGCACGAGGCCGGAGAACTTTGTTGCGTTCGTAAGGGCTGCCCGCGAAGCGGCAGAGGCTTGATCCGCCTAGCCGCGCCAGTGGCATCTGCTGGCTGCGGAGGAAGACACACAAACAGGCGAATACGTCAGGGTGACCCCCTGCCCGCTACAAAGTGTTCTGTGAGACAGGCGCTCAACGTGACGAAGTTTTAGTTTTTCAGCAACCTGCGAGAATGACTCACCTGTATTCACCGAAGGGTACTTCATGAGACAAAAGCTATTCCTTACGCTCCTCCTTTCCTTCACCCTCCTCACCTGTGGCAAGCGAAGTGATGTTGTGGAACTCCAGGACTGGAACTTCGGCGGTAGGCCAAGGCTCATCGAGTTTCTCCGACAGCGGGTGTACTCATTCGAGAAGACACACCCGGGCATGAAGGTCATTCAAAGCGACAAGAGCTGGAATATGATTCGTGAGATCTTGTACGCCGATTTCAGCGCCGGCGCCGGCCCTGATGTCATGAATACTCACTCAAACTTCGCGGCAGAGTTTGGCCCGGCGGGTTTCTACTACCCGGTGAACAAGTTCCCCGATTTTGAAGAAGTCAGAAAATGGTACGTCCCGCACCTCCTGGAATCAACACGATACAAAGACAACTACTATGGACTCCCGTCGAGCGCCATTGCGTTTGTTCTGGTCTGCAACAAGGAGCTCTTCGACAAAGAGGGGATCACACCGCCAAGAACATGGTCCCAGTTCAGGGAGGCGGCAAAGCGCCTCACGAAAGACGCCGACGGTGATGGCGTAGTGGACCAGTTCGGACTCGTCCTTATGGGCGGAGACAAGGGCGGATTTGCTTACCGAATGATCCCCTTCTTTTTCAAGGCTGGTGTCAATGTCATGTCCGACGATCTCACGAAAATCGAATTCAATTCCTCCAGGGGTGTCGCCGCGCTGAAGCTGATTACGGACATGTACCAGGTTGATCATTCCATCACCCCCGGTTTTCTCGCCTATACCCACTCAGAGATCAACGATCTCTTCTGCAGCAACAAGGCAGCGATGAGCATTGAGGGGCCTTGGTTCAGAGGCATGGTCGACGACAAGAGTCCGGGGAAGGACATGTATGTTGTTGCGGTTCCCGTGCCCGACGATATGATTGGTCAGTATGAGACTGCCCCGACCCTTCAGGACATGGTCATGTATTCGATCAACGCTCACTCGAAGCACCTCAACGAGGCCTGGGAACTGCTTAAGTACTTGCGCAACGACGAAGCGGACATGTTCTGGATGACACAAGACCTGGGCGCTACAGCCACCACACTGCACGCGCTGAATAGCCCCGAGGCACAGAGCGTCAAGGACATCCAGCTGTACATCAACGAGTTGAGTCACGCACGGCCGTGGCCTCCGCATCCGAGCATGATCGCTATCGCCAGCAACGTCTTCACGCCGTACTGCCAGCGAGCCATTGTCGGTGAACTATCGCCGAAGGCGGCGCTCGATCAGGCGGCAAAGGAAGCGCAGCACATCTTGGACGCAAAGAAATGAAAAGACTCACGCCCTATCTTCTTCTGGTTCCGGCACTGCTCTTCACGCTGTTCGTGCTTATCTACCCGTTGATTCAGAACCTGATCAACAGTCTGAGCGACGTGAGTATGATAACGGGAAGTAGCGGATGGGCCGGCCTGCAGAACTACCAAAACGTTTTTGAAGATGCTCTCTTCTGGCGTTCTTTCAGAAACACCGCGGTCTATGCTATCGCTGGAACCGTTCTGGCACTGGTCATCGGGCTGGGTTTCGCTCTCCTGCTCAACCTCAAGCTTGGAAAGTTCAGCACCATCATGGGGTGTCTCTACACAATACCGTGGGTTATTTCTCCGGTCGTCGCCGGATTTGCATGGAAATGGCTCCTGAACGACAATTTCGGCATTGTGAACTTCTGGCTCTCGTACGCGGGCATTGTCCCCATCGGCACGACTTGGCTCGGGGATCCCGGTACTGCTCTCCTGAGCGTCATGGTCGCGCGCGTCTGGCAGTTTTATCCGTTCGCGATGGTGATGTTCCTGGCAGGTATGCAATCCATCCCACAGGAGCAGTACGAAGCAGCTGCGGTTGACGGCGCAACCATGGTGCGGAGATTCTTCTACATCACACTTCCGAATCTGAAAGCTGTGGGCTCCGTCCTCCTGGTTCTGGGAGTCATCTGGAGCTTCAACGACTTCAACATGGTATTCGTCATGACCCGGGGCGGGCCCATGAATTCATCGATGGTGCTTCCTGTTCTCGTCAGGGAGTTTTCCTTCGTTCACTTCGACCTCGGCAAGGGTTCGGCCCTTTCTATTATCATCTTCGGGTTGTTGACAACCCTCTCCTTTCTTTATCTCAAAGTCGTATCGAGAGGAGAGCCGTCATGAAAAAAGCCCTCGTTGTATCCGTCATGATCGTTCTGGCGTTGCTTGTCCTTCTTCCTGTTCTCTGGACGATTTCCACTTCGATGAAGCCTCTCAATGAAGTGAACAAGTGTCCGCCGCAGTGGACCAGCCCCACGATGAGCTTTAAGCCTTACAGTGACATGTTCTTTTACCTCCCGTTCTCGACTTATACACTGAACAGCCTGATTGTCGCTACTTCTGCAACCGCGCTGACGCTTCTGATAGGATGCCTCGCTGCTTTTTCGCTCTCACGGTTCGCGTTTGCCGGGAAGGATATATTTCTCCTGATCATTCTTCTTTCACAGATGCTTCCCGGCGCGTCGGTCATCATTCCACTATTTCAGCTGCTTCGACATGCCGGACTTTACGACACTTACCTCGGGTTGATCCTGGTCCACACAGCAGTCCTGCTCCCGTTCGTCATTTGGCTGATGCACGGTTTCTTTCAGACCATTCCGCGGGATATTGAAGATGCAGCATTGATTGACGGATGTTCCAGGATGGAAGCACTTCGGAGGGTGATTCTCCCGCTCGCCCTCCCAGGCATCGGCGCGACGGCGCTCTTTGCATTCCTTGGCTCGTGGAACGAATTTTTCTTTGCCCTGATCCTCACTTCATCGGATTCGACGAGAACGATTCCTGTCGGCATCGGGCTTTTTGTCGGTGAGTACCTCGACGTCTGGAATCAGATGGCAGCTGCCGCCGTCTTGTTCAGCTTGCCACCATTGATACTCTTTGTTCTCACGCGCAAAACGTTCATTAAGGGGTTGGTTGCGGGCGCAGGTAAGTAATCACATGAAAAAGGACCCTCACTCAAACCCGCAGCTCCGGATAATCACTCCGACAGATCGGGAACCATGAACCACGGGGAATTGAAAGCACTTCTAGAACAAATCCCGAAGGTCAGAATCGGGATCCTCGGAGACTTCTGTCTCGACGTCTATTTGCTCCTTGAACCAACAGCCTCGGAGGCGTCTCTTGAGACGGGATTGTCTACGTGCCCGGTTCGGTCTCAGCGTTATGCATTGGGTGCCGCAGGTAATGTAGCGAACAATCTTCAGGCGATGGGGGCGACGAACCTCTCTGTCTTCGGCGTCATCGGGCAGGACCCATTTGGCGAAGAGATGAGACAGATCCTCGCCACGAAGCACATGGACACCGCGGGCCTGTTCATGCAACGCGAACAGTGGGACACACACGTTTACATGAAACCATACGAACGAGAGCAGGAGCAACATCGCTTCGACTTCGGGGATTTCAATCAGCTTCATCCATCGACATCACAAGTGCTGCTGGAGAAGCTCGAAGCCGCACTCCCCGCCTTGGACCTCGTCATCATCAACCAGCAGGTGAAGCACGGTATACACACCAAAGATTTCAGAGAGAGACTCAGCGCTCTCGTGCTGAGGCACCCCGGCAGACTGTTTCTCTCGGATTCCAGGCATTATCCCGATGATTACAGCGGGACAATAAGAAAGATCAACGCACTGGAAGCGGAAAAACTCTACAGCAAAGATCCTTCAGCGCTTGATTCTTTGGAAGGGGAGCGTCTTTCCCGCTCACTCTACGAACGATGGCGAAAACCTGTGTTTCTGACAAGAGGCGAAAACGGCTGCATTGTTTGCGATGCGGACGGTTTTAAGGAGGTACCGGGACTCTTGATTCTTTCTCCGGTAGATCCCGTCGGGGCCGGGGACAGCATGCTTGCGGGAATTGCGGCCGCGCTGGCTGTCGGTGCCAAACCGTTCAAGGCGGCTGAATTGGGAAGCCTGGTCGCCGGTGTGACCGTTCAGAAGCTTATGCAAACGGGGACGGCAACCGCAGAAGAAATCCTGAACATCGGCGCGGATCCTGACCATCGCTATAGGCCAGACCTTGCGCGCCAGCACCAGAAAGCACGGTTCCACCATGGCACCGAGGTTGAGATCGTCACCTCGCTGCCGGAGCGCAGACGCTTCACCCATGTCATCTTCGACCACGACGGCACTCTCTCTACCCTGCGACAAGGGTGGGAATCGATCATGGAACCTGTCATGGTGCAGGCCATCCTCGGCAAGGGCGAGCGGGGAACAGATGAAGCTCTTTCCCATCATGTGGCTGCATCAGTCCGCGATTATATCGACAAGACCACAGGCATTCAAACCCTTGTTCAGATGAAGGGCTTGATACATTTGGTACGAAAGTTCAAGTGTGTACCAGAATCCGAAATTCTCGACGAGTTCGGGTACAAGAAGATATACAATAAGCAATTGTCTGAGATGGTGAATGGAAGGATCAGGAAACTGCAGAAGGGGGAGCTGAGCATCGAAGACTTCGCCATTAAGAAAGCGCTGGAGCTTCTGAATGCTCTGCACCAGAAAGGGATCAAACTCTATCTTGCAAGCGGCACCGACCGCGAGGATGTCGAACGTGAGGCGGAGATCCTCGGATACCGTTCGCTGTTCGGCAATCGTATCTATGGCGCAGTAGGCGATGTCAGGCGGGAGGCAAAGCGGATGGTGCTCGAGAGAATTCTGTCGGACATCGGTGATGAAGCATCAGAAAGGATCCTGACTTTCGGCGACGGACCAGTTGAAATCCGTGAGACACAGAAGAAGGGAGGATACACCATCGGTGTTGCAAGCGACGAGATCCGTCGATGCGGCCTGAGTCTCATAAAACGGAGACGCTTAATCGAGGCAGGGGCAGATCTGATCATTCCTGATTATTGCCAGATGGATCGGCTATTGCCGCTGTTGTTTGAGTGAGGTGTAGTGGGGGGGATAATGGAGTGATGGAATGATGGAATTTTGACTGCTGCAGTCTCTCACTTGAACCTATTCCCGCAGACACACGAAATCCCTACCTGTCAAAGACCCGATCAGAATTCGCAGTAGTCTCTCCTATCAATCTCACGTCAACGTCGTGTTCATCATCTTCTTATGCTCCAGATGATTGGACAACCTTCTGGCCGGCCATCCAGACAGTCGAATCGGTCACAACGCAACGGGCAAATCTGGGATCATTCGCAGAGGTTCCTGGCGCATCTGGATGATTACTTAACCTGGGAATTTATCAGGAGTTCATCAGCCGCTTGACACTGTCTCAGACTCTCCGTAACATCGGCAAAAGGGAGATGGATATGAAATTCTCCAATCTATGTTTGTTGCTACTCCTAATCGCACCCCTCATTCTGTTTGCTCAAAGCCGAGGCATGAGGTCAGTGCATCAAGAGCAGATTTCGGAACAGCGTGTCGCCCTCGTCATCGGCAATGGCGCGTATCGCGATGCACCGCTGGCGAACCCCACTAAGGACGCAGAAGCAATAAGCAGCACACTCCGAACGCTGGGGTTTACCGTGATCGAGAAGATTGATGTGCCCCAGGAACAGTTGGACACTGCGATAAGCAATTCCGTCGGCATGGAATTGGTGCTCGTCCAACCGGGCACGTTTCTAATGGGGAGCGACTCTGGCAACGCAGATGAGAAGCCGATACACTCGGTAACAATAAGCAAGCCATTTTACATTGGCAAGTATGAGGTAACACAGAAGCAATGGCGCGATGTGATGGGAGAAAATCCGCGCACGTATCAAGGAGATAATCGTCCGGTTTACAATGAAAGCTGGATTGACGCACGGTATTTCATTCAAAGACTGAATGGGAAAGAAAGAACAACGAAATACCGCCTGCCGACAGAGGCAGAGTGGGAATTCGCGGCACGAGGTGGCACGCAGAGTAACGGTTACAAGTTTGCCGGGAGCAATGATATGGTCGATGTTTCTGTAGAGCTCAATAAGTTACGAGAAGTAATAAAACCGGTTAGAAGCAGACGACCCAATGAGTTGGGCCTCTACGATATGAGCGGTAGCGTATGGGAATGGTGTTCGGATTGGTATGGTGCTTACGGTGATTCTGCTCAGCGAGATCCGAAAGGGCTGTCTTCCGGCACATACCGTGCGTTGCGGGGCGGCTACGGCTACCTCAACCTCCGCGGCCGCGATTTCGGCATTGGCCGCCCTGTAGCCGAGCGCTCCTCCGGCCTCCCGGGCGACATCGCCGGCATCCGCGTAAGCAACATTGGGATCCGTTGCGTTCGGGACCCATAGTGAGATCAACTCAAATGCGCATGCGCTTCTGATTACCCATCGTTGTCACATCCTGTAACCTGTGATCGTTGGACCCGATTCAACTCATTGATCTGGCCTTCTCTCAAGTCCTTCCGTTGATCATCACGCTTTCAGTTGATCGTAACCTATCCTCCGCCGACCGCCCCAACACCGCTTATCCGCGGCTTCGCATCCGCTTTTCGCCTTTCACCATGCACCCAGCTTACCTGATTTCACGTCATCTTAAAAGGAATTAAGCGTTTCGCTTTCACTCTGTTACGTGCCACCAGTGTAGTCTGCAGTCTGCTTACTGCCTTCTGTATGCTCTGTATCGTCTCACGTTCTACGTCTAACGTCTTACTACCTCCGCTCTATCCCGCCCAAAATATCCGGCAAATCTGCCGGCTTGACATCGCGCACGCTCCCATGTCAATTGGCCCTAGGTTCGTTAAGACTATGGGGCGGAGTGATGAAGGAATGGAGTAATGGAGTGATGAAGTAGTGGAGTGATGAACTGATGGGTACCGAAGGAGGAGCTAGTCGAAGGAATCTAGGGCGAGGACGGTGGCGTGGATTCCGTCAACGACGCGGGCGAGGAAATCGTAGTTCAGAGTGTCCGGAGTATCGGAGGGAAGATGGTAATGCGGGTTCCGGAGGAAAGCAGTATCTGTTACCATAAGAGCCGGGTAGCCATATTTCCAGAACGAGGAGTGATCGGAGAGAAACATCGGTGGGATGAATCCGGGTGCAGTCAGGCTCTCCACTCCGACAGTGCAATGCGCACGCATCACACGTCGCACGAACGACATCATTCTCAGGCTCCTCAAGTTCCCAACCAGACCGATGTAGTTGCCGTACATCGGGTAGCGGCCAAGGACCTGCATCAGAGGAGCCGGATAACGCTGCTCATATCGCTCCCCCGCAAACCCGAGCATTTCCAGACAGATCATCACCAACACGTTCTCGCCCGACTGTTTCAACATTCCCGCGTACTGACGGCTCCCCATGAGTCTCGTATAGAAATAGGGCGGCTCTTCATGGGGAAACGCAACAAATCTGATCGTCCGTGTGTTTGAGGTTCCTTTCAGCAATCGAGCAAGTTCGAGTAATCCTGCCACGCCGCTGGCGTTGTCATCCGCACCCGGTGTTCCGGGCACTGTATCATAATGCGCCCCAAGAATGATAATCGACTTGCCTGGATCACTCCCTCTCTTCTCTACCACAATGTTGCGGACCTGCGTGCCCTTGCTGTCATAGTACAGCGACTCCACGTCGTACCCGAGCGCGCATAAATCCTTTTCGATGAATGCAGCCGCAGCGTTAAGCACTTCGGGATTCAAGCCGTGGCGGGACGGATAGTCACTGGCCAGTGTTGTAACAGTGCGTTTCGCGTTCGAGGCAATGTGCAAAAGTTCCGGGGGATCCATATCAGAGGTAATGTACAGCAGAATCCGGCGATTGTCCAATTACTGCTAAAGTGCCGTCGAAAGTGCACAAAGGAATCAAACAGCCGTTTTCCGGGCGCTGAAAACCAGAAACCGCCAGAAAATCAACCCAAAGATCACATCGATCACAACGCCGGGGGCAAGAAACCCCACCAACTCTTTTGCCGGCGCGTCACGCAGAATCGAATAGACAAGAACAGCTGCCATCGCCAACTTGGCCCATACGAGCATCTTGACAAAACTCCTGTGGCCATAAAGGTTGCGGGAGATGATCCACTGAATGCATCCAAAGAAGAATATCGACATGAGGTTGAAGTATATGAAAATCGGGTAGCGCGGGGGCTCTATGCCGATGATAGCGGGAAGCGAACCGATGAGAGCAAATACCCCTATCGACATGACGAAGTTCCAGCCGCTCCCGACGGTGAACAGGATCTTGTAGAGTTTGTCTGATTCCATACAATCTCCTTGTTTTGTCTGTCGGAGAAAATGGCAGCGGAGATCTCTCCGCGGCCCGTTTCACTGATTCTCGTTCTGCAGGCGGAGCAACGCTCCGCCCTACATATTCTATCTTGGCCGGCCAGGCCCCGGTCTGCTACTGCCCATCTGGTAGAGCTTCGCGTATTGTTCTTCCGGAAACGGTTTTTCGAGCAGGTTCTTATACCAGAAGCGCGCGGCTTCCACCTGCGAGTGCACCCTCTTCGCGCCGCCCCAACTATGCCTGCCATTGGGGTAAACCATCAGCTCAAAATTCTTGCCGAGGTCTTCCAGCTTGTCCACCAGCTGGATGCTGTTCTGCATGTGAACGTTGTCGTCCAAAGTTCCGTGCACGATGCGAAGACCGCTTCTGTATTTGTCGGCGTACGTCAGAACCGAGCCGTTCTTGTATCCTTCGGGATTTTCTGCCGGAGTGTCCATCAGGCGCTCGGTATAGTGTGTGTCGTACAGCTTCCAGTCCGTGGGCGACGAACCCGCGATGCCGAACGTGAAGTACTCCGATCCGAACGTCAGTGCCATCGCAGTGACATACCCGCCATAGCTGCTTCCGGTAATGCCGATTCTCTTGCTGTCGACGTACGGTTTTATCCGCAGCCACCTGACCCATTCAATATAATCATTCATCTCCCACTTGCCGAGGTTGCGGTGCATCAGCGCGACACCTTCTTTTCCGTAATGGCCTGCTCCCCGATGATCGATGGTAATCTGGATCAATCCTTCCCCGGCATACCACTGGCTGCCGATGCCTTTCCAGCCATCGAACACAGTGCCTGCATTCGGACCCCCGTAGACGCTGATCAATACGGGATATTTTTTGTTTGGATCGAGGTCGAGCGGGAGCGTGATGACACCGGGGAGTTTATATCCATCGGGAGTCGTCATGGAGACGAGCTCCGTCTTCGCCAGCTCGTAGTTGTCGAATTCCTTCCCTTTCGCGTCTCCAAGCTCCCGAAGCACTTTGCCGTCATCGTTGCACACAGCCATCTTCTGCGGCGTGGCAACGTTGGAGTATGTCGTGATAAAATACCCGCCCTTGGGCGACAGCCGCGCAGAGTGAGTGAACTCTCCGAATGTCAGTCGGGACAATCCTTTTCCGTTCATCTTGATCTTATACAGATCGGTTCTCGTCGATGCTTCCTTCCTGGCAGTGAAGTAGATCAACCCGTCCTCTTGGTCAATAAGAAGTACATCCGTTACCTGCCACTTGCCCTCGGTGATCCGGTTTTTCAACTTCCCATCCATCGTATAGAGATAGAGATGCATCCACCCGTCTTTGTCGGTCTTGATAATGAAGCCTTTGTTGTTCTCCAGGAATTCCACTTTGTCGAACCACTCGACCCACGAGGGCTGGAACTCAGAATAGACCTGATGTTTCTTCCCTGTCGCAGGATCAATGCCAAAGATAGAGAGTGTATCCTGGCTCCGGTTCATCCACTGTGCCCAAAGTTCTTTGCTGTCCGGGGTCCAGAACGGCGTGCCGAGATACTGGTCGTTCTTTTCATTGAAATCGGCCCAGACAACATTTCCTCCTGCCGCGGGAACAATCCCGAGGCGAACTTCAGGATTCGGATCGCCCGGTTTCGGGTAGGGCGTCTCTTCGAGGTACCCGTGCTGACCGTCCGCGCTATAGAGCGGGAAGACCGGGATTTTTGAATCATCGAAGCGCATGAAGGCGAGTTTCTTGCTGTCCGGGGACCACCAGAATGCCTTGTAGCGTGTCGCGCGACCCAGAATCTCCTCCATATAGACCCACGAAGCGTATCCGTTGTAAATGAATTTTGCACCGTCGTCTGTATACCGAATCTCTTTCCCCGAATTCAGGTCGATCGCAAAAAGGTTGTTGTCGCGTGTGAAGGCAACTTGGTTTCCGTCAGGTGATATCGTCGGGTTCTTCTCTTCCGCCGGATTTTCAGTCAGCCGCTTGAACTCCTTCGTCACTGTGTTGAGGAAGTAAAGATCCTTTTCCTTCACAAAAATCAGTCGCGTTCGCCCTTCATTCGAGGCGGCAGGGAAGTTGACGTTGACATCCGATCCGACAACATCCCGGAACTGGTTCAGATCAGGAGTCTTGGAAGGGACCTCTTTCTCCTTTCCGGATTTCGCATCGACCGAGTAGAGCTTTCCTTCACGGTTTCTTTCACTTCCTCGCATTTCAAGATAGTGCGAATCATCGTCCCATCCGGTAATGTTCGGCAGGGGAACGAACAGCAGGGAATCTGCATTGCCATAGATTTGATCAAAGGTCAATCTCTTTTTCTGCTGGGCCGGTGCCAGCACAACGAATGCGATCAGCACCAAGAAAAGAGACGCGGATCGAAACAGTGCTTTGTGGTTCATTTCATCTCCTGAGCACTAGTGATAGTAATCTACTTTGACTTCAGCGAATATTTTCCACCCTTTTCGGAATCTACCGTGACAGTAAAGGGCCCCTTCCCCTGAACGATCCACCGCACATATACAGCGCCCATGCCGGGAATGCTTTCAATCTCAAGCCTTTCGGGATTATGTTTCTGTTCCTGCGCAATGCCCAGGAAGCGATTCTGGAGAATGCTTCCTGATATCACCTTGCCACCGGTTAGTGTTACCCAATCGGGACGCGTGATCTTGTTTTTTGAATCCTGAAGCGTATGAGTGGGAATGACTCTCGTGTTTGTCACGACGGCTGAAACTTCGGTCAGTCCGCCCGATAGAGGTTTTGAAGAGACGCTGTCGACTTCCGCTCTGGGCGTGTGGTAGAGGTGGAACAGGGTGAAAGCCATGTTGCGGTGGCACATGTCTTCAATCATGAACGAAGGTGCTGTGCGCGTCCATGCCTTCTTGAACCCACCGACTTCGATTTCTCCAAACTGAGGATGATTGAATTTCCTCCACGGGACGACGCCCTCCTCGAAGAGAAGGATTTTGTCAAATCGGTACAACGCGCTCCTGTCACGAGGATTCTCATTTTCCTCTCTCTGGCGGCGGAAATAATCGAAATTCGTCCACAACTCGTTCGAGAATGTGACAATCCCCCTGCCACCGTACAGCCAGTCGATCTCCCCACCGTACACGGTGTACAGATCTTTGTAGATGATCATGTATTTGTACCCGGGCAGCATTTCTTCGCCGAGCTTGCCGAGGAAATCGTACGTCTGGATATCGAGCGGACTGTACGTGCGCAGGTCTGTTTGTGTTCCCGGCCCGCGAAGGATCATGCCGCCATTGTTGTGGAACGACTGCGCGGCTGCGATGTTGGGATGCGCCAAAACAAACTCGGCAACCGATCGGTTTTCCGGAAACGTGAACGGATAATGATCGGCTCCGCCCTGAACATAGCGCGGCGCCCAGTTCCACGCCCAGTCGCGGTTCGGATCGTACGATCCGGGGCCATCTTCATTCACAAACCCATCCCCGTCGTTGTCGATGCCTTCATTGCCGAGGAGCGTATACTGGCCGGGCTGGTCCGCCTTCGCGGGGAGCATGATGCGTTGGTCATCCGGGTCTGCCACCCATCGTCCGTTCGGATCCTTGATTCGCATCTGAGTGATGTTGCCATCCCCATCGAGATCATCGAACGCATCCTCATCCGCCACGCCGTCACCGTCGTCATCTCTCGGTACGAGTCCGGATCTGGGAGAAGAGGCGGTGTTGGGCTGGTGAATGAAGTGATCACGTGCGTCGGGATTGATCGTCGGCACGATGTAGAGCGTTTTCTCATCGAGCAGCTTGTGGATCCAATCATTGGAGCTGTACATCTCGGTGACATACCATGCCGCATAGAGGGCGACCTCCGCTCCCTGGATTTCGTTGGAATGAATGTTCCCATCGATATACATGGCCGGTTTCTTGTCGGGATCGCCGCTCGAGAAGCTTGAAACCGTAATCAGCCACATCTCCTTGCCTTTGTACGACTTACCGATGCTTGTGACCTTTACCAGGTTGGGATACGCTTTCTCGATGCGGTGCATGATCTCCGCCAGCTGTTCGCAGTCGTAATAGCGATTCCATACGACTTCGACCTTGGGATTATTGGGCGCACCCATCGCTTTCAGGGCGCTCTCCGTAATTTCTTTCTTCGTCTGCGCCTGAGAGGTTGCCGCGAGGGCAGCCGCGATAAGAATAAGCGATCCTTTCATCAGGAATGAGAATGTCGATTTCATGGCCGACCTCCTTCGCGCAAGGTGATAGTTTCTGTTGCCTTACCCGCGATGGGGCTCTCGACTGTAACGGTAACCGTGGAGCCGGCCTTTCCGACGACCAGCCAGCTGATCGTTTGATATCCCCCGTTTCCCTTGATCGGCTTCAACGACTGTTTCGCCCTGCCACTTGCCACAGACTGCTCCTTGGAATGACCGAGTGTCAAATAGACATTTCTTGGCCAGCGAACACGTACTCCCAGTGCGCTGTTGGTCGGGAGATATCCGTTGTTGACGACATCAAGGGTGATCCGATAAACGTTGTCATTCACCTTTTCGACTTTGATATGGCCTAGTGCAACCGCTGGAAGCTGTCCGGCGAGGTAGGTTATGAACTTCGTGTAAGGCTGTGCGAATGTATTCAGACTATCTCCTGGAGGACTGGAGACGATGTAAGGCTTGAGTCCGCCAATCTCGACTTCCTGGTCGGGGAAATCTGGATGTTTCACCTTGGTCCATTGAACGGCGATATCTTTGTAACCGTTTGCATCGTACCATTTCAACGTGCGGAGTTGCTCTGTATATTCATCTGAAGTCGTTTCTGCCTGCGCGCGTGCCATCGGCGGCCTCATTCTCCGCGCCATCTCACCTACCGTTGTATCCTTCTTGACCGTAACAGGAGCCCACCAGGGCCTGACTGAAAACGACCACCGCCCGGTGTGGTAGTAAGCCCAATCGGAAAATGCGCCTGCTCCCTTCTTGGGTTCCGGCGCGTCCTTAAGTTTTGTAATATCGAGGAATTGCTTGCTGATGAACTCATAGTACGGCTGATCGTCTTCGAGAACCGAGGTCACCGGCGTGTTCGCTGCTTCATCGCCCGGGGGTCTCATAAAAGGAGTTCCACCTCCGCCGCGACCGGAGAACCCGGTTGCAGCAGGAGCATCGCCCGCTGTTGATGGACGTCTCGGCTCGGCCTTCCACGGTGTCGTGAGGTTATCGTTGGGAGAGAAGGAGAACACCGCGCCGATGGTTGCATGAGCGAAGATGAAGTCTGCGACAGCACGTGTCTCAATTTCCGATACCTGATGCACGCCGGCATTTGAAGAAAAGAACTGATAGTTGAACGGAAAGTTGCGGTTGAAGTCAACACCACCGGCTACGTCTTCATTCCACTGCTCGTCTTTGTCATTGTCCAATCCTTCAGTGTACAGGAGATAGGATCCTTTTTCTCCTTTCGCTGGATCGGCTTTCTTCATCACACGAGCATCCTCCGGGTGAACCATCCATTCGCCGCGGGGATCTTTCACTCGCATCATCGTAATTACACCATCCTTATTCACGTCATCCACATCATCTTCGTCCACGGCGCCGTCCTTGTCATCGTCGATTGCCTGGTAATTCGTCGACCGCTCGCGGAGCGGCTTCTCGAAGTAGGCTTCTGTTGCATCGGGATTGACACGCGGGATAACATAGATTGTTGTCGTCTGGAGCAGTTTTGTCACGCTGTCCACCTTGCCACAGGAATTCGTCAACTGCTCTACGAATCTGAGAGCCATTTCACTCCCTGCAATCTGTACGGCATCGATACCACCCACTACCAACAAGGCACGTGGTTGTTCTGAATCACCTTTTCGCAGTGTCATGACCCAGATATCCCGACCCTTGAGCGTTTTTCCCAGCGACTCGACCTTGAGGATGTCGCTGTGTGACGATGCAAGGCTTCTGATGGCACGGCTCATTTCGTCATAGGTGTGATACTTCGACGGAATAGCCTGACCGTACAGAGCGCTGCAGATGAACGGCATGAACAATGCAATGATGCATGCGTCGCGCAATCTTCTCATAAAGGCTCCCTGATAGTAGTGGTGGCGGTGCCTGAGTTCAAGGGTGTACGGAAGCGGGCTCAATGACAGAAACTCACGGAGAATAGACGGAGCATGGAACAATTTGTTTCTCAGAAAAGGGAAACGCAAAAAGGAAAACGTCGGAAAATAAGGCATTTTGCAGGATGCTTGCGGATGCCCAAGCAGCAAATCTCCCGTCAGTGGTCTACTCACCAACAGCGGCGCCGCTTCTGCGCAGATCGCTGCACCCGATCAACCGGCGTTGCTGAGAATCCAACATGATGGACTGCACGGCACCAAAATAGGCCCGGAAGCCATCTTGGCGTTTGACATCGTGGCCGAGCGTTTCCAGAAGCTGGTAGCTCTTCTCGGAAAAGCGGTTCTCGATTTCCAGCTCGCGCTGCGTGAAGATGCTGAACATTCTCGGCGCGTAGACGGCCTCGTCCAACGCCATGTTAAAGTCAAGAAGGTTGACGATCACCTGCGCAACGGTCGAGATGATGAGATCTCCGCCGGGTGTTCCCAGGGTATAGACTGGATGGCCCTCCTTCGCGATGATGGTCGGCACCAGGCTGGTGACAACGCGTTTGTGCGGCTGCAAGCTGTTCGGGTGGCCCGGGTCGCTGTTAAAATTTTGCATTTCGTTGTTCAGCATAAAACCGCCGCCTTCGACCGTTTGCCCCGTACCGAAGAGACTGCTGAGCGTGATCGTCAGCGACACAGTGTTCCCGTCGATATCCATGACGCAAAGCTGCGTGGTGTTCTTGTCATTGACGCGTCCCGGTTCTACCAGCCGAGGGTGTCGGGCCTGTTTGAGATCGATCCGAAGAAAACGCTGGAATGCAAACTCCTCTGAGGTCACGACGCTCACAGGAATCGCGGAGAAGTCGGGATCACCATTGTGTGTTGCCTCGTCTTTGAAAACCAGTTTAAAGACTTCTGCCAGGAGATGAAGGTTGTACATTTCGTGCTTCCGGCATTCCTGCAGATCGAACTGCTTAAGAATGTTCAGCGCCTCGATCAGGAGCATGCCTCCGCATGGGGGCGGTGTGGTGATAATATCATATCCCCGGTACGAACCTACGAGCGCATCGCGCAAAACCGGTTTGTATGCCAGGAGATCTTCATCGGCTATGAATCCGCCACGACGTTCAGAGTCTTTGACAATGAGTTCCGCGACCGGCCCTTTATAGAATCCATCGGGACCCGATGCCTGGATTGCCATGAGTGTCCTGGCATAGTCTGGGTTCCTGACGATAGCGCCTCTGCCCAGCGCTTTGCCGTTCGGATAGTAGAGCGACTTTGCGTAGGCATCCTGTTCGAGAATTCTCCTGTACGAGTCCAAGTTGAGCGCCAGCGTGCTGTCGACCTCGAAGCCCTTCAACGCATAATCGACCGCCGGTTGAAGAACCGTCTTCCGGTCAAGCCGGCCGAATTTCTCGCGAGCGAGCTCCAGTCCCGCAACCGCTCCCGGCACACAAGCTCCCTTTGCAGAGCGGCTCCAGTCAGATTTCTTTGCGATGTCGAGAGTTTGATATGTTGCCCGGCGCGGCGAGATCCCCTTGAAATCAACAATCGTCGATGACCGCTCTTTGGCGTTATAGATCAGCATCATTCCCTCTCCGCCGATACCCGATCCGTGTGGTTCAACGACGCCAAGCGCATACGCCACGGCAACCGCAGCGTCGACGACGTTCCCTCCTTTCTTGTACACTTCCAGACCGGCTTTTGCCGCCAGCGGGTGGGCAGAGATCATGATCTTCGAGCCGCTGGCAACCTTTGCATACTGTGCGGCCGAGACTGAGAATACAAAAGCGGAAACAAAGAGGATAAGAATAAAAGGTCGATAGCGTTGGTTCATCTTCATGACTGCTCCATGAACAAAGATGAGAGAAGAAAGACTGATTATTGTTCTATCGCACTTTTCCCCGGGCAAGCGAGGCAAACACACCGATGATACAGAGCACGGAAAAAACGAAGAACGCAATCTGCATGCTTTGCAGAAATGCGGGGAAGTACTGCGGCGTTATTCGTGCGTTCCCCATTGTGACCGCAAAAATCAGCATCACGATCCCCATGCTCAGCATCTGCCCGGTGAGGCGCATCGTTCCCAGCGTTGCAGAAGCAACACCATACCATCGTTTCTCCACTGAGCTCATCACCGCGTTGGTATTAGGCGAAGAAAACAAGGCAAATCCAAAGCCAAGAAAGAGGAGATACATAATAAGAAGTGTTGTGGAAGTCCCGCTGCCAACGAACGCGATGAGCGCAAGCATGATACTGATGATTCCCATACCGAAGGAGGACAGGATGCGCGGTTCAACAGAATCGGAAAGACGACCGGCGATCGGCGAAAAAACCGCCATCATGATGGGCTGGGCAATGAGAATGAATCCGGCACTTTGGGGATCGAGCCCTTTGATGTACTGCAGGTACAAGCTGATGAGAAACGTGACGGCCGAGGTCGCACTGTAGTTGATCAACGCTGCAAGGTTGGAAAAGGTGAAAACGACATTCCGCGCGAACAGACTAATATCAAGAAGTGGTTTCGGTGCCTTCCGTTCCCAGACGATAAACCCTACGAGCCCTCCCACGCCGGTCAGGCTGGTCCAGAGACCTGTCGGCCCGGGGAGTTTCGAGAATCCGATCATCAAGAGCGTGAGCGACACCGTGTAAATGAGTGATCCCGGAATATCGAACCGTTCTCCGCGGGATTCTGCCCACTCGCTTTTCAATCTCCACACGACAAGTACTGAAATGAGGAAACCCAGGAGTGCGTTCGCGTAGAAAATACTCCGCCAACCGAAATAGTGAGTAAGCATTCCTCCAAAAAATGGTCCGACGGAAAGACCGGTGTACACAGCGGCAACATTCACACCGAGCACTTTTCCCCGCTCGGCTGCAGGAAAGGCGGAGGTCAAGATCGCAACGCTTGTTGCGAAAATCATGGCTGCGCCCAAACCCTGAAGCGCGCGGAGAGCAATCAACACGGATCCGGATGAGGCAAAGCCGCAGAGAAAGGAGAAGAGCGTGAAGAGTATTATGCCGTAGACGAAGATCCGTTTTCGTCCGTAGATATCGGCCAACCGGCCGAACGGTACAAGGAACATCGCTGCTGCAAGGAGAAAGGACGTCGCGACCCAGCTCAGGGAAAGAGCGTCCATCGCAAACTCGCGGCTGATGGTCGGAAGCGCAAGGTTGACGGATGAACCCATCAGGGGCGTCAGAAACGACGCGGCGGTGCAAGCCGCAAACGCAGCTTTTCTGTCGTCTATCGTGACCATCGAAAGCCAGCAGTCAGGTGTTCTTAGTCAGCACAGGAATGTTTTGTGTGCTGAAGGCGAGAAACATCGAAGCCTTTGGTACGCAGACGCTCGACCAGCATTGCGAGTGTTGCCGGCTGCATTGTCGGCGTCCTTGAGAGGATCCAGCAATAGCGGCGGCTGGGAGTACCGACAACAGCATAAGAATAATTCTCATCCAGTTCCAGTACCCAGTAGTCACCGCGGAACGGCCAGAAGAATTGGACTCTTAGTTTCGCATTGTTGCTTCCCGGCACAACAAATGCCTTTCCCTCTGCGCGATTAGTTTCACCTGTCGTGCTGCCTTTCCGGCACGAGTTCACAACCCGGAGGTTGCCATCATCGAGGAGGGTGTACTCTGCTTTTGTGCAGAAGCATCCTCGCTGTTGGGAAACCGGCAGTGACGCGATCTCATACCAGACTCCCATGTACCGGCGCACATCAACATTCGGCACGACTTCAAGGGGAGGATAGTCCGGGCTCCAAAGCAAACTGCAACCGTTGAGAATCATGGCAAAGAGAATCATAAGTGCGTATTTGAACATCGTAGGGCCATAAGGTGGTATTTTGCGAATAGTGTCAGGTACTCGGTCAGGCAGAGGAATTTGGCGGGGATCGCATGATGCTCGCACCTGCTGAAGCGACCGCAACCAGCTTGTTTTTCGAGTTGAACGCTTCGGCCGTCATATGCAGCACCTGCATCCCGCGGGAGACAACCTTGGCATGCACCGTCAGGTGATCGCCGACTTCCACGGGGCGAAGGAATTGAGTTGTCAAGTTTACCGTCACGCACGGGGCGCGGGCAGCAAGATAGCTGAGAGGTCCGAAGGCGTTGTCGAATGCTGCCACGAGGAATCCCCCTTGCATGGTCCGCATGGGATTCAAGCTTTCCTCAAGTACCGGCACCGTCACAGTGAGGGATTGACGGGAGTCGTACGTAACGAATTCCGCCTTCATGGAGATGAAGCAATTCGGAGGGAATGTTGCTCCTCGCCCTGCATTCCGCATCATTTCCTGGATTTCTTTCTCCAGGATAATAAGCGAGTCGTTCATCATGCGGATCGGCAACGGGGTTGCAGGTTTGAAGCCTGATGCAGAAATCGAATAAAGGTTTAATGCTCGACGGGATCTGCGGCGACGGCCCACCACGAGTCGGTTGTTCGCGTGAGTCGATCGGCGAGGTCCACGAGGAGCCGTTTCGCAAACTGCGGGTGCTTTGCCACAACCTCCTCGATGGTCATTTGAACGAACAGCACCGACGTTGGTTCAATAGCCTGAAGTGTGGCAGTCCGAGGGATATTCAGAATACAGCCGAGTTCTCCGAAGATTGTTCCGCGCGCGCTGATTTCGGCCACGGTAAAATCCTTTTTGAACACACCGATCTTCCCGTTCAAGAGAATATAGAAGCCGTTTGCCGGATCTCCCATGCTAGCGATCGTATCGCCGATGGAATAGTATTTCTTCACACCCTCAACGCCATAAGCGGCATTTGGCTGGTCAGTCATTGTTTCCTCCTCCGCGAGAAGAGTTGTTCCCCCCGTAGCTCAATGGTAAGCGTTCGTCTGAAGAAGTGCAAGTGGAGAATTCGTATCGTCCCGGAAGCATGCGAAGAACATCAAACACAAGATGCAATTGCATCAATTCTCCCGCTGCCTTTTACATCTTCTCATATTGAGATCGGGAATGAGGGATCTTGTTTTCTTCCCCAACGACTCCCGGAACAAGAGCGGCAGCAACACATCAATGTTCCCGCACATGTGCTAACGGAGGTGCAACATCTCTCTCAAATTGTCATCGCTTGTCCCGGAACAAGCTCGATTACCTTTTTCCTCATCGCGGCCGGAAGATTCCTTTTCAACTCACCCGGCGTTCCTGCCAACGCCGGAAATGTTCCGTAATGCATGCCAATGATATGGTTCGGCTTCAGCAGCTTGCACGCATACGCCGCTTCGCGGGGATCCATCGTGTACAATCCCCCAATGGGAAGAATAGCCAGTTGTGGTTTGTAGAGATCGGCAATCAGCTTCATGTCACCGAAGACCGCAGTGTCGCCGGCATGATACACCCGGAATCCGTTCTCGAACTCTACAACAAATCCCGCCGGTTCGCCGCCCGGAATGACCGATCCCCCGACATCGAGGTCAGAGCTGTGCTTCGCGTCGACCATTGTGATTTTTAGTCCATCGACCTGCATCGTTCCGCCCTTATTCATCCCCTGCGCAGTCGAGACTCCCTGTTGCTGAAGATACAGGCAGATTTCGTAGATGGCGATGACAGGAGCTTTGGTTCTCCGCGCCACCTCAATAGTGTTCCCGACGTGATCGGAATGTCCATGTGTCAGGAGGATCAGATCGATCGGCTTAATCTCTTTCGCTGATGGCGGAGCTTTGGGATTATCCAGCCAGGGATCAATCAGCACCGACTTTCCGCCCGGCGCCCTGAGCAGGAAGGCAGAGTGACCAAACCAAGTAATGTTGAGCTTCTCCTTGGTGATCTGCTTCGTTTTCATACTTGAATCCTCTCAGAGAGTTGAAGAACTGGTTGGCATTCCGAGGTCGTCAGGAAAAGAGGAAACGTCATTCTGAACGCCCGCCTGCCTGACGGCAGTCGGGCAGGGAGCGAAGCGCAGTGAACCTGCCCGACTCATCTGATTCCAAAAAGGCAGGCGGGGAATCTGTTTTCTGGAATCAGACTTCGTCGTGAGCTCAGTCGAACGATTCTTCCTGCCCACCTTCTTGGTACAAATGGGGCAGGTGGGCGTCCCACTTGGGAAACAGTGGGACTCAGAATGACGATTGCCACAACCCGCGGCCATCTTTTTGAAGTACCCCCTACTGCTTTTGTTTCCATCGCAGCGTCACTTCGGCAACGCGTTTTCCCAACGCCTCTCCTTTCTGCAGAAACTGAGGAGCCACGATCTTACTCCCGGCAAGCGAATCGAATGGCGCTTCAACTGTGATCGCCGATGCACCGAAGGGGGATGTCCAGTCGGATCCGCCAACGACGATCATGCCAAAGATCATCATCGAGTGCAGGATGCTAAGCTGTGCGAGCTCTTCTCCTGCAGAGATCCCTCCGCCTGTGACAAAGGCGGCACCGATTTTTCCGCTCAGCGGAGCGCCTTCAAACGGCCAACGGCTGATGAAGCTCACAACCTCCGGCGCAGCATTGGCGTTGTAGACCGGACTTCCAACAATGATCGCATCTGCTGCAAGGAGATCAGCGTTGGTTGTTTCCGCGGTTGTAAGAAGTTTTATCTCGACCCCCTTCACTGAGCGCGCACCTTTTGCAACCGCTTCGGCCATGGCATGCGTGTGGCCCGTCTGGCTATAGTACACAACAAGCACCCGTGGCCGATCCTGTGCCATCAGGAACGTCGACACCACCAGCAGGGCGATGAAGGACATACTACTTCGCTGGATCTTGCTCATTGAGAAGTTCCTTGTGCAATGACGTAATGAAGTCTCAGATGTCGGCGCAGCGCAGTTTATTTCTTCTGAAGGGAGAATGAACCGAGCTTCGGCTTCGTCAGCCGTTCATAGTCGGCATACGTCATCCGGATGAGTTCGTGGTGCGAACCGGCGTTGAAGGAGATTTCCTTGTCTTCGGCGAGCGACTTGTCAACAACGACTTTGATGTCAAACAAATTGCCGAATGGCGGCATCGCACCAATTTCACATTCGGGGAACCGGCCCTTGAATTCTGACTCGCTCGCGAGCTCAATGTTCTTCGCGCCGGCGGCATCTTTGAGCTTATCGAAGTCGATCATCGAGGAGGCAGGCAACACCGCCATCCCCATCGCACCATCCATCCACACGACGACCGACTTGGCCATCTCTTTCCCCGGGATGTGCACCGTCTGGGCGACATCCTGGGCCGTAAAAGCAGTCGAATGCGTCACATTGACGTACTTGACCTGGTTGCCGTCAAGAAATTCAACCAATTTCTTGAGAATCATGGCGACCTCCTTTCCATGCTATGGTTTCCCCTCATCACTGTCCCGCAGCACGTCCCAGCGGGTCCCTGCGGCGAAGAATGCCTCAAGACACAAAACCCGCAGACATGCTCTATCGAGGACGATCTGCGGGTTCTTGAGTTCAGGCAATCTTCACCTGATCATTGTGACCAAAACTGTTGTGCGCAACATACCACCCTATCCCTGAGAGCGAAATCTAAGAGATTTTGCCCGAAAGTCAATTTCGCCTACGAGGTCCTGAATTCCTTGTAGGTGGTGGGCAGGGGCTCACCCTGACGAGGTTTCTTTCCTGTGTGCCTTTCTCGGCACTCCGCTGCATTCAATTTGCCATGACGCCGAGATACTTCAGCACTCCCCTCAGAAGCTCCACACGAGCTTCCGCTCCGAGAATGGTTTCGAATGGAAATCCCAGCACCACGAGCCCGTACGATTTCTTGTACCCAATTGCCGCCCCAAATTGATTCTCTGCATAGCGGAGAACTTGTTGACTTCCCTCGCGCGGAACAATCGCATCAGGCGCTTCGACCGCGTAGATATCGCGACTCAGCTCCACATTGAACGAGAGTATGTTGTCTTTTGGAGAGATGACCTGATTGACCGAGCAGATCTTCCCCGATCGCGCCGCATGGCCCGTCGACCAGTCGAAACGCAGAGTATTCCACGCGAATTTGATGCTCGCACTGTCCTCTCGCGGATGTGAGAAAAGATCGGATCCAACATATGCACCGGATATCAAGAGATTGCCGCCTTGCCCGCAGTACGTTTGGATCGCCTGCTGGAGTGGACGCGGAAAGGTTTTGAACTGCACATTATTCACGGAATCACCAAAAACCTTCGGCCAGTGGGTTTCCTTCTCTTTCCCAAGAATCAGATCAACGAACTTGAAGTCGGTGAGACGAATCATCGAATCGATAATAGTCTCGCTGCTTGCAGAACAGAACGAGAGTCCGCAATCGCGGAGGGCCATGCCGTGAACGTAGGGATAATCGAATGAGTTTCCTGCAATTGGTTTCCCCTCATTGTCGGCATAGCTAGCCCCATGGCCTGGTCCGTCGTTTGATCGGAAGGGTGATGATTTTTCGAAATCGAATTGCTCGCCCGTAAATCCCAACTCGTAGCGGTCGGGAACGCCGCGATCGAGTCCGGATAAGAATCCCTCCATCCCTTTTGCTTCCAGCGCCGCAGGTCCGGAGATTCTGTGAAATCCATTCACGATCAGCACGGGCTTTGCCCCATTCGACAGGCGGCAGAGGGTGAGGATTTCCGATGGAAAGCTCTCACCGCCGTCATTGACCGACGTGACTTTGAAGCTGTAAATGGTTCCGGGCTTGACGTTTCCGACAACGGCGATTGGTGTATCGACCAGCATCCCATTATCAAATCCACCATCATCCAGGCGGGTGTACACAAGATAGTGAGTGGGAGATGCTGTCGGCTCCAAAGGATCAAGGCGCGGTTTCCATTTCAAGACAGCGTTTCTATCTCCATCGAGTTGGGCAGAAAAGTGCGTGACCGGCAGGGGCTGGACTACATACGGGGCATTATGTTCTGCCGCAAGGAAACGGAGCATCCCCTTGTAGATCGCCCGGGCGACATCAAACCGGAAACGCGGATCGAGAACAAACTTCATGTCAAGATAGTTCTGATGCGAGAGGAGCTCCAGCAGCAGCGAAGGCATGTTCGGCCGGACGGCCTCACTGTAGTCGGCGTTGCGCAATTGGCGCCTCTGCCACGCAGGATCATACTTGGCGCGGATATCATCCACGACCTGTGTCTGCACGAGGTCGGCCAGGTCACGGTTGGCGAGCCGGGAGACGCTGTCGGGAAACACTGTTGACCGTCTCTGATCCTGGATGCTGTAGATCGAGAGGGTTCCAATGGCTGTGTCGTTGTCAGTGATCCCTGCATCTGTGTGGAACGCCAGCGAAAGATCGATCGGGATACCCAAGCCTTTCTCGTCTCTTTTCTTATTTGGCCCGAAGGGGGCGCCCGTGAGGTAGTTGAGATATTCGGCGCGGCTCTGGTAGTCATCCCGGTAATCATCTCCTCCACCGGAGAGGGTGTAGACAAGGGTGTCGGGCATGCCAGCGAACTGCAGGTAGTAGCGGCTTCCTTCTACGTATTTCGGACGGCCGCTCGTTTTTCCGTTGCGAGCAATGACGCCCATGCCCCCACCGAAACGCACGGCGTCTGCGGAGATGATTCTGCCTGCGTCGCGGCTTTCGTTCGTGAGCACAACGCTTCCTGACTCGCGTTCTCTCCCCACGGCAAATCTGAACGTGCCCAGATAGATCCATGTACCGCCGCCGATGCGCTGATTGACAAGAAAGCCGGTTCGACCACCGAGATGATGAACGGTGTAGTGCGCATCTGTGGCGTTGCTGTCAGAGAAACCGTATGAAACATAAACTGCATACTCTCCGGCCTCGGGGATCTGCGGAGCCCAGGCAGCGCCAGCGGTGGCAACGCTGTCAGCCCGAACAGTGCGGTAGGTTCCTTGCCTGAATGGATTGACGCCGGAGCCGTACGGGGGCGTGCCGATACCAAATCCAGAATCCTGGCCGCTCTTCCAGGTGTCGCGGCGCCAAACGGTTTCGGAGTAACCGGTGGAGATACTATCGTTATCAACGATCACTTCGTTCGTCTGAAAATCTCTCTCGCGGGGAACAAAAACATTCGCGCCTGCATCTTCCAACATCGGGATCAGATACGGCAGGACAAACGACGTCGGAATGAGATCTTCGACCATCTGGAAAAGTCGCGGCCGCTGCCATTCCCACCGATCGAGATCGCGGTTGTAGTACCACCCATGGCTGTTCCAGAGGCCAATCGTCCGGCCTACGAGACCGTTCCCCGGCAAGCAAGGCCTGCTGATGTTTCTGACAATCGGCGGGATCTTCTGGGCTTGTGCAAGAGGGAGGCGCATTCGGTCATATTGTCTGAAGCTTTCGCGGTAGAAGTTCGGAACGAGTTGTTCGATAGGCCGACGCAGCGTCCGGACCGAAAACGTATATCCATCAAAATAGCCGTCGAAGTATGATTCCATCTGACGGTACACATCCTTCACCGTTTCATTTCGGAAGGGGATGTATGAGAACGCATCGTTGAAATGGACCTCCACCACCCTTTTTGTCGAATCGATCCTCACTGTATCGACACGAGTTCGCGGCGGCAGATCGAAGGAAGACTTCTTTTGTACAACATCACTCTGGAATTCGGCGATTTTTTCTGCGGCATTCGGATGGTACAGCCCCACACCGCGGAAAAGAGCACACCCGGAGAGAAGCAGAGAAGAAATAAGAGCCACGAAGAGGGGTTTTCGGAATTTCATTTTTTTCTTAATGTAAAGACTCTGAGGGAATCTGCTAGCGAAGAGCGGTCCGGGCGACAAGGAACTGGCGGTAGAACCGCACGCTTCCGATGATCAGGATGATGCCCATGACGGTGTAGGGAATTGCGAGCAAGTACTTCGGAAACGTTGTGTCCCGGAGCGTCATGCCCAGGAGTATCATAAGGGTAATGAGTCCGTAGCCGCGCCACGCAGTGAATGCAAAAAGGCAAGCTCGTTCCGGCAAACCAGCAATGCGATCGATGTTCTTCCGGACAATGTGCATAAAAAGAAAAAGGTAGCCGACCGCTGCAAGTGCGACACAGAGCGCCGCCAGTCCAATTTCTGTTCCAAGCGGGAAGACCTCGAGCCATGCCTCAGCACGCAGACACAGCATTACGCCGGCAACTGTCCACAATCCCCCGGCAAGAGCGAAAAGGTAGTGGCGTGGTATTGCTGGATTGAGCCGTGTGAGAAGTGATAAACGAGTCTGAGTCATCAATCCGTCTTGAATTTCACGAAATATAAATCAGAAAACAGACAGAACCAACTGAACTAAACAACCTATCTGAGTGGCAGGACGATAGCTGGGAAGGACTTACAGGCATTGCGTTCGGGGGAACCGTCGGCTACTGATTTGCGTTGAAATAGTTGTTGTAAGAGTTGTAGATTTTGAGTATCTTTACATTGTTAAACAACAGTACACCGTCTATTCTCTTATCTCTTAATAGAGAGCTTGTTCGGCACTTCTTGTGCAGAACAGGCACGCCTCTGGAACCAACCGCTTCGCTGATCCGCTTTGCTGGCGTGATTCAAAAAGCGGAACCGCTGACGAACTGCACGAACACCTTCCAAGGTCGAAACGCCGTGAATCAGATGAGGCTCTCAGGCGAACGCTTGAGACGCGATACGTAGTTTGTAGATCCGCAAGTTCGGCGTACACCTTGCCCGACGGTTGAGTCGGGTTGTCATCAACACAAGAAAGGACGTGTTCCATGGAAAAAGGAACAGTCAAATGGTTCAATGCAGCAAAAGGCTTCGGTTTCATTTCACGCGCCGGTGGCGAAGATGTCTTCGTTCACTTCAAGTCTATCAAAGGCGACGGGTACAAGAGCCTGAATGAAGGCGATACCGTTGAGTTTGATGTCGAGAAGGGCCCCAAGGGCCTTCAGGCAGCGAACGTCTCCGTGGTCTAACGACCCCGTCAGAGCTGCAAAAGAAAATCCCGTCCGGACAAATGTCTGGACGGGATTTTTCATTTGTGGGGGCAAACCCTCAGGATGTTAACGCCCAGGAGGGATACTCTATTGTAATTCTTACTCCTCTTTCATAGCTTTGAAACAACTCTTTTCTACCGACAGCGTGAGGTGTCTATGGTCACCGAACGACGCAAGAAAGTCTTGATAGTCGACGACGAGTCGAGCATGGTTTCTGTTCTCCAGAGGCATGTCTCGAACGCCGGATACGAGCATTGCACGGCCTCCAACGGCCGGGAGGCACTTGAAAAGATCGAGAGTGAGCAACCCGATCTTGTTTTGCTTGATCTGATGATGCCGGGCATGAACGGTTTTGAGGCATGCCGCCGTATCCGTGAGAACGAAAAGACAAAGAAGATTCCGGTTCTCATCATCACCGCGCTGCGGAGCGAGGCTGACTCCGCCGCTGCCGCGGCAAGCGGCGCCAACGAGTTTATCGTCAAGCCGATCGATGGTCCACATTTGGCGCAACGATTACGCCATTACATCGGATCCCCATTCAAACCGTAGCGAGATTTCTGCCAACAAGAGGTCGGATCTGCTGTCCGCAAGAAAACCGGTTGTCATGCCGTGGCTTCTTGTTGAGTTGTTGCTTCCCTCCCCCCGTGTCGGTACATTGAATAACAGAAGCGCTCATGTAAGATCCGCCGTTCCGAGGGCTTGGACAGACGTGAAACGCGCGGAGTTGCATAAGTGTTATAAACTGAACAGGGTTATCTGAGGAAAGGGGTCTATGCGTCGTCGTTTGTTGATTGTCTTGATTGGCATTTTTGCTTTGACGGTTTCTGCCCTCGGCGGTCAGAAATCAGGTCAGCGGGTCATCAAGCGGTTGCCGCTTGACGGCGTTCCGGCGGTCGTTATGAAAACCCGGGAGAACAGCCAGTACCTGCCGAATCGTGTGATCGTGAAGTTAATGCCTCAGGCAAATCCTTCACTGTCGAAATCTGCGCTTGGCATTGCTTCCATCGATCGCATACTCTCGCGAACGGCCGGAGCGTCGGCCTCGCAGCTCTTTCCAACGGCGACCGCCACCATGCGGCCGGACGATGTAGATCTCTCTTTGATGTACACTGTCTCCTACTCATCACCAAACGATCCCTTTTCTCTCGCCGAGGAGCTTTCCAAACTTCCCGAAGTCCAGTATGCAGAACCATGGTTCATCTACCCACTCGCTCGAGTAGCCTTCACTCCCAACGATTCTCTCTACAGCCAGCAGTGGTCTCTGCAGAAAATCAATGCCCCTGCAGCGTGGGATATTACAAAAGGGGATTCCACGATCGTCATTGCCATAGTTGACAGCGGCGTTGAGTGGACACACCCAGACCTGGCCACAAACATCTGGATAAATCCAGGCGAGTCTGGTTTCGATGGTCAGGGACAAGACAAGCGCACCAACGGCGTTGATGATGACGGGAACGGTTATGTCGATGATTGGCACGGGTGGGACCTTGTTGGAGCGAACTACCAGACATTCATTGCAGGAACGACAAAGGGCGACAATAATCCGACACCAACGGGTCCCAACAACGATCACGGAACGCACGTTGCCGGCATCGCGGCCGCGGTTACGAACAACCGGATCGGCGTTGCTTCACTTGCTTCCAACTGTCGCATCATGCCGGTCAAAGCCACAGCAGACAATGATGCACGCGAGAGCGGTACCGCACGCATCCTAGCCGGATATCCGGGAATTGTCTACGCAGCGACGATGGGCGCAGCCATCATCAATTGCAGCTGGGGCGGCGAAGGCGGTTCGCAGGCGGAGCAGGACGTCATCGATTTCGCGACGCAGCGGGGCTCACTCGTGGTCGCTGCCGCGGGCAATAATTCTTCCGAGACCTTCTTTTCTCCTGCCTACTATCGCAACGTGTTGAGTGTTGCTGCGATGGACCAGAATGATAAGCGCGCATGGTTTTCGAACTACGGTGACAATGTCGATGTCTCAGCCCCTGGTGTCGCAATCTGGAGCACGCTCTATCCGCACAAGTACGCCGGCAACGACTGGAACGGCACGTCGATGGCCAGCCCTCTTGTAGCATCACTGGCGGCGCTTGTCAGGTACAGATTCCCTGCGTACTCAAACCTCCAGGTGGCGGAACAGGTGCGCGTCACCTGCAATGACATTTCCAGGGCAAACCCATTATACGTCGGTCGTTTAGGGCGCGGGCGTATCGATGCGCTCAGCGCCTTAACGGTGAAGAACCTTCCGTCCGTGCGACTCCAGTCATTCTCCGTCAGTGATACTCTGGGCGGCAATGGCAACGGCTTTGCCGAGCCCGGCGAGACAGTGAACATCACATGTACCTTCAAGAACTATCTCGTGCCCACATCGGTGGGAGCAGTCATCACGATCTCCACCGACTCTCCGTACCTGACGATCACTCAGGGTTCTATGAGCGTACCGCTGCTGGGAACGCTCGACACCATTACGACTGTAAAGCCGTTCGGTGTCGCGATCCTTGCAGGTGTGCCACAGAGCTACAATGCCCGCATCAAAGTGACGCTCACCGATGGCTCGTTTACCGACAGCCAATACATAACATTTCTGGTCAATCCGACGTTTGCGACGCAAAACGTCAATGCGATCCAGTTGACGCTGACCAACAACGGTCGATTGGGCTTTTATGACTCTGAAAATACTCTCGGTGTTGGTTTTGTCTTCAACGGCCAAAATCATCTTTTTGAAGGGGGATTGATTCTTGGGACTTCATCAACGAAGATCGTTGATGTTGTCAGAAACGAGCCGGCGCCTGGCCGAGATGAGGATTTCACATCAACCAGCTTCTTCACGTTGAAAACGCCGGGCGATGTCTCGGCACAGGACGGGCTCACGCAATTCAGCGATAGTGCTGCAGCCCCCGCCAATAGAATCGGGGTGCGCGTCACGATGCGTTCGTATGCATTCTCTAACCCGGTCGATTCGAAGTATATCATTCTTCAATACGAGATCCAGAACGCTACTGCCGCCACGATCAGCAATTTGATCGCCGGCGTTTTCTTGGATTGGGATCTGGGCAATTACGAAGCTGATTACTCTCGGTACGATTCCACACGAAGTCTGGGGTATTGTTTTGATTCCGGGATTGGCACTTTCACCCGGAGAGAGTATCTCGGTATCCGGGCTCTCGACAGCGCCAGTTCGTTCCGATCCCTTGTACGCGATGACGCAATACTCACTCGTTCGGCAAAATGGGATTGGATCAGCGGTGGCTTCGGCAAATCTGCCGCCGGCCCCACCGATATCCATCAGGTTATTTCTTCGGGACCCTACACAATCGCCCCAGGAGCCACCAGGCGCGTTGGATTTGCCCTCGTGGCTGCAGACAGTTCGCTAGTAGAGCTTCAGCAAAACGCCGACGCGGCAAAGCAGAAGTGGCTCAGCATCAGCGCACCAGCGATAGTGAGAAACTCCACGCCTATAACACGTGACACTCTTTATCCAGCCAATCAGACTATTCGCGTTGCATTCTCCGCCGCCATGGATACAGCTTCCGTGCGGCAGGCTTTCTCAATATCACCCGCGGTCGACGGCGTTCTCACCTGGTCCAACAACCTGACAACCTTTCTCTTTAAACCCCTTCAGCCGCTGAAGTACCTGACATGGTACACATGTCGCGTCGCAGGGGCTGCACGCACAGCGGTGGGCAGCTACCTTGATGGAAACAGCGACGGTATTGCGGGAGACGATTTCACGCTCACGTTCAGAACAACGCCGCAACAGGTCGCAGCGCCAAAGGCACCACTCATAGCTCCGTCCGCATCAATTACAGTCTCGAGTTTCGTTGCCAGCTGGAGCGATTCACACGGAGCCGAGGGATACTACTTGGAGGTTGCCACTGATTCCTCATTCAACAATTTTCTGGAGGGCTTTAATCCAAAAGATGTTGGCAATGTAACTTCTTATGCTATAAAAGGACTCCGCGCTGGAATGACGTACTTCTATCGGGTGAGGGCATATAACATCGCAGGCACAGGTGAAGCGTCCTCTACACAGATCGCACAGACACTGGATATTCCACGGGCATTCAGCATTTCGCAGAACTATCCTAACCCCTTCAACTTATCAACAGTGCTGCGATACGAGATTCCCCTAAAGAGTCTGGTTACCTTGGCCATCTACAATGTGATGGGACAGGTTGTCAGGAAGGTTGTGGAGGCAAATCAAGATCCTGGTTACTATCAGGTTGTTTTTGAAGCAACGGGACTTCCGTCAGGTGTGTATTTCTGCAGACTTGAAGCAGCTCTAGATGGCATTGGATCAAGGACGTTCACAGACATCAAGAAAATGATCCTCATGAGATAGTATCAGCAGAAGAAGGACCACACTGAACACTCATGACCCACGCATTCTTTCGCGCGTTCAACGCCAAGCTGACCCAAAGCGAAGTAAGCCGCATTGCAGGCCTTACCACTCCCGAACAGATACAGAGACTCCTAGACAGTGTAGATTATAGCGAGGAGGTACGATATCGTTGCCCCCTTAATGTGTTGAAAGACTGCAAGGGACACTGTTTCGATGGAGCTGTTTTTGGTGCTGCGATGCTTCGACGGATCGGCTACCCTCCCCTTGTTGTCGATATCATCCCCAACGAAAACGACGATGATCACGTGCTCGCTGTCTACAAAACCGAGGGACACTGGGGAGCTGTTGCCAAATCAAATTTCACAGGCCTTCGCTACCGTGAGCCGGTTTATCGAAGTTTGCGAGAATTGGTTTTGTCGTATTTCGAGGATTTCTTCAATTCGATCGGCGAAAAGACGCTTCGCGCCTATACGAGGCCGCTTGATTTGAGGATGTTTGATTCATTAGACTGGATGGTTCGAGACGAAGCCCTTGATGCAATTGGCGAGAAGCTTGATGAGATCAGGAAGTTCAAGGTGTTGACACCCAGCATGATCCGGAACCTTTCATTTGCCGATCGACAATCGGTGCAGGCAGGTTTGCTGGGAGCAAGAAAAGATGGTCTGTTCAAGCCCAGCAAGAATAGATAGAATTGTTACAACGTCTGTTTGACAAGGATCGATTTTCACCCGGAGAGGGATCCACCCAATGAGCCAGCCGCGGCACACAACGGAAGGGCTTTTCAAATCCTTCAATTCACGATTGAAGTCGTTTATTCTTCAACGCGTATCCGACCAATCTGCTGCTGATGACATCCTTCAAAACGTGTTTCTGAAGATCCATGCACGCATCGATTCACTTCGCGACGAAACAAAGCTGGAAAGCTGGATCTTCCAGATCACACGGAACGCCATCGCTGACCACTACCGTGCTCGATTCTCTTCGCACGACACATTAGAAGCAGAAGAACCGGCAGAGATACCCGCTGAGGAAAATGCGATGGAGAAGCTTTCCGCGGGGGTGCGGGAGATGATCAATCAGCTTCCGGACCACTACCGTGAAGCGCTCATGCTCACGGAGTTCGAAGGGCTCTCTCAGCAAGAGCTCGCGGAACGGCTTGGCCTCTCACTCTCGGGGGCAAAATCCAGAGTCCAGCGCGCCCGCCAGCTTCTCAAAGATCTTTTGATGCAGTGTTGCCACATCGAGTTCGACCGGTACGGGACGATTATCGATTACCATCCTCATGAGTGTTGCTGCTGCACGCCGACAGCAACGTCGCAACAAGTCTGAGTTTTCACTATCTTCCTCAGTCTCTTTTCCTCAGCGCTCTTCCCTGACTTGATGAAAATTCAACACCCTCGCGTTGCTGCGCTCTCGAAAGCCACAGCGGCTGTTCTGGTCTGGGGAGCGTCGTTCATTGCCACCAAACTTGCGTTGCGAGAGATGGCTCCCGTGGTTGTTATCTGGCTTCGGTTCGGCATCGGTGTCATGATACTGGGCGCATTTGTTATCGCGCGCAGGAAACTTACTCTCCCCGCTCCCCGGGAGCTTGGATACTTCGCGCTCCTCGGTTTTCTTGGAATCACGTTTCACCAGTGGCTGCAGGTAACGGGATTGCTCACCGCCCGTGCCACTACAACGGCGTGGATCATTACTACGATTCCCATATTCATCGCTCTTCTCGCCAGAGTCATGCTCAAAGAGAGACTTGGATGGAGCAGAATCGCCGGGATCGCCCTTGCTGCATTCGGTGTGCTCCTGGTTGTAACGCACGGTGAAATAGACACTATTCTGCGTGGTCAGTTTGGCACTCAGGGCGATTTTCTTGTACTCCTGAGCGCGGTCAACTGGGCCGTTTTCTCCGTCCTCTCGCGCAAAGCCCTTCACACTCACCCCGCAACACAGACAATGTTTTTTGTGATGTTGTTTGGTTGGCTTTTCACATCTTTCTGGTTCGCAAGCACGCCCAACGTTCATTCTATTGTGCATCTCTCTTCGCAAGCCTGGTTCAGTATCTTGTTTCTTGGAATATTCTGTTCCGGCTTTGCCTACATCTTTTGGTACGACGCCCTGAAAGAGTTGAATGCGTCGCAGGTTGGATCACTCCTCTATTTGGAGCCCCTTGTTGCGGTTATTGTTGCGGCTCTGTTGCTTCAAGAGGAGTTGTACGTCGCCGTTTTCGTCGGCGGTGCGGGCATTATAGCTGGAGTCTGGTTGGTCAATCGCCCTGCCATTGCTCAATCGACACCTGACTAAGAATATTTTGCGTCTTTTTTCGACCTTTGGCGTCTATGAAGAGAAAGGTTGAACACAAGGAGAATACTATGGCAGATACGCAGAATGACGAAATCAGAGAATCTGTGAAGCACTATTACAGTGAACTCGCAAATCAGGCCGGCAGCTCATGTGGATGCACGCCTTCTGCCTGCTGTGGCGGAGAGACCTCAGCAGCGCAAAACAAGGTGAGTTCGAAACGTCTCGGCTATTCGGACCGGGAGCTCGACGCTATTCCCGAGGGATCGATCCTCGGCCTCGGATGCGGCAATCCAACAGGATTAGCGAGTTTGCGTCCCGGCGAGCAAGTACTCGATCTGGGAAGCGGTGGGGGAATTGACTGTTTCATCGCCGCACAAAAAGTCGGAGAGCACGGCTCTGTCACCGGCATAGATATGTCGCCTGCGATGATTTCCAAGGCCCGCCACAACGCCGCCGATGGCCGGTACAAGAACGTCGATTTCCATCTCGGAACCATCGAACACCTCCCCGTGCCATCGGACGGCTTCGATGTCATCATCTCCAACTGTGTCATCAATCTTTCTCCGGAGAAGCCTGCTGTGTTCAAGGAAGCGTTTCGTGTCCTGAAGCCCAGCGGACGGCTCGCCATCTCGGATATCATTGCGAGCGGCCCTCTGCCGGCTCAGGTCCGGGAGAATGATGCGTTATACTGCGCGTGCATCGGCGGTGCGGCTTCACAAACCGAGCTCGTAGCCATGCTGACAGAGGCCGGGTTTGAGCAGATCCGGATTACTCCGCAGGAGCAAACCAGAACCGCACTGCGGGATCTCTTACCAATCACTGATGTTTCGATGGAAGTTGTTTCCGCCTACATCGAGGGAGTGAAGCCGGGGCTCTGAGACTTGCGGGGATCCAACATCAGCAAGAATCGGGTGGATGTTCCGAAGAGATTCTGTTATCGTGTCGGAAATGAGGAGGAGAGCAAGAGAGATGAGTCGTAAGAGTCTAGCCCAGGAAGCACTCGATTTCCAGCGTGTCGAACGCTCCATCACGTTTCTCCAATCGAACTACACGCGACAGCCTGAGCTGCAGGAGGTTGCCCGCAATGTTCATCTGAGCGAGTACCATTTCCAGCGCCTTTTTACGCGGTGGGCAGGCATCAGTCCGAAGAAATTCCTGCAATATCTCACTCTTGAACATGCAAAGCGCGCGCTCAAAGAATCCCGCACCCTCCTTGATGCCACCATGGACACCGGGCTCTCAAGTCCCGGCAGGTTGCACGATCTTTTCGTGACGGTCGAAGCTATGACGCCGGGAGAATTCAAGCGCGACGGAGAAGGCCTGACAATTCAGTATGGAATTCATCCAACACCCTTCGGAGAATGTCTTCTGGGAGCTACGAACAGAGGGATTTGCGCGCTTTTCTTCGTCCAGGGCAATAGTCGCAAGGAGGTTCGTGAGGAGCTTCGCGCCCGATGGGTGAACGCCCATATCATCGAGTCTCCAGATATTACCCAACAGCATATCGACCGCATTTTCGGCAGCCAGTCTTCGATGCAACGCGCTCCTTTGTCGCTCTTTCTCAGTGGTACAAATTTCCAGATCAAAGTGTGGGAAGCGCTGCTGAGAATTCCTGCAGGACACGTTCTTTCGTACGAGGACATTGCGCAGCGCATCGGTCAGCCGAAGGCAAGTCGGGCTGTGGGAAATGCAGTGGCAAAGAATCCCATCAGCTACATTATTCCCTGCCACCGGGTCATTCAATCTGCAGGCGTGACGGGGAATTATCGATGGGGACCGGCCAGAAAGAAGGCCATGCTGGGCTGGGAGTTCGCACACTCCTCGGAGAATCAGGCATAATTAAGACAGGAACAAAAAAAAGCCCGTTGAGGATGGCGTCAACGGGCTTTGGTGTGTACTTCAAGAACGGCGTCAATAGATGACTTTTTGCTGTCCCATCTCGAGGGCGATCACTTTGTCCACGACTCCTTCTTTCGCAGCAGCCTCACGCAGGCGGTCAATTGCCTCGGTGGGATTCGCGTCAGATCCGTAGAAGAGAGTACCGTAGTGCACTGGCAGCAGGTATTTTGCCCCGACCTCCTTAAAGATTGTCAGCGCACCAAGAGGACTGGCATGCACTCGCCCGCCAATGCCGCTCCCTCCGCCGGGAGCAATGGGGACAATGGCGACGTCGATCTTGAACCGCCGGCCGATCTCTTTGAAGAACTCCGGGTTGTACCCTGTATCACCGGTGAAAAAGACAACGAATCCGCGATACTCGATCACATACCCGGTGTAGCCGAGGGTCCCCAACCACGCCCCGTCGAATCCGTACCTTCCGGTGAAGTGCTGGACCGGCACGGCTGTGATGCGCACCTCACCGCGCTCCAAAAGCTCCCATGGTTTCAGTTCATCAACATCCTTGAAGCCAAGATCCGGAGTATATTGGAGAGCGCCCTCCGGAATCACAAGCTCGCCGCCTTTCGGAAGCATGTCGAGACTGCCGTAATTAAGGTGGTCAAAGTGAATATGGGAGACAAGCGTGAGATCTACCCTGGGAAGACTTTTCGGATCGAGACCGGGATGCACGGACCGCCGCGCGATCAATCCAATGGTATTGGTGAAGAAAGGATCCGTTACGATAAGCTTGTCGCACATCTGGATCAATACCGTCGAATGGCCAACCCATGATACTGCCAGCTGTGCCCCGGGAAGAATCGGGGTGGTGATCATATACGGCGCGGGGGGTATCGGATCGGCCACCTTGCCGATCGATTGCACCACAATTCGCTGGATGTACGAACTGCAGCCATTCAGCACCAGCAACAACGAAATCACCAAAGTAGTAGTGGTGGCTTGACACTTCATTGTTCGGGTCCATTCATCTACTTGGTTACTTCCGACTTCGCAATGACTCCAATATTGGCGATCGTCTCCCCCTTTCTCATCGATGGTACTGCACAGAGGTACAGGACAACCCCAGCCGCCGGAGACGTCGCTTCGAATATCGTCTTACCAACATAGTCTGTCACATATCCGATCTTCATTCCTTGCTCGACGTACGTCCCTCGTTTTACGAGAGGATAGAAGATCCCTGTTTGTTCGCTCGTCACAGATGAAATACTCTCAATCCAAACAGGATGCTCAATAAGCTTGGGGCTGCCGGGAAGCATCTTCAGGTAGCGCATCACGTTCAAGCAACCTTTCACGAGTGCGGTAACGTCTTCTGGTTCGACCGTTCCTGCGTGGCCGGCTTCAACGGTAATGGATGGCTTGCCACGCGTGGTTGCTGTGTTCTCCAGATACCGTGATGCGTTTGGGTCCTTCGGCCTGTCCGCTGAAATGATGATGTGATCGAGTCCGAAGGCAAGAACCATCTCACGGGAGATTCGATCCTGGCTGTCATTGCCGGTCTTTGTCCAATAACTGTATGGCCGCAAACTCTCGTCGAGGTCGCCGCCATGAAGATCAATCAGGTGATCACACTGCTCGATGACTTGTTTTGTCATCAGATACGAAGCCCGGTCGGTCTGCGTCCCATCCATTTTTCCAGGATACATGCGGTTCATATTTTTGCCATCGATCGGATTTACATGCGGGACTTTCTGCTCAAACGACTGGATGTTGACAAGCGGCACTATAATGACTGTCCCCGAGAGGTCGGCAGGATTAATTGAGCCGATGAGTTTCTCCAGCGCGATGATCGAAGCGTATTCCGTTCCGTGTGCTCCCGCGACAAGGGCCAGCACTGGTCCACGGCGGGCACCATGGAGAATTGCGACTGGGATGCTTGTCGCGGCATCGACCCCTGCCGGCACGTCAATCGTGCCCGTAGCCGTTTGACCCCGGGCCGCTGAAGCCGTGCCTACTACGAACACAGACCGATCTTGAGCGGCCGATAGCGAAACCAGAGAAAGCACAACAACCATTGTGAACAGAGCAGACGGTCGCATGGTGTGGCTCCTTTCAAGGACAGTGATGAGTTGGGAAGTTCTTTGTTTGTTCGTTCAATATTCGAACCGCCAAGAACGCCAAGATTTCATGTGAGTATAACACGCTTGATGCCGTCCTTCAGTACAGAAACATTGAAATTGATGAGAAGAGCAAGAGAATGCCCTGTGGCTTTGAGGTACGACAGTGTTTGAGCAACATGAATAGGAGCCAGGATGTCCACCGTCTTGAGTTCTACAATAAGCTCGTCGTTCACGAGAATGTCCATTCTCCCATCTCCCACCTTCTCACCCTTGTACTGAACGCCGACAGCGAGTTGACGCTCGAAAGGAATTCCTCTTAATTTCAACTCAACGCATAGAGCTTCTTCATACACCGACTCGAGAAATCCCGGTCCCAATATCCTGTGAACTTCTATTGCCGCTCCGATCACTTCATGAGCCATTTGATCAATTTCCTTGTCTGGCTCTTTCATCAATTCTACCTCTCCACAGTCGTTTTCTTGGCGTCTTGCCTGCCCCGAACGATTTTAGTTCGGGGGCGGTTAATTTTCTTCCAGTAATGGATGCTTCAGATGGAAATCCGTCGCATCCTGATATGCTTTCGCAGCAGCCAGGAGTTTTGCCTCGCCAAAAAGCTTTCCGGTGAATGTGATGCTCGTCGGTGTTCCTTCTTTCGTGAATCCGTCCGGGAGGACGACACAAGGATGGCCGGTGAGGTTCGTCAGTAGGAGATTGCTTCCGCCAAACGATGGAGCAACGTACACATCAATATCCTTCATCAGTTTCTGCATCTCCTGGATGACGAGATACCGGATGCGGTTGGCCTCGATGTACTCAACGGCCGGTATGAAACGGGAACTCCGGAATGAGTTCGGCCATGCACTCTTCATCTGCCGTACCATGGAACTATCCTTGCCGCTTCGCGTCAACTCATCGAATGCGGTAGCTGCTTCAGCGTTGAGTATAATGCGCAGGTTTTCTACCGGGATGTTCGGAAGCTCGATCGGGGTGAGCTTTGCACCCAATCGCCTCAGGACTACGAGCACTGAATCATTGGCGGCTTTGTTCCCTTTCGCACTGTCAAAGTCCATCTTCAGATAACCAATGCGCAGCGTTTTCCAGTTCACCTTCGGATCGTAGTTGAACGGTGCATCAACCAGGGTTTGGTCCACTCCATCGGGGCCAATGATTGCGCTAAACACCAACGCACAATCCTCCACCGTCCGGCAAATTGGTCCGATCTTGTCCATGGACCAACTCAGCGCCATGGCGCCGGTGCGGCTCACTCTGCCATAGGTCGGACGAAGTCCGGTCGCACCGCACCGGGTTGACGGCGAGACAATCGAGCCCAGCGTCTCCGTGCCGATCGAAAAACCAACAAGCCCTGCCGCCGTTGCCGATGCGGCGCCGGCCGATGAACCGCTCGATCCTTGTTTATAGTTCCAGGGATTCCGCGTTCTTCCGCCGTACCACACGTCCGCCATCGCCAGCTCTCCCATGGTCAGTTTAGCAACAAGCACAGCGCCGGCTTGCTCGAGACGTTTGATGACGGCTGCGTCTTCATTGATCACCTGGTCTTTGTACGGCACTGAACCCCACGTAGTCTTGTAGCCTTTAACCGAAAGGAGGTCCTTCGCACCGTACGGGATACCATGGAGGAGTCCCCGGTACTTCCCTTTCGCAATTTCCTCGTCGGCGCGCTTCGCCTGCTTCAGCGCGAGATCTTCGGTCAGCGTGATGACACATTCAAGCTTTGGCCCGAATTTCTTAAGCCGATTGAGATACATCGTCGTTAACTGGAGCGCGGTGATCTTGCGCGTGCGTATCAGTTCGGCAAGTTGTCCCACCGACGCAAAAGCAAGGTCCTCGAGGTTATTCGGCACCTTGATCTTCGCCGGCGAGCTTGCCTTGAACGGTTTTCGCACCTTCTCGAATTGGAAACCGACCGGAATTGGATTGAACAAAATGGCAGGCGGCACGCTGTTGGGTAGTGCGATGGCTCTGATCTTGCCGTAGTTTTCGAATTGCTCGGCGAGATTCTCCAACATCGAATCCCGCTTGGCCTCATTGAATTCCAGGCCGTAGAGCTTTTGCGCCTGCCCGACGATCTCCGTATTGAAGGGATTCGGCTTCTTTTCTTGCTGTGCGAAGCATGGTGTGAGCAGACCGACAACAAGCCCGGCTGCAACAAGATGCTTGACCGATGCGCTGTGGTTCATGTTCTTGTCCTTCTATCGAGTCGGTTCGACCTGCTTCGTTTGTTTGTCAAGCTTGCCGTAGTCAAGCTCGGATCCCAGAACGCTGTGCGGAATGAGATAAACCACAAACATTATGATAGACGCACCGAGCGCCCAGCGCCCAGGATTTCTTGCCTTCTTAAGTGCAATCGCGGCCACCAGCCAGGCAAGAAATGCAACCGCGGTTTTGTTGTCAGTGAGATCGCCGCCAAACGGCCAGCCCGTCCAGAACGCGTTGAAAGAATACCACTGCATCAGCGGACCAAGAATGAATCCGCCAACAAAGAGAACGCCCAGAGTCCAGTACGTCAATTTCTTTAGATTCGGCTCCCTGTTAAAGTACGGGCTCATCCAAAACAGGGGTCCGATAAAGAGAATTTTCAATATCCAGCTTGTCCACTTCTTCAGTTTTGGCTCTCCGCTGAAATAAGCTAGGCCGGTTCGAATGGAGAGAAACATCGCCAAGAACATTGCAAAGACATGCAGAATAACCACAATAACTGGGACATGACCTCGGAAGCGAATCACAACAGGATTGTCAGCGGGGATGCTTGTAATCTTTTCTGCTTTTTGCAGCTCAACGCGGTACATCAGCTTGCCGGCCGGAGGTTGGTTTGGCAACTCACC
>Ga0315277_10000711_pt1 | contig 51226 bp, 42 predicted proteins | sample YL17G05_15_MG_FD_203695 | JGI IMG/M metagenome (GOLD analysis project Ga0315277, IMG submission 203695) | Sediment microbial communities from Yellowstone Lake, YNP, Wyoming, USA - YL17G05_15 | ecosystem: Environmental > Aquatic > Freshwater > Lake > Sediment | place: USA: Wyoming | collected... | reverse complement strand
CAATTCACCGCATCACGCTGACAGCTACAGTCTAAGCCATTCTACCAGACGCCACTTGTCAAAGAACCGCCCCGAATGAGTTTGCCGTAGGTGGCCGAACTCCTTCGGACATGAATACCCGCACGCCCGCGAGATATTCCCGCGCCGAACCAAAAAGAAGAAGTGATGTAGGGTGGGTGCTCCGCACCCACCAATGTCATTCGCATTCCATCTTTGTGATGACATCATTCGCAAATGGCCGTGTACGGTGCTCCGGACATTCCCGGTATCGATGGAATGTCGAATATGGCCACTGGCCAGGCTCTCTGACTAATCCGTGCTTCAGCGGATTGTAATGTACGTAATCGATGTGGCGATTGAGGTCGTCCCGGTCTCGAATCGCGTGTTCCCTGAACCGTCTCTGCCAGACCTTGACTTCGGAGTGTCTGATGCGCGACCGGCTGGGCAAGTCCGTTGTCGAGAGCGCGCTTCTGATCCAACGCGAGAAACGGGCCTTCACCAGACGCCAGCGCGTCGAAAAGTCGGCGTCCCCCATCAGGTAGCTCCCAGATGCAGTGCAGGTGGTCCGGCAGCAGCACCCACGCAATCGTGTGAAACGGGTAGTTGCGTCGCGTTTCGCTGATGGCAAGACGCAACGCCGCGCGGGATTCGTCATGGCACAGTATCGGCCGGCGGTCATATGTCACAACCGTGAAGAAATACGTCCCGCCGGGCACCCGAAGGCGACGATAGTCGGACACGCCTCAATGAACATCTGCTGTCCACTGGGATCAAAATGAAAATGGTGGGTGCAGAGCACCCACCCTACGATCCGTCGTCACCAATGCAGTCGGTGGGGGCCACGACACCCTACACGATCTCCGTGACGCCACCCATGTAGGGAACCAGCACCTCCGGCACACGGATCGTCCCCTTCGCGGTCTGGTAGTTTTCCCAGATTGCAATCATAGTACGCGGCAGTGCCAAGGCCGAGCCGTTGAGCGTGTGCGGATGATACGGTTTGCCCCCGCCGGACGCGCGTGCCCGCAAGTCCATCCGTCGCGCCTGGAAATCGACGAAATTCGAGCAGGAGGAGACCTCCAGCCAGACGTCGATCCCGGCCGCATACGCCTCCAGGTCATAGCACTTCGCCGCCGCAAAAGACAGATCACCGGTCGCCAGCATACGCACCCGATATGGCAGCTTCAGCGCCTGCAAGATCGCCTCGGCATCCGCAGTCAGCGATTCCAACTCGGCGTAGGAGGTCTCCGGCGCCACGATCTTCACCAGCTCGACCTTGTCGAATTGGTGCACCCGGATCATTCCCCGCGTGTCCTTCCCTGCGGCGCCGGCCTCGCGACGGAAACACGGCGTGTACGCCACCATCCGTCGCGGCAGTGACTCCGCCTTCAGCATCGAACCGGCTTCAAGATTGGTCAACGGCACCTCGGCCGTGGGAATCAGGTAGAGATCGTCCGACTCGATGCGATACATGTCCTCGGCCAGCTTCGGCAACTGGCCGGTCCCCTGCATCGTTTTGGCGGTCACCAGATAGGGGAGCCGATGCTCGACATAGCCGCGCGCCGTGTGCCAATCGAGCATGAAGTCGATCAGCGCCCGTTGCATCTTCGCCCCGGCGCCGCGCAGGACAAAGAAACCGGAGCCGGAGACATTGGTACCGGCGGCGCCATCATAGATTCCCAGCTTCTCGCCGAGCTCCCAATGCGGCGCCGGTGTGAAGGAGAAAACCGGCTTCTCCCCCCACGAGCGCACCTCGCGGTTGGCCGATTCATCGCCGACCGGCACCTCCGGCGCGGCGATATTGGGGATGCGCAACTGCCAGTAGAGAATCTGCGACTCCACCTCGCGCAACGCGGCATCCAGCGCCTGTGTCCGCTCGGATACAGTGCGCATCGCCGCGATCGCCTCGGCAGAGTCCTTCCCGGCCTTCTTGGCCGCCGCGATCTGCTCCGAGACAACGTTGCGCTCGTGTTTGAGCGACTCGACCTCGGCGATGATCTGACGACGGCGCGTATCCAGTTCGAGGAGTTGATCGAGGCAGTCCGGTGAATTCTTGTCGCGAATCCCCCGCCGGACCAAGTCGGCATTCTCACGAATAAAACGCAGCTCCAGCATCGCGATCCCGTCCCCTCCTCACTATTCTGCCTGAGGCCCGACTCCCATCACCACGGCTGCGAGCTCCGGCGACCCCGCGTCACGAGTTGCCTGGCGGCGCGGCAGCCCCTGCGCTTCGTATGCGGGTACGATCCCTTGCAGCAACTCCAGGGTCTGCGCGCGGTCTCCCGTGCGCGCCACCGTCAGAAGCTCGGTGACCCGCGATTCGAAATCCGGCGCGGCATCATCGACCGCGTCGATGATCCAGATCTTGTCGTGCCTTGAGCGCCGCGGCCTGATGTCGGGATCGAACAGCTCCTCCGTCATCTTCTCACCGGGACGCAACCCGACGAACTTGATCGGGATGTCCTCGTCCGGACGCAACCCCGACAGCAGGATCAAATCCCGCGCCAGGTCATAGACCCGAACCGGCTCGCCCATGTCCAACACCAACAACTGCCCGTTCTCGCCGATCACCGCGGCGTGCAACACCAGAAGCGCCGCTTCACCGGCCGTCATGAAGTACCGTGTCACCTCGCGATCGGTTACTGTCACCGGGCCGCCGGCGCGAATCTGCCGCTCGAACAATGGCACCACCGAACCGACCGAACCCAGGACATTGCCGAAACGCACCGAGACAAACCGGGTCTGCACCTCCGCAGCCCGGCGCAGGGCCAGCACCTCAGCGATCCACTTGGTCGCCCCCAGCACACTCGTGGGGCGGACCGCCTTATCGGTCGAGATGTTGATGAATGTCTCCACGCCCCGCTCCAGCGCCCAGTCCATCAGGTAGCGCGACCCGCCCACGTTGTTGACGGCCACGGCGTCGGGGTATTCCTCGGAAAGCGGCACCTGCTTGTAGGCCGCCAGGTGGAAGATCACATCGGGTACCCGCTCGGCAAACAGACTGTGGAAACGGTTCCTGTCGGTGATATCAACCAGGACACCCTCCACGCGTGCGGCGGTGGGGACATGGGCGATGTCCGCCAGCAGGTCATGGAGCGCGTTTTCAGCGCGATCGACAATGTACAGTTCCGACGGGGCAAACTGGAGAATCCGCCGCACCAGTTCCGAACCGATCGATCCGCCGCCCCCGGTGACCATGACCCGCCGCCCGGAGAGCCACAACGCCACCGGCGCCGGATCATCATCCACCGGCGCGCGGCGCAGAATGTCCTCGACACGGACATCGCGCGCCTGGCGCACGCTCACCCGCCCGTCGATGATCTCGCGCAGTGAAGGGACGGTCTTGAACGGCAGCCCGGTAACACTGCACGTGGCCACAATCCGGCGCATCTGCTCACCGGTCGCCGAGGGAATCGCAATGAGAATCTCCGCCACCCGATGCCGCTTCGCCGCCGCCGCCAGATCATCCAGATCCCCCACGACCGGGACACCGTGCAGACGTGCCCCATGTTTCGTGGCATCTTCGTCAATGAGCGCGACCGGCAGCATGGGACCGCCCGGATTCTTCCCCAATTCGCGCAGCAGCATCTCGCCGGCGTCGCCGGCGCCGACGATCAGTATGCGGCGGCCACGGCGCAGAAAGCGCGGGGTCGATTCGCGCAGGGCCCGCAACGTGAACCGCGAGCCGCCGAGAATCATCACCATGAGAAACCAGTCGATGAGGAAGACCGACCGCGGGTATCCCGGAACGCCGAAAAAGAAGACCGGCAGGACCAAGAGCGTCGTCCCGACGGAAACTGCTTTTAGAATCGAGACCAGATCATTGACGGACGCGTAGCGCCAGACGCCCGAATACAGACGGAAGTACGTGAATGAGGCGATGCGCACCAGAAAGACCAGGGACAGCGTATTCCAGAACGCCGCCGCCGCCTCACTGGGGATGCGCCCATCGAACCGCAACCAGAATGCCAGGTAGTAGGACACCACCACGGCGATCCCATCCGCGGCCAGGATGGCCAGGCGACGCCGGTTGATGCCGCCTCCCAAACCCTGACCGTTCGGCTCGGTGTGCAGCGCCGGCAGTAAGCGCCCGCCGCCCAATACCAACAGCAGCGCCGCCCAGTACCCGACTAGCACCGTACGCGAACCGGCAAACGGCTGCGCCGGATCGAAGGTCAGCACGGCCAAGAGCAGCGTACCGAACGTGGCCGCGTGGAAGACCCGGCTGAGCTCCGCCGTGCGCGTGGCAAAGCCCTTCTTGTGGTAAAGCCCAAAGATGGCGAAGAGAAAGAGCCAGCCGAGTGAAATCCACCCCGCCGGGCCCAGGTAATCAGCGGGGGTAACCGTCACCGCGCCGGATAAGCCGGCGCGAAACCGCAGCCAGAACACCACGGCAAAAGCACCCTGCAGGGCCGCCAGATCCCATAGCATCCACCGCCACCGTGCCGTCCATTGCATTAGGGACTTCATCACTGAAAGCATCGGCGCCCCCCAGCCATGTATAATACCGGATTCACTGGCTTGTCACCAGAGCAATCACTCGCAACACCTGCCGGACGCGTCGGTCACTGGAAGGCGCGGCGATTCACAAGTCGTTGCGGCGAAGTGGGCTGCTCTCGAGTGGGGACGCGGCGCAGTGAGGGGACTGGCAGACACGCCCCCCTGCGGTGAGAGGCTAAGAAGAATACGTGCGCACGGGGCGCGGGCGTGGAAAAAGTCAGACCCTACGACCGAGAATTCCCCGGATGGCATCCACGAGTTCGCACCGCCGCCGTTCGAGCCCGAACAGATCGATCACCCGTTGCCGGGCGGCCAGACGCTGGGCGGGCGGCGCCGCCAGTGCTTTTGTGACCGCGTCTGCCGCCTCCTCGGGAACTAGAGGATCGAAGTAGTATCCGACGCCCCCCGCCACTTCCGGCAATGCTCCCCGCCGGGCAACCGCCGGCATGCAGCCGCACGCCATCGCCTCGGCCAGGGCGACACAGAAACTCTCCCGCCGCGACCCTTGAAAGTACACGGAGGCCATCTGGAACTCGCGACGCAACTCGTCGCCGGTCAATTCGCCGCGCCAATGCAGATTGGGCGGACCGGTTTCAAGGAATGCTCGTCCTGTGGCATCCCTGGCCGGCCCGACGGCGACAAATGACTCATGCGGCAGCCGTCTGGCGACCTCCCAAAATAATGGCCATCCTTTCACGGCCAGCGCCTCACGGCTGAAGTTGCCAACGCACAGGACTCCCTGCCTCTCAATGGCCGCGTCGATCCGGAAGCGGGACGCGTCGACGGCGTGGCGAATGCACCGCACTTTCCCGACCACCTCCGGGAAGCGTCTCCGGGTCTCCTGATCACTAAGATACGAGACCGTCAGAATGATGTCCGATGCGCGCAGTAAGCGCCGCAAGATACGCTCACGAATCGACCGCGGTCGGACACCGTAGGCAATCTCCGGTAACCACGCCACTTCATACCCGCCGACGACCGTGGCCACCGGCACACGGTACCGTCGCGCCAGTGCGATCGCCAGCAGCGCGTGCCGCCCGGCGAACCAGACCAGAACTGCGTCCGCAGCGCGAATCATGTTCCGCAGGGCCGGCAGGGAGCGCCATCCCCGATTGGGAAACAGCGACACATCAAACTCTGTCTGGAGCAGGTGCACATCCTGACGGATGAACGTGCCGACCACCCGCGGGCAGAACAACAAGACCCGCGGCATACGGCCGCCGGCCGGCGACGACAAGCCATCGGCGAGATCGGTCATGACTGGGTCAAGTCCATTCCGACTTGGAAAACTCGCTGCAGTTCCGGCATCACAGACCGGCGGACGATCGCTGACCATGAGAACGCGCGGGCCGTCGCCACTGCCCGTCGAGCGTGTCCGAACCTGTCCATCGCTAACGCCGCCTCAATGGCGCGCTCGAATGCTGCCGCGTCGTTCACTGCCACGTGAACCAAGTCTCCGAGTGAACGCAACTCGGGCAGTTCGCTGGCCGCAACCGGGAGCCCACATGCCAGGTATTCCCACGTCTTCAGCGGATTGAGGGCCCGCGAGAATTCGTTGATCTTGAACGGAATCAGGCCGGCATCGGACCGTCTAAGCATGCTCGGTATCTGTTCATATGGTCTTGAGCCGAGAAAATGCACATTGGGGCGTGCGCGCAACGATGCGACCGCTGCCGCTCTGTCGACCGGCCCCACAAACACGAGTTGCCAGTCGGGACGACGTCTGAAAACCAAGGCAAGGAACTCGATGTCGACAGGCGGCCGCAGGTTGCCCAGATAGATGATGCGCGGGTGGGGGATGACATCGATCGGGTCAGGTGGAGTCCCACCCACTTCGAAGAAGAACTCGGGGACACCGTTGGGTGAATAGGCTATCCGACGCGCCATGTGGCGACGCGATTCGGTCAACCCCATCGATGTGGCCAGAGTCAGGTCGGCTTCCCGCAGCAGCGGCTCCTCTTTCCGCCAGCGTGAGGTCACCCACTCTCCCTCGGGGGTGCGACAGTATTCATCATAGCACTCGTAGACTCTGCCTGTCTCCGGCAGGGCATCAAACAGCCACCGCTGTACCGGATGATATATCCACTGGATCACCCTTCGAGCTTCGGGAAAGCGCGTCCGTAGGTAACGGCGCAACTGCCTCCGCGCCAGCCACCGGTTGACCGCCTGAAGGGCGGGGATCCGGTCGGCCGTGATATCATGCGCCGCCAGGCGCAGGGTCACAACCCGGACGCGGCCACCATCTTCCTCTTCCCGCACCCGCCAGATCCCGGTCCAGAAACGTGCCGGGTACTTCCAGAGCGTAACGTCCGGCGTGATAGGGCGGTCAACACACACCAGAGCTGCGTCCTCCGGCAGCGCCTCCCCGAGAGCCAGGAGCATGTGCCGTCGGTGAAACGTCCGCCACCGGCGCGCCACATGGACGAGAATAACCGTTGTGATATGTCGAGCCATTAGAACGGTCAACTATGCCAGGCGCGGGTCTGAATGCACGACAACAACTCGACGCCGAACGCCCCTCACTCGCCTCGGTGGGAATCTCCCCCGACAGAACGCAAGGCCCTGACCATCCAGGGAAGAACTGTCCCGGCTTCGCCGATCTGCCAGCGGGGTCCCAACAGCAATAGTGATAGAATGCTCGCGGCCGCGCCCGCACTCAACCTTGCGACAGCCGCTGCATGAACCGGCAACGATCCATCCGGAGAAACGATGTGGGCCAACCACCACACGAGCACCGCCGGCACTGCCGCCAACAGCAGAACACGGACACCGTATGATCCCCACGCTAGGAATCGCTCGGTGGGGATGGCGGTACGCAGTATCCAGAACAATGGCAGCACCCAGACGCAGTGGGCGACCGCGGTCGCTGCCGCCAGACCCGTGACTCCGGCCGACTGCACCCACCACCAGCCGCAGACCGCCTTCGCGGAGATCCCCACCAGAGAACCATAGAGGATGGGTCGCCATTGCCGCGATGAGTAGAAGACCCGCGACCACAGCGCGGCGAGGACACTGGGCACCAATCCCACACTGAAAGCCGCCAGAGCCGTCGCGGTCAACTGCCGTGAGGCGGCGTTGAAGGCACCGCGTTCGAGCAGAAGCGTGACGACGTCCTGACGGAAGACGATCATCCCCACGGCCATCGGCACAACACCCAGAAGCGACCAACGCACGGCACGATCAAGGACGATTTCGGTACGAGCGCCATCGTTGGCTGCGACGGCATCGCTGAGGTAGGGGAAGATCGCCGTCGACAGCCCCATTCCTAGAACCGAGAAGGGAATGAAGGCGATTTGATTGGCATATTGTAGCGCCGCGATCGAACCCGCCGGAAGATACGAGCCGAAATGGCGGTCGATCAGACTGAATGCCTGCGCGATGGCATCCACCAGGAAGACCGCCATGACCCAGCGCGATGCCGACATAGCCGACGCCGACTCACTGTGCGGAGACGGAGTCACGGCGTCCGGGACGGCCGCCTGGCGAGCCGCCAGATTCCAGAGCGCCGCCAGTCCGGTGCCGGCGACGAATCCCCACACCAGTGCACGGGCTCCGTGTTCCGGCCAGACCAGTACCGCTGTCACCATCGCGGCGCTCTGCCACAGGAAGGCCAGGCCCGGACGAACGAAGTGCTTGCCGGCCAGGAGACGGCTGCGCCCCAGCGCTTCCAGAGTTGCGAAGACGATGGCCCACGCGCCGATTCGCAGGAGATGTGCCGATTCGCTGCGCGCCGGCTCAGGAAACCCACGAACCAGCAAGTTCGACAAGGGACTCGCCCACAGCCACACGGCTGCCGACAGGCCCAGCATCACAACCAAGAGCCCCGACGCTGTGATGCGCGCCCGGCGGCGCATCTGGTGACTGCCGGAAAACAGGGGGACAAATGCGTTCGGCACCGAATAGTAGATCACGGTGCAGATGACCGCGGGAATCGCCGCCGCCGCCAGATACAGGTCCACCACGGAGGTCGTGCCGAACACCGCCGCCACGACCGCCTCACGAACATAACCCACTCCCTTTGCCAAGAGCGTCACGCCGATGACAGCGACACCGGCGCGTCGGAGGGAGGGAGCGCTCATCGTGACCGCCTCAATAGCAGAAGGACGGCATGGTGCCCCACCCGAAGGGTGGGAATCCTGCACTTGCGCCGTCTATCCCACCCTTCGAGCATCTCACTTGGCCTGTTCACCGGAAAGGTCGACCGCCAATCGGCGCACGATCCGTTCGGACGGGCGCCGGAGGCGAAAGTAGGGATCGTCCAGCGCCCGGATGCGCCAGCGCCGGATCAGCGCCCGACGAACCCGGTCAGCGTTGAGATCGGCCAATACGCTGGCGCCACACGCGACCAGCTCGTTCCACTCGGTGCGATCACGCAACACAATGCACGGCGTGCGTGACCAGTACGCCTCGCGTTGAATTCCGCCTGAATCAGTGAGCACTGCCCGCGCCCCGGCGATCAGCGCCAGAGAGGGACGATGCGGCAGCGGCGGGGTCAGATACAGATCGGGATGCCGCTTCAGAGATGACCACAATCCGAGGCGAGCCAGGTTCTTGCGGGCCCGCGGATGAACCGCAAACACCGTGGGTCGATCCAGCGCGTGCAGGATCGCCACCAGACGTCGCAGGCGATCCGGCTCATCAACGTTCTGCGCCCGATGGCAGGTGACGAAGTAGTACTCCCGCGGCAAGAGCCCCCAGCGCGTGGCCGTCTCCGGGGGTCGGAGCTCGGCACGCCACCGCTGCCAGTTCTCGTACATCAGATCACCTACACCAAGAATGCCGAGTTGTATTCCCTCCCGTCGGAGGTTGGCAACTGCGGCACGGCTGGGACAGAAGCGCCACGCGGCGAGGTGATCGGCCAGTATCCGGTTCTTCTCTTCCGGAGTCGACGGGTCAAAACAGCGCAGACCCGCTTCGACATGAGCCAGCGGGATGTTGCGATACGCCGCCGCCAGCGCCGCTCCCGCCGTCGTGCTGGTGTCGCCGATGACAATCACGGCATCCGGAGCCAGCCGCGTGAGGTGCCGTTCCAGCCGTTCTGTCAACTGGCCGATCTGCGTGGCCGCCGACGCGGAGCCCAGTCCCAAGTGGAGATCGGGTTGCCGCAGCCCAGTCTCTGCGTGGAATGATCCGGCCAGGGCGAAATCGTAGTGCTGGCCGGAATCAATCAAGATCGAACGAAAGCGCGATTCAAGGGCTTCCCAGAGAACCGAGAGCTTGATAAACTGCGGCCGGGTACCAAAGACAGTCACCACGACCGGACGCGATCTGCGCTTTCGCCGCCTCACCGTATGACGATGCCATCGGGGCCCCGGAAGCCTTGCTGCACCCGGGCCCTATTCGAAAAAGCGTTTGATCGTATCGATCGTCTCCGCCTGCTCGCCCTCGGTCATCTCCGGGAAGATGGGGATGGACAGCGCCGTCCGGGCCGCCCGTTCCGCCACCGGGCAGTCCCCGACCCTGCCCCCCAGGTAGGCGTAGCAGGCCTGCAGGTGCAATACCAACGGGTAGTAGACTTCGGTTCCGATCTTCGCCGCCTGCAAGTGCGCGCGCAGGGCGTCACGACGGGCCGTGGCCACTGTATACTGATGGAAAATATGATAGGCCCCAGGATTCCGCGCCGGCAACACGAGGTCGCCGACTCCCGCCAACTCGCGGTCGTAGACACCGGCATGCTGACGCCGCTTCTCCGTCCAGGCGTCGAGGTGAGGTAGTTTGGCGCGCAGAATCGCCGCCTGCAGGGCATCGAGACGCGAGTTGTAGCCGACTATCTGATGAAAGTACTTCGGCTGGGCACCATGTCCGCGCAGCAGGCGCACCCGGTCCGCAGTGGCAGGATCATCGGTCACCACCATGCCACCGTCACCGGCGGCACCGAGGTTTTTGGTCGGAAAGAACGAGAAACACCCAGCGTCGCCGCAGGCCCCCGCTTTAACGCCATGATAAGCCGCCCCGATCGCCTGGGCCGCATCTTCGACCAGGTGCAATCCGTGATCCCATGTCAACGCCCGTAGCGCGGCCATGTCCGGCATCTGCCCATAGAGATGAACCACCTGGATCGCCTTCGTACGCGGCGTGATCAGCCGCGCCGCCTTCTCGGCGTCCAGGTTGTAGTCTTCCGCACGGATATCGCAAAACACCGGGCGCGCGCCCAACCGGCTGACAGCGCTCGCGGTGGCGAAAAACGTGAACGTCGGAACGATCACCTCATCGCCCGGTCCAATACCCAGAGCATGCAGAGCCAGAAGCAATGCGTCCGACCCCGAGGCGACGCCCACCGCGTCGCTGACCCCGCATTTCTCGGCCACCGCGGCCTCAAAGTTCTTCACTTCCGCCCCGAGGATAAACCCTCCGTGGTGGAACACGCGCGCAATCGCCTCATCGATTTCAGTCTTGATCGATTGATACTGCCGCGTCAGATCGATAATCGGTACCGGCATCGTCGTCTCCACTGGTGGTGGGGCTCGGCAGGAGCATCACCCCCCACTTCGAGAACCACTCCACATCCCAGGCCCGGAAATACGGGGCTCGTAGGGTGAGTGCTTCGCACCCACCATTATCCTCGCGTCAATCAACCGTGGATTCCCTGGTCACGCTTTGCCCTTCACATCGGGCCAGTTCTGCGCATCCAGCAATTGCTCCGCCGGCACGTCCCGGAAGGTCTTTGCCGGGACACCGGCCACGATCTTATGCGCGGGCGCATCGCTGGTCAACACCGCCCCGGCCGCCACCAGGGCATCGGCGCCTACCGTCTTCCCCGGCAAGATCACGGCGCCGACACCGATCCGTCCCCCGCGCCCCACGGTAACTCCCTTGAAGTGCTTGAACCGCTCCTCGGTGCGCCCGATGAAATTGTCGTTCGACGTCAGCACGCCCGGCGCTACGAAGACCCGGTCGCCGACGGTCGAGTAGGCGGTGATGTAGACGTTCGTCTCCAGCTTGCAATAGCGCCCGATGGTGCAGGAGTTCTCGATGGCCACTCCCCGGCCGACAATGGTGAAATCGCCGATGGTGACATTCTCCCGGACGGTGGCCAGATCGGCAACCAGAACCCGTTTCCCCAGAGTCGCCCCCCGATAGACAACCACGTGCGTGCCGATGATCGCCCCCTCCCCGATCACGGCGGGGGGGAGATCCTGATCCTTGGTCACCGCGGTGTTGGCGGCACGCATCGGCCGCTTGCCGATCACCGCGCCATCGTCGATGCGCACACCCGCGCCGATCTTGGTGCCCGCTGCCAGGATCACGTGATGGCCGATCTCGCAATTAGGACCCACCTCGACGTCCGCCGCGACAACGCAGAATTCACCCCAGCGGATGTTGTCAGCCAGACGCGCCGAGGGGTCGATGATGATGCTCATGCCTTCTTCTCTCCAGTCTGTGGTCCAGTCATGGCGGGAATCTCCACCGGGATGCCGCCCGCATCCAGCGATTTCTGCGCGGCAGCCAGAACTCTGAGCACCCGCAGACCGTCATACCCGTCCGAACGCGGCCGTTGGCGATCCCGCAGGCGTTCGATGAAATGCCGGCATTCCACCGCCAGCGGTTGGGCGTTGTCCACCACCGGGATATGGACGTCCCCGGAACGGAGCGTGAGATACTCGGCATACGTGTCATAATTCAGCGACACATCCACACCCTTGTCAAAAATCTTGATCTTCTCGGTCGGCTCGCTGTCAGAGAACACCGCCATCCGTTTCTGACCTACGATCGTCAACGAGCGCACCTTATGGGGGTCAAGCCAACTGGCGTGCACGTGGGCCATCCGGTTGGCGGAGAACTCCAGCGTCATGAAGACGACGTCCTCAATCCCCGGACGCAGGTAGGCGTGCCCCACCGCCGTGGCACGGCGCGGGTAATCGTCGAGCAAATAGGAAATCATGGAGATGTCGTGCGGCGCCAGTGACCACATCGCGTTCTCGTTGTCGCGCAACTGCCCCAGGTTGACGCGCGTGGAATAGAGATAGTGGATCGATCCCAGTCCCCCCTCGGCGATATACCGCTTGAGCCAGTCCACCGCCGGATGATACTCCATGATGTGCCCCACCATCAGGATCCGCCCGGCGGCCTCGGCCTGGGCCGCCAACCGCTCGCCCGAGGCAACGTCCAACACCAGCGGCTTCTCTACAAACACGTCCTTGCCGGCGGCGATCGCCGCCGACGCCAGTTCGTAGTGGGCCACGGGCGGTGTCGCCACCACGACGGCATCAACGTCGCTTCTGAACACGTCATCCACGCGGCCGGTTACCGTGAGATCCGGGTACTGCGACTGCGCCCGTTCGCGGGCCGACGCGTCGGCGTCGCAGGCGATCGCGACTGTAGAACCCGCCGTGCGGTCAAACTCACGCAACAGGTTCTTCCCCCAGGCACCCAGCCCGATTACACCCACGCGCATCGTGCGGGACGATTGACGTTCCGAGCTCATGCGACCACCTTTCGCGAAGCACGCCGCCTGCGCGGACGCACGGTCTGCCACAGGGACGCAATGACGTCATAGCGGGCCGGGTCGGTCTGCGCCAGACGCTCCAAATGCGCCCGCACGAGCACGAACGCCGCCACCAGGAGGAATCCGACCGCCAGAGTTGCCAATGCTAGCATCAGACGCTTCGGACGCACTTTGTACCCGCCGCCCACGGCCCGGTCGAGCACGGATAACGTCGGCGTATCCCGCCGTTCTTGAATGCGCGCGTTCTCAAACTGTTCGGTCAGCAACTCATAGAGAGTCCCCGCCACCTTGACATCGCGCAGACACGCCGCCAACTCCTGTGACAGACGCGGCAACTCTACCAGACGCGCTCCGAGGAACCCCGGCGTACTGTCCACCGCCACCGGCGACTCAAACTCCGCCAGCTTCTGATCGGTTTGACGGATCCGCGTTTCCAGCGCCCGAATCTGCGGATGATCGGGGGAAAGGGTCCGCTCCAGTACAGACAGCTCAATCTCATCGGCCGTCAACTGCGCCCGCAACTTGGCCGCGTTTTCCACGATCGCCGTGATCTCCGCCTCCAGCGCCACGGTGCGGTGCTGGTTCTGGAATCGCTCCAGGGCCGCGGTGGCACTGTCCAATGCCAGACGGGTTTCGGTGAGACGCTGTTCGACAAACCGGCGGGTCCGTCCCGCCTTCGTGTTCATGATGGACTGATTGATCCGATCAGCGGCGTCCACCAGCACGTTGGCGAGCGTGTCGGCAAACCAGGGGTCATTGTCTTCCGCCCAGACCTCAATGATCCCGGTCGGCGTCACCTTGACTCCCGTGCCTCCTTTGAGGCGGCTGAGAACCTGGGATCGCGTCGCCTGCCAACGGGTCACCAGCGACAGACGCGCCGCCAGCGAGTCACGCGCCGTTTCCGACATGATCACGGCGGCCAGGATGTCCGATGGCGTCGCCATTATCGGCAACGATAGGCCACCGGCGAAGTACGTTTTCAGGTCCCCTGAGGTCTGGCCCATGCTCTGAAAGTCCCGCTCCGGTGGGAGAACGGCCACCGGTGAACGGTAGACGTTGGGAAAGAAGAATGACAATCCGGTGATGATCGCGGCAATCACCAGCGGGTAGAAGCACAGCAACCGCCGGTGCCGCACGAGTACGTCGATCACCGCCAGCGCTCCACTGTCGGCGGGCGAAGGCGCCCCGGGAGTGAGGGCAGTTTGGTTCTCGGTCGGCGGGGTCATTTGGTGGCCTGATCGACGACCAGATACACGGTCGCCAGACTGGAAACGACTGTCACGGTTTCGCGGAGGGCCGCCCACCACTTGCGACCGCGTCGGGTCGGGACGACAATCGTGTCACCGGCGCTGATCGCGCTGATGTGTCTCTTCTTGATTGCGGCGCCGGTGGCTCCCTTTATCAGAAACGTACCGCGCCGATCCGCCTGCCAGGAGTACCCACCCGCGCGGTCAAGGTAATGCCGCAGATCCACACCCGGCTCAAAAGGAACAAATCCGGGCTGAACTACCCGACCGATGACGTTCACACTCTCGGTTGCGCGCGGTACGAGGACTTCATCACGGTCGACCAACGGCACATTATAGGACTCGTCACCCATCGTGAACAGACGCGTGAAATCCGTCGCCACCCGCCCGGGGACCGACAGCGCATCGGCCAGCATCCAATCGGTCTCCGATTGCGCCCGCAACTCCGGGGGAATCATTCCCAGACGTGTCCGCTGCTCCTGGGACCAGGCGGGGATGCTCGAGCGCACAATCAGCGCGTGGCTCAAATCCGCCAGCGGCGTGAATCCGCCCGCCGAGTCAATCACCGCGCGCAGGGAGATGCTTTCACCCGGAAAGACATAGCGCCCCGGACGCACGACCTCCCCGCTCACCGCCACCGAACGCTTCGGCCGGAATCCTTCCAGCGCCCGCACCGTCAGCCGGTCGTCGGGAAGAAGCATGAATTGCCGCCACTGGCTGTATGTCGTCCCGGCGGGCCATTCCACGCGGTGAACCTCATTGTCACCGGGGGCAAAACGCCACAACTCCAGACGCATCGTATCCGCGTCCGCAGACAGACCGTACGCCAGTTCCAACAGATCACCGACCAGATCGCCGGGCGAATGGCCAAAGCGCCCGGGAAGATTGATCGCCCCTGATACTTCGACCATGCCCCAGCGGGGGTCACGCGGTGCGACCACCAGAATGTCTCCCTCCGACAGGTACGGATTGGCCTCGCGCAGCCCGAGCCGTTCAAAGGCGCCCAGGTCAACGATGATCATGGTGTCGCGGCGTTCCAGCCGAATCTGACGCCATGAGCCGTCCTCCTTGAGGCCCGCCGTTTCCAGTACTTCCGACGCGCGCGTGTTGGCAGTCACTACATGGAGCCCCGGCTTCTCGACCGCCCCGGTGACCGTGACGCGAAACCGCCGCACTTCCGTCAGAGTGGCCGATACGCGGGCACGGGGGAAGAACTCACGGAGTTGGGTGAAGATCGCCTCTTTGAGACCTTTCAACGTCATCCCTTTGACGTCGATCTCACAGACGCCGGGGATGATCAACGTCGCTTCCGGAGTGATCGTCACGGGAAACTGCTCGGGTCTCTCACCCCAGACATTGATGAGGATCTTGTCTCCCGGCCCCACCCGGTATTCCCTCGGGTCAACGACCTGATCCAGATACGCCGGCATCTCAGCCGTCGGCACGGGAGCCGATGTCGGCGAAGGGACCGGAACCGATGTTGCTCGTGCCTGTCTCGCCGGAACCTCAGCGGGATGCGACCGGACTGCAAGGCTGATGCACAAGACTAGTCCCAAGCAGGCGCGTTTACCCTGAGCGCGGATGAAACGCAGCAATCCTGCGCGAGCCCGAGGCCGATCGATCGAGATCATAGTCACCTATTCCCGCCGTCGTGCCGGCGCTCCCGAGCCAAGGCCAATGGACGAAGCGGTGCGCGGGTCATTTGTTCACACCCGCACCGACAGCGTTCCGATCGCGATCCAGGCCGCCCTCAATGTCGTCCAGCCAGGACGCCATCAGCGAACCCCACTCGGCCGTCATCGCCTGCGCTTCCGCGGCGGTTCTCCCTTCCGCAAGCAGGCGGAAGTGCGCGCTCCGCCGGTCCGGGGCGACCCACAGCCACCCGCGATCGAGGTGAACGCGCACGCCATCGATCAGCAACCGCTCGTGCCTGACCGTCTCTTCCATCAGACGGCGCATCAGATTGCCTTTGCGGTTCCAAGGACAGGGAACCGCCGCTTCGGCGAATACCCCGGGACGGTATTCACGCGCCAGTTCCTCCAACGCAATCCCGGCCGTGGCGCTCATCTCGAGAACCTGAACCAGAGCGGCCGCGGCATCCGCGCCGCGTTGCCAGCCGGGAGTAATAAACCCTCCACGGGTCCCGGCCACCAGATCGACCTTTCCCGAAGCCGCGGCGACCATCATCGCCAGATGGTCGCTTTTGACCCGCTCGACCGCCCCTTGGCATCTGGCCGCCAGTTCATCGATCGCCGCAGAGGCCACTACTGGGACGGAGATTGTCGCCCCCGGATGAAGGCGCCAAAACAATGCGGCCACCAGCAGGAGCAGGTGCTGGCCCGAGAGGATGGTCCCGCTGCGGTCAACCAGCACTATCTTCTCGCCCGCGGCGTTGATGTGAACCGCCAGATCATATTCCAGCGCCGTCACAATGCGCGCCAACGACCGCTGGGCGACGTCGGCGACGACGGGATCGGTATCCCCTGGAGCACCGTTCAGCGCCACCGATTCCACTCCCAAGTACGCCAGAATAGGCGGCAGGATCGATGCCATCGGACCATTCGCGTAGTCCACGATGATCCGGAATCGCTGCTCGCGGATGACCCCTCTGCTGACGTTGGCCATGAAAACCTCGCGGTAGCGATCGAGCACACGCTCGGGATACAGAATCGTCCCGATCTGATCGCTATCCACGCGCCGGAAGTCCTCACGGAAGAACACGCGCTCCACGGCCCTGGCGGTCCCGACCGACAGATCGAATCCGGCGGCATCAAAGAAGATCGCATCCGTGGTATGTCGGTGATCCGGCGAGCGGCGCATGTAGATACCGCCCTGGTAGGCACTGTCCAGGCGCCCTTGGCTCAGATCGAAACGGAGGATCGGTACGACCGTGTCGCGCAGATCACGAATGTGCACACCGGCAGACGTAATGCCCGATTTCAAGGCTTCGGTCAGGGCGCGCGCCTCCACTGACTGATCGCGGGCAACTACGAGCGTGCTCCCCGTGGCGAATTGTGCCGCGAACGCCCCACCCAAGCGGGCCACGAACTCGGGCGTCATCTCCCGATTGGTCAGGCCGCTCACCTTCGCGTCGCTGAACAGCTCACGGTTGTACTGCTCCCCCCAGACGACGCTGGAGGACACGCGCGCGCCGTCCTCCACTGTCTTGTGGGGCCAGATGCGGCAGTTGGGCTGAACGGTGACATCCTCGCCGAGACGGCACATCTCCGAGACGATCGTCCGCTCGCGCAGCGTCACCCGGCTGCCCAGCCGAGCTCCCGACTGAACCACCGCCTCGTTGAGGTCACACCCCATGCCGACCGAAACCGCCGACCAGAGGACCGACCGTCGGATGCTCGCTCCCTGCCCGATCACCGAGCCGGGACCGACCACGGAATCAGCGATCTGTGCGCGCGGCCCGATCGAGACGCGATCACCGAGCACAACGGTTCCCGAGAGACGGGCATCGGCGGCAATCACGCAGTCGTGCCCGGCAATCAGCCGCGTGTGGCCGATGCGACGCGGCGGCGAGGGCCAGCGAACCTTGATGCGATCCGCCAGAAGATCATAATGCGCCGCCGCGTAGTCATCCACGTGACCAACGTCGCGCCAGTACCCGTCGCCCACGACACCGTACAGGGGGCGCTTCTCCGCCAAGGTCTGTGGGAAAACGTCGTGGCCGAAATCAACCCCGCGGTCGGTCGGCCACCGGGCCAAAAGTGATTTCTCGATAATGTAGATGCCGGTATTTACCGTGTCCGAAAACACTTCACCCCAGGCAGGCTTCTCCAGGAAGCGCGTGATCCGCCCATCCTGGTCGGTGATGACGACACCAAAGGGGAGCGGATTGTCCTGATGCGTCAGGACGATGCTCGCCTCCGCGCCATGCTGCGTATGGAAATCCCACGCCGCGGACAGATCCAGATCGGTCAGGACGTCGCCGGCGATGACAACAAACCGGTCGGCCAGGTGCGGCAGCGCCTGCCGCACGCTGCCGGCGGTTCCGAAATCCCCCTCGGGACGCAAGTAGCGAATCGACACACCGAAGCGGGCGCCGTCCTCGAAGTGCTCGATGATACTCTCGGCCTGAAAGAACAACAGCACCAGAATCTGCTTTTTGCCATGCGTCGCCAGCAGCTCAATGACATACTCCATCAGCGGCCGATTGCCCACCGGCACCATCGGCTTGGGGAGAGAGGCGGTTAGCGGCTTCAAGCGGGTCCCGAACCCCCCCGCGAGGACCACCGCATCGCACGGCTTGTCGGCCATCAGTCCGCTGCCTGTTGGTTCCTCATCAGATGATCGATCGCACCCGCTGTTTCGGCAAACACGAGCTTATTACACAACCCACAACGACACTAAGAAACCAACGATCAGGACGCTTAGCCAGCCCACCGGATCGCCGGGACGGCGCTTGAGCCAGCCGACGGCAGCTGTCAAGAGCGAGGCCACCGGTATCACCCATAGAATCAGCAGCGCCCCGTTGAACCAGGTTGGCGCCAGACCGTCGGGCGCGCGCGCGAACGTGACCGGCTGCCCCCCGACGACGTGCAGTATGAGTCCGAGCACCAGCGCCGATCCCGCCACCCAGCGCCCCCATTGATACACCCGGCGAACGGCGCGGGTAATCAACAGATTTGCTTCCCCGGCAGGATCGGTTGTCAACGCTGAATCGTGGACAGGGCAAGCCATCTGAAGGTTATCCCAAAGCCCGCCACGCCAGCCGGACGGCCAGAAACAGAAGCAGGGCCGCAAAAGCCCGCCGCAACACGACCACCGGCAGGTGGCGCGCCATACTGGATCCGATGAATGCACCGCAGATCACGGCGGTCGCCAGAATCGCGGTCGGCACGACCGCAACCTGCCCCTGCATGTAGTAGACCGCGGCGGAGGTCGCGGCATTGAAACCGACCATAAACACTGAAGTGGCAACCGCCTCACGCATCGGCATACCCATCAAGATGGTGAGAATCGGCACCATGAACAACCCGCCCCCCAGACCCAGGATCGCCGACACCGCACCCACTAGGAACATCGCCGGCAATCCCCAAAGATAGCGCCGACGCCGCCGGGCGATCTCGACGCTGCCTGCAGCCCGCGGCGTCCACCACATGCGGACCGCCGCTAGCGCCGCAACCAGACAGAACAGCACCGCCAACAGCGGGCTGGAAATCCATGCCGCTAGGGATGCCCCGACGGCGGCTCCGGCCACAGCGGCGGACTCAATGATAACACCCAGCCGCCAGTCGATCAATCCCGCCTGCGCGTATGTTCCGGAAGCAGCAACCGAGACCCCCAAACCACAGAAATGACTGGTTGCCACCGCCGAGAGCATCGGCCAGCCCATGACTGTATAGAGCACCGGCACGAGAATGAACCCGCCACCAACGCCCAGCGTCCCTCCCGCCCAGCCGACCACCAGCCCAATGCCCAGCAGTTGCAGTACATCTCCCATCAATCACCGTGCCCTGCCGATCCTGAATCGCGGCCCGACAGAGGGAATACAGACCCGAACCACACTAGCGCAACAGCCGAATGCCCCCGACGGACCATAATTGTCAGTCCAAACGCCGCGAACAGAATCAACCAGCACCCGCCCCCTCGCCCTTCCCCGTTAGGACCTGTTGAAGAACCCCATTCCCGTGTGGCGCCGGGTGCCCACACCCGGCGCAAGTCCTTGCGACATCACGGTCGGGTGTGGGCACCCGACCGCACAGACGGGCGTCCTCAACAACCCCGTTAACAGGGAGGACCGGGGTGGCGGATCTTTTTCGGTGCACCGCAATCCGGAACAGGGAAGGACACTCGAGCCGTCCGACGCCACCGCATCCGGTGTCCTCGGTCGATGAAGAACAGTCAACCACCGGATACCGCCGGACCGGCGGCGTGTCCCTGACGCGATGCGACGAGGGCGCGATAACGCTCCGGCTCCTCCAGAAGATCACGCGCAGCCGACAGCGCCGGATCGACGTCAAATAGTGCCTCCAGCTCCCCTTCATCGGGGCGCCCAACTGCCAGAATCCGCTGCTCCCACATCCGAAGGAGCAGCCGCGACCGCTCACGTTCGAAGAGAAGCGCCGCGTCTTCGCCGCGTGCCGCTGTGAGAAGCCCTGCAAGAACAGCCAGGGTATCCGCCGAAACCGGATGCTCACCCCGTCTGGTGGCGCGCTGCCATCCATCGAGGAGCGTAAGGGCAGGACCATCGGGTTCAATCGCCAGCGAATCGCACCAGCGGCGCAGTTCCTCCAGCAGATCGTCTGTGTCCTCGGGTCCCGTCGCCGGCCAGTCATCACCGAACGCCGTGGCGAAATCGCCGAAGATCCCGTCGCGCGCCAGTGTCTGCTCCCATCCCCCTGCCTCGACCCGCGGGACTTCCATATCCGGTTCCAGCCCAGCGCCGGTCAGCGCCCGATCCCCTTCTGCCTCCAGCAACTGCACAGCCAGATGTGGGTCACCCAGGGTCCGACCGCCCGGGGTGTAGTAGCGCCCGGTCGACAAACGCAGCCCTCCCTCATCATCGTACGGGAAGATCGTCTGAACCCACCCCTTGCCAAAGCTGCGCCGTCCCACGATCACAGCCCGCCCCGCCTCCTGCAGTGCGGCCGCGAACACTTCCGAGGCCGAAGCCGATGTCTCATCTAATAGCAGAACCAGCGGTCCGGCGTAGGTCGACGGCGCCGACGCCGTCGCGTAGTTGCTCCGATCGGCTCCCCCGCGACCGGCCAATTGGCAGACTAGGGAATTCGGAGCCAGAAAAATGCCCGCTGCGCTCACCGCCTCGTCGAGAACGCCTCCTGGGTTCCCCCGCAGGTCGATCACCAGCCCGATGGGGGATTGAATTGAGAAATCTTCAACCAGGGCAGCCAGACGATCGGCCGACCCGAGGGAGAACTCCGACCAGCGCACATAGGCCACGCCGGAGACCGACAGACCGCTGACCGGAAATGGCGTCACTGCAACACTGCGCCGCACCAAGGTGACCGTCCGCCCCTCGCCTCCCGGAGACTCCAAAGTGATCGCGACCGGCGCGTCTACCGGACCGCGCATCTTTTCCACCACGGCCGCCAATGGCACCCCGGCCGTGGGCACGCTGTCAATTGCCACAATCCGGTCGCCCGGGCGCAGCATCGCATCGGCCGCAGCACTCTGCGGGAACACGTGTACGATGACGATCTCGCCTTCGGTCCGCTTAATCTCCACCCCGATCCCGACATACTCACCCTCGGTCTCCTCGGTGAACCAGCCATACTCCGCCGGCGGCATGAACGCGGAAAAGGGATCAAGAACCGAGGTGAGGCCGTTGGCCGCCGCCTGGAACACCTCTTCCGGCGACGGTTCAACTACGCCGTACGCCAATACCGCGCGGACGGCGGCGGTCATGGTCGCGGCGCCGACAAAACGCCGGTCAGCCCGCAGCCATACACATGACCCGAACAGAAGGGCCGCGATCAGCAACAGCGAGAACGTACCGACCGCACCGGGTGGCCGGACGGTTGATCGCTTTTCCGATGCTGGTTTCAAGACAATCCGTGACCGCCAGCGGTCAAGTGCGCGAACGCCGCACGGGAGCCAGCGAAAGCCGTCGCAAACGGCGGTCAATGAGCGCCACGGCCCGGGTGAGCACTTCTTCCGGCCTGGCTTCCGAGTTGATCAGTCGATGCCCCGGCTTGCGCGCGCCCCAACGTTCGTAAAACGCGCGCACCGCGTCGTGAAACTGCGCCGATTCCGCTTCGATGCGGTCCGACCGTCGGGCTAAACGGCGCAAACGGCGGCCGGCTTCCTCAGCGGAGACCCTTAAAACCAGCGCCAGATCAGGCGATAAACCACCGCGCGCAAACTGGTCGGCACCCGCAACGGCAAACAGCGGCAGACCGCGGCCGGCAGATTGGTAGGCATAGGTGGACAAACTGAATCGGTCCGCCATCACCATCTCGCCGCGCGCCAGGGCGGGACGGATCACCTCGTCAATAACTTGAGCGCGGGCCGCCAGATAGAGAAACAACTCCGCCCGCGGACCGATCTGTGACCGCGTGTCCAGCAACAGCTTCCGCACGCGTTCGGAGAGTTTCGTCCCGCCCGGTTCGCGCACCACACAGACCCTCCAGCCGCGACCGCGATAGAGGCCAGCCAGACGCTGCACGAGCGTAGTCTTGCCGGAGCCATCCGCCCCTTCTATGACCAGAAAGAAGCCGCGCCGATTGGCCAGAATTCACCTCTATGGCAAGGCAGTCAGAAAGCGGACATGGACAGAGGTGCCCGGACCGCACCTGCGGGCGCCCTGTTGAGGATGCACCCAGATCAGGACTGCACTCCCACGGCCGCGTGCTCCACCGCCGACGTCGGCACCGGGGCCGCAGCGGGCGATACCGGCGCCCCCGGACGGCGGAACTGCACGATGAACTCTTCCGTCCGATGCCGCGCTTCTTCATCAGTGAACTGCACCGGCGGCGATTTCATGAAATACGACGACGGCCCGCTCAGAGAACCTTTCAGTCCGTGGTCCATCGCCAGCTTGCAGCAACGCACCGCATCGATGACCACGCCCGCAGAGTTGGGCGAGTCCCAGACTTCCATCTTCATTTCGATATTCAACGGCACGCCGCCGAAGGTCTCGCCTTCCATGCGGATGTATGCCCACTTGCGGTCGGTCAACCATGCCACATAGTCCGAGGGACCGATGTGGATATTCTCCTCACCCAGATCATAATCCAGCTGCGACGTCACCGCGTTGGTCTTGGAGATCTTCTTCGATTCCAGCCGCCGGCGCTCCAGCATGTTGTAGAAATCGGTGTTGCCGCCCACGTTCAACTGCGAGGTGCGCAGCAGCTTGACGCCGCGCTCGCGGAACAGACGGGTCAGCACCCGATGCGCGATGGTCGCGCCGACCTGCGACTTGATGTCATCGCCGATCATCGGCAGGTGGCGGTCCTCAAAACGCTTCTGCCAGTACTTCTCGCGCGCGATGAATACCGGGATGCAGTTGACAAAGCCGCACCCGGCCTCGAGGATCTGCTCCACGTACCACTTGGTCGCTTCCTCCGAGCCGACCGGCAGGTAGTTGATCACCACGTCGGTCTGCGTATCGCGCAAGAGCTTCACAATGTCGACCGTATCGCCGGGCGCCTTCTCGATGATCCTGGAGAGGTACTCCCCCAGACCGTCGTGCGTCATCCCGCGCTGGACCGTCACCCCCAGCTTCGGGACATCACAGAATCGATAGGTATTGTTGGGACGGGTGTAGATCGCCTCACCCAAGTCGATCCCGACCTTGTTCTTGTCGATGTCAATCGCCGCCGCGAATTCAATATCGGAGATATGATACCCGCCCAGATTGACATGCATCAACCCCGGGACGAACTCGTCATCCCTGGCGTTCTGATAGAATCGCACGCCCTGCACAAACGACGAGGCACAGTTGCCGACGCCGATGATCGCCACACGCACTTTTCCCGACATTACCGGCTCCCTTTGCAGTTTGAATTGAGCTTTCTCACGATGAGGTGATAACCCCTCCCATCGGGAGAGGTCGATCCGGCCGCGGGTCGGATCGGGTGAGGGGTAGTTCGGACAATCGGATCAACCCTCTCTGTCAAAGATCCCAAGTCCACGACTCTCCCCGCTTTCAGAGCGGGCCACCACACGTCGCCGCGGCGACCGGACGCGGCGAAGAAACCGCCACGGCCGCGGCGCGCCGCCGCGCATCGGCCAACGTCAACTCGAAGTCCGGCCCGCAGTGGGCGATCATGGTCGATGAACACGCGGTCGCCAACTGCCCCGCCGCCGGCCAGGAGTCACCCTGGGCGCGCGCGAACATCAGCCCCCCGGCAAATGAATCACCGGCGCCGGTGGAGTCAATAGCCAGTGTGGGCAACGCCGCAATCCGGTGCCAGCCGCCCTCGTCATCGACGATCAACGCCCCGGCTTCCGCCAATGTGATCACCACCGTCGGGATACCCCACTCCCTCAGAATCGCGGCGGCCCGCGCCGGATTCTGACGCGGGTCGATCCCGGTGAGAATCTTCGTTTCCAGTTCATTCGGCTTGACCACATCGCAGAGCGCGCAGATCTCTTCGATTCCCGCCGGCTTGAAGTGCTCGATCCGCTCATCGTTGCCGATGCGCCGCAGCAACCCCTGCGGGTCGAGAACGATCGGCGCCTGCGTGCGGGCCCGGATGGCGCGAATCAACGCGAACGGCACCTCTTGCATCACCGGCCCGAGGAAGACCATTTCGGCGTCGGCAATCTGTTCGGGGATACAGGTGATCGGTTCCGCCCGCCCCAACACCGTCAGTTCGCGATTGCCGTGACGGTCATAGTCCAGGCCGAATCCGCCGGACTCGGAGCACAATTCGGTTGAGGCGATGATTCCCTCATCGAGAAAATAGGCGTGATAGTGGTGAACGCGGTCGATGCCGATCCGGCCCACAACCGTCACCTCGCCCCCGAGACGGGCGTAGACCAGCGCGGCATTGGTGGCGCACCCGGAGAGAACCCGCCCCCGGGTCGACACCCACGGCGTTCGGATGTCGTCGTACACCGGATTGCCGAACGCCACGATCACCCCTTACCCCCGTCTTTCCCGAAGAGTTCGCGGTGGGTGAACACCAACCGCTGCACGGTCGTGATGACGGAGATCACACCGACAATCACGCAGGCAATCTGCAGCGCGCGATAGGGGAAGAAGGCTTCGAACACCGCGCCGGCGATGAGAAGCACGAACTTCTCCAATCGCCCGACCAAGCCGACCGCGCAGGTCGGCAACCCGCCAATCGACTCGGCCACCGCACGGGCGTACGATGCCGACCACATGCCGAACAGCGCGAACATCCCCCAGCCGGCGGCCACGTGCCCCGAAAGAACAATACCGAGCAGGATGAGGAACTCACCCACGCGATCGACATTGTGATCCAGCACAGCACCGAACGTTGTCCCGAGGTTCCCGGCACGCGCCGTGGCGCCATCCAGCATGTCCAGAAGCGAAGTCACCAGCATCAGGATGACGCCGAGAATAAACTGCTGTTTCCAAAAGGCAGCCCCGGTGGCTGCCGCGGTCAGCAGACCCAGAACCGTGAGGACATTCGGCGTCAGCCCCAGACGGACGCAGATCCTCCCGTAGGGGACCGAGAACGCCTCGTAGGCGGATCGTCGTTCGTTGTGCATGGAGCAAATTCCCGGTCAGCCGAGCCGGTCCGCCTGCGCTGTCCTTTGTGCCGCAAGACGTTTCGCCGGTCGGACCATGAAGACACAAATATATCCGCGCGGGGCACGCCGGGTCAAGCCGTTTTGCCCGCGGTGCGCCGCGACCGCCAGATGAACACAACACCCAGGACAAACAACGCCAATGCCACGAGTTGGTTGTAGTTCACCTGCCATGCTCCCAGGGATAACCACATCTCCGTCTCATAGTACCGAAACGGTTCGATGGCGAAACGGAACAGCGCTTCGATCATGAAGAACAGGCCCACTGCCAGTCCCACGCGGTAGTGCCGGCGGTTGACCCAACGCAGTGCGAAGAACAACAGCAGGCCATACGCCGAGGAATACAGCTGCGTCGGGTGAACCGCCTGTGCCCCGAACACGATCGCGGCCGGCGCATCCGGCGGATAGTGGACGCCGCAAAAGGCATCTGTCGGGGTGCCGAAGCAACACCCGTTCAGAAAGCACCCGATGCGCGACAGGAAGATCCCGAACGCCACGGCTGGCGTAACCGCGTCGAGCGACGACAACACCGGCATCCGCTGCCGCCGCAGGTAGATCACTCCGGCCACCAAGGCTGCGACCAATCCGCCTTGGAGATTCAGTCCGGCAATCCCGAAGTGGCCGGTGGGATGGAATGGGTTAATCACTTCGAGCGGCTGATCGGCAAAATCGCCGAGATGGTACAGCACGTACGCCGCCCGTCCCCCGAGAACACCAAAGAAGATGAGGACAAACCCCAGGTTCACCGCCTTCTCCGGATCGACACCCACAACCCGCGCCTCGCGGTGAATCAGCCAGAGGCCGATGAGAAACGACAGCGCCAAGAGGAGCCCATAGGAACGCAACGCGAGCGGTCCGATATGAAACAACTCAGGGAACATGATTCAACTCGATCCTTCCGACAGCATCTACGATGTCCGCTCCGCCAGCGCCGGGGAAGCGATGCGGTCGATCCCCGTCTGCCCGCTCGGCACGCGGCGGGAACGCGTCTGGCGGCTGCGCGTCAGCCATAGGGCCGCGATGCCGACTCCCCAACCAGCCACGACGTCGGAGAAATAGTGAAAGCGCCCCCACACGGTGGCGGCGAACAAGAGGAGAACCAGCGGGGCAAGAACGGCCGCGAGACGCGGCTGCGTCCGCTTTGCCCACACCAGGACCACCAGCGCCACGGCTACATGCGACGACGGCATACACCCGCCGTGGATCGCACCGTTACCCACGATCCAATTCACCAGAGGCACGATGAACCATCCCGCCAGGGGCGCAGAGAAGCGATCGGCGAGAAAGTAACGCGGCCCTTCCAGAGGATAGAGCGCAAACCCCACATATGATATGACAAAAGCGGCCGTGGTCGCGTGCAGCAGCGCCGACAGCTCCTCGCTTCGTCCCTTGACGTAGAGTGAGAGCGCCACCACCGGAAGGAGCAGGTAGTAGGAGAAGTAGCCGAGCATCAATAGCTCGTTGACAACGACACTCTGCGCCGGCCCAAGCCAGACGTTTGGATCCACGCCGAACACGGCTCGTTCGAGGGCCACAATCTGATGGTCGAGAAACCCGGGAAAGATCCAGTGAACGGCGATCTGGGCCTCCCGATAGAAGAGCGGATACAGCATGGCGGGGTAGAGCAGACGCACGAATCCGCTTGCGCCCTTTACGCGTTCCCCCCACCGGCCTACCACCACGACAATCGCAAGCAGCAGCAGCAGGTGGGCCAGCACCCACACCCACCACCGGGGCTGATCTCGCCCGAGGAGAACAACACCCACGGCGAACGCCAGGGTGTATCCGGCGGTCAGCCGATCTACCGGGCGGAAACGCTGCCAGAGGGCACGCCAACTTCCTGCAAACACTGCTGCAACCATCGCGCGAATCCAACGATCAAACCTGTAGGAGCGCCTCGTCGAAGATCCCGCCCAAAGGCGTTGCGATGCGCCCGCCTCCCCGTCACTCCACAACCGCTGCCATTTTTGCATCCATCCCCGCAACTGCCAGCGTGATCTCCCCTTTGACCGCCCGCGACCCCAGGTACGTGGCCAGATCCGACAGCCGCCCGTGCCGGATCTCTTCGAATCGCTTGGTCAATTCGCGACCCAGACAGCAGCGACGGTCCCCCCAGGCCGCCAGCAGTTCGGCGAGCGTTCTCGCAATCCGGTGTGGGGATTCAAACAGCACGATAGTGCGCGTCTCGGCGGCGAGTTCGGCAAGCCGCCGTGCCCGACGGCCCGGCTTTGGCGGCAGGAATCCCTCGAACACATAGCGGTCGGCGGGCAGGCCGGCAACCGACAACAGCGCGGTCACCGCGCTCGGCCCCGGGATGGGGACAACCGCGAATCCCCCCAACGCGGCGGCATCCACGAGACGATATCCCGGATCGGAAACCGCCGGTGTCCCGGCGTCGGACACGAGAGCGACCTGCGCACCATCCGCGAGGCGTCCCAGCACCGCTTCGACCCGCGCCCGTTCATTGTGCTCATGCAAAGACAGCGTGCGCACGCTGATGCCGTAGTGCGAAAGCAGAATCCGCGTGCGGCGCGTATCTTCACAGAGAACCAGATCGACGCGGCGCAGGGTCTCCACCCCCCGCCCCGTGATGTCACCCAGATTACCAAGCGGCGTCGCCACGACATACAGTGCACCGCCGGTGGGTTCGCCCGGTTCAGGGTCTTGTCGGCCCGGTGATGGGGTGGGAGAGGTCACGGTTCCGGTTCGCTTGTGCGGATTCAACGGCCCCAATCACGTGCCAGATGAAAATCGATCCCGACCGTCTTCATCCCGATCTTGGCGATCGTCGGCAGGGAGCGTTTGAATTGCGTGGCGGCCACCAGAGCAAAGACACGCCGCACGAGATCCGGGGCGAATCCCGCCTCGACCAGCGCCGGGAATGAGTAGTCGCGATCAACCATGAGAAAGAGAAGCTGATCGGCCTCGTCATAACTCAGTCCTAACTCCCCTTCATCGGTCTGGCCCGGCCAGAGGTCCGCCGACGGCGGCTTGTCGATCACCCGTTGCGGCACGCCGAGGAAATCGGCGATCTGCCGAAGCTGCGTCTTGTACAGGTCGCCGATCGGATTGAGCGAACAGGCCAGATCACCATACCAAGTGCCGTAACCGAGAAGCAGTTCGGTCTTGTTGGACGTGCCGACCACGAGGGCACGATGCTTCTGCGAATAGTCGAACAGACGGATCATACGCACTCGCGCCGCGGCATTCCCGAGACGGATGCGATCGACGTCGGCTTCATCCCCGTACAGGGCGTCGATCACCGGGCCAATCGGCTGCACGATGAGTCGGATGCCGAAGGTCTTCGCAACCAACTCCGCATCGACCAGGCTTTGGGGATCAGATTCCTCGGCGGGGAGCGCCAGCCCCGTGACATGCTCGGCGCCCAGGGCATTCACCAGAAGCGCAACTCCGACCGCGGAATCCACTCCGCCGGAAACGCCGAGAACCGCATCGGTGTACCCCTTCTTGGCGAATTGATCGCACAGAAAGATCGTGAGCATCCCGACCGTGAGCAAGGGATCGAGCGTCAGATCGGCGCGCGCCACCATGTCACACCTCCCCCGGTGGTTCTCTGGGTGCGTCACGCTGGGACGACATGCGCAGCCGCCACATCTCCTGCAACACGAAGTCGGGACGCCCCTCTTTCAAGTGCGGAAACAGCGTGCGCGCCCGCTCGACTGCTTCCAGGTCGATCTCACAAATCGCCCGCGCCGCATCGTACTCCGGCAGCGAGCAAAGCGGCTGCCCGAACGGATCGAGCACCTCCGACCCGCCCCAGTAGATCATTCCCTCCTCGGTGCCCACCCGATTCGCGTAGACCGTGACCAATCCCAACAGGCGGGAATTCGCCCGCTGTGCAATGCGAAACCCTTCCGCCCCCGCCATGAATCCATCCGGACCAACACCGCGGGCCGGGGCGGCGGAAATCGTGATCAGAAGACACACCCCCGCCTGCTGGTGCAGATACGCCACCGCCGGGTGCAGCATGTCGAAGCAGATCAGCAGGCCCATCCGTCCCCACGGCGTGTCGAACGGCTCGATACGCTGCCCCGAGGCGAAGAACCGCTTCTCATCGAACATCCCATAATTGGGGAGAAACAACTTGTGCTGCACGGCGCGCAACGCGCCATCCTTAATGTACCCGGCGCAATTGAACAACTGCCCATCCGGCGCCTTCTCGACAAACCCGAAGATCACCCCGAGTTCCCCCGCCTCCTTCGCCAGCCTGATCAGCCGGGGATCATCCCGCGCCATCCCCACATGCGCAACCATGCCGCGCACGAGGTACCCGGTGAGCGATAACTCCGGGAAGACCAGAAGATCGGCCTTCTGGCGCTTGGCCCAGGCAATCGCCTCGCGATGCTCCGCCAGATTCGCCCTGATGTCCCCCAGCACCGGGGCCATCTGATCAATCGCCAGCCGCAACCGCTTCATGTTCGACCACCAAAGAGCAACTGTCATGTCGAGCACGGCGAGACATCTGCTTTTCTCTGTGCGGCTCAACGCCTCACTGTGCCGGGCGCCAATCTCAGCGAAAACCGGGCCGGGGTCAAGCTCGACGACTGGCACCAACCGCTTGCCGGTCATACAACTACGAAAGTGATTGACCTGCCGCTAACTGTTTTCGGATGATACGGGGGGCCATTTTCGACAAACCACAAGGCGCAACGAGGAGGCGTTCATGGCGTCGCTGAACAAAGTCATGTTGATCGGCAACCTGGGCAAGGACCCGGAACTGAAGTACACCCCCGGCGGACAGGCGGTGGCAACCTTCTCGCTGGCGACCACACGGCAGTGGCGGGATAAGGACGGGAACAACCAGGAAGACACGCAGTGGCACAACATCAAGGTCTGGGCGCGTCAAGCGGAGATTGCCCAGCAGTACCTGAAGAAGGGCCGCCAGATCTACGTCGAAGGGCGCATCGAGACCCGTTCCTATGACGACAAGGAGGGCAACAAGAAGTGGTTCACTGAGATCATCTCGGATCGGTTTCTCATGCTCGGCTCCAAGCGTGACGAGGCCGGCGGCAGCGGCGAGACCGCTGACTACGATCCCGCCGCCGATCAATCATCCCGCCCCGCCTCCCGCGGCTACTCGTCGTCGCCCCCCAAGCCCCCGGCGGGCGAGGATGACGATTTGCCGTTTTGAGGCGCCTACGATTTGGGGGAATCGACTTGACAGAGTTGCCTTCGGTTGGTTAACTTCGGTAGTTGTTGGGTCATCTGTCGATGGTGACAATGGGGGACTCCGATGCCTTTACCCGAGCCATCAGTCAGGAGATCGGTCCTATGGATCCTAGGCCTTATCCTGGCGGCGTTGATCACTTACTTCACCACAGCGTACTTCGACAGACCCCGAGTCACCATTCTGATCACCTCTCCGACCGTGGCGCAAGGCTCTTGGAGAGAGGACACGCTAATCGTCAAGTGCGATAGAACCCTGACATCGCAGGGACCGGCCTGGGCGTGGGCCAAGGATTACCTATTAGAGAGCTATTCAGACACTCTCCGCGCCAGCAAGTACTACTCCATGCTCACGCGCGATGCCAGCAGGCTGCGTGGCATGTCAGACGGCTTGGACACGCTGGCTGAGAAGCTGAAGCAATGGCCGCAGCAGATATCCGGCGAGCCCCAGGTCGAGAGAGCCGTGCGAATTCTCGCGGACGACTGGGAAAGCGTGGTTGACTGGATTCTGCACGAGAGTGCGCTCAATAACGCTGTCTTCTCCCAGGTTACGCCTTCTTACACGGCACCCATTCACCACAAGCTGACGGAGGACGAGGACAAGGACTTCGTCATCTCCTTCAACGGTAAGAACCTGGTGGTCTATCAAAGCGTCGTCAGCGCCAGCGACGACGAGATCAGACGTAAGCTGCAGGCAGCGGCTCGTCGTCTCGCCTATGCCGTTGCGTACGGAGTCACCGAGGATCTGGAGAGCATCGGCCGCAGACTCAGCGAGTTGACAAGCGGGCGCCCGGCTGGAGACATCGAGGTCCTGCTATCCATTGTCACAAGGGAGCTGGGACTGCTCTCACACTTGTCTCTCCGCGTCGTTATCTGCAACAACGGCCGGGACGGGACCGCGATCGCACCATATGCAATGCTCTATGTCCAGAGCAAGAACCAGATCACCGACTTAGACGGGAGTCCGCAAACAGTCACCGAGAACCACGCGATTCCGATGGTCCGTATCAACTCCGAAAGCCCTTCTGTAGTGACGCGCTTCCCGACCACGGGAAGCCGCGTCGCCCTGGATGAACCCATCCCCATCGAGGGCGGTGCCGCTCGGAGCGTCCAGTTCGCGTCCGTAGATCCACTGCGCAGTCTGCGATGCTCTGACGTTCTATTGAAACTGCTGCAGACGCGCAACGTCCTATGCGTACTAGCTGTTCGTCCCGTAACCTCACATATTGCGCAGTTGAATGATACCAAGCCTCTGCTCTCGCTCCCGGCCGTCTTCGGGGAGCGCTCGCTTCCAGAAAGGTTCAAAATGGACTTCGAGAAGGACATCAACTGGGAAGAGTACCCCGCGCCATCTGTGGAGTCCCCTGCCCCTTGACCGATAGCGGGACACGCTGGACCCTGTCACAATGCTGGTGGCTCCTGCGGACCCTCAAGAGAAGAGCCGCAGCCGCACTGGCGGCCATGCGCCCTCGTCCTGTGAAGCCCCCTCGTGAGGCTGTATCGTGCAGGTTGACGAAGCAGGCTAAGAGCTTCCGCTCTCCCGGAAGCTTGGCCTGCTTCACTCAGGCTCAGAGTCTCCGTTTCTCCCCAACAACACCTTGCCTTTCCCCGCCCAGACTATTTAGGTCTAGTCTGCCCGGCGCGGACGACACGTGCCTTGGGAGCCCTCATGAGCTCCACCTTCCTCCCATTTCCGGCCACCAGCATCGGGGTCCGGAAATGATCCGCCTGCACGTGAGGGCAGCGCGCCTCTCGTCGATCTCGGTGGACCCTGACCGAGGCCAGTTTCACAAATGCACACTCGTATTCACGGCTACCCTACTGGCCTGTGCCCTTGCAGTATCGGCCCTCGCACAGAGGCCGGATGTGCGGCCATACGAGACGGAAGAGGACCTCTGGGAGGCACTGCGGGAAGATGAGATTACGTACGATGAGTTTCTGGAGTTGATCGATGCGCACCGTGTCGGCACCGACGGAATGCTCATACCGCAGTCGGACTGGGAGGAGCTCCCCGGATCGGATGCCGGGTATCTGAGGCCGCCGGATTCAGCACAGTCGCTGACGACAAATGACGTTCCACGGCAGACGCGGAGCGCCCCCGTGAAGTGGTCACTGCGCAGCGGGTATGATGCCGAGTTATCAACGCCGACCGGCGGCGATGGGTACACCGTCGGGCGTATCGCGTGGAACAACTGGCGTGGTCTGGTGGACTGGCAACATGACGGCGACCGGGCACAGTGGCGGCGGCGGACGCTCATGTGGAGCAATCCCGAAGTCAGCATACAATGGGGTAATGTGGAGCCGCGTTGGGGACGCGGGCTGGTGGTTGGTCGCCGGTCGCGGGTCATCACGTCGAGCGAGCTTGATGGTTCTTTCTGGCAGCCGATGCGCAGCCGTTTCAACGGCGTATGGATCGCCACGGATAGCGCGCGTCCGCTGTCGGGCGAGCTGCTTTTGTCCGGCGTCCGTTCGGATCGTCTCATCGACCGTGTCGCGGGTCTGCAAGTCTCCGCTGGTCGAGGTACATGGCGTGTCGGCGCAACCGCAGTGAGTGGGGGCATCGAGCGGCGCGACACGGCGGCGACATACACGCAACGGGTGGTCGGTACATACGCGCGCCTCGGGTCACGGGGGCGAGAAGTGCTTGCCGAGGTCGCGGTGGCGGGCAACGGGATGAACGCCAAAGCGGCCGAGGCGGTGTGGCGCCTGTCGCGCGGACAGGTTCATGCCAGGGCCTGGTCGTACTCCGAGCAATTCGTCAACCCGTGGGGCGGCGGGCCATCTGCCAGTGACACACGTAGCATTCTTCTTGCAGACATCGATGAAGAGTATTCGTCGCGCACGGTCGGCGAGCGCGGCTTCGATCTGTTGACGCGAATCGCGCCGACTCCGACGATGACATGGCGTTGGGAGTGGATGACCCACCGTGAGGCCGCCACAGATCCTGTGCAGCACGATTGGACGGTGCGTTTGCAGTGGCATCATCGCCGGTGGTCACTCGTGCCATTTGTCTGGGGCAAGAGTCGCGATGATGCGCCAGATACATATGCATTTGGCGCCTTCGGCGATTGGGGCAATCGGGATCGTCAACTGAACGGGCGCTGCGAGTTTGGAAGCCACAACGCCGACGCCGACCGCTTTGTCCGCGCTGGCGCCGGAGCGCGCTGGGAATCGAACCGCCACATTCGTCTGGCCCCGGCGATTCGTTGGGTCGATCCCGATTTGGACACCCCTGCGGACGGCTACTGGTATTTCTATCTGACGGAGACGATTCGACCGGACGCGCCGCTCCGGATCGAAGCGGCCTTGGTGTGGCAGCGATATGAAGACCGGGATCGCGGCGATCACGTGGAGCTGCGCCTGCGCCTGGTCACAACACAACTGTAGGTGGGGTTGCCCCGGGGACTCTCGCAGCGTATATTGGCGCACGCCCTCTGGTGCGCCATGACAAGCCACCATTCCTATCGTCCCAGCCTCCGCGCGCGGTCCGTGCCCGTGCGTCGAGCCGCACACTGGGGAATCAGTGGATGTCTGTTTGCCGTCCTATTTGCTGCGTTGTCCCCCGTAGCCGCGGGCGGCGAGTTGATCGTCAACGAAGTTCTGGCCAACGAGCCGGGGAGCACGACGTCGGCGGAGTGGTTTGAACTGCTCAACTGGCCGGATACCGGACACGGAATAGTATCGCTGTTGGGGTATCGCTATATCGACGGGAAGGACACGACGCGGTTCGACACGGCGCTGGCGATCGGACCCGGCGGCTTTGTCATCATCGCACGCAAGCCGGTCGGCACATCGAGCTTCGAATCGATCTGGGGAAACAACTCCGGGGTTTGGGGAGATGCACCGGGCGAATCGTACCCGGTCATCGGCGCGACCAAGATGTCGTTGCGCAACTCCGCCGACACGGTGACGCTCATCTCTCCGGTGGGAGCGATGTCACGGCTGATCTGGCAGAGCGATGCCGCGGACGGGATCTCCATGGAGCGGCGCCGCCCGACGCGTGGCGACGATCCCGGCAACTTCGGCACTTGCATCGATCCCGGCGGTTCCACACCGGGACGTGCCAATTCGCTTTTGCCGGCGCGCGGGGACCTGGCGCTCGATTCTGTCTGGTTTGTTACGCCCGATCCCGCCTGGGGGCAACCGTTGACGGTCGCCGTCGCGCTAGCCAACGTCGGCTTCGAGACAGTCACGGACGCGGTGGTCGATCTCTATCAGGATCGTGACCCGGCGGCGCCGGGGACGGAACTGTCGCTCGTCCACTCATGGCCGGTGTCGGCCATCGCCGAAGAAGACACGCAGCGGCTGGCGTATGAATGGGGCGACCCGCCGCCGGGAAGAATCAGTCTGGTGGCGCGGATTCGCAATGATGCGATCGCAGACAATAACGAACGGACCGGCGGCGTCGCCGTGCGACATACTCAGCCGCTTGTCATCATTTCCGAATACCTCGCGGCGCCGGCCGTGGGCGGACCGGACGAGTGGATAGAGATTATCAACCTCGCCGACTTCCCCATCAACATGTCCGGCGTCCAGACCGGCGATTCGCTGCACGCCGAACCATTGCCGTCGGAAGCCGGGATGATGCCGCCGGGCTTGTTCTGGGTGCTGGCGGAGAGCGCGGTACGCTTTCGCGCGTTCTATCCGGGATTCGCGGGAATACTCTACGAGATTCCCGGATGGCGGGGGCTCAACAACACCGGCGATCGAGTCCGGCTTGTGGGCGCCGCCGGGGAGATCATCGACTCGGTCAGTTTCCGGACAACGTATGACAGCAATCGTTCGACCGAACGCGTGGAGTTGAAACCGGTCTTCGCGGCCGCGAAGGACTGGACGGCTTGTGTCGATCCATCCGGCGCGACGCCCGGGCGGGCCAACTCGGTGGTGCGTGGGGAGCCGGGACGGATGATTCTTGATTCGCTTCGTATTATGAATACAGAACCGGCCTGGGGAGAACCGTTGGACATCAATGTGACTATCTCCAACGTCGGGTTCGGGCCGGTCACGGATGGCGCGATGCTACTGCTTCACGATCTGCACCTGGAAGCGCCGGGGACTGAGTTGGCCGAGGTCCAACGGTCGGTGATCGCCCCGATGCTGGAGGGTGAGACCCGCACGCTCGGCTTGGCCTGGGACGGCGCCCCGCCGGGGATCCTGCGGCTGGTGGTGCGCGTGCTGGTGGGGGAGGATTCCACCGTTGACGAAGAAGCAATCACGACTGTGGTCCGGCACACGCGGCCTCTGGCGGTCATCTCGGAATACCTTGCGACTCCCGATGCCGGTGGCCCCGGCGAATGGGTCGAGATCACCAACGCGGCGGAGATTCCCATCACGATGTCCGGCGTTCGCCTCGGTGATTCGGACGGCGTCGCCGCTCTGCCTCCCGACGCGGGAACGATGATTCCCGGAGCGTACTGGGTTCTGGCGGAGAACGCGACCGCGTTCGGTTCCTTCTACCCCGGCTTCGATGGTGTCTTGCGGGAGATTCCCGGATGGCGGGAGCTGAGTGATCGGGGTGATCGCATTCGTCTGCTCGGTGCCGCAGGCGAGGTCATTGATTCGGTTAGTTATCGCATCACGTACGGGCGGAATCGATCGACGGAACGGCGCGAGATATCGACCAGTGTCGCCGGACCACGGGATTGGGGGGGATCGGTCGATCCCACCGGAGCGACACCGGGGCGGGCGAACTCCATCAGGCGCTTGCCGGATGATCTGGCCATTGATTCGCTGCGCATCGTCACACCGGATCCAATCTGGGGCGAAGACGTAGTCATCGGCGGCGTGCTCACGAATGCCGGCTTCGAGTCCGTGTCCGGGGCGGGGATTACCCTCTATTACAGTTGCGACGCGGCAGGATTGGGAGAGGCCGTCCAAATCTCGCCTCACTTCAAGATCGAACAGATGGAGCCGGGGCGTTCAGTTTCATTTGGACACACGTGGCCATCGGCCCCGGCCGGGCGCGGGCGGGTATGGGCGGCGCTCACTGCCGATGACGACTCGACAAACAACAATGCGTCGGTTGACCTGAGCGTACGTCACACGCAGCCGCTGATTGTCGTATCCGAGTACCTGGCCAATCCGACGCCGGGCGGTCCGGGGGAGTGGATTGAGATCTGCAACCAGGCGGAGTTTGCGATCAACCTCGATGGTACGCTAGTCGGGGATTCATCGGGGGCGGCTACGCTCCCAGCGATATCTGAGTGTATGCCGCCGGGAGCATTCTGGGTCCTGGCGGAAAGCGCGAGCAGTTTCCGTGCCTTCTATCCCGCCTTCAGTGAAGTGCTCCTCGAAGTGGCCGGATGGCGGGAGTTGAACAACGGCGGTGACCGGATTCGTCTTCTGGGAGCGGCAGGGGAGATCATCGATTCGCTCAGCTACCGTGATATCTCAGGCGACAACCGCTCCCTCGAGCGGGTCGAATTGTCGGCGACGTTTGCGGCGGCGGGCGACTGGGCGGCATCGGTCGACCCGGCGGGCGCGACACCGGGGCGGGCCAATTCGGTCGATCGTCGCCGCGCCGGGTCGTTTCAGGTCACCGTGTCGCCCAACCCGATCTATCGCAGCACGGGGGAAGCGGCGCAAATCAGTTACCGCCTGGAAGTCGGCGAACAGTTGACGCTGGCAGTGTTTGATCGCGCCGGCCGCCGCGTGAAGACGATTGTCGATGCGCAACCCGCCGCGACCGGCTCGCTGACATGGGATGGGACCGACGACGGCGGCGGGGCGTTGCGCCCGGGGCCGTATGTGCTCCTGGCCCGCTCTGATCCGGCGGGAGCAGTGCGCAAGATCGTGGTCGTGATCGGGCCTTGAGCAGAGTGTGGGCATGACAGGCCGTGCCCCTACAGTGTGGGCGTTTCGCATGGGAACGAATCGGGCGGGACTCATCGCGGGCGTGTGCCTCGGCCTGGTGTTCATTGGCGGTCGCCCGGCGTGCGGTGCCGACGATGACATCGCTTCGGCGGGACTGATTGCCCTCGGGGGTGCGTACTCCGCCATTGTCGACGGGGCACTGGTCTGGGTGAACCCGGCGCTGCCGGCGTTATCCGGCCAACGGGGGATCGCCGACTTCTCGTATCGCCGTCTTTACGAGTTGCAGGAGTTGGAGGAGGTCGCATGTGGAGTTTGGCAGCGCCTTCGTTCCTGGGGCGGGCTGGGTCTGGGCTTTTCGCGCTTTGGTGAGTCGGGGCTGTATCTGGAGACGCGCGCGGTCATAGCGGCTTCGTGGGCGCCGCGAAGGAATTGGGCCGTCGGCGGCGGCTGGGAGGTACGGCGCATCGAATACGGTGAAGGCGAGCGGCGCTATGGTGGATCCGATCTGACGCTGGCGGCGGCGGCCCGACCTATCTCCTCGGTGCTCGCGGCTGCGGCCTGGCGCCGCATCCAACTGGAGCCGCTCTATGATCGCGACAACCAGGAGCCGGTCGTCGAGGTCTCTGCGTCATGGTCGGCACCGCCGGACATCACATTGGCGGGAATCTGGACGGCACAAGCGGGGGATGATCAATTCGGCCTGGGGCAGAGACTGCATCTGGCTTCCGGGATCGAGTTTCTTTCTGGGCTGACATTCGACCCGATCCGTTATTCACTGGGCGGACGGATCACATACGCGGGTGGGACAATCGACTATGCCTATCAGAGCCATTCCGACCTGGGCGGGACACACGTGATCGGGTTCGGGTGGCGGTGGTAGGCAAGGGTCCGTTCCTGTTTCACAGTGGCCGGGCGGCTCACGAGCCGCCCCTACAGTTCATATGATCGGAAGAGGATTCGGTTATGGTGCGGTCATCGTTGGAAGAGCGTGAAGGGCAGCATCTGGCGGGGTATGCGGCGCACAGCGCGCAGTCGTTCGGGCGGGTTCACCCGGAGGAACCGCACCCCTATCGGACCGAGTTCCAGCGCGACCGCGAGCGGATCATCCATTCGGCGGCATTTCGCCGCCTGGAGTACAAGACCCAGGTCTTCGTCAACCATGAGGGTGACAACTACCGCACGCGGCTGACGCACACCATCGAAGTGGCGCAGATTGCGCGTTCGATTGCGCGGGCCCTGGCACTGAATGAGGACTTGGCCGAGGCGGTGGCGCTGGCACATGATCTGGGACACACGCCGTTCGGGCACGCCGGCGAGGATGCGCTCAACAAGAAGATGGAGCCGGACGGCGGCTTCTCGCACAACCGGCAGTCGCTGCGCGTGGTTGACGTGCTCGAAGAACGGTACCCCGATTTTCCGGGACTCAATCTGACGTTCGAAGTCCGCGAGGGGGTCATCAAGCATGAGACGATCTATGATCGGGCGCACACGGACGCCGGCGATTTCCATCCGGAGTGGCGGCCGACGCTGGAGGCGCAGCTGGTCAATCTGGCCGATGAGATCGCCTACAATTCGCACGACCTGGATGACGGCCTGCGCGCGGGGTTGTTCGGCTGGGATGATCCTGCCGGGGTGCCGTTGTGGAATGAGTTGAATGACCAGTCACAGCGCGTATATGCCGATCTTGACCGGCGGCTGCGGCGGCACCATGTCGTGCGGTTGTTGATCAATTGGCAGGTCACCGATCTGGTCGATCACGGCAAGCGACTGCTGGCGGAGAAGGGGATCAGAACGTCGGATGATGTGCGGGCCGCAGAAGATGTGATCATGCGTTTCTCCCCGGAGTTTACCGAGAAGATTCGTCCCCTCAAGCACTTCCTGTTTCACTCAATGTACCGTCACTACCGGCTGGTGCGGATGTCGCTCAAGGCGGAGCGGATCGTCCATGCCCTCTTCGACGCCTACACCCAGGAACCGCGCCAGCTTGATCCGAAATTCCGCGCGCGTCTCGGCGATGCCTCCGCGCCAGAGGTGCGCCAGGTGGTCTGCGACTACATCGCCGGAATGACCGACCGCTACGCGATGCTGGAATACCGCAAGTTGTTTGATCCGCTTGAACGGGTGTGAGTCACAACCCATCACCATCCGTCCCGGTTCATTCCGTTTCGACGCGTGGCGTTGTCGGCAGATAACCTGCAACGCGTTGCAGGGTTGAAGTGCGCCGGTGGCGCGTGAGACCGCCAGACACAGCCCGGGCGTCAGCGCCGCAACGCGAAGGGGCGGGGCGAGATTCATCGCGCCCTTGGGCATCGGGCTCAATGAATTGCGCCCCTACGGGGAAGGATCGGTCGGTGGACAAGGACGGGTGTGGCCCTGGATGGCAAGGGGCTGAAGCCACTTGTCCTCCAAGGGGAGGGAAGGGGAGGAATGGCGGCATTGGCTTTGCATCGGAAGGTACAGAAGAAGGAGCCCAGCCGATGCGTTGTTACTTTTCCTCCGAGAAGCCCGGCCCCCCGAATGAACCCGCCGAGGGCTTCGTGTCGTTTGTGATCCCGGAACTGTCGATCACGTTCCGAGCCCGCTACCGGGGTACGGCGGCAGCGTGTGAATATGCCGGGCTCTTGGCCCTCCTGGAGTTCATCCAGATCAATCCCCAGCTTTTTTCCGAGCGCACCCTGGAGATCTTCGGCGATTCTTTCACCGTGGTCAATCAGGTGAACAACAAGCTCCTCTGCCGCAAAGAGCTCGAAGCATTCCGCAACATGGCGCTGATCTTGAAGCAACGCATCCCCTGCACGATCGATTGGGTCGCCAAGCGTGAGAACCCCGCCGGGCCACCAGCGATCAGCAGTTGACACCGGCTTCGAACCCGCCACAGTGACGAGATTGCCCCGGCCTCCGATCCCCTAGGCGGGATCGTGGGGCTCGCGATGAGTTCGGCTGTCCTGTTTCTGTGCTTCGGTGCTGCTCCCTGGCACGAAGCCGCTTGGCACGGGTCGGTGTTTCGCCTATGTTGACTCAGTGTCAGGGACCCCGGCGGCTGGGGGAATCACGCATGGGATTTTCCGAGGATCGCGCCAGCGGACGTTTCGGGCCATTCTACTTCCTGGTCGCCGAGAACCCGTACTTGCTCTGGGAGGCAGTGGAGCACTGGAAGGGCGTCTGGCGGCGTGCGGTTCCGGGAGTCAACGTGCGGGTGTTCACCGCGCCGCAGGTGGATTATGACCGGCTGCTGGAGTTGGGGACGACTGTTCCGCTGTTTGAGACGCTGCAGTTGATCGTAGTTGAGCAGGTCGACCGCCTGCCGGTGGGGCGCCAGGACGAATTCGCTGACATACTGCGGCGCTTCGGTTCTTCGACGAAAGTGCTTCTAACCGCCGGGTCGATCGACCGCCGCAAAACCTCCTACAAGGCTCTGGCCAACCTGGGCCCGTGTGAGGTATTCCCCCGCATCTATCCCGACGACGTGCCGGGGTGGGTCCGTCGCCTTGCCGGCGAGTTTGACTGGACCCTGTCGCCGCAGGCCGTCGAACTGCTCGCCGGCGTGCAGGGGACCGATCTGTTTGCCGTACGGCAAACCATTGAGCGTGCGACTCTGTACATCGGACCGCGACGTAGGATCGAAGCGGCCGATATTGAGGCTGTGATTGCCGGGGATGGAGAGCACGACATCTACCTGATGATGGAGGCAATAGGCGCCGAGGACTTGTCGCACGCCCTCGGGATTGTCCGCTCGCTTCTGGCATCTGGTGACCGAACGATGCTGTGGCTGGCGCAGATCACCGGCCAGTGTCTACGACTGCTCAAGCTTCTCGAATTATCAGGAGAGTCGGACCAGAAAGCTGGACAGGTGTTGGGGATCCATCCGTTTCTTGTTCGCCGTTTGCGTCCCCAGGCGCAGAACTTCGGCGTGGGCGGGCTGGTGGCCACCGCGCAAGCCGTCTTTGAAACCGATTGGGCGATAAAGACTTCGACGCTCTCCACCCGTCTGGCTTGGGAGCTTCTTGTCTGGCGCCTGGCAGATAAGAACCGTCGTGGGGCCGTATGGTTTGACTTGGAGAACCCGAATACCCGGGAATAACCGGTCCTCTCAATGGTAGTGGCTATGGGCGATCGCGGGGAATGGCTGTTGGTGGATCTCCCCGAATCGGAGCAAATCCGCGCCGCTCAAAATGGTGACCGAGCTGCGTATGATCTGTTGGTGAGGCGCTATCAGAAGCAGGTCTACCGTTGGGCTTTTCATGTCGTGCGTACTCACGATCTGGCCGATGAGGTCAGCCAGGAGGTCTTTGTCCGGACATTCCAGGCGTTGCCGCGTATCGACCCGGATCGGCCTTTGGGCGCCTGGCTCTGTCGCAGCACTGTCAATTTGGCGCTCAACCTATTGCGTAAGCAGCAGTTCCGCGCCAAGTGGGCAGAGGACAATCGGCCAGACCCGACTGATTTCGAACGGAAGGCTGCCGAGCCGGATGCCGCGTTTCGGCGGCATCGGGTTCTGGGCCGGCTCGAAGCGGCGATCGACGATCTCCCGGCGTTGTACCGAACGGTTCTGCTCTTGCGGTTGAAAGACGGGATGACATATGAAGAAATCGCCGCGGCACTGGGGATCTCGATGGGTACGGTGATGTCGCGCCTGGCACGAGCCCGTCGACGGCTGCGGGCATCCTTGGGCGATCTGATAGAAGACTTGCGGCAGTGAGAGTGGAATGATGATATCCGTCGCGGGTAAGAGTTGGGATGTTGGGTATTCTGACGTTCATCCGCCAGTTGTGATTCATGCGGGCACGCAAGCCCGGTTCTGGAAAAGGAAGACTGTTGGCAAGGTTGTGATGCCATGAGTTGCCGAGCGTTACGCACATGGGTTTGGCGCCAGGGGGCAGATGCTCTGCCGGCGCCATTGGAGGACCACGTCGCACGTTGTTCGCGCTGCCGATCGCTGGTTGAGTCGGTGCGACTGCTGGATCAGACGGCGGGTGAGAGCGCGGACGGTGATCCCGGGGCGCCATACTGGGAGAGTTTTCCTGTACGCGTGCAGCGGCGGTTGCAGACACCCTCCCAAGTGACTGTCAGAGTGACGCCGGCGCGGCCGCGTTGGCGTTGGGTGTGGAATTGGGCGCCCGCAGTGGGAGTCGCCGTTCTGGCGTTGTTGATCGGGCGGGAAGTCATCCGTGAGCGGACAGCACCGGTAGTTACTGAGACGGAGGTGCCGGTGGTTCGCGAGGCGGGAACTCCCGCGACCTCGCAGGCCACACCGACTGGTGAGCTGGCGACACCGAGTGGAGCGCGTCCCGACGCGACCCGTATATCTGGATCCAGGCACATTGCGGAGAAGCATGGTGCCGCTCCCGCAGAAAGAGGCTCTGAGCAACCCGGCTCGCAGATGACGCAGTCATCGGTTCCGGGGATGGCGACGCTTTCGGAGCCGACCGCGGGGCAGTCTCCGGCGGCATCTGAAGTTGGTCAGAGCCCCGAAGGTGCAGGTGCTCCACGCGCCCAGCCATCGCGTTCGACCGATGAAGGCCGGGTGTGGCCCGAGCGGCAAGTCACGATCATGGGGCAAGTTGCTACTGACACACCGAGGCAACCGCTGGCCGACGAGCGCGGTCCTGCTGCACAGGGAGCCTTCGGTACATATGAACGCCAGATGGCGCAGGGCGGTGCCGGTACCGAGACGACAGGGATATCCGCGGTTCCCGGCCGGCTCTTGGAGGCGCCGCGCCATCCCACGCCAGCGGGGTTTGCCGACAGCCAATCACCGGCGGAGGCGATGCGGCGTTTTGACGAGATCGCCGAACTGAGGCGGTCGATCGGTCGCGTTCAAGCCCTGGCCCCAGCTGATCGATCTGCCGCCGATCAGGCGCAGCTTCCCCTCCTCTGGTACCGTCTGGGGATGATCACCGGCGAGACGGTGTTGGTCGATTCGGCGATTCAGATTGTCGGCGGGTATCTGTCGACGCTTGGCGACCAGCAGACGTCGGGTGAGTGGGCCGTCAAGCGCGACCGGTTGGTGAGCCGGCGGGCCACGATGACGCACTGACCCGGAATCGCGGTTGTTCGCAACTGTTCAGCCCCGCTCCGCTCCGGAGCGGGGCTTCTTCTTGGAACCGGGCCGTTCCGAAAGACGTTTGCCTGCCCAGGCGAAGAACCGTAGTATGTGGTGTGACCGCGTGGTGGGTGTCGCGAACGATAGGAGTATTCGGGATGATGGCATCGGGATCTGACGCATGGGCATCATCGCCGAGTCGGGGTGCATCTGCCGACGCGCTGGTGGACGTGTTCGCACCCGCCCGGACGGTCATGGTCCAGGCCCAAATCGCCGCGCGGGGTGTCATTGACTCAGTGGTGCTCGATGCGATGCGGGCGGTGCCACGGCACCGATTCGTCCCCGCCGAGTACGAAGCGGAGGCCTATCACGACCGGCCGTTGCCAATCGGCCAGGGCCAGACGATTTCCCAACCGTATGTGGTCGCGGCGATGACCGAGGCGATGCACCTGGCACCTCGGGATCGTGTGTTGGAGATCGGCACCGGCTCGGGGTACCAGGCCGCAGTGTTGGCGGAAATATCAGGCGAGGTCTACACCATCGAGATCATCGAGTCGCTAGGCCGTCGGGCGGAATCGACACTGACAGTCCTCGGCTACAAGAACGTGCACGTACGCATCGGCGACGGCTACCAAGGGTGGCCGGACAAGGCCCCGTTCGATGCGATCATACTTACTGCGGCTCCCGACCATGTTCCCCAGCCGCTGGTCGACCAACTCAAAGTCGGCGGGCGAATGGTCCTTCCCGTGGGAAAAGTCGAGCAGACATTGGTGGTGCTGACCAAGACCACTGAGGGGATCAAGCGCGAGGAGTACTTTGGCGTCCGGTTTGTGCCGATGACCGGCGAGGTCGAGCACCATCGCCCGGCGTCCACCGATTCCTTGCGCCGCCCCAACTGAGTATCACGCCCTTGACCGGGTACCGCTCGTGCATCACCGGGCTTGGTCCCCCGGCATCCACCGGGCCGGACTCGATGGGCGAAACTTCCCCGCAGCCATGACGTATCCTCAAACCGGGATCATGCATCCTGGTCTGGGGTGAGACCTCTGATCCCGGAGGAGAGGCGATGGCAAGGCGATTGTACCGCTCCAGCGACGCGAAGGTGATCGGCGGAGTTTGTGGGGGACTGGGCGAGCACTTCGATATCGATCCCACGTGGGTGCGCCTGCTGTTTGTGTTGCTGATCTTCGCCAGCGGCCTGGGGCTGATCGCCTACATCATCGGTTGGATCGTGATCCCGCGTCGGGTCCTCCCCGTCGAGAGCCAGTCCCCCGCCGACGCGCCGGCGGCAGGGGCCAGCAAGCCGCCGGCCAAACATGGTCCGGGATTCCTGCCGGGGATCATCCTGATCGGACTGGGGATGATCTTCCTACTTCATCGATTCTTCTTCTGGTTTGATTTTGAGTACATCTGGCCACTGGTCTTGATTGGCATCGGCGCCGCGCTGATCTACCGCGCGCTGGCACCCGCCGCCGCGGAGGACGCCGCCGACCAGATGGTGCCGCAAGGTACGGAGGTGGACAATGGTCAGTAGAGTGCGCTGGGGCGTGATCCTGGTCGCCCTCGGAGTCCTGCTCCTGTTGAACACGACGGGGGTCGTCAGCGTCAGCTTCTGGTCCTACATATGGGAGCTATGGCCGGTGATCCTGATCGCCATCGGCTTGGAGAAGATCTTCTCGGCAACCAGTTCGTTGCGTCCTTTGGCCTGGCTCTCGCCGGTGATCATCGTCGCCATGGTGGCGTATGCCGTTGTCGCCGGAGAGCGTGGCGATGGCTGGGGCTCGTGGCATGACAACTGGAGCTTCGACACCGGCGATACCGAGAGCGAAGTGTACACTTGGACGGAAGTATCATCGGGCGCAAGCCGCCTTGATCTGATGTTGCAGTTGACCGCCGGGCGTGTGGTGGTCCGGGGCGGGGCGCAACCGGGCAATCTCCTGGAAGGCCGGGTAACCTATCGCGGAGACAGACCACGCGTCCGTCATGAGTCAAGCAACGGCACGTTGAACGTGAGCGTGGAGGATCGCAGCCTGGGAAGCTACCGTAGTCGCGACCAGTGGATCATCAAATTGAGCGACAGTCTGCCGGTGGGGTTGACATTGGCGGGGGGCGCGGCCCGCATGCGTCTGGATCTGACGGACGTCAAGGTGGATATGCTGACGATGTCGACGGCGGCGGCCGATGTGGATGTGAGTCTGGGCTCATTGGCTCGTTCGGTTGATTGCCACATCGCCTGTGCGGCGGCGTCGCTCGATGTGACAGTTCCGCCCGGTGCCGGCGTCCGTGTCAAGCGCGGCTCGATGCTGCAAGGCTTCTCCTCCGGGGATCTGGACTTGGTGGAGCATGGCGATGTCATGGAAACGCCCGGGTTTGAATCCAAACCGGTGCAGATCAACCTGTACCTTGAATCGGCGGTTTCCTCCTTGCGGCTGCGGACCGGCGATGGCACGGGGAGCAGTTCAGTGACGTAAGACAACAGAGCCGTGCCGACCGCGCAAGGGGATGAAAGCCCTTTATACTCAAGATCAGGAAAGATCCGAGCGGTTCTAGCCGCGCAATTCTGTGACATCGGTGGGGCAAATCCCGCGCTGGACGCGGGATTTCTTCTTGAATGGGGCTCTGGCGGCGCGGTAATTGCCGACATGAACACGCGCCGGCGACAGGTGGTTGGTCGTATTTCAGGGAGCGGCGTGTTACCGTTGCTCCTGGGCCTGCTTCTGGTCGGCGGTTGGCAGTGCAGCGGCGACGAATCGGGATGGAGCCGTCTGTCGCGCACTGGGGTCCTGCGGGTGGGGACCGATGCCACTTACCCGCCGTTTGAATGGGTGGATACCGGCACCGGGCAGGTGGAAGGATTCGACGTCGACCTGGTGCGCGAAATCTGCCGCGAGTTGAAGTGCGCACCGGAGTTTGTGGTGGTCCCCTTTGACGGCATCATCGCCGGTTTGGTGTCGCAGAAGTATGACATGATCGCCTCGACCTTCACCATCACCCCGGAGCGCGCCAAGCAGGTGGCGTTCTCGAATCCCTACTATGATGCCGGGCAGGCGTTGGCGGTGCCGGTCGATGACACCACGATCGCCCGCGTCAACGATCTGAAGGGGCATTCGGTGGGCGTGCAGCTTGGCACAACCGGCGAGCGGCGCGCCTCGCAAATCCCGGGTGTGAAGGTGATCTCTTTTGAGAGCATCGGCGCGGCGTTCATCGATATGGAGAATGGGCGACTCGACGCGGTGATCAATGACCGGCCGACGACCGAGTTGATCATCCGGCAGCGGCATTCAGCCAAGGTCGTGGGGCCGACATTGACCGCCGAGGAATATGGCCTGGCGGTGCGACTCAATGATCGCGAGCTCCTCGACCGAATCAACCGGGCGCTGGCGCAGATCAAGAGCGATGGCCGTTTCCAGACGATCCACGACCGCTGGTTCGGCCCGGGGGGATGATCGCCCAGTTCCACCGGTTGCCGCGAAGCGACATTCCCCCGGTCGGGCATTGACGCCCGACCGTTTTTTGTCACCCGCGTGTCTGTAGATGCAACCTGTGACTGAGCCGGCTCGTGCTGTGCCCACTCCGTGTCCGTCCGACCTCTGACAAGGACACCGCCGGCCTCCCCGATTTCGGTTGAAGTTCCCTCTGCGGTGCAATAACTTATATGGCTTGGCTGGTCGGTGCAGGGGACGGCGTCACCGTTGTCTCCTGCCGAGGAGGGGTTATCGACTTTCTGGCCAAACAGGGGACGCTGGCGCTCAACATCCTGAAGTTCCTGCTGCCCGCGGTGCCGGCGACTATCATTATCACCCTGCTGTCGTTTATCCTGGCCTTGATCCTGGGGGCCGTAGTGGGGCTGTTGCCTCTATGGCGTCGGCCGGTGGTGACCTTCCTGACACGGGCCTATGTCGACGTCATGCGCGGTGTGCCGCTTCTGGTGCACATCTTCTTCATTTACTTCGGGTTGGGGTCGGTGTTGAACCTCGACCGCTTCTCGGCCGGGGTGCTGGCAGTGGGTATCTGCTACTCGGCGTATCTGGCGGAGATCATCCGGGCGGGGGTACTGTCGATCGCTCAGGGGCAGTATGAGGCGGCGGCCTCGCTGGGGATGTCGTCGCTGCAGTCGCTGCGCCACGTCGTCCTGCCGCAGGCGGTGCGGACGATCATTCCACCGACCGCGAACGAGTTCATCGCCTGCCTGAAGGATTCCTCGCTGGTGTCGATCATCGGGCTGCGCGAGTTGACGCGAGCGGGACGCGAGTACTACTCACAGTTCTTTGTCGATTTCCAGACCTGGTTTCTCGTCGGATTGATCTACCTGGCCATGACGTTGGCGCTGACCAGAGTAACGCGGGGACTGGAGCGGCGCTTTGCCGTGAAGGGATACGGCAGCGGAGTGCAGCGTCGGTGAACGGCAGCGGCGACAATTCCCATCCCCCGGCGGTGACGGCGCGCCAGATCGTGAAGCGCTATGGTTCACTCACCGCGCTGGGCGGGGTCGATCTCGAGGTAGCCCACTCGGAAGTGGTGGCGCTGGTCGGCCCCTCCGGGTCCGGGAAGTCGACTCTGCTGCGTTGCTTGAATGGGCTGGAGACGGTTGACAGTGGGACGATCGAGATCGCCGGGAAGCGTCTGGATACACGCGCGCAGACGATCCATGCGGTGCGCGCCGAGGTAGGGATGGTGTTTCAGCAGTTCAACCTCTTCCCGCACCTGACAGCCCTGGAGAATGTCGCCCTGGCGCCGCAGGTGGTGCGCAGACTGTCGCGGGAGGTGGCGCGGGCACGGGCAAAGGAGAAGCTGCTGCGTGTCGGCTTGGGAGACAAACTCGATGCCCACCCGGCCGAGTTGTCCGGCGGGCAGCAGCAACGGGTGGCAATCGCCCGCGCCCTGGCGATGCATCCTCATGTGATGCTCTTCGATGAGCCCACGTCGGCTTTGGATACTGAGATGATCGGGGAGGTCCTCGCGGTCATGCGCGATCTGGCGCTGTCGGGGATGACGATGGTTCTGGTGTCGCACGAGCTCAATTTCGTGCGCGAGGTCGCTAACCGGGTGGCATTTCTCGATGCCGGGAGCATTCTGGAATGGGGGACGCCGCGCGAGATGTTTGACCATCCGCAGCATCCGCGGGCATCGGAGTTCTTTCAGAAGATCCTGTGATCATCGTGCTTGGGCGCGGAACGCCAGGGCACGATCGCGGTTCAATCCTGGTGATGACTCATCGGCGCAATCAAAGGTGTAGAGATTTCATGCTGCGGGCGTTGGTGATCGCCGCGGCCGTCGCTCTCATGGCGGCCATTGAGCCGGCGCAGTCGGCGGTGATCCCGTCATCGGTTAGACAGGCGGTGGCCGCCAAACGACCTGTCTGGGTCTTTCTTCACGACAAGGGGCCAGTTGACGCCTTGGGGAAGTCTACCCCAAACGCATGGATATCCTCCCGCGCTGCGGCACGGATCGCCCGGCGGGGAGGTCCATATCATCCGGAAGACGACCGTCCCATCTACGATGTCTACCGCCAAGAACTGGCCGCTGCGGGCGTGAAGATTCAAGCGGAAAGCCGCTGGTTCAATGCCGTGGCCGGGTGGCTGGATGCCGATGGGCTCGACCGTCTGGCGGCGCTGGCTATCGTCGATTCTCTGCAGCCAGTTGTCGTGTTCACCCGCCCGCATCTCGAGGAGACCATTCTTGCCCCCAGACGGGATAAGGAGTCAACCCCGCCGCCCGGCGATCTGGGCGACTATGGAAATTCGCTGGGACAGATCGCGGCGATCCAGGCGGACAGTCTGCACAAGCTCGGGCTCGACGGCGAGGGCGTTCGGATCGGCTTCCTAGATACCGGGTACTCGCTGGAAATCGACGCGTTCGCTCAGTTGGATCTTGCGGGGACGCGCGATTTCATCAACGGCGATGCCGATGTCGGCGACCAGGACACCGTGCAGATGGATCATGGCACGGCGACGCTGTCCGTCTGTGCGGGATGGGCGCCGGGGGAATTGATCGGCGTCGCGCCCGGCGCGGAATATGCGGTTGCCAAGACAGAAATCGTGAATCCGAATGACGTCCGAATCGAGGAATCGTACTGGGTCGCGGGGCTAGAGTGGCTTGATTCGATAGGATGCGATCTGGTGTCGAGCTCATTGGGGTACACCGATTGGTACACCGATGCGGACTATGACGGGAAGACAGCGCTCTCGACGATCGCGGCGGATCGGGCGGCGGCACGGGGATTGCTGGTAGTGAACGCAGCCGGGAATGCAGGGTGTGATGGGGACCACATCCATATCTGCGCTCCCGCCGACGGCGATTCTGTCTTTGCCGTGGGCGCGTGTGACACGGATGGTGAGAAGGTGTCGTTCTCATCGTGCGGCCCGACTTCCGACGGTCGCATTAAGCCCGATGTCATGGCACCGGGGATTCGCGTCTGGTTGGCCAACCCGCGCAACGGGCAGTTCAGCTACTCCAAGGGTACTTCCTTTGCGACGCCCTTGGTAGCCGGAGTCTGCGCGCTCCTGCTGCAGAAAGACGCCTCGCTGACGCCTGTCGGTTTGATCGAGCTTCTGCGTTCCACGGCCACGCGTTGGCGCAAACCGATGAACACGTATGGTTGGGGGATGGTTCAGGCGGCCAAAGCGGAGGCAGAGCTGGACACAGCGTCGATCGACACGACCAAGTATGCCGAGATCACGATCTGGCCCAATCCCGCCGATTCCCAGGTGACGGTGGCACTTCCTGATGACGATTCAACGACGAGCTGGCATTTGCAGGTGTACACGGTCGCCGGGCAGCTTGTGGATGAGAAGAGGATTGTCGACGCACGCCGGGCGACCTGGTCGGGGACAACGAGCGATGGGGCGGCGGTGGCGGCGGGGGTTTATCTCATACGGGTGAGCACGCCGACGCGAGAGCGCGTCATCAAACTCGCGTGGATTCCCAAGGGGTAGGATCGATCCCGCTTTCAGTGTTGATTGCCGGATGGAAATCGCGCTATAATCCGTTGATGGAATCAGCGGGAGTAACTCAGCTGGCTAGAGTCACAGCCTTCCAAGCTGTTGGTCGCGGGTTCGAGCCCCGTCTCCCGCTCTTTAGAGTCTCTAACAGAATGAGAGGAATGACGTACGTTGAAATCCCCTCAGATCCGAGGTTGAACGAAGTGCCCCCTCACCCTGCCCTCTCCCCAGAGGGGAGAGGGGAAAAAGGACTGCCCCCTCTCCCTTTCAGGGAGAGGGTTGGGGTGAGGGTGTTGTCTCGTTTCACTCATTCTGTTAGAGACTCCTTGAAACAAGAGCGTCCGATCGCAGTGAGCCGAAGATGAGGCCGATTGTGGGAGCTTGGGGATGGTGTGGCGTCGGCGTGGTGCTGGCCATGCTGCTCTTCGGTTGTGGCGACTCCAACGTCAAGAAGATCGATCGGACCAAGACGGCGTCGGGAACAGTTTCGGCGGCGGCTGAGGCCGCCGGCATCGGTTGGACCGTGCCGTCGGCGTGGGTGACGGCCGGGCCGCGTCCGATGCGTGTGGCCACCTATCAGATCGGCGAGGGTGCGGCGACGGCGGAGTGCGCGGTTGTCTACTTCGGCTTGGGGCAGGGCGGCGAGATTCAGGCCAATATCAATCGCTGGATCGGGCAGTTCGCGCAACCCGACGGCTCCGATTCGAAGTCGAAAGCCCGGATTGACAATGTGTCGGTCGGCGGCTTGAAGATGACGACGATCGATCTGGCCGGGACTTATGTCGGCGGGATGGGGGGTCCGATGTCGGGGCAGGCGGTGGAGCACCCGGGGTGGCGTCTTTTGGGGGCG
>Ga0315277_10000710_pt1 | contig 51242 bp, 36 predicted proteins | sample YL17G05_15_MG_FD_203695 | JGI IMG/M metagenome (GOLD analysis project Ga0315277, IMG submission 203695) | Sediment microbial communities from Yellowstone Lake, YNP, Wyoming, USA - YL17G05_15 | ecosystem: Environmental > Aquatic > Freshwater > Lake > Sediment | place: USA: Wyoming | collected... | reverse complement strand
ATCCCCTCCCACCACCAACCCATGATCCCGGCATCGAGACCGTCGGGATGATGGACGTGGCGCGTGAAGATCACCGGACGCGAGGCCGCCCGAAAGGCGGCGATGAGCCGCTTCAAATTCGGGAGGATGGCCGGACCCCCGCAGGTGAATGTCGGTGACGCCGGATCGAGGAAGTAGCGCTGCATGTCGATCACCAGCAGCGCCGCTTTGTCGCGGTCCAGACTCATCGCGTGCGTGTTGAACGGAGCGATGTGCTCCAGCCATTGTTTCCCTTTGGACAGAATCGTCCGTTCCTCAACATACGGCTGCATGCAACTCTCCTCACTCATGATGCCGGCGGCCGGGGCCGCATCCGGACTTGTTTGCACGTGTCCCATACCGGTTTCGTGGTCCATCGCGACAGCCGCGCCGGCAGGCAAACAAGGGGCTGAAGCCCCTTGTCCTCAAGACAGATCTAAGGCGTCTCCCCGGCCAGGATCGCAACCCGACTTCGCTGTCCATCGTAACAAGCGCACCGATGGGCAAACAAGGGGCTTAAGCCCCTTGTTCACCAATAACGCGACGGGCGTCACCCACGAAGGAGGTTAGGCAATCGATTCCTGTGATCTGTCCCGATGCGCAGTGCCCGCGGTTCCCTGGAAGGACGCGCTGTCGAGCACATACCGCCGCACCGGCATGCCGAAGTATACGGCCTCATAGGTGAACGACATGCCCAGCTTCTCCAAGACGCGCAGCGAGGCCGCATTCTCCGGATGCGCGACCGCCACGATCTGCCCGAAGTGGAATCGTTCAAACCCAAAGGCCAGCCCCACTCGTGCCCCTTCCGTCGCCAAGCCTTTGCCCCAACAGCGCCCGCTCAAAAGAAACGCCACTTCCGTCTCGTCGGTGTCGGGCAGATACTGCAAGCCGCTCCAGCCGATCAATTCGTGCCGCTCACGCGGCTCCACTGCCCACCAACCGTACTCACGCTCTTCCCAGTGCTGCAACTGGGCGGCGATGAACTTCTGGACGCGCCCGCGGTCCGGCGGCTCGGGATTGGGGAAATGCCGCAGGATGCCATCCTCGTTGAGGATGGTATGCAGCGGCCCGACATCGTCCGACGTGAACGCGCGGAGAGCCAGACGGGACGTCATGATCGTTGGTATCATCATGATCCCCCGGCTACCACCTAACGGCGCAGGTACTTGTCGAACCACCGCAGGATGTGCTCCAGGCGCGCTACCCGGCGGTCGGGGCGGCCGTGCCGCGACAAGCCATGCGGCTCTTCCGGCCAGCGGATCATCTCCACCCGGCGCTTCAGGACCTTGAGCGTGGCATACAATTGCTCCGCCTGCTCGATCGAACAGCGCCAGTCGTGCTCGGCGTGCGAAATCAGAAGAGGCGTGCGGATCTTCCGGGCATAGGTCAAAGGCGACATCCGTTTGTACCCTTCGGGGTTCTCCCACGGTTGGCCGCCGAATTCGCGTTTGTCGTCGAATCCGAAATCGGAAGTGCCGATGAACGATGGCAGGAAGACGACCGACCGTTGTGTCACCGCCGCCTTGAAGCGATTCGTGTGGCCGACGATCCAGTTGGTCATGTACCCGCCATACGACCCGCCGGTCACGCCCACCCGCTTGGGATCGACATATTTCTGCGTGACTAGCCAGTCGGTCCCGGCCATGATGTCCTCGTAGTCGACCGTCCCCCACTGGCCGATGATCGCCCCCACCCAGGCCTTGCCGCGCCCCTGCGAGCCGCGTGGATTGCAGTAGAAAACCACGTACCCGCGCGCCGCCAGAAGCTGCATCTCATGGAAGAAGGTGTACCCATATTGCGTCGCCGGCCCACCGTGGATCTCGACAATCGCGGGGTACTTGCGCCCGGCCCGAAAGCTCGGCGGTTTAAGCACCCACCCCTGCACGCGCGTCTTCCCGGTCGAGGTGAACAAGACCTCCTGCGGTCGGGCGACTTGCACCGTCTTGAGCCAGTCATCGTTGATCCCCGTGATTCGACGCGGCGTCGATTCCTTCCGGGTCAGATCGATGATGCCGACCTCTGCCGGTCGTTCGGCGTTGGCCGCCAGCACGGCGGCGCGTTTGCCCAGCCGGCCGAAAGCCGCATGGCAAATGTGCCACTTGCCCTGGACAATCGGCGCCGGCTCCCCGCCCCGCGCGCTGACTCGTGCCACTAGCGTCGCTCCCGTATTGGACAGAAGAAACGTGAGCGTGCGTCCATTGGGCGACCACTGCGGCCGGATCACGCCAAACCCCTCGCCGGTGTCGGAGATCGTCTGATCCGATGGCTCGCGATCTAGCTTAGGTGTGAGGTCCCGCGCGGCAGGTTTGCCATCGATCCCCACAACCCAGACATGGAAGGGTGTTACCCCCCAGGGACCGCTCGGGTCGGTGTGTCCGTAGTAGGCGATCTTCTTGCCATCGGGAGAGAACGACGGGTACGTCACGGGGCCGGCCGGAGTGGGAATCACTCGCGTCTTCCCACCCCGCATCGGGACAATGAACAGGTCTTGCCGCAACAGGTCGCGCTCGGGGTCGGGCTGTAGGTTGGAGACAAAGGCCACCCAGCGGCCGTCCGGCGACACTGCGGGCGAGTCCTCATCGAACCGGCCATGGGTCAACTGGCGCTCCGTGCCGGTGGCAACGTCGAAGGCCCAGATGTGCCAGCGGTCCTGCGGCAGGTAACCATCGCCGTCGAGCCGATACCATAAGCGCGTGATGTGGCGGCAGACCGGCGGCTCAGGTTTCGACGGCTTCCGCGGCTCCGCTTTCCCGGCCTTCCCGCCGGCTGCGGCACCGGGGACGGGATCGTTGGCCCGATACGCGCAAATGATCGTCTTCCCATCAGGTGCAAACACCAGCGGGGAGAAGCTGCCGTCTTTCTCCACCAGCGTTCGCGCTTCCCCGCCGTCGCTGGGCAACAGATGAATCCCAGGATGGTCGCCCCGTTTGCCGACAAACGCAATCAGCCGCCCGTCGGGGGAAAAGACCGGCTTGGCGTCGTTGCGGTCACCAAAGGTAAGCTGGCGCAGGTCACTGCCGTCGATCCGGCAACGCCACAGATGGGAGTGGTACTTTTTGCGGTCGGGGGCAGTTGACTCTACGGCAAAGACCACGGTCTCTTCATCAGGCGAGAGAGCCGGCGTTCGCACGAACTTGATGCGGGTAATGTCTGCGGTGTCAATGGGACGGCGTCGGAAACGCTTGGGTGGCATGGCTATCCTCCAGGGGAGCTGTTCAATGGTTGTCGGCTATCACCGTAGAGCCTGCCCGGGGCGGGCAGACCGGGTCATGGGTGAATCCCCGATCCCGCTTCCCGGTGCTCGATAACATAGGCTCGGCCGGTGGGCGGCGACAGGGAAAACCCATGGCCGGGAAGAAGCCCGCTGTATCACCTTAAGGGCAAGGGGTTTTGGCCCATTGGTGCAAAGGGATCGGGGTCAAGACTCCAGCGCCCGCCACCGGTATTTTCGAACCACTTGGAAACGACCGGGCATTGTCCTATGTTGTTTATCCTGCCCGGTGGGGGCAGCAAGTCATGGGACCGGCACACGCCGGCAAGCGGAGAGCGGCACCTCCTCACGGCTGCCTATCGACCCAATCGATTGTGACGTTTCGCCGATAACAACAAAGAGCGTCCGCTGAATCCCCGGTTTCAGCCGGGCAGGCCGTGCAATCACCGCCGGCCGGGAGCAATTGGCATGGGAGAGAGCAAGTCACTGCGGGATCAGATGCTGCTGAACAAGTCCCGCGTCATCCAGGGAGTGGACATGAGCCGATACCTTCGTCCAAAACCGATCCGGATCGGTTGCGCACTGGTCCTTCTCATGCTGGTGGGTGCTCTCACCGGCACCTCTACTGCGGTGGCCACGCGCCTCGATCCGGCGCTGGAGCAGCGGCTGGCTACTGCCGGGCCGAACGATTTCATTCGGGTAGTCATACGTCCGTTGGGGACGCTCGCCGGTGGCGCGCTCAAACGGCAGGTCACCGCGCAATACGCCACCCGCGCTGCCCAGCATCGCGCCGCCGTTGAGATCCTCCAGACCACCGCGAGACTGACCCAGCCGCCGATCCTGGCGGCTTTGCACTCGGATGACTATCGCTCCTGCGTCGACCGGGTGAACGGGTACTGGATCGACAACGTCATCACTGCCGACATGACCCCATCGGCGATCGCCGAGATCGCCAGCCGCCCCGACGTCGATGAAGTGCTCCTCCTGCCGCAGTTGAAACTGGTCACACCGATCACCTCCGCCGATGCGACCGGTGTCGCCGAACCCCAGGCCGGAGCCGAGCCGGGATTGCGCGCGATCAAGGCCGATTCGGTCTGGGCGCGCGGCTTCACCGGTAGAGGGCGTCTGGTTGCTTCCCTCGACACCGGTGTCGACGGCAAGCATGAACTCCTCTCTCCCAAGTGGCGGGGCCATAATGGCGCCAGCGTCGCCGAGAGCTGGTACGATCCTGCGTATGGCGACACGGTGCCACATACTTACTCCGGACTGGGCGCCTCGCATGGGACCCAGGTCATGGGGATCATGGTCGCGGTTCTTCGCATGGGACCCTCCCGCATCGACACGCTTGGCGTCTGCCCCGACTGTCAATGGATCTCCGCCGGCGCGATTGATGTCCCCTGCCCAAACGCCCCCAATGCCTCCTGCGGCGACCCATTCGCGGCGCTCCAGTGGATCGCCGATCCCGATGGTGACCCCACTACCGAGGTTGATGTCCCGGATGCCGTGGCCAACCCCTGGGGTGTGGTGGAGAATCCGGCGTATGGTTGCACCGAAGCTTTCTGGAATGCGATCGACAACATCGAGGCCGCCGGCGCCGCGATGTTCTTTGCCGCGGGGAATTACGATAGCAGTATTCCCTACAGCAACCGCACTTGGAACCCCGGCAATCGCAACACCAGCGAGATCAACTCATTCGCGGTCGGCATGGTGAACGCCAACCAGCCCTCGTTGCCGATCGATGCACTCTCCTCACGCGGTCCCTCGGGATGCGACAATGTCACGATCAAGCCCGAAGTCGTCGCCCCCGGCGTGAACATCCGCACCACCATTCCCAACAACTCCGTCACTAGCAACGCCTATGGCACGTCGTTCGCGACACCCCATGTCGCCGCCGCCGCCGCACTGCTGCGGCAGTACAACCCCAATGCCACGGTCGACCAGATCAAGACGGCGCTCCTGCAATCGGCGCGCGATCTGGGACCCGTCGGGAACGACAATGACTACGGACGCGGGATCATCGATCTGGCCGCCGCACTGCGTTTCCTGCCCGCCAACACGCAGCCGAGTCTGGACGTCTTGCACGACGAATATGTCCGCCCGGCGCCCGGCACATCGAGCGCCATGGTGATTGTCCTGCGCAACACCGGCACCGCGGCGATCGGCGTCAATGTGACCATGGTGTCCGCCGATCCGGGGCTGACCGTGATCGACGGCTCCGCCGCCTTCGGGAGCGTCGCGGAGTCCGGCACTGCCGGCAACGCCGCTGATCCGTTCACATTCTCCATCGCTCCCGACCTGCTGGCCGGGGAACGCCTCCCCGTGCGTTTTCAGATCACCGCTGACGGCGGATATGAACGCACTGCTCTCGGTGTCATTCAGGTCGGGCCGTCCCAGACGGACGATATGTACACCCATAGTGCCGGGAACTTCCGCATGACCGTGGGCGACGCCGGAATGTTCGGTTTGCAGATTGACGGCCTCGCTCCGCGCAAGGGCAGCAGCGGATATGGTGTGGGCTACCTATACGGCGACGATCCGACGCAGACCCTCTTTGAAGGCGCGTTCCTGGTGGCAACCGATGCCCAGCACGTCTCCGACAACGCCCGCGTGGTCAGTGCGCCCGATGCCGATTTCCGCGTTGATCCCGGCGGGCGCATGGAGGTGCGCGCCCCGGGGCCGCGTTTCTCTGAAGAAACGCGCGCGGCCTTCTCCGATGCCGTTGCTGAGAATCCTCTGGGTCTCTTCATTGAGCAGCGCACTTGGGCTGACAGCAGTGCCGCGGCTGCCAACTACCTAGTCGCCGAGTACACCATCCACAACCGGTCGGGCGCGTCGATTAGCGGCCTGCGCGCCGGTCTGTATTTCGACTGGGACTTCCCCTGGGCGGATGCGAGTCTGGACACCAGCGTCTACCGCGCCGCTGAGGGCGTCGGCTGGATGCAGCTCCGTGGCGGAGGACGGCTGCGCGGCCTGACCGTCGTCTCGCCTTTGGGCACCACGGCCTACCGCAGCTTCCACAACTACAGCGACATCTTCGTCGGCGTCTCCAGCGCGATGAAATGGGCGGCGATGTCGGAGGGATTCCTGCACGCCGACCTTGACTCGGCGGGAGATGCCTCGCATCTGATCGCCACCGGGCCGTATGACATCCCCGCAGACTCGTTTGTCAAAGTCGCCTACGCGATCATCGGCGCGGAGACCGAGGCCGAGCTGATCGCGGCGGCGCGCCATGCCCGTTCCAGCTACAACACCGGGGTTCTGGTCTATAGTCCCACGTCGCTGCAGTTTGCCGGCACCGAAGGGGGCTCCGATCCCGACCCGCAGCATATCGTGCTGACCAACGAGACCGACGTGCCGGTGGCCCTGTACGACATCATGGAATCGCCGCCCTGGGCCTGGGTCGACCCCGACAGCGGTACGATCGACACCGGCCGGTCGCTCACACTGACCGTCAGTGTGGACATCGACTCACTCGCCGCCCGCGTCTACCGCGATACGATCGCGTTGTGGACCTCCGACGAAACGTCACCGATCATCCGTGTCCCGGTGACGCTGACCATTACATCAGTGACGTCACCGTTCGTCGTTGACCCCAATCCCTTCAATCCCAAAGAGGAGAAAGTGCGGCTCACCTTCAAACGGACTCCGAGCGCCGCCGGCACCGCGACCATCTATGACCTCGCCGGTGAACCGGTACGCGACTTGGAGTACACGGCCGGGGATACATTCATAGAATGGGACGGACGCACCGGCGGCGGCAAGATGGTCGCCGATGGTGTCTACTTGTGTCGTGTGGAGGCCGCCGGATCGGGGCGTTTCACTCAGACGTTCCGAATCGTGGCGAAAAAGCACAAGCCGTAGGGCCTGCACACCGGAGGGCCTGCCGTGAATCTGGCCCGGTTCGTGATGGGGGCACCGACCCGTCCCCTCCGACCCGGGCTTCTTCTTTACGCAGCTGGCCTTGAGGTCGCGCGGCAATTGCGCTTGAACCGCGCCTACGCACACGGTATGGTGCAGGGTCGCGACGGGCGGCCCGGCCGGACGTGCGCCAGGCATTTCAGCAACCCCGGCCCGCGGAGAACGTTCAACAGGATAATCATGATGGTCCGATGCAATGCCCAAGGAGGAATGAATGGAGAAAGCGAAATCACGGCGGCAACGATGGGGCATCGTCGTCCTGACAGTGGGCTTGACCGCCGTCGGAGCGATTAGCACGATGGCCGCCCCGCCGCCTTTGATCCCCAGGAAGCTCCTGTTCGGCAATCCCGAGAAGGCGCAACCGCGCCTCTCCCCCGATGGCACTCGCCTGCTGTATCTGGCCCCCGACAAGGGCGTGCTCAATGTGTGGATCAGGACAGCTGGCAAGGACGACGACCGAGTCGTCACCGCCGATACGCTGCGCGGCATCCGCATCGCCTTCTGGGCGGAGGACAATGTGCACATCCTCTACATGCAGGATAAGGGAGGCGATGAGAACTGGCACATCTATGCGGTCAACCTGAAAGACAACAGTGTTCGGGATCTCACGCCGTATGAGAATGTGCAGGCCTCACCCGTGGCGACCGATCCGAGTTTTCCCAACGAGCTCCTGGTGCAGATGAACAAGCGCGACCCGCGCGCGATGGACCTCTTTAACATCAACCTCACGACCGGCGAGGCCAGGCTGGTGGGCGAGAATCCAGGGAACGTCGTCGGCTGGGTCCCGGACAACAACTTCAAAGTGCGCGGCGCTTATGCCGCCACCGCCGAGGGCGGTTTCGAGCTGCTGGTTCGCGACAATGAGGACGAACCGTTCCGTTCCCTGATCGTCTGGGGTCCCGATGATCAGGGGCAGCCGTATGGTTTCACCCCCGATGGCACCGCGATCTATGTCGGCGACTCGCGCGAATCGAACGTCAGCCGCTTGAAGGCAATCGATCTGAAGACCAAGCAGGAGACTGTTCTCGCCGAAGATCCGAAGGTCGATCTGGGCGATGTCATGATCCACCCGGCCAAGCACCACGTCGAAGCCGTGTCGTTCAATTATGATCGCAATCGCTGGCGGGTGCTGGACTCGGCCGTTGCCGCGGATTTTGCCGTCTTGGGCAAGCTCGGCGAAGGCGAGTTCTCCATCGTCAGTCGCGATCACGCCGACCACCGGTGGATCGTTGCTTACGACACTGACACTCGTCCGGCACGGTACTACACCTACGACCGCGACACCAAGGAGCCGGCTTTCCTGTTCACCACGCGTCCCGACCTGGAGGAGTATGACCTGGCCGCGATGAAGTTTGTGGAAGTCACGACCCGCGACGGCCTGGTGCTCCCTGCCTATCTGACCCTGCCGCCGGGGGTCGAGCCGAAGAACCTCCCGCTGGTCCTCGATGTGCATGGCGGCCCGTGGGCGCGCGACACTTGGGGATACAACGGCGAGGTCCAATGGATGGCCAATCGCGGTTGGGCGGTGCTGCAAGTCAACTACCGCGGCTCCACCGGTTTCGGGAAGAGCTTCGTCAACGCCGGCAACAAGGAGTGGGGACGCAAGATGCAGGACGACCTCACCGACGCCGTCCGCTGGGCGATCAGCAAGGGATACGCCGACTCCACCAAAGTCGCTATCTATGGCGGTTCGTATGGCGGATATGCGGTGTTGGCGGGTGCTGCCTTCACTCCCGATCTGTATGTCTGCGGCGTCGACATTGTCGGTCCCTCGAACATCATGACGCTGATTGCGGCCGTGCCGCCGTATTGGCAACCCCTGCTGCGGTTGTTCCATCACCGCGTCGGGGATCCGGCCACCGAAGAGGCAATGCTCAAGGAGCGCTCACCGCTGTTCTCGGCGAACAAGATTCGCGTCCCGCTTCTGATCGGCCAGGGTGCCAATGATCCGCGTGTCAAGCAGGCCGAATCGGAGCAGATTGTCGCCGCGCTGAAGGCCAGCGAGCAGTATGTTGAGTATGTCGTCTATCCGGATGAGGGGCACGGCTTCGCCCGCCCGGAGAACCGTCTCGACTTCTATGGCAAGTCCGAGAAGTTCCTGAACAAGTACCTCGGCGGCCGCCTGGAGAACTGATCGATATCACCCCCTGTCCGCGATCGGGGGGACCAAGCTTGGATATGAAGACCGGGGCCCCGCCATCCGGGCGGGATCCTCGACTTTCAGTTCCCTGTACCTTCCGGTTACCTCTATATTCGGACCGATGACCACCCCCGCCGACCAGATTGCCGCCAACATCCGTCGTTTCACCGGCGATTTGCATGATGAACTGGCGCGTTTGGGAAGATCACCCGATTCGGTTGTGATCGTGGCGGTGGCCAAGACCATGCCGCCGGAGGCGGTAAACGCCGCTGCCAACTGTGGCCTAAACGACTTCGGCGAGAATCGCATCCAGGAGGCCAAGACAAAGATCCCTCTCGTCCAAACGGCTTCGCGAGCGCGCTGGCATCTGGTGGGGCATCTGCAGACAAACAAGGCGAAGGACGCGGTGGCGCTGTTCGATCTGATTCAATCGGTCGATTCGTCTGAACTGGCCCAGGCCCTCGACTATCGCGCGGCGCTCTTCGGCAAGCGAAAGGAGATTCTCCTCCAGGTCAACACCACGGCCGAAGCGCAGAAATCGGGATGCGACCCGGCGGCCCTCGATGATCTCATCGCCGGCGTCGTCCCGCTGTTGCATCTGCGCATAATGGGGCTGATGACCATCGGCCCCTTTGTCGCTGACCGAGCGCCGATTGAGCGCGCTTGTCGCCTGCTGCGCCGCGAATTCGACCGCCTGGCCGGGATCGACTTGCACGGCGGCGAGATGCGCCATTGTTCGATGGGGATGACCGACGATTGGCGCATCGCTTTGGCCGAGGGGTCGACCATGTTGCGCATCGGTCGCGCCATCTTTGGCGAAAGGCATTGAACGGTTGTAGGGGCGTACTGCTGTACGCCCCCTCTATCCGGGCGCACGCCGTGCGCCCCTACGCATGATTCCATTTGATCCCTATGGCCCGCTTGGATATCCTGTCCATGCCACCACACCCTGTGGCAACGAGAACTCGGTAAACAAGGGGCTCTAGCCCCTTGACAATGTGCCACTGACCTTGGTCAGTGCATATGATGGAATCAACGGAGACCGCCATGACCGACTACCGCAAGCAAATCGACGAAGCCAAAGCCGCCATCAGCAGGCAGACCAATGCCCAGCCCACGATCGGCATCATCCTCGGCACGGGGCTGGGGCAACTGGGCAAAGGGATCGAGGTGGAGAAGGCGGTCGATTATGAATCGATCACCCATTTCCCCCGCTCGACCGTCGAATCCCATGCCGGACGGCTCCTGTTCGGCAAGCTCGGCGGCAAGTCGGTGGTCGCCATGCAGGGGCGCTTCCATTACTATGAAGGATATTCAATGCCGCAGATCACCCTGCCGGTGCGGGTGATGCACCAACTCGGCGTGAAGATTCTGATCGTCTCCAATGCCTGCGGCGGCCTCAATCCGCTATTCCAGGCCGGCGACATCATGGCGATCACCGATCACATCAATCTTCTGGGTGGCAATCCTCTGATCGGCGCCAACCTCGATGACTTCGGCGCTCGTTTCCCCGACATGTACCGCTGCTATGACCCTGACCTGTTGCGCCTGTCCGAGCAGGCGGCGCTCGATCTGAAGATTCCGCTTAAGAAGGGCGTCTATGTCGGTGTCGCAGGACCGAATCTGGAGACCGCCGCCGAATATCGCTTCCTGCGCGTAATCGGCGCCGACGTCGTGGGAATGTCCACTGTGCCGGAGGTGATTGTCGCCCGCCATCAGGGGACCCGCGTCGCCGGCTTCTCCATCGTCACCGACATGGGCCTCCCCGACAACCTCCATCCGATGGACCTTGACACCATCGTCTCCACGGCCAACCGCGCCGAGCCGGTGTTGTCACGGCTGATTGGGGAGTTGGTGAAGCGAATATAGAGCGTCTTGGGAGGGCACTGCTCCCGCCGAGCCGTACTCTTCTCCCAGAAGTCGCCCACGGGTTGATCTAAACAGCGATTCGTAACTGCGATTGCGAGCACCTGGCCAAGCGGGGTCTAGAATGGCGATGGGCGATCCTGAAGACTCGAAGGAGAATCCGGTCGGCGATTCTATGGATAGGAGGCCACGGCGGTCGTTCTACAAGAATCTCAAATTCTGGGGTTGGGCCGTGGGGACGACCATCGCGCTCCTCGGCTTGTGGCTCACCTGGATGCAGTACCGTGACAGGGAAGCATCTCGCGAGCGGCAGGGAAAGGCTCAGATTCTCCAAGCCCTTGACAGCTTCGACCTGAACCGGCAGCAAGTCGAGCGCGGGATCGCGGATAGTGTTCGAGCTGCCCGCGAGCGCGCAGGAGCGCGGGGGGTCCTCCCTTCGGGCAGTGCAGGGGCCTATGAGGTGCGCCGCAGCCTGAGGCCACTTGAAGAGCTCGTTCAGGACGAATGGCTTCGAACCTGCGCTCACATAAAGCAAATCCTGACGGAGTCGGGCGTCAGTGACACAACCCTTGCCACGACGCGACCGTTCCAGGACCTTCAGCCCCGATACGAAACGATCGAGATCCGGAAGGACTCTACTCTCGCCAGGATTCGACGAGCCGAAGATGAGACCTCAGGACTCAGGTAGGTGCCACGGGTCTTCAGACCCGTGCTTCACGTCCGAGGACTATTCGAGAGCCGCACGGCTCTGATGGTATTGCAGGGCTTGGTTATCCTGCAGAGAGTCTTCGGTGCCCCACCCGGAATTCGTCCCGCTGAGGCGGGACGGATGAAGGGTGGGACTCTTGAGTGAGTTGGATCCCACCCTGCGCTCGTCCTGACCGTTTGACGGTCAGGACTCTCTTGGGTGGGGCACCGGACGGCGATTCCCTTTGGGCGATTACTTACTGCAAGACCATAAGACCCGTGGCACAAGGCATAGCCCGCCCCGCAGCTTTCCCCTCGACCGCGCGCAGGCGAGTTCCTTAAGTTGGGCACCGGCTGGGCGGCAACATCCGCTCCGGCCGAAGGCGTATGGCCGAGTCAAGCAGTTGGAGAATCGCCGTGTTCATCATCATCGTTCTGTCGATCTGGACGATTCTGCACCTCTATGTCTTCTGGCGCGCCGCCTCAGTGCCGCTGATCGACCGTCACGTCTCCGGCTGGCTCCTCATCGTCGTCGCTGTATTCTTGTGGGCAAGTTATCCCTTAGCCCGCATCCTCGACTCTGCTGGTGCGGACTTCGTGGCGCGGCCGCTGGAGTTTCTCGGCGCCAATTGGATTGGCGTGATTTTCCTGCTCTTCTCGGGCCTTCTGGTGGCCGACGTTGTCAGCGGTTTCGGCTTCCTGTTGCCACGTCTGGCACCGTCGTTACGCGGTTGGGGGCTCGTCGTCGGCGCCGCGCTCGCAGCTATCGCGCTCGTGCAAGGCCTGCGTCCCCCTGTCATCAGGAACTACGAAGTCCGCCTCGCGAGTCTCCCCGCCGATCAAGACGGCACCGTCCTCATCGTCGTCTCAGATCTGCATCTCGGCACGCTCTTGGGGGAACGGTGGCTGGCGGCGCGCATTGCGCAGATTGCGGCGCTGCGCCCCGACCTCGTGGTCGTCGCCGGTGACATCATCGATGGCGGCGGCCGCTCTGAGGATGCGATGCAGCCGCTGTTGCCGACACTGCGCCGTCTCACTGCCCCGCTTGGCGTCTGGGCGGTCACCGGCAATCACGAGTTCTATGCCGGCCTCGATGCGAGCGTGCGCTTCCTCGAGGACGCCGGCTTCCAGGTGCTGCGCGACCGCTGGGCCGAGGTACGCCCCGGCTTGATCATCGCCGGTGTCGATGACCTCACCGCCCGCCGCCAGTTTGCCCGCAACGGCGATCCACTCGAACGTGCTCTCGCCGGCCGGCCGGAGAGTACCGCCACCGTGTTTGTCTCGCACACCCCCTGGCAGGCCGACAAAGCCGCGCGCGCCGGAGTCGGCCTGATGCTCTCGGGCCACACGCATGACGGCCAGATCTGGCCGTTCGGGTATCTGGTTCACCCCATGTACCCGCTGATGGGGGGGCGGTACGAAGTCGGTGGCATGCCGGTTATCGTGTGCCGAGGCACCGGCACATGGGGGCCGCGTTTGCGTCTGTGGCGCCCGAGCGAAATCGTCCGGATCGTCCTGCGGGCGCCGTCAGCAGCTCGATCGTAGCCGAGGGAAGCCCGCCCTGCAGCATTTCCCTCGACCGCGCCAAGGCGAATTCCTTAAGTTGGAGCCGGTGCAGTTGGCGTGGATGAGAACGGGAATGGCAAGGAGGGACACGTGGCGGCGCTCGTGATAGTCGACATCAAGATTACTGATCCGGTTCGATATGAGGAGTACAAGAACCTGGCCGCTCCGACCATCGCGGCGTACGGCGGGAAATACATGGTCCGGGGGGGCAGGGTCGAGACGCTAGAAGGGGCATGGCGGCCCGGACGCATCGTCGTCTTGGAGTTCCCGACATCGGCGCAGGCGAGGGCATGGTGGGGATCAGATGCGTACCGGCCGGCGAAGCAGCTTCGGCACGAGACCGCCCGGACGGAAATGATCCTGGTGGAGGGAGTCTGAGCAGTAATCCCCACGCAACGGGTAGGGTCGTCGCCACAGGCCGCAGAGGAATCCCACCCTTCGGGTGGGGCACCAATGCCTCGCCTACGGTAAACAAGGGGCTTGAGCCCCTTGTCCTCGATTTCAGAGGAGGCTTCGGGAGCGGTTCTCTCCTGTTGCTTCCCCGCTGTCCGCCGACATATATTCTGGCGGCTGGGAGGCCGGGGTTGACCATGAGGCATGACGCGACCATCATCATACGAATTAGCGGACCGTAGGACGGTCGGTCGCGGTGATGCGTCTGTCAGGAGACGTCGGCGATCGGCCGGCGTCGTTTTGTTTGCAGGAGGCGCTACACAGAAACCGAAAAGCAATACCCCCCCTCTGCTCCCCCCGTCAACGGGGGGAGGACTTCTTGGCTCCCTCCCCGATGTCGGGGAGGGTTGGGCCTGCCCTGAGCAGCCTGTCCCGAGCATCGTCGAGGGAAGCCGAAGGGGTGGGGGTGAAAGAGCGGAACACAATCGAGAACCGAGTCACTCTTTCATGAACAGCAGAACCAAATCCGACACTGAGCCTGAAGCCCAGTCCACGCGGGCTTCCTATGGCGACATCGAAGAACAGATCCTGGCGTTTTGGGAACGTGAGGGGATCTTTACGCGATCACTGGAGATCCGGAAAGATGCCCCGGTGTTTGTCTTCTTCGAAGGGCCGCCGACCGCTAATGGCAAGCCGGGGATTCACCATATCATCTCCCGTACGATCAAGGACCTCGTTTGCCGTTACAAGACGATGAAGGGGTTCCGGGTCGACCGTAAGGCGGGGTGGGATACCCACGGTCTCCCGGTGGAGATCGAAGTAGAACGCCAACTGGGGCTGGAGTCAAAACAGAAGATCATCGAGTACGGCATCGACAAGTTCAACGCTCGGTGCCGTGAATCGGTCTTCCGCTACAAGGAAGAGTGGGACCGCCTCACCAACCGGATCGGGTACTGGCTCGATCTGGAGCATCCGTACGTCACGCTGACCAACGATTACATCGAGACGGTCTGGTGGATTCTCGCGCAGTTTTTCAAGCGCGATCTGTTGTACGAAGGGCACAAGATCGTTCCCTACTGCCCGCGCTGCGGCACCGGTTTGTCGAGCCACGAGGTGGCGTTGGGGTACGATACGGTCAAGGACCCCTCGATCACGATCACGATGCCATTGGTCGACGATCCCAGCGTCGCGTTCCTTGTCTGGACCACGACCCCGTGGACATTGATCTCCAATGCGGCGCTCGCGGTCGGCGGCGATATCGATTACGTTCAGGTGGTCAAGGAGAATCGGCATTTCATTCTCGCGGAAGCGCGCGCGCAAGCGGTGCTGCACGACGGCTTCGAGATCGAAAAGCGGTTCAAGGGTGAAGAGTTGGCCGGGAGGAAGTACCAGCCGGTCTTTCCCTATTTCGCCGACACGCCGGAGCCAGCGGTCTTCACCGTGCTCACCGCCGACTTCGTCTCCACGGAGGACGGTACCGGGATCGTGCACATTGCTCCCGCCTTCGGCGCTGATGACTATGACCTCGGCCTCAAGAGTGGACTGCCGGTGTTGCAGCCGGTGCGCGCCGATGGCACCTTTGATGAGAAGATCACGCCTTATGCCGGGCAGTTCGTCAAGGACGCCGACAAGCAGATCCTGAAAGACCTGAAGGTCTCCGGGCGTCTCTATGACTCCGGCACTATCGAGCATACTTATCCGTTCTGCTGGCGCTGCGATACGCCTCTTCTATACTATGCGCGCCGCTGTTGGTACATTCGTACCTCGCAGTTTCGTGACCGGCTGCTGGAACTGAACCGCCAGATTCACTGGCACCCGCCGGAGATCGGGGAAGGGCGCTTCGGCGAATGGCTGGAGAATAACGTCGACTGGGCACTCTCACGCGAACGCTTCTGGGGGACACCGCTGCCGATCTGGGTCTGCGCCTGCGGTGAGAAGACCGCGGTCGAATCGATCGCCGATCTGGAGGGGCGCGGTTCGCATCTTCCTCTTCCGCTCGATCTGCACAAACCGCACGTCGACGAGATTACCCTGACCTGTGGCAAGTGCGGTGGGGAAATGCATCGGGTCCCCGAGGTCATCGACGTCTGGTTTGACTCGGGGGCCATGCCCTTCGCCCAGTGGCACTATCCCTTCGAGAACAAAGACCGCTTCGACCAACTCTTTCCCGCCGACTTCATCAGCGAAGCGGTCGACCAGACGCGCGGCTGGTTCTACTCGCTCCACGCCATCGCGGCCCTGCTCACCGATCAGGTCTGCTACAAGAACTGTCTGGTGATGGAGTTCATCGTCGACAAGCAGGGACGCAAGATGTCGAAGTCGAAGGGGAATGTCGTCGACCCGTGGGACGTCATCGCGACTGATGGGGCGGATGCCTTGCGCTGGTATCTTTTGTCGGCCTCGCAGCCCTGGCTGCCGACCCGCTTTGATCAGGCCGCGGTTACCGAAGTGCGCAACCGCTTCCTTGACACCTGGAGAAACACGCTGGCGTTCTATCATCTCTACGCAGGCATCGACGGCATAGAAACGCCATCTGTGTTGACGCGGCCGCCCTCGGCTCATGAATTCGACCGCTGGATCACTTCGCGTACCGCCAGCGTGATCGCCGCCGTCGATCAAGCATACGGTGATTACGATCTGACGCGCGCCGTGCGGCAGATCGCCGATTTCGTCGTCGATGACCTGTCCAACTGGTATGTACGTCTCAACCGCCGCCGGTTCTGGGGTGAAGGGCATGCCGATGACAAGCTCGATGCCTTTGCCACTTTGGCGCGCACGCTGTTAACCGTCTCGCAACTGGCCGCCCCCGCTGCGCCGTTTTTCGCCGACTACGCGTACCGCGAGCTCCTGGCACAGAAAGAACAAGGCAGCCCCCGGCTGTCGGTGCATCTGGGCGATTTCCCGGCCGCCGACACTACGGCCGTCGACAGCAACCTCGAAGCGCGCATGGCGGCGGCGGAACGCGTGGTCGGTCTGGGACGCGCCGCCCGCGCCAGAGCACGGCTGAAGACCCGTCAGCCGTTGGCCGAGGCCGTCGTCGTCCTGCCCAGTGACTGGACCGAAGAGATACTGGCGCCGATGGCCGATCTGGTCGCTGCGGAGTTGAACGTAAAACGCGTAACCATCCGGGCAAGCGCCGGCGACCTGGCCGAGCTGGCCGTCAAACCGAACTTCGCTGTCCTCGGATCGCGGCTGGGGAGCCAGATGAAAGCCCTCCAGAGTGCCGTGGCCGGCTGGGATTCCGCCACCGCCGACCAATATCGCCGCCGCCAGTCAGCTCAGGTCACACTCGAAGGCGGCACCGTCTCCCTCGGCCCCGGCGATTTGCTGGTGGACTTCCGTCCCCATGCCGGATATCATGTCGAGTCCGACGGGCGTCTGATCGTCGGCATCGACACCCGTCTGGATGAACAACTAAGGGGTGAAGGGTACGCGCGCGAGCTGATCAACCGCGTCCAGAATGCCCGCAAGAAGATGGGGCTGGCGGTGACCGACCGGATTCGCCTGGCCGTGTATGTCACCCCGGTTGCGGCTGAAGGGATCAAGCGCTGGGCCGATAAGATCAAGGACGAAACCCTGGCCTTGGAGCTGACCACGGGGGTAGGGACACCCCCGGACGGTGCGGGTGATCAGGTGGATTTGAATGGCCAAGCGGCGACCATCATCATCATCCCCAGGGGCGTATAGGGGCTGACAGAGGCGGGTAAACCGCGACCGGGAGAGGATCGTGAACAAGCGCGACCTGAAGAAGCTGGAAGAATTGCTGCTGGCCAAGCGGGCGGAGTTGCTGGGCGATATCAACCACCTGCGCAAGAGCGCCATGGACTCCACTCCCACGGAAGCCGCCGGTGATCTGTCGACCCACGCCTACCACATGGCCGACCAGGGGACCGATGCTGAGGAGCGCGAGAAGTCCTTCTACTTCGCCTCCAAGTCGGGCCGCTTTCTCTACCACATCGATGAAGCGTTGCGCCGCATTGCCGAGGGGAACTACGGCAAATGTCAATCGTGCGGCGGTGATATTTCGATGGCGCGGCTGGAGGCGGTGCCCCATGCCCGCCTGTGCATCGCCTGCAAGGAAAAAGAAGAGCAGGCCAAGGCCCGCGAAGACCACTGACCCACTCCCGGGGCAACTTGTCCCCGAACGCTTGACCCGCACCGTTGTCAACAACCCCTCAGCCGACCGTGATCACCAACCCGAGTTCGACTCGGGCCCTGTGGATTGCGGCAGCACTGGTGGTTGTTGCCGACCAGATCGCCAAGTGGGTGGTCATGTCGACCATGGACCTCTATCAGTCGGTACGGGTCATCGGCGATGCGTTACGCTTCACCTACATCCGCAATGCCGGCGGCGCCTTCGGCCTGCGTTGGGGGCATGTCGCCATCTACTATGTATCCGCCGTCGTCATCATCGCCTGGATCATCGGTTACCTGCGACGCGAGGGCGGAAGCCGCCGCCTCTCAGTCTGGGCGCTGGCCTTGATACTGGGGGGAGCGATCGGCAATCTGATCGACCGGCTCCTGCGTGGCGGCGAGGTGGTCGATTTCATTGATGCGGAGTTCTTCAATCTGCGTATACCGGCATTCAATATCGGCATCCTTCATCATCCGGGGTACACGCTTGACCGCTGGCCGACCTTCAATCTCGCCGATTCCGCCGTGACCGTCGGTGTCCTGGCCTTGCTCTTTTCCCTCTGGCACGACCCCGTCCTCGGCCGCCTACCGCCGGCGCCCGTTCTCGCTCCGGAGCCGGAAGCTCACGGCGAAAGCTGCGGTCCGCCTCTTCCCCTGTAGGGTACGTTCTCTGAACGCACTACTTCCTCTGCGGTGCGTGCCGAGCACGCACCTTACCTCCTTCAGTCGAACCCGGCTCTCCCTTACTCGCCGATCCTGAGGACGGCGAGGAAGGCCTCGGGGGGGATGTCAACTCGGCCGATGCGCTTCATGCGCCGCTTGCCCGCCTTCTGTTTATCCAAGAGTTTGCGTTTGCGGGTGACGTCGCCGCCATAGAGCTTGGCGATGACATCTTTGCGCAGCGGCCGGATCGACTCACGCGCGATCGGCTTGCCGCCGCCGAGAGCGGCCTGAATCACGACTTCGAACTGCTGGCGGGGGATCAGCTCCTTCAACACTTCGCACAGGCGGCGCCCGATCCGATACGCCGCATCGCGGTGTACCACGGCGGAGAGGGCGTCAACCGTCTCGCCCGCGAGGCGAATCTCCAGGCGCTCCAAGGCGCTGACGCGATATTCCAGGTAGTCATAGTCCAGCGAGCCATACCCGCGCGTGACCGATTTGAGGCGGTCGTAGAAGTCGAAGATGATCTCGGCGAGCGGGAAATCGAAGACCAGACGCGCCCGGTCACCGGCGACATATTCGGTATTGAGGTATTCGCCGCGCTTGCCGGTTGAGAGGGTCATGACCACCCCGACAGCGTCGGTGGGACAAATGACGTGGGCGCGGACATACGGCTCCGCAATTGATTGATATTGTCCGCGTGGGGGAACGTCGGCGGGATTGTCGATGGTGCGCACGGCGCCATCGTTCAGCATCACCTGGTATTCGACGTTCGGCACGGTGGCAACGATCGGCTGATTGAACTCGCGCGCCAGACGTTCGCGCACGATCTCCAGGTGCAGAAGTCCCAGGAAGCCGCAGCGAAAACCAAAGCCGAGCGCGAGGGAACGTTCGGGAACAAACGACAGCGAGGCATCATTGAGACGCAGCTTCTCCAGGGCTGTGCGCAAGTCGCCGAAGCGCTCGGAATCGGCCGGATACAGACCGGAGAAAACCATCGGCTTGATCGCCCGGAAGCCGGGTAAAGGCTCCGTGGCCGGGTCGTCGGCATTGGTCACCGTGTCGCCGACACGCGCCTCGTGGATGTCTTTGAGATGCGCAGTGACATACCCCACCTCGCCGGCGGTGAGTTGATCGGCGGGGATATAGCCGAGTTGTAGGATCCCCACTTGATCGGTTTCATGCCGCATGTCCGGCTGCGCGCAGAAGCGGAGCGGATCCCCGGTCTTGAGCTGGCCGTCGAAGACGCGCACATAGACGACCGCGCCCTGATAGGGATCATGGGCGGCGTCGAAGACCAACGCCCGCAGGGGCGCAGCGGGATTCCCGCGCGGCGGGGGAATGCGGCGGATGATCTCTTCCAGCAACTGCGGCGTATTCAGCCCGGTCTTGGCGGAGACACGCAGCACATCGCCCGGTTCACAGGACAAGAGGTTGGCGACTTCGGCGGTATGGCGGTCGCAGTCGGCCTGGGGCAGATCGATCTTGTTTAGGACCGGGATGATCGTCAGTCCCGCCTCGATTGCCAGATAGGCGTTGGCGACGGTCTGCGCCTGAATGCCTTGGGCGGCATCGACGACCAGGATCGCTCCCTCGCAAGCCGCCAGCGAGCGCGAGACTTCATAGTTGAAATCCACGTGCCCGGGCGTGTCGATCAGATTGAAAACGTACTCCTGACCGTCGTTGGCGGTGTAGCGCATGCGGATGGCGTGCGACTTGATCGTGATGCCGCGTTCGCGTTCGAGGTCCATGTTGTCCAAGACCTGCTCACGCATCTTGCGCGCGTCGATCGTACCGGTGAGCTCCAGCAGCCGGTCGGCCAGGGTCGACTTGCCGTGGTCGATGTGGGCGATGATCGAGAAATTGCGGATGTGCCGCCGGTCCATGATGCGCTCGGTCGTTCTGCGCCCCGCATCCGGTCCGGTTGCGGCCATGCGCGCATTCTGATATCGGCTGCCGGGGCGGCGAATGGTACGAGTTTTCCGGACGGTTCACAAGGGGCTGAGAGTCGAAGATCCCGAGCGAAGGGAGGGCCTTCTTGTTCTCTCCGATGTCCAAGGGCCATAGGCACGGTCTCAAGACCGTGCACCATCAGGAGAGAGGCTCGGGAGCGATTCTGACCAGAGCATCCGCCGCATGGTGAAGCCCACCGTCGGCCCGGAATCTCACGTGTGCTGACTCGCGGCTCGGCTCAATCGGCCATCGCCTGGCTCAGCAGCGAGTCGACCGTATCGGGGGGGGGATCCGCCGGAAAGCGCTCGCGGTGCTTCTCTACCTTCATGACGTGCCTTGAGAATTGTCTCCTGCACAGTAGATGATTCCGTCGCTCGCTCCCACGGGGCAGAAGGAGGCAGGCCGGTGCGGAGGATAAGATCGGCGCGAGCGTTGAGCCGCGCCTACCCCGCTTGGATTCCGTCGATCCGATCTGCCGTTGGGATAACAGCCGCGTCCTGCCCGTTGACGGGAAGATTCAAGGCTGCGAGGGCAGGGCCATGACGCCCGACGTCACGTCTAGGTTCACGGGGATCTCTCCCAGATCGAGAAGATATCGGAGCTGGTCACATGTGTGGATCGGCGACAGGAAATGAACAACCCCGAGCTCCAGCCGGTCGATCTCGTATACAACGGCATCGCTACCGATCCTGACCAAGGGTTCCAGCGGTCTCTCGGAACCCATGTATATCCCTGATACCGGATCTCCGATGAAGCCATTGCTCAGAACCACAGCGCAACCAGCGAGTTTGGAGAGGGTACTCGCAATCTTCGCTGCTCTGGGGTAATCGTCTGTAAAGGATGGGATGAAGACTAGGTCAACCAGGGGATGAGATCGGCTCTTGTTTGCGTTAATAATGAGAGTCTGTAGCAGTGGGTCATAACTATCGAGGCAGATCAACACTGCGAATCTGGCGTAAGGTGTCTGATAGATGTTCACCTCTCTGAAGCTGGGAATAGCGATCTGTTCGCCCAAACGGACGGCAGAGTGCAGTTTGTCATGAAGCAGGAAGGGCGTATGCTGGTGGGGCGAGATGATCACTATCCGATTCCGAAACGTATCAAAGCAGTGATAAGAACCGGCGATGATGTAGCATTTCTGGCAAAGAGCCTGTTGAAGGAGCGAGGCAGCGAAGGTGTCGTTGATCGTTACGGCACCGAGCTTGGGGAAGCACAGCTCAGGGGTACATATGAAATGACACTCGTATTTACGGAGAATGCCGAGGATGTCTAGGTATCGTTGACGCCAGTCAGTCGCGGCGGTGTCGGTCAGAGTGTGGAGCTTGTAGGTGGCGTCCCCCAGCCTTATTTCGGTGGGAGGCTCAGCTATGACACCGTCTTTTCGAAAATTGGGCGTGAGAAGCGCGATACGGATCTTTGGTGGCTTGGGAACGTACTGGTCTGATGGATAAGGAAGATCCCTTCTTTCTACCCCGACCAGCGTCCGAGTGGTCCGCAGTATGGTCTTCACGTAATTCGCCGCTTCCGACCACGCGACAGGCAGAGCAGGCGCGAGTTTGTCCGAGAAGACCTGGATCGGTTGCGGAAGTGGCTGAGGAACCATGGGGCTGCTTGCAGACTAGAAGCCAGAGGCGAAATAATCCAAAATCAATCGACTTAGACTGCGGGCCGATGTCGGAGAGTTCGGTTCCGAGGTGGAGTTGTGGCAAAAGACGTCGAAGCGGGCGGAGTGTGGATCGTATCGAAGGGAATAGAGGGCGATGGCACCTCCCTTCTGATAAATCAGCCACCGCGGTGGAGTGAGGGGCGGATCCGTCGGAGAAGGTGGAGGAGAATCGATAGCATGTGCCCTCAGCATCTCACGGAAAGCTCCCTGTCCCTCCGCTTGCCCTTCGGAGGGCATCATTCCCGGGCCGCTGTCGTGAATGACATGGGGATGCATCAGGGAATTCAGCAGACTCAGGAAAGAGTTATCGGACGTATTGCAGCCACGGAATTTGAAGCCGTAGTCGACGCGAATCTTGTCGATTGCGTTCTTCTGGATCAGGTACGATTCGTAGAGTGATATCAGCTTGTTGCACAGGGATTCGGCATATGGAATTGATTCCGCATAGAAGCGCTCGACGATTTCAGCGTCAAGGTCTGTGGCGGGCTGTGCATTGTTGGAGCAGAACGTGATGGCTGTCCACAGCTTGGAGCGCATCCCCTCGCTGCACATAGTCATCGACGGCCGGAACGCCAGCACCATTCCGTTTCTCTCAAACGCGACCTCGGGGAAGTTTATGATCCGAGGATCCGCTGGGGGGAAAACGGCTCGACTCGGAAGAATCCGCGGGTTCGACTTTTCACCGGCCACTGACCGCAACTCACCGACGAGGTTGTCGATGAGCGGGGCCGGGCTTTCGCGGAGCTCCGCAGCCAGTGCTAAGCTATGCGCATCCTCGATGGGGCGCTCCGAGGAACACGCAACACCATATCGTACAATCGGGTAGTTGAGCCGACCCAACGAATTCGACTCCTCGACGGTTGTGCTCCGAGTCTCATTCAATTGTCGGCATCCTCCCCATGCGGCTGAAACCTCAACTCCATCATATCGGGCTGCGAATCAGCTATTCTATTGTCTCGCAATGAGATTCTAGCGCGCTGCCAAAAAGGACCACCAAGATACTGCGCCAGCCCGCTTCTGTCAAGCCATATTCTAAACGAACGTAATCCGCATTTGTTTGGGCAGCATCCGGATTCGAGGTGCTGCGCAAGCCTGGTATGCCTTGCAGACGCTAGATTTCTTGTTCACTGGCTGTCGGCCTCCCTTCGGCTTTGCAGTTTCACCGCTCCACATGAGTCAACAGGTCACTCCGGCGTCCGGCGCACGTGCATCAGCATCCAGCCGAGCGTGACCAAGCCGATCACCAGCGCGAGGGCGAACATGAGGAACGGCCCCCATTGCATGCGTACGGGCTGGGACACAGAATTGTAGTCGCCGGCGAGCATCTCCAGGCGGAACGACTCTCGCTGAAAGACCAGACCGAGCAATCCCGCCAGAGCGGCGGCGGGGGACAACCACTGGACAACGGGCAGGATCGGTTCAGAGGAGCGCTGCTTGGACCACAGCAGGACGAAGCAAATCACGGACAGCAGCCCCGCCGTGAGTTGCAGCCGTCGCCCCGTCTGTCCCCAGTTGTTACTCGTGAAGTCGGATATCAGCGCCCAGAGCAGCACCAAGACCGCACCCGCGGCCAGCGCCCACTTGGTGCCGGCTGGCGCGCTGCCGTCGTGCCGCCACTTCTGACCGAACCACGCCGCCCAGGCACCGGAGACGATCAGTGCGGTGCCGCCATATCCCAGCAGCCGACGGGCGGCCAGCGCGTGCGAAGGGCGATGCGCCCACGGTTTGGCTGCCAGCGATTGCAGGTGGTTCCAAGAGTAGGTGAAGCCAATGGCGAAGACCATCAGCATCGCCAGGATGAGAAGGGCCTTCCCCGACGCCGAAGGCCCGTCCGCCTTATCCCAGCGCCAACGCGACAGGTAGAGTGCATAGAACCCGACCAACAGGTAGGCGACTATCGCCAGCCAGGGGAAACCTATCGTGATCGACGATGAGTAGAAATACTTCCCATACAGGACCTGCACGAACAACAGCGGCGCCACCCCGGCGGTGATCGTCATCGAGAATCCCATTACACCGGCCCGGTGGAGCCGCTCCGGATCATACCGAGACTGCCGTCCCCACTCTGCACCTGCCTTCGCCCACAATGTCGCCACCAGAAGCCCCAGGCAGCCGAGGTGCAGCACGAAGGTCAAGCCGAACAGGAAGACCAGTAGCCCCGCCGGTGCCGGGAGTGCCATTGGATCGGGAGGAGTCATGGGCGAATCTCCGCGCGCGGCATCACTGCCGACCATTCCTCCGACCGCAGTGTCGACAGGAAGGCGACCAGATCGTCGAGGTCGCTTGAGGTCCCCGCGAACGGCGGCATGAACCCGCGTAAACGGTTCAACTGCCGCGTGTTGTCGCGGATCATCTCTGGCGTCCACGTCTCAACTAGGGGACGAATCGCATTGTAGCCGTCAACGGCGTGGCAGCGCCCGCATTCCCCCTTGAAGATCAATCGGCCGCGTTCAATCGGCGACAACTGCGCCGGGTCCAGCCCATCCGCGATCACCGGGTGGGTGGCGAAGAAGCCCGACTGATTGATCTCCTGCATCTCCGCCTGCGTCAGCCCGTTGGCGTACATGTATCGGTACACGATAAACGGCTTGCGGATTCCCTCACGCACATACTCCACCGATCCGGTGGCGATCAGGGCGATGCCGGCCAGAAGGAGGGCGGTCTCCAAGTGCACCGACTTGCGGTTCTTTAGCAGCCCCCAATAGGCAAACAGGCCGATCAAGGTCGACGCGATCAGCCCGAAGGCCAAGAACATCGTCATCGCCACCGAACCGCCGAAGACCAGGCGCGTGGCGGGAGCGGGGGAGACGGCGAAATACCAGATCGATGCCGGCAGCATCAGCGCCAGCGGTATCAGGAAGATCGACCCCGCGTTGATGATGTGACGGCGCTTCTCGGTTTCATCCTCCGGCTTCAGGTTCGCCACCACGGCGATGAATAACCCGGCCAGCGCCAGCGACGAAATTGTCCGCAATAGCAATGATGGCCAGGAACCCGCATTGAGCCAGCCATCCCAGAATGACCGGGTGATCAGCCAGCCGTCAGGCGTGAGCATGAAGGCGAGGATGCCGTTGATGACCGCCAGCGATCCCCACGCCGCCACACCATAGATGATGCCGATTCGGACATGGGTCTTGGGCTCCATCCGATCCCAGTAGAAGTAGTAGATGTACCCGGAGATGATCTCGACGAGGAAGAGGACCCACTCGGTCGCCCACGCCCAGATGAACTGCCTGAGAAGCAGGGAGATCGTCTCCGGCGAGATCAGCCCGATGACAAACCAGATGCCGACACCCGTGATCGCACCGGCCACGAACGAAAAGAGGATCAGGAAGCGCGCGTAGCGTCGCAGGAAGGCCAGCAGTACCGTGTCATGGTGCCGCAGCGCGCGGGCCTCCAGCCAGGGGGTGGCGATGCCGAAGCCGACTGCAAACTGGGCGATGACCACATGGATGATCGCCACGATGGCGATCAAGGTCGAGGGGCCCATCGGGCCAAGATCAAAAATGGGGTAGTGCACGTCCGGCCTCTGCTTCGGCGGTCAGACTCGGAGTGCGATTGCGCCCAGCACCGTTCCACACCGCCGCCGTTACATTGTTTGCCAAAATGGCCGCTGGCCGCAAGCGGAAAGATCAGCGCTCACCCACCGCCACAGGATCGGTCCAGTGCCGGAACCCGCTTGACAGAACGCGGGCGAATGTTCGATATTTCGTCATGTGGCGGAATGTGGAATAATGCCATGCGGGACCTTGTGGCCATTTCCAAAGCGCTCGCCGACGAGACGCGTCTTCGCGCACTTCTGGCACTGCGCGGACGGGAACTGTGCCTCTGCCAGCTCATCGAGCTCTTGGGTCTGGCGACGTCGACTGTCTCAAAGCACATGGTTATTCTCCATCAAGCGGGCCTCGTAGAACGGCGAAAGACCGGACGTTGGGCCTACTATCGTCTCCCTGGCGAGGATGCCCCTGCTGCGGTGCGGCAGGCGCTCACCTGGGCGCGCGACCATCTGGCTGGCGAGGTCCGCGTGCGTGAGGATGCCAAACATCTGAAGAGCATTGTTGGATGCGATCCGGAGGCGCTGTGTCGCAAGCAACGTCCCCGCTGAAGGTCCTTTTCCTCTGCACCGGCAATTCCTGCCGCAGCCAGATGGCAGAGGGCTGGGCTCGCCATCTCAAGGGCGATGTCATCGAGGCGTATTCGGCCGGGATCGTCGCGCATGGTCTGAATCCCGCCGCCGTCAGGGTCATGGCCGAGGCGGGCGTGGATATTTCTCATCACCGCTCAAAACACGTGAACGAGTTGCGGGACATCCCGTTCGATTATGTCATCACACTGTGCGATCACGCCCATGAATCCTGTCCGGTGTTTCCGGGAGGGGGCAAGACGATTCACCGCAGCCTCGATGACCCGCCGCTGTTGGCAGCCGGTGCGCGCTCGGAAGAAGAAGCCCTCTCGTACTACCGCCGCGTGCGCGATGAGATTCGCGATTTTGTCGCGACTCTGCCGCAGGCACTGCTGAACACGGAGCCGGATACCCATGACACCCAGTGAACCCCGCCCGGCACGGCCGCGCAAGCGCCTCCCCTTTCTCGACCGATTCCTGACGGTCTGGATCTTCCTGGCCATGGCGGTCGGCGTGGGCGCCGGTTACCTCTTCCCCAGAGTCGTGCCGCTGCTGAACAAGTTCAGCGTCGGGACGACCTCCATACCTATCGCCATCGGCCTCATCCTGATGATGTACCCGCCGCTGGCCAAGGTCCGCTACGAGGAGATGGGCCCGGTCTTTCGCAACGTCAGGGTCCTCGGGCTTTCGCTTGTCCAGAACTGGATCGTCGGCCCGATCCTGATGTTCGGTTTGGCCGTTCTCTTCCTGCACGACAAGCCCGAGTACATGGTCGGCCTGATCATGATCGGCTTGGCCCGCTGCATCGCCATGGTCATCGTCTGGAACGATCTGGCCAAGGGCGACACGGAGTATTGCGCGGGGCTGGTCGCTTTCAACTCGATCTTCCAGGTCCTCTTCTACTCGGTCTATGCCTACGTCTTCATCACGGTGGTGCCGACCTGGTTCGGTCTGAAGGGTGTGGCGGTCAGCATCACCATCGGCGAGATCGCCAAGAGCGTCTTCATCTACCTCGGTATCCCGTTCCTGGCGGGCATCATCACCCGCTTCACGCTGATCAAGGCGAAGGGCAAGCGCTGGTACGACGAGAGGTTCATCCCGAAGATCAGCCCCATCACGCTCATCGCGCTGCTCTTCACCATCGTCGTGATGTTCTCGCTCAAGGGTGAGTACATCGTCCAGCTCCCGCTCGACGTGGTGCGGATCGCGATTCCGCTTCTCATCTACTTCGTGCTGATGTTCTTCATCTCGTTCTTCATGAGCAGGAAGGTCGGCGCGACCTACGGCCAGGCGGCCACGCTCAGCTTCACGGCGGCATCGAACAACTTCGAGTTGGCGATCGCGGTGGCCATCGCGACCTTCGGCATCAACCACGGCGCCGCCTTCGCCGCGGTCATTGGCCCGCTCGTCGAAGTGCCGGTGCTGATCGGGCTCGTCAACGTTGCGCTCTGGCTCGGCCGCAGGTACTACGGGTTAAAGGAGGCGCAATCGTGACGCCCTTGGCGACCACTCGGATTTGAGGAAGTGTTCGGGTGAATGAAGACGGTAGGCGGGTTCCGCCGCACCGGCTTCGCCCGAAAGTAGCCGCTGGTGCGCCAATAGCTTGCGCGATAATTCGCTCGCGGTGATTGACAGATGGAGAAATGGCGATATATTGGGGGGGATGGATCCACGGAACAGGGTTTGCCACGTGAGACAGAATCTTCGAGACTGGGGTATAATCGTCCATGACTGACCGAGAAACGAAGATTGTGTACCGAGGCGTCATAGCGATGATGTCAGCTCTGGCCTTCTTGGGTCCCTCGTTGAGCCAGGTCCTCTGCACCCAGGGCTGCAGCGGAGGGCAGTGTGAACCGCTGGTTGCAGAGATTCCATGCGACTTGGACGCGGCTGGTTCATGTTGTGGTCAGTCCGACGCATGCGACGAAGGCCTGGCAGTAAACCCCGCCATCCCCCAGATAGCCGGCGATTGCCAGCCGTGCGGGTGTTTTGGCCACGAGCAGATCGCGATTCTTCTGTCGCCCAAGAATGAAGTTGCTGCGGGTGCGTCCCACGTCATACCCGCGTCCCCGGGAGCGCTGTCGCTAGGAGAACTGCAGCTTGCGTGTCACCCGCTCGCGACGCCGCTCGGTCAGCGAACACACGCCCCTCCCATCCCCCTCTATCGTCTGACCTGCGCACTTCTGATTTGATCCATCATCTGTGTGACCGCAGCTGGCACGGTCGGGTGGCGGACTCTGTCTGGCGCCTGCCCGGAAGCACTGAATCGTTCAACACGGAGATGGAACAATGGCTTACGGAATTGGCAGTCTAATCGCGATCTTGGCGCTGGTCCTCATGCTGGGCCTCTCCTCGTACAGCAAGGATCGCGGCCGATCGGTCTACTCAGGCAGCTTTCGCCACGTTGCGGCCCAGACGCTTGCAATGGAGACGCCGGAATCCCAGGAATCAACGTTTCGGGCGGACGTTTTTCACCCACCGGCAAGAACTGACTTCACCTCACTCGACGAATCGATCAGGACCTTGGCCCAGCCGCGAGATATCGACATACGGCATCATGCCCTTGGTGATCCTGAGACGACAGCGGAGATGAGCCGCCTGCGCGTTCGCATGGGGGCCCAACAGACGATGATAGTGATCCAAGCACCCAACGGATCCCTCACATGGGGCGGACCGGAAGAAACGGTTGGCAGCATAAACGTGAAGACCGCGTTCCCCTCTGCCCGCATGGCGGCGATTATCAAGCCAGCCCAGGACGGGAAAGACGTTCTCCTGGTTTTCAGTCGCGGCGAGGCGACAAATGGGACCCAGTTGATTCAATCGGCCACCGACTATGTTCAAGCACCCGCCAACAAGGCCGAGATGTTCGTCATTGACCCCGACGATCCGGCCAATAAGGAGATCATCGAGAGAACGAATATACCGCCAGATTCGCTGAAGAATGCGCGCATGCTCATGGTGGTCGGCGGGCAAGTCAAGGGCCAACTCACTCGCGCTACCAACGTCGGTGAGATCCAGGCCCTTAAGAAGACATGCAGTGGAAAGTCGGGCTGCTGCTGATGTGGACAAACGTGCGCGTTGTGCTGGGCGTTTCAGCGGGCATCGCGATCGATTTCCTGCCGGACGTGATCGCCGCCCTGCGCGAGCAATCGGCACTCGTGGACGCCATTCTGACGCCCAACGCGTGCAAGATGGTCTCGCCGCTCTATGTATCCGCGTTGACCGGGCGGCGCGTGCACTGGGACGAGATGACCGCTGATGCCGGGTGGGAAGTGCCCCACATCAATCTGGTCCGTGACGCGGCGCTCTTTCTGGCCGCACCGGCAACCGCCAATCTCGTTGCCAAGTTCGCCCATGGAATCGCCGACAACCTGGCTACCACTGCCTTTGTGGCCTGCCGGGCGCCGCGTCTCGTGTGTCCCGCCATGCACCCGCACATGTGGGAGGACCCATTTGTCCAGAACAACATCGCCCGTCTGCGGCAGAATGGTGTGATCGTCGTTGATCCCGTCTTTGGCCGGTGTGCCACCGGCGATGCGGGTATCGGCGCCATGGCGCCGCCGGCGAGCATCGTGGATTCTGTCGCACGGGCCCTGGGCTTCGAGTAACCAATGGAGACAAACAAATGAATGTGATCAAAGTTGTCCTGAAGGAATTGACGGAACGCAAGAACCAGCTGGTGACCAGTCTGGTTGCCATCATCATGGGCATCGCCGTCATCGTGGCGATCCGTTCGATGACCTACTACAGCGAGAAAGCGATCGCCCTGGAGATGGACGCCCTCGGCGCCAATGTTCTGATCCTCCCCAAGGGCGTCACCGTCGATGACTACTATCGGGCAGATCTCAGCGATGAGACTATGCCCGAAGTCTACATCGACAATATCCTGACATCCGGGCTGAAGGGCGTCGACAACATGTCTCCCAAGCTCTCGATGATGGCTGCGGTGAGCGGCCGGGAGACAATCGTGACGGGTATCAGACCAAAGCAGGAATTCCTTGCCAAGCCTGCCTGGGAGATGGCCGGCAGTATCTTTGAGACACCGATCGGATGCGCAGTGCCGGCTGCCGGGAGCAGCTCCAAGACACCCGGCGCGGTCGACCGGCGCACGCCGATTGAGGCGTTGCCGACTGATGGGGTCTTGTTGGGGAGTGACGTGGCGGCGCGACTTGGTCTGGCGCAGGGCGCAACTCTGACAGTCAACGGCGAGTCGTTTCAGGTTGCCGGCGTTCTCCCCGTGAGCGGCACGGTTGATGACGGGCGCGTGTTCGCTCACCTGGATGCCGTGCAGCGCCTGAGCGGTCAGCCCGGACGGGTCAACGCGATCGAGATGATGGGTTGCTGTCAAGAGATCTCCAAAGACCTGATCGCGGGCTTGAATCGTCTGCTGCCCGACGCGAAGGTCGTGACCATCAAGCAGGTCGTGTCGGCACAGCAGAGAACCAACGCCACGATGCGTAACTTCGGTCTGGTGTTCCTGATCATCATCGTTCTGGTCGGCGGCGCCTCCATCGCGAATTACATGTTCGCCAACGTGTTTGAACGTCGCCGCGAGGTTGGCATTCTGATTGCGCTGGGTGCCGGGAGCGGGCTGATCCAGCGGATTTTCCTTCTTAAGGCACTCATCCTGGGATTAGTGGGTGGAGTCTTCGGCTACCTGGGCGGAACGGCTCTGGCGATGATTCTGGGACCACAACTGGCAGGGATTACGGTCAGTCCAAGGGCGGAGTGGCTGCTCTATAGCGTCATCATCTCCGTGGGGCTTTCCCTGGCGGCCTCTGTCATCCCCGTCTATCGAGCCGTGAAACTCGATCCCTTCGTCACTCTCCAGGAGGTGTGAGGCCATGATACATGTCGAACATCTCACGCGGGAATTCACTCTCGGGCGCGAGGTCGTCCGCGCCCTCGATGGTGCGACGCTTGAGATCCAGAGAGGCGAATACGTCACCGTGACCGGACCTTCGGGGAGCGGAAAGTCCACTTTGCTGATGTCCTTGGGCGGTCTACTGCATCCCACGTCTGGTCGCGTGCTGTTCGATGGCGTGGACATCTACCGCCAGTCACCGCGGCTGCTGGCGCAGTTTCGGATGAAGACCATCGGCTTCGTCTTTCAGCAATTCCATCTGGTGCCTTACCTGACCGCCTGGGAGAATGTGGCATTGCCACTCATGCTCAACGGGAATGACCGAACGCAGCACCGGCAGATCGCGGTCGATTCGTTGAAACGGCTGGACTTGGGTTCCCGGTTGAACCACAAGCCGTCCCAGTTGTCGGTCGGCCAGCAGCAACGAGTGGCCATGGCTCGCACGCTGGCCAATGATCCGTCGGTGATCCTCGCCGATGAACCGACCGGCAGTCTGGACCCGAATTTGACGGCAGACCTGCTGAGTCTGCTAAAGGACCTGAACAGCGGGGGAAAGACAATCGTTCTCGTCACTCACTCACATGAGGTCGCGAGCGTGGGTGGACGACGCATCTCACTTTGTGACGGCAAGATTCTCGAGGCGATCGGCCCAAATTAGACGCGGAAAAAAGGCAACCGCGCCCCCTCCCGGATCGTTACATTCCCGGTCACTGCGCCTGCCGGCAGTCGGATCACGCCGGTCCCTGTCGCGGCGCATTCTTCTTGAGGAGGTGTTATGCGCAAGACGTTTGCCTTGTTCCTCACCGTGTTTGTGATCTTCGCCGCCACCATGGCGTCGGCCGAAGAAGCACGGCTGCTGCGGTTCCCCGACATCTGCAAGGATCAGATCGCCTTTGTCTATGCCGGCGATCTGTGGATTGTCTCCACCGCCGGCGGGCAGGCCCGTCGCCTGACCGCTTCCGAGGGGCTCGAGTTGTTCCCCCGCTTCTCTCCCGATGGTCAGAAGATCGCCTTCACCGGGCAATACGACGGCGATCTGAATGTTTTTGTCATGCCCGCGACCGGGGGCGAACCCAAGCGCCTTACCTACCATCCCGCCCTCCAGCAGACCACCGAGCGCATGGGGCCGGAGAGCATCGTCATGGACTGGACCCCGGACGGGAAGAGCATCCTGTACCGATCGCGTGAAGAGACCCACGATGTCTGGGACGGGCGGCTCTACCTGGTCAGCCCCGACGGCGGATATCCCCAGCCGTTGCCTCTGCCCCGCGGAGGGTTTGCCTCATTCTCGGCCGATGGGAAGCGTATCGCCTACTGCCCGATATACCGCGATTTCCGCACCTGGAAGCGCTACAAAGGTGGCATGGCGCAGGACGTCTGGACCTATGATCTGGTGAACGCCCGTTCGGAGAAGATCACCGATTGGGTCGGGACCGACAATGTTCCCATGTGGGATCACGCCTCGGGGAAGATCTACTTCAACTCCGACCGCACCGGCACGCTCAACCTCTACGCCTATGATCCGCAGACCAAGACGACGACGCAGGCGACCAACTTCACAGAGTATGATGTCCGCTGGCCGGCGATGGGACCGGGGGCGATTGTCTTCGAGAACGGCGGGTACCTGTACGTGCTCGATCTGCCCAACGGCCAACCGCGCAAGGTGGCCGTGCAGTTGGGTTCGGACCGTATTCTCGCCCGGCCCGAGTTCGTCTCCTGCGGTGACCATGTCGAGGACTATTCGATTTCGCCAGACGGCAAGCGCGCCCTGTTCGGCGCACGTGGCGAGATCTTCACGGTGCCCGCCAAGTACGGCAACACGCGCGATCTCACCAACACTTCCAACGCCCATGAGAAGTACTCGGTCTTCTCGCCGGATGGGCACTGGATCGCCTATGTGTCCGATGCTTCCGGCGAGGACGAAATCTACCTGCTCGATCTCCTGGCCGCCAAACCGCCGCAGCGCCTGACCACCGACGGCGACCGCTACAAGTACGATGTCCGGTGGTCTCCCGATTCCAAGAAGCTGGTCTGGTCCGACAAGAGCGGCGTCCTGCGTTACGTCGACGTCGAGACCAAGAAACAGACCATCATCGATCGCAGCCGGCGCGGCGATGTCCGCCACTGCTCCTGGTCCCCGGACTCCAAGTACATCGCCTATGCCATGAACAACGAGGCCCTGCTCAATCAGGTCTACATCTGCTCGATTGCGGAGAACAAATCGCGGGTCGTCACCAATGGCCGCTTCGAGGATTTCCAGCCGGTCTTTGACCCCGGCGGCAAGTACCTGTACTTCCTCTCCAACCGTGACTTCAACCCGATTCTGGGAAACTATGAATTCAACTATGTCCTCGACAAGATGACCGAGATCCACGCGATCGTCCTGTCGGCGAAAGATCCCTCCCCCTTTGCGCCCAAGAGCGACGAAGTCGAAGCCAAAAAGGAGGAGCCGAAAGGCGCGGGCAAGAAGGAGGAGAAGAAGGACGAGAAGAAAGAGGCGAAGGCCCCGGTCACGGTCACGATCGACTTCGACGGGATCATGGATCGCCAGGTCAAGTTCCCGATTGAGTCGGGAGAGTACGGGGGCCTGGCGGCCGGCGAAGGGCGGGTTTACTATATCTCCTCACCCTTGGGAGGGCTTACGGGCTCAATCGAGAGGGGAAAACAGACCCTTCATGTCTTCGACATGGAGAAGCGTGAAGACTACACGTTCCTCGACGAGGTCGATGGGTATGATCTCTCCCCCGATGGCGCCAAGATGCTCTACTCCAAGGGGAGAACCTACGAGATCATTGATGCCTCAGGCGAGAAGGCCAAGACCGGCGACAACGTTCTGGACTTAAGCCACATGGAAGCGCGCGTCGATCCCAAGGCCCAGTGGCACCAGATCTTCGAGGAGTGCTGGCGGCTTGAGCGCGACTTCTTCTACGATTCGCTCATGCACGGCGTCGACTGGAAGAAGATGCACGACCGTTACGCCCCGCTGGTTGATTATGTCGCGCACCGTTACGATCTGACCTACGTTATCGGCGAGATGATCGGTGAGTTGGCTTGTTCTCATACCTATGTCGGCGGCGGCGAGATGCCGCACCCCTCGGGCGACAAGGTCGGCCTGTTGGGAATCAACTGGGCGATCGACAGCGCGGCCGCGAAGTTCCGCATCGGTCGGATCCTGGCCGGCCAGAACTGGCGCGATGATCGCCGTTCACCCCTGACCGAGCCGGGGATCAAGGCCGCCAACGGCGACTATGTCCTGACCATCAACGGCACGACGCTGACCGCGGCCGACAACCCGTACCGTCTTCTGGAAAACACGGCGGGTCAGACCGCGACGCTGAAGCTGGCCAAGACGCCTGATGGCACAGACAGCTGGACCGTGGACGTCAAGACACTGGACAATGAAGAGCAGCTGCGTTACCACGACTGGGTCGAGGGGCGCCGTCACTATGTCGATTCGGTCTCGAACGGCCGGATCGCGTATGTCCATATTCCCGACATGGGCGGAGACGGACTGCAGCAGTTCGTCAGCACCTACTACGCGCAGATCCGCAAGGGGGGGATGATCATCGACGTGCGCTGGAACGGCGGCGGCTTCGTCTCACAACTGGTCATCGAGCGCCTGCGCCGGGTCCTGGGCGGCATGGGCACATCGCGCAACTATGAGCCGGGTACCTATCCTGACGTCGTGTTTCACGGATACCTTGCCTGCCTGATCAACGAGCAGTCAGTCTCGGACGGCGATATCTTCCCATCCTATTTCAAGCACTATCAACTGGGGCCGGTTATCGGCAAGCGCACCTGGGGCGGCGTCATCGGCATCCGCGGCCACCGGCCGATGATCGACGGGGGCTTTGTCACCACGCCGGAGTTCGGCGACTATGATCTGCAGAGCCGTTGGGTAATCGAGAACCACGGCGTCGAACCCGACATCGAGGTCGACAACCTCCCAGAGGACGTCATGAGAGGGCACGACGCGCAGATCGACCGCGCCGTGGTGGAACTCACAAAGAAGATGAACGAGGCGCCCAAGAAGTTGCCGCCGGCGCCGGCGACACCGCCGGAGAAACGTTGAGCGACACCGGACCTTGTACTCATGCTGACTGCGGTCGGTTCGCCCCACAGGGGGCGGGCCGGCCGCAGGTCCGAATGAGGGATGAAGGGCTGAGGCGCTTTGCCTGCCCACGGTAGTGGCTGACAGCGTCATGATGATCGATCTCGTGCCTGTCCGACAAGGGGAGGAGCGAACGCGATGAAACGGGTGCTACGATTCTGGACCTCGCTGGCAGTCGTCACGGTCGTCGTCTGGGGCGGGTCTTCCCGGGTGTTTCCGGCGGGAGTGAGAGCGGCGGAGGACTTCGCCACCGTTGCCGAGAAGACAGACTACCGTCTGACCGCCTCGTATGCCGAGACGGTCGACTACCTGCGCCGCCTCGAAGCCGCCTCGCCCTGGGTCAAGCTCACCGTCTTCGGGAAGAGTCCGCAGGGACGCGATCTCCACTGTTTCATTGTCTCGCGTGAGCGCGCCTTCACGCCGGCAGACGCCAAGAAGACCGGCAAGGTGATCGTGCTCATTCAGAACGGCATCCACTCCGGCGAGATCGACGGCAAGGACGCCTGCCTGGCGCTCCTGCGGGAGATCTGCATCACCAAAGAACGGGCGTCCCTGCTTGATTCCGCGATTCTCCTCGTCATCCCGATCTTTAACGTGGATGGCCACGAGAACAACGCGCGCGACACGCGCGCCAATCAGGATGGCCCGGAGAACAGCGGCTTCCGTACGACCGCGCAGCTGTTCAATCTCAACCGCGACTATATGAAAGCCGACGCGCCGGAAATGCGCGCCTGGCTTTCCCTCTGGCGTGCCTGGATGCCGGATTTCTTCATCGACAACCACGTCAGCGACGGCGGTGACTGGCAGTATCTGATTCAATACACGATGCCCTGGCATCCCAATGCGGCTCCATCGCTGCGTGCCTGGACGCGGACGTACTTTGATCCTGACGTCATGGCGCACGCCGCCCAGGTCGGGGTCAAGGTCTTTCCCTACGCCTTCTTCCGTGGCGGCTCGGTGGACGAGGGCGTGTCCTCCTATGTCGAGAATCCGCGCTTTTCGACCGGGTACACGGCGCTGTGGAACCGTCCCGGTCTCTTGGTGGAAACGCATTCGCTCGACAGCTACCGCACACGCGTTCTCGGCAATCACGCCTTCATGGTGGCGGTGCTTGAGAATCTCAATCGCAACGCCGCCTCGCTGAAACAAGCGATCGCCGTGGCCGACTCGGCGACGATTGCCGGGCTGACCGACCCGGTCCCCTTTCGCTTCCAGTCCGATGGTGACTCGGTGATGATCGATTTCGCCGGGTACGCCTTCGATAGTGTGAAGAGCGTCGCTTCCGGCCAGTACTACCCGGTTTGGGATCGTTCCCGCCCCACGGTCTGGCGCATCCCCTACTTCGGCACGTTCAAGCCACGCGTACAGGTGACGCCCCCGCGCGCGTACCTGATTCCGCGGGAATGGACCGAGCCGATTGCCCGTCTGCGCGCCCATGGCGTACGTCTGGATACGCTTCGTTTGTCCTGGCCCGGCAGAGTTGAAATGTACCACCTCGACAGCGTCGAATGGGCGGGCGAGTCCTTCGAGAGCCATCTCAGTGCGACTTACCGCGCCACGGGGCACGATACGACCGTAACCTTCCCGGCCGGCACAATCGTCATCGACCTGCGCCAGCCGGCCGCGAAGGTTGCCATTCATCTGCTGGAGCCGCAGAGCCCCGATGCACTGGTCGCCTGGGGGCTGTGGAACTCCATCTTCGAGCAGAAGGAGTACATCGAGGATTATGTGATCGACCCCTTGGCCGACAGCATGTTGGCGCATGATCCCGAGCTGCGTGCCACCTTCGAGGCGAAGCTGGCAGCCGACAGCTCGTTCGCCAAGAACCCCTGGGCGCGCCGCGGTTTCTTCTCCAAGCGGACGCGCTATTCGGAGACCCAGATCGGCTGGTACCCGGTCGCCCGCCTCCTGGGACCAATCCCACCCACCGACCCGCTCAAAGAACGCTGACCGGTTCATCGGGTGCCGCACCCTCGGCAACGCGCGGGTGCCATGCACGTGCAGGCCCGGCGCGACCGTGTTGGGATGCTTGTGCGTCGTTCACCGCGAGCGGCACCGGGCGAGAGCCCGGTATCGGCATGAGACTGCCGCGGCCGTCCTACTGGAGACGGCACGCCCCTGTTTGTCGCTCCCCAGATGCCGATATAGGTGTAACAGGATGAGTGGGCCGTAGACCGGGTCAGGAACCGTCAGGGGGGAGTTATGAGACCATTCGCTTCGAATCGGGCCCAATCCGATTCTCCGGTAGACAAGCAGACCGGCGGCATGGTAGATTGCTCGCCAGCGCCATCCTCGCAGCCATGGACCACCACACGGACAGTGAGTGAGAGCGTCATGACCAACGAAGCGCACGGACGCGCGGATGGGGCTTTGCCCCTCGAAGACCTGCAGGCCCTCGGGCTTCACAACGTCGCCCGGGTGTACGCCAACCTGACCACTCCTGCCCTCTATGAGCAGGTGATCCGCCGTCGTGAGGGACTCCTGGGCCACCTCGGGCCGCTGGTGGTGCGCACCGGCCATCACACCGGCCGTTCCGCGAATGACAAGTTCATTGTGAATGACGAAGTTGCCCGTGGCCGGGTCTGGTGGGGCAAGTCCAACCAACCTTTCGACCCGGCCCGCTTCGCCGCGCTCTTCGCCCGCATCGGGGCCTACTTGCAGGGAAACGATCTGTACGTTCAAGATCTGTACGCCGGTGCCGATCCGGCGTACCGCATCGCGGTGCGCGTCATCAACGAGACAGCGTGGCACAGCCTCTTCGCCCGGACGATGTTCATCCGCCCGGAGCGGGACGAACTCCCCGGTTTCCGTCCGGATTTCACCGTCGTCCATGTCCCCAACTTCCATGCCCTGCCCGAAGTCGACGGCACCGCCTCGGAGACCTTCATCATTCTCCACCTGGGACGCAAACTCGTCTTGATCGGCGGCACCAGTTACGCGGGTGAGATCAAAAAGTCGATTTTTACCGCACTCCATTTCCTTTTGCCGCCGAAGAACGTTCTCTCGATGCATTGCTCGGCCAACGTCGGCGGCAGCGGTGATGTGGCGTTGTTCTTTGGACTGTCGGGAACCGGCAAGACCACGCTGTCAGCCGATCCCGATCGTGCGCTCATCGGCGACGACGAGCACGGCTGGTCCGAGGAAGGGATCTTCAACTTTGAAGGCGGCTGCTATGCCAAAGTCGTCCGCCTGTCGCCCGACGCCGAGCCCGACATTTACGATTGCACGCGCCGTTTCGGCACGATCCTCGAGAACGTTGCCATCGACCCGAACACGCGGCGCCTCGATTTGGACGACGATACGCTGACGGAGAACACGCGTGCGGCTTATCCGATCTCGCACATTCCCCACGCCATCCGCACCGGCCGCACGACGCAGCCGTCGCACATTATCATGCTCTCCGCCGATGCCTTCGGCGTACTGCCGCCCATTGCCCGTCTCGAACCGGAACAAGCGATGTACTATTTCCTCTCGGGATACACGGCGAAACTCGGCGCCACCGAAGCCGGGGTCGGCAAGGAGCCTCAGGCGACGTTCTCTGCCTGTTTCGGCGCCCCGTTTCTGGCGCTGCATCCGACGGCGTATGCAAACCTCTTTGCCGACAAGATCCGCCGTCACAAAGTGAACGTCTGGCTGGTCAACACCGGCTGGAGCGGCGGTCCCTATGGTGTCGGCGGACGCATCGCCATCGCCGACACACGGGCGATGATCAAGGCCGCCCTAAACGGGCAATTGGCGCTGGCGCCGACGGTCCGACACCCGATCTTCGGGGTCGCGGTGCCGCAGTCATGTCCGGGAGTGCGGGCCGAGATTCTCGACCCGCGCCTGACGTGGCCTGATCCCACCCAGTATGACGACGCGGCGCGGGCCCTGGCGCAACGCTTCCGCGACAACTTTGTGCAGTATCATGAGGCCACCGGCGAGGATGTGATCCAGGCTGGCCCCCAACCGTAAGAGCCCCTCACAGAAGGAAGCGGCGACACGATGAATCGGATCGGCGTCCTCACGTCAGGCGGTGATGCTCCAGGGATGAACGCGGCCTTGCGGGCCGTGGTGCGCACCACTATCAAGTCGGGACTGGAAGTCTTCGGCATCCTGCGAGGCTATCAGGGCATCATCGACGATGACATGATTCGAATGGACCATCGCTCCGTGTCGAACATCATCCAGAACGGCGGCAGCATCCTGGTTTCCTCGCGCTGTGAAGCGTTCATGAATCCCGATGGCCGCCAGACCGCCTTGCGGCATCTCAAGAGCCGCGGGCTTGAAGGGCTCATCGCCGTCGGTGGCAATGGCACATTCGCCGGCGCGCAGGCCCTTTATGCCGAGACCGGTTTTCCGATCGTCGGCATCCCGGGGACGATCGATCGCGACATCTATGGCACCGAGGCGACGATCGGTTATGACACCGCCGTCAACACCGCCCTCGATGCGATCGATCGGATCCGTGACACCGCCTCCGCGATGGAACGGGTCTTCATCGTCGAGGTCATGGGGCGGCACTGCGGCGACATCGCCCTGATGGCGGGGGTGTCCGGTGGGGCCGAGGCGGTTCTGGTTCCCGAAATCGTGACCGATTTCGACGTCTTGGTTCGCGAGATCCGCGCCGGCTTCGCCGCCGGCAAACGCACCAATCTAATGGTTGTCGCCGAAGGCGACGACTGCGGCGGTGCGCTGCAACTGCAGAAGGACCTGGAGGCGCGGGCGGGGTTGAAATCCTGGGTTTGCATCTTGGGCCACACCCAGCGCGGCGGCCGGCCCACGGCGGCGGATCGGTTCTTGGCCACTGCGCTTGGTGTTTCCGCCGTCGAGGCATTGATCGCCGGCCGGCACGGCATCATGGTGGGTTGGCGCAATGATCGCGTGACGGAAGTGCCGCTGGCCGAAGTTGTCGCGAACAAACGCCCATTCAACCCGATGCATAATGAATTTCTGACGATGCTGTTATAGCCATTCCACTAATCCTGTCTCTCGGATGACAGATGGCATGGAGGTTGTCTCGAACGGTAGTCCACAGGGTTCCGAAGACGGGTTCCCTGCACCGCGGGAGTATTGACGGATGAAAGCCCTGTCTGCCATTGATGTCCAACCCGAACTGCCGGAGCGTCTCTCCGCCCTCCTGGAGATCGCCTACAATCTGCGCTGGAGCTGGCACCCGGAAGCGATTCAACTGCTGCGCCGACTCGATCCCGATTTGTGGGAGGCGACCGGGCACAATCCGGTTCTGGTGCTGGGCACCATCCAGCAGGACAGGCTCGAGCAGATCGCCGCCGATGAGGGGCTCCTAGCGCAGCTCGACCGGATTGCCGGCGGTCTGCGCGAGTACCGCAAACAGACAACCTGGTTCGACAAGACCCACGGACAGGCGGACAGACCCAGGGTTGCCTACTTCTCCGCCGAGTTCGGCCTGACCGAGTCCCTGCCCATCTACTCCGGCGGCCTCGGCGTCCTGGCGGGTGATCACATGAAGGCGGCCAGCGAACTCGGCATTCCGCTGGTAGGAGTGGGACTGCTCTATCAGAAGGGATACTTCCAGCAGTACCTCAATGCCGACGGTTGGCAGCAGGAGACCTACCCCGACAATGACTTCTACAATCTGCCGCTGCGTCCGCTGATCGGCCACGATGGCCGTCCGCTCCGCGTGACGATGGATTTCCCCGGCCGCACTGTGCTGGCGCAGGTGTGGGACGCCCAGGTGGGACGCGTGCGGCTGTTCATGATGGACACCAATGTCCCGGAGAATGCCGCCGATGATCGCGCCATCACCGCCGAACTGTATGGCGGCGACAGCGAGCGCCGCATCCAGCAGGAAATCGTCCTCGGCATGGGTGGCGTGCGCGTCCTCATTGCCCTGGGATGGCGGCACATCGTGTGCCACCTCAATGAGGGACACAGCGCCTTTTCGGCGCTGGAGCGCATACGGATTTTCAGACGTGATGAGGGGATGACCTTCGACCAGGCCCTCGAGCTGGTGCGCAAGAGCACGGTGTTCACCACCCACACCCCGGTCCCGGCGGGGATCGATGAATTCCCCGAGCCGCTTGTGCGCAAGTACTTCACCGATTTCGCCGCCGGCGTGGGAGTTGAATGGCCCGCCTTCATGTCCTTCGGACGGTTGCGTCCCGATGATCACGACTCGCCGTTCAACATGTTCGCCCTGGCGGTGAATCTCTCCTATCGCGCCAACGGCGTCTCGCGCCTGCACGGGCAAGTATCGCGCCGTATGTGGCAGGGTGGCTGGCCGGAGCTGCCGGTGGATGAAATCCCGATCGGCGCCGTCACCAATGGGATCCACACGCGTTCGTGGATTTCACTGGAGATGTCGGAGCTTTATGATCGCTACCTCGGACCGGCCTGGGTTTCCCAGCCGGCCGATCAGACCATCTGGAAGAACGTCGACCGCATCCCCGATGAAGAGCTCTGGCGCACGCACGAGCGCCGTCGCGAGCGTCTGGTCGCGTTCGCCCGCCGCCGCCTCGTCCGTCAACTCGAACGGCGCGGCGCGCTCGATCATGAGATCCAGGCCGCGCACGAGGCCCTGCAGCCGGGCGCGCTGACCATCGGCTTTGCCCGCCGCTTCGCCACCTACAAGCGCGCCACCCTGCTCTTCCGCGACCGGGAGAGGATTAAACGCCTCCTGTCCGCGACCGACCGCCCCATCCAGATCATCATCGCCGGCAAGGCCCACCCCCGCGATCTGCAGGGGAAGGAACTGATCAAGGAAATCGTGCATTTCTCACGCCAGGCCGACATCCGACGGCACGTTGTTTTTCTCGAGGACTATGACGTCGCCTTGGCCCGCAACCTGGTGCAGGGCGTCGACGTCTGGCTGAATACGCCGCGCCGTCCCCTCGAGGCCTGCGGCACCAGTGGCATGAAGGTCGTCTTCAATGGGGGGCTCAACGCCAGCATCCTCGACGGCTGGTGGGATGAGGCGTACACGCGCGATTGCGGTTGGGCGATCGGCTCCGGTGAGATGTATGCCGACAGCGCCCTGCAGGATGAAGTTGAAGCCAATGCCCTCTACCATTTGCTGGAAGAAGAGATCATTCCGTTGTTCTACGAGCGCGGTCTCGATGGCTTGCCGCGCCCTTGGATCGCCCGCATCAAGAATTCGATGCGCGAGCTCTGCCCGCGCTTCAATGCCAACCGGATGGTCCGGGAATACACCGAGACGTTCTATCTGCCGGCGATCAGCGAGTGCGACACACTGGCCGCCGACCGCGAGGCCTTGGATGCCTATTGCCGTTGGAAGGACAATATCCGTCAGAACTGGGACCGCGTGACGATCGTGCGCGTCGAATCTCCCGATCACGAGCGCACGACCGTCGGCAAGCCGATCACTGTTTCGGCCACGGTTGCCCTGGGGGCGCTCTCGCCGGAGGACGTCCAGGTGCAGCTCTACATCGGACTCCTCGATACCCAGGGTGAAATTCGTGATGCTGCCGCCATCCCCCTGACGGAATGCCAGCCCTCCGGCGAAGGACGCTGGAACTTCTCCGGCCACACGACGTGCGCCCGCAGTGGCCGCCATGGTTACTCGGTGCGCGTGCTGCCATCGCACCCACGCATGACCCATCCCTTCGAGATGCGCCTGATCCGCTGGCCTGCCATTCAGCGCATCCGCCCAGACTGAAGCTGCTGCGGCTCTGCAACTCCGAAGACGGTGGGCAGAGCCCACCCTACGAAACTGCGACTCTGAAGACGGTGGGCAGAGCCCACCCACGAAACTCAGGGGATGGTGGGCTCCGCCCACCACATCATATCCTCCCGCCGATTCCTACGGCATTTGGCCATTGCCGTTCGGTAGCCACTTTCACGATCATGGGATGAGCATGCCGTTCGCAATCCGGCGTCGATGCCATTTGGACTGGAGGAATTCGATGAAACGTTCGTCGCGTGGGACGCTGACAACAGCCGCCGCCTGGGCGGGCCTCAGCTTCGTATTGGGCATCCTCTTCACGTCTCCCGTGCATGGGCAGACAGTCCGCGTGACAGGTGCCACGCCCATCGGCGTCGAGACCTTCCATCAGCGCCGCCTGGCGCTCCTCGATTCGCTGAAGGACGGTGCTGCCGTCCTATACTCCTCTCGCCGCGAGGAGGCCAGCACCGGGTATCGCGCCGACGGCAGCTTCTGGTATCTGACGGGGAACGATGATCCGGGCGCGATTCTCCTCCTGTTACCGGGCGATCCGGAGGATGAGATTCTGCTCTTGCGGCCGCGCGACATCGAAGCCGAACGCTGGACCGGGGATCGCCCGGCTTTGACCGAATCACTACAGACCGCTTGGGGCTTCGACCGCATCCGCCGCGTCGACTACCTCGATTGGTTGATCCTCCGCCGCATGAAGCACGAGCATGTGTTGCACCTGATCTCCTCATTGGCCGCGCCATCTGATCCGGTTCCCCCGGATCTGGAGTTGTATGGCAAGGTGTCGGCACGGATTCCCGGCGTGGAGATCAAGAACTCATCGCGTCTTCTGGAGCGGATGCGGGTGATCAAATCCGATGCCGAGATCGCCGCGATTGAAAAGGCGATCGCGGTGACACACCAAGGGATCACCGATGTCCTGGCCGCGGTCCGTCCCGGGGTCACCGAATTCGGATTGGACGGCATTTTCGAAGAATCCCTGAAGCGGCGCGGAGCGCAGCACATGGCTTTCGAACCGATTGTCGGCGCCGGCGAGGAAACGACTGTGCTTCACTATGAGAAGCAGGACCAGACGCTGGCCGCCGGGCAATTGCTGCTGTTGGACGTCGGCGCCGAGTGGGATCATTATTGCGCCGATATCTCCCGCACCTTCCCCGTCGACAGCGCCTTCTCCCCGGAGCAGGCGGGGATATACGACGTCGTCGTGGCGGCGCAGGATGCGGCCATCGCCGCCGTCAAGCCCGGGGCTACCATGCGTGATGTCAATGAAGCCGCGCGCGCCGTGGTTCGTCGGGCCGGGTACACTGACGCCCTCATCCACGATATCTCGCACCATCTCGGTCTCGAGGTTCACGACGGCAGCGGCGACGGTGTGTCCCTTGAGCCGGGGATGGTCATCACCGTTGAGCCGGGTCTCTACTTCCGCGATAAGGCGATCGGCGTGCGTCTCGAGGATGATGTCCTCGTCACCGCGACCGGCAACCGTTTACTGTCGGCGGCGATCCCGCGTGACCGCGCGGCGGTCGAGGCTTGGCTGGCGGCGGCAAGGAAGTAGCCCGTAGGGTGGGTGCTTTGCACCCACCACCTCCCGGATTCAATGGTGGGTGCGGAGCACCCACCCTACCACTGTCATTCTGAGGCGTCATGTCCGCCGCGGCGGACGTGACGCCGAAGAATCTCTATAGGGTGGTGTTACCCAATGGCAACCCATAGAGATCCCTCGCTTCATCCCCGCTCTGTGAGCGGGTCTTCGCTCGGGATGACAGGGGGGAGGCCGGCCCGTAGGGGCGCAATTCATTGCCCCCGCCGCAACAGTCCCGAAGACGGACGCGATGAATCGCGCCCCTAGAAGGATTGGTAGGTCAGGAGCCCTGCGCTCCTGACAATGAAGATGAGAACACAAGTTCGCGAGGGCGATCCGCCGCCGCGGCCCGCCCAGCCGGTTCTTCCGCCGGATGCAGATGCCCGGACGTGCGGCTCGGCAGGAGCCTCGCCCTCCCGTTCCTCAAGGGCGATGTCAGGTGCCGTTACGCCGCCCTTAGCGACTCGACGATATTGGCGCGGGCGGCGCGGACGGCGGGGAGGAAGCCGCCGGCCAGCCCCATCACCAGCGAGAATACGAGCGCCCCGATGATGATTCCCGGCGACAAGGTGAAGCCGAACGCCAGCTCAGAGAAGGTGTTCCAGTTGGTGGTGGAGATCGAGACGAACGACATGAAGGAGGCGGCGGCCAGACCCACGGCGCCGCCGATCAGCGACAGCCAGATCGATTCAACCAGGAACACAACCAGGATGGCGCGGCGGGAGAAGCCGATGGCCCGGAGGGTGCCGATCTCCACGGTGCGGTTGGCGACGGCGGCATACATGGTGATCATCGCGCCGATCATCGCCCCGAGCGCGAAGATGATCGAGATGGCCAGACCCACGACCCGGATGAAATCCGACGTGGCCTGCGACTGCTCGGCATAGTAGACCTTCTCGCGCTTCACATCGACCGTGAGGCGCGGGTCGCTTTCGAGCCGCGTCTTGAGCTGATCAAACCGGGCGGGATCGCGCAGTTTGACGGTGACCGAGGAGAAGATCGGGCGGCGAAACGCCTGCTGCACTTGCTCGATGTCTCCCCACAGTTCGGAGTCGAACGCGGCGCCGTTGGCGTCAAAGATCCCGACCACCGTCCATTCGCGCATCGCGAAGGTGACGTGCTCGCCCAGGCCGCACCCCTTGAAATTCGCCGCGACCGCCTTCCCGGCAATGATCTCCGATGTTCCCGGCGTGAACATGCGTCCGGAGACGAGCTTCACATTGGGACGCAGCGCGAACACATCCCGCGTGGTTCCGCGGATCACGACATTCGAGGGATCGTTGTTCTTGCGCTTGTTGAGATTCATCAGAACGACCAGTTCGGCGGTCGCAATCGGGGAGCCATCGGCCGCGGCCGCAACCTCGGGCTGGGTCTTGACAATCCCCGCCTGATCGCGCATCACCAGAGAAATCGTCTCCGTGTTCGCGGCGGCACGCACGATGATGGCGTTGTCGTCGGAACCGGTCTGCACCAGCGTCTCCTCAAGGCCGTGCGCCAACATCATCACCGCCGCGAAGACGAAGACGACCAGTCCCAGGCCGATGACCGTCAGGGCCGTGGTCAGTTTGCGCACCGCGAGGTTGCGTATCGTGTATCCGAGAAGAAGGCCCATCGCATCAGCCCACTACTAATGATGTCACTCCGAACGAAACCTCCGCTGTCCCGGGAGGGACTGCTTCGCTATCAGCCATAGCATTCATTACCCAATCCGGCGCAGGCCGTTGACGATCGAGACGTGAATCGCGCGCCACGTGGGAAACACCGCTGCGAGCATACCGACCAGGAGCGCCACCCCGGCCGCCAGGGGATAGGTGCTCGGGTCGATGGGAAAGGTCGGCAGGAAGGATCGCAAGGCATTGCCGACCACATCGACCACGGGGAAGAGCAATAGGACCCCCAAGGCCCCTCCCAAGACAGCAATCATCAGCGACTCGCCGATGATCAGGCCGGTGATGTGTCCGCCGTGAAACCCCAACGTTTTCAAGACGGCGTACTCGGAGATGCGCTCACGCGCGGTCATCGCCATCGTGTTGGCCGCGACCAACAGGATGACGCCGATGACCAGGATGGAAATGACCTTGAGCGAAAACACGATGGTTCCCGCCATGGCGACAAAACTCTGCTGGAAGGCCGCTTCGGTCTCCGTCAGGGTTTCATCGGCGGAGTTGTCGAACTCGCGATCGATCGCACCGGATACCGTGGCCGCCTGGGGGGGATCGGCGATCTTGATCACCCACCAGCCGACGCGTCCGGCGCGGACCGGCCACTCTTGCAGGAGCCGCTGTTCGATGTAGTTCCAGTTGAACAAGAACTGCGACACGTCGGTGGACGGATTGCGCCCCGTGTAGACACCCCGGATGACGAAATCCCAGTCGCCGGGATAGATCGTTCCCTGCAAACGGATGGCGTCGCCCACCTTCCAGCCGAAGCGTTTCATCGTCGCCTCGCCGACGATGGCGGCATTGCGTTCGTTGACAAAGGCAGCCATGGCGGCCGAGTCGACGATGAACTCGGGATAGAGTTTGAATGACTGCTCGCCTTCAAAGGCGATTTGCGGGAAGAAATTCCGCGGGTCCTTGTAGATTCCTCCGAACCAGGAGCCGTAGGTGACCGCCAAGACGCCGGGGATGCGCTCGATCTTCTGTTTCTGTGCCAGCGGCAGGTCAAAGCCGATCGAGATCTTGCTGCGGGTGATCAGCCGGTCGGGCGCGGCTTGGTTCACACCCGCGTACCACGCGGCAATGACCGTGCGCAACAACCCAAAGGCCATGATCGCGACTGCGATGCCCAGGACGGTGAGGGCGGTGCGCAGCTTGTGCCGGAGAGCGTTCTTGATGATCAGTTTGAAGACGCGCATGCTACTTCAGATGTATTCAGAGAGCTGAAAGCTCCCTGTCCGCCCTTCGCCCGGGACAGGCCGTTCGGGACAGGTCACTTGGCATGTCAGTACGGCTCCTTCCCGGCGGCATTCTATCCTTACCACTATGCAAGCTCGCCCTTGTCGAGGTGGCGCCGCACGTGCGCCCGTTCGGCGGCACGCGGGTCATGCGTCACCATGACGACCGTCTTCTGGAATTCGGCGTTCAGACGCACCAGCAAGTCGAGTACCTCCGCCGCCGATTGCTTGTCGAGATCACCGGTCGGCTCATCGGCGATCACCACCGTGGGATCGGTCACAATGGCGCGCGCGATCGCCACCCGTTGCTCCTGCCCGCCCGACAATTGGCGTGGATAGTGCTGCATCCGATCCGCGAGTCCAACCAGCTCCAGCGCGGTCTCCACGTGCGCGCGCCGCTCGGCGCCGGACAACTTCGTGAGCAGCAGCGGGAGCTCGACATTGCCGAACGCGGTCAGGACCGGCAGGAGATTGTAGAACTGAAACACAAACCCGATGTGCCGCGCCCGCCACTTGGCCAACTGCGACTCGGTCAGTTGCGCAAGATCAGTGCCGGCAACCACAATGTCGCCGGCATCCGGACGGTCGATCCCCGCAATCAGATTGAGGAGCGTGGTCTTCCCCGAACCGGAAGGACCCATGAGGGCGACAAATTCCCCGGCGGGCACAGTCAGCGACAAGTTTGCCAGGACAGGAATCGCAACCTTGTCCCGGTGGTAACCCTTGTGGACGTTCCTGACTTCGACTACGGGCTCAGCCATGATCGCGTTCCCTGTGTGTCACTGTTTGAGTTTGATCTTGTCGCCGTCGCCGAGTCGTTCGGGAACCACGGCGACAACCACGTCACCCGCCTGCACGCCGCTGCGGATTTCGATGACGCCGCCGTAGGTCTGACCCATCTCCACCGGAGTGGCGAACACCTGCCCCTGACGCACCACAAACACCACCGGTCGGTTGTCGCGCTGTGCCACCGCGCTGCCCGGCACCGCAAGCACGGTCGCCGTCGTCACGCTCTGGGTGTCGGTGCCGGCCGGGAGGAAGCTCACCTTGGCGCTCATCTCCGGCAATACCCGGGCATCAATCTGATCAAAGGCGATCTTGGTCAGTACGGTTGCCTTGGATCGATCAGCCGTGGGGACAATCTTCTCCACTCGTCCACGGTACGGCTCGGCGGGAAAGGCATCGAGCGTTATCAGGCATGGCTGCGCCGGTGTGATCTGCTGGATGTTCGATTCGGAAACATCGGCCTCGACCTGCAGCGACGACATATCGGCGATCGTGACTACTGCTCCTCGTGAGGATGCGGACGAGGCAAAGGGCGCGACAACTTCACCGACGTCGGCGTGCTTGGAGAGCACCGTGCCGTCAAACGGCGCCCGGATGTACGTGTTCTCTACCTGCACCGCCGCGTAGTCGGCGTTGGCGCGCGCCGAGGCCAGCGCCGCCTGTGCCGCGTTAACATTTGCCTCCGCGGTCTCATAGTGCGCTTGCGCAATGTCGAGGTCCGACTGAGCCGCCAAGCTCTTGGCGCGCAGCTCCTGGACTCGGCCATAGCTCGATTTCGCTTCCTGCTGCACTGCGCGCGCCTGCTCGAGATTGGCCTCCGCCTGAGCGATCCCCGCGCGCGCCGCCTGCAGCGAGGCGGTGACGTCGGTCGCCTCCAACTGGGCAATCACTTCGCCGGTCCTGACCTGGTCCCCTTCCACCACATTGAGCTTTTCCAGGCGTCCGGTCCCCTTCGAGGCCACCGCCGCCTTGCGTTGCGCCACCACGTATCCGGTCGCGGTCAATAGCGACTGCGCGGTCGCCGGCGCCAGACGCGTAACCGTCGCCGTCTGCACCTCGATCACCGGGTGCCGGGTGGCCCAGACCACCGCCAGGGCGATCACAACAATCACAGCCCCAATCACAAGCCACGGCCACCGTATTGGCGCGGTTCGTCGCACACCGGGCTTCCCCGGGTCCGGCTCGTCGCGCGGAATGCGCAGTTTCGACAGGTCGGATTTGGCTGTTTCTTCGTTCATTGATTGTAGAGAGTCTCGATAGCGCCAGGCAGCCCAGAGAACCCAACAATATACACTCCCCTATCGGTTTTCTCTGCGGAAAGACAACCGGGACAGTCACTTTCGCTTGTGCGTTTGCCGCGCGGCCGGTACCGACGCCATAACCGCCGCTCGGATAATGCCTTATCGGCCCGAACGCCGCCGGCCGCACCGCCCTTCGCGGTCCGCCAGGTGAAATGTGATTGCCGCGAATGGGTTTGACTCGCAGGTTCATGCGGGAGTTCTTTGACTAATTGCTGTTCGTGGGATTCAGCTATCGTTCTGCGGGATGTGAGATCGGAACTGTAAGCAGATCAAGGGCGACGAAGGCAGACGGAGACCAAAATGGAATGGCTCTTTCTTCTCGTGGGACTGGTGATCGGTGGGGCAGCCGCGTGGTTTCTCGGTCGCGCCCAAGCCAAAGACTCGCTCGACATCGTACGGCAACAGATTGCGCAGAAGGACAACGAGATTCTGGAACTGCGGCGGCTGTATGATGCCGAGAGCCGCCAGCACACCGCCATGGAGGAGCAACTGAAGGCGGCCGAGAAGAACCTGGCCGAGCAGAAACAGTTCCTCGAGGCAAGCCGCCAACAGTTCGAGAACGCTTTTGCGGCGCTCTCCAGGACAGCCCTTGAAAGCAACAATACGCAGTTCCTGCAACTGGCCACTTCAACTCTGGAGACGCTACTCTCTGAGGCCAAGGGTGACATCGGCCAGAAGCAGCAGGCAATTGAAGCACTTGTCCGACCGTTGGATGAGGCCTTGAAGGAGTATCAGAAGCAGACCCGCGCTCTGGAGACCAACCTGAAGACCGACTATGGCAGTCTGGGCGAGCAACTTCGGACCGTCACGTCCACAACCCAGTCACTGCAGAAAGCCACTGACAATCTGGGCACCGCCCTGCGCAACCCCCAGGTGCGCGGCCGCTGGGGCGAGTTGACATTGAAGCGGGTCGCTGAACTGTCCGGCATGAGCGATCACTGTGACTTCACCGAGCAGGTGTCGATCGACACCGATGAGGGACGGCAGCGCCCCGACATGATCATCCACCTTCCCGGCGGTGGCCAGATCGTCGTCGATTCCAAGGTCTCGCTCGAGGCCTACAACTTGGCCGTCTCCGCCGCCAGTGACGAAGAGCGCACCGTCCAGTTGCAGCGGCACGCCGCGCAGGTCAAAGATCATGTGCGACGGCTCTCGGCAAAGTCATATTGGAGCCAGTTCCCGCAGGCACCCAACTTCGTCGTGATGTTCATCCCCGGCGAATCGTTTTTCGCCGCCGCCGTTGACGTCGACCGGGCACTGATCGAAGACGCCATGCGCAGCAATGTCATTCTCGCCTCGCCGACCACGTTCATCGCGCTCTTGCGCACCGTGGCGATGGGGTGGCGCCAGGAGCAGATCGCCAAGAACGCCGAGACTATCCGCAGACTCGGCGCCGATCTCTATGAGCGCATCGCCCGGTTCATTGACCACTTTGCCGGCATCGGGCGGTCGCTCGAACAGTCAATCGCCTCCTACAACAAGGCGGTTGCTTCGCTCGACACTCGATTGCTGGTGCCCGCACGTCGTCTGAAGGAGTTGGGCGCGACGGCTCAGGCCGACATCCCGGATGTCCAGCAGATCGACCGCCTGCCCCGCGCGGTCCAAGCCGATCTGGCAATCAGTGCCGACGATGAACCAAGCTGAACCCCCACGGTCGACCCGGCTTACCTCAAGCCCTGCATTCCCTTGCCGATAAAGGACAAAGACACGGAA
>Ga0315277_10000709_pt1 | contig 51262 bp, 61 predicted proteins | sample YL17G05_15_MG_FD_203695 | JGI IMG/M metagenome (GOLD analysis project Ga0315277, IMG submission 203695) | Sediment microbial communities from Yellowstone Lake, YNP, Wyoming, USA - YL17G05_15 | ecosystem: Environmental > Aquatic > Freshwater > Lake > Sediment | place: USA: Wyoming | collected... | reverse complement strand
CGGAGGCACGAGTGCAACTTTAACCTTTACCAGAACACTTACAGGCACAGCCGGAAATAACGGCCTGGCTGTTGCTGATGCGAACTACACAACAGTTAATGGCGTTGCCGCTACCGCTACTTCAACTGTTCCATCTGGAATTATTGCTAACGCCACTGATCAATCAATTACAATTGATGGCGTTGTCATACCTCTAGGCAATGTGGTGCAGACAGCAGTTCAAATTGCTACCACAATTGTCGGAACCAATTTTGCAGCCGGCACCAGTTATGTTGCTAATGGAGCTTATACAGTCACTAATGTCGGAGGCACGAGCGCCACTTTAACCTTTACCAGAACACTTACAGGCACAGCCGGAAACGTCGGTTTGACTGTTGCTGATCCGAATTATGGGACAACTGCCCAAGTTAATACAATTACTATTGGAGGAACAGTTGATACCGATGATACCTTTACTGCAGCATTACCAGGACCGGTGAACGCTATTTATACAGTATTAATTACTGATACCACTACTAATGATATTGCGACTGGTTTAAATAATGCTATCCAAGCTTCAGCTGGCTATGCTGGACAGGCCTTTACTTCAGCTGCTGTTGGTAGCGATGTTGTCTTGACGGCTAAAGTCGCAGGCACAGGATTTGTTCAAACTTCAAGTAATACAAATAGAGCGGCTGTTGCACAGGTAGTTACTTTTACGCCCGCACTTGTGACTGTAGACGAAACCTATAGGGGGACTATTAATGGCACGGATTATGATTATACGGTTGTCGGCGGTGATAATGTAGCTTCTGTGATCGCTGCTTTAGCACCCTTGATGGATGCAAATGCAGCGGTTGGTTGTGTAGATACGGCTAGTACCACAATTACATGTACTGCCAGTGTCGCGGGAACAGCGTTTACCTATGGTGCAACTGTTGTTGACATAGTGCCCCCGACTCTCACCGGAGTTAGAGAATTCGATGTCAACGCTGACGGCAAGATTGATGAGACCATGCTAACCTTCAGTGAGAATATAGTTGATGCCACCGTGACCGCAGCCAATTTCACTATTGGCGGGACTGCTGCTGATACTAAGATGGCAACCACCTCAACCAATGGCGTAGATACTAACACGGCCAACGATGCCGTTATAACCATTAAAAAGGCGGTCGGCGTGGCTGGCACTGAGGCCAAGGCAGTTGTTTATACGGCTGGAACTTTAACTGATACAGCAGGCAATCCTTTAGCCAATGTAACCATAGCAGCCGGATCAGTGACCGATAACGCTGCTCCAGTAATTCTTTCAACGAGTCCGGCCAGTGGCGCTGTAAGTGTAGCTTCAACAGCCAATATAGTTGTAACTTTTAGTGAACCAATGAATACAGGGACTGTGGTTAAAACATCATTGCCAGTTTCAAGCGGTTGGTCTGTTGTCTGGTCAGTTGGCAATACAGTAGCGACATATAGCCATACAAATTTCGCTTATAATACTTTATACACGCAGCAAATTACAGCAGGGCAAGATTTAGCTGCCAGAGCTTTAGTTGCTGGTCCAGTAGCAAATCCCTGGACATTTACCACTGCTATGGGAGGCTATGGCGGAGGTACCGGAGGTAACGGCGGAGCCGGGCCTGGTCCAGTGACGCTTTTATTGCCGCCAACTGCTTTAATCCAACCCAGTAATTTAGTCCAGCATGATCCAGAACCAGCCCCCCCATTGCCACCTGATGTGCAAATTGGCAGCTTGGTCAAAAGATCAGACATGAAATCTGTTTACTTCATTGACCAGGATAACCGCAGGCATGCTTTTCCCAATGATATAGTTTATTTAAGCTGGTATAAGGATTTTTCCGGAGTCCAGACAATTTCAGCTGAAACTTTGGCAGCTATTCCTTTAGGCAGTAATGTTATTATGAGACCGGGCACGTATTTGATAAAAATTCAATCAGATCCTAAGGTTTATGCTGTTGAGCCATATGGTGTAATTCGTTGGGTTAAAACAGAGCCAGTAGCTTTTGATTTATATGGTTCTGCTTGGAATGCAAAGATCAAAGATGTTGATCCGACTTTCTTTATCAATTATCAAGTTGGGTCAGATGTAGCCACTTCTAGCCATCCTAATAGTTCAGTCATTCAATATGCTGGTTCTAGCGATAATTATTTTATAAATAATGGGTTTAAACAGTTAATCACATCAGAAATTTTTAACAGCGATTTATTCCAGGATAAGTTTGTCAATAAAAATATTGCATCTTCAATAAGTTATACTGCAGCAGAAAGCTACCCATTTTTACCAGTGGAAACATTAATGACTCTTAGATAAACAGTAGTTAAATAAACAAATTACCCCGCCGAATATTTTGGCGGGGTTTTGTTTTTGCCTCTGGTCTTTTAAAAATTAATCTGGTATACTCCTTTATATAGACATGGAATAAATTTTAATACTAGCAGATTATTCTTTCCTCATTAATTTATTGATATATTTTTAATTATTTAATAATGACTTAGTATGAAAAAAATTAAAAAAAGTCCTTATATTTCAATGATTATTGTAGCTGCTATTTTTTGCTGTTCCCCTTTCACTGGTAGCTTATTAACTTTGCCGACTGCTTCAGCCAATGGAATAGAGGAAGTTTCTTTGACCATTGTCCAGCCAGTTGACGGGGGTTTTACAAAAATGGCTAGTCCCCTAATGGTTACTACTAATGTTGCGGCAACTTGCTATTACAGGGTAGATGAGGATTTTGTTTTAGCATTTGTGGAAAGGCCTAAATTAATGAGAACTGATGAAGCGGGCACACTCCATACTGCTAATATGGAAGATTTAACACCTGGCAGCCATACGGTTTATGTCCACTGTTATAACGACGCTAATGAGGATATTAAATCCGCCACCTGGACTAAAGTAGACCCGGGCAGCACTAAATTGTTAGGTGTTGATGGCTCTGGCGCAAATCCTGGGGTTTTATATGAAATTGATTCAGAAACAGGTAATAAAATCGCAGAAATTGGTGCTGTCGGTGATTATTATGTCACAGGCCTAGCCCAAGATCCGATTTCAGGCATCTTATATGCTACAACTGGCAATAGATATCCAGGAGAAGAGGATACCAGTAAAAGCTTGCTTACTATTAATCCTGATACTGGGGCAGGCACTTTAATTGGTAAAGTGCGCGAAGAAGGCTTTGATGCTGAATTTGCCCATTATTTTTTTAGGGCAGCAGGCTTGGATGGCGAGATTTATCATAATTTAGCTGATATTGCTTTTGATTCTGGTGGCCAACTCTATGGCTGGTCAGAACAAAATGATGATTTATATAAAGTTGATAAAGCAACTGGTTTAGCGACTAGAGTAGGCGATTCTGGTTTGGATACAAGGGGCGATGGTCTTAGTTTTAATACGTATGATGAGCTTTATTTATTGCCTGATGGCCATTCAGCAGGAGGTTCTTTATATTTAATTAATACTAGTACAGGTATGACTGAAGATGGTTATCCAATGGCAACCAGATATTTTGAAAATTTTTGCGCCTTTGGAGCAGCTTCATTTGATTCCACTGATATGTTATTTGCTCAGGCAAATGATTGCACTGAAGAAGGGCCAACTTGGGGCTCATTAATGGTAGTGGATATTAATTCTGGCATTATTGTTGATTTGGGCTATAGTGATATAAGAATGGCTGTTGATGATACTCCGGACATGACTTTAATGAATGCTATTGCTTTTTATACCCCAATTATTCCGAGTTATCATGTCCCTGAGCCAGATATTACACCGCCAGGACCATTAACTAATATTAATATTGTGGCTAAGGCTGATGGTACAGTTACCATAACTTGGACAGATCCGACTGATGCAGATTTAAGCCGAATTGCTATTGATGAAACTTCGCAAGGGATAACTACGACTAGTCTTGTTGATAAAGGCGTTCAAACCTTAATATTAACTGGCCGTGTGAGCGAGCAAGAATACACTTATGCCTTTAGGGCAGAGGATACTAGTGGCAATTTAAGCGAGAAACAAATTTATTCCATTACAATTCCTGCGCAAGGTACAGAAGAAATCACGCCACCAGCGCCGCCAGCTCCGCCAGGAGAGCTAATTCTTCATGATCCAGAACCAGCGCCGCCATTGCCTCCGGAAATTGTCATTGGTTCTTTAGTTAAAAAAGCAGATAGTAATTCAGTTTACTTTATTGATCAGGACAATCGTGCCCATGCTTTTCCAGATTTAAACACTTATTATAGCTGGTTTCCTAATTTTGATAATGTCCAAATTATTCCAGCCGATATTTTAGCAGCTATTCCTTTGGGCAACAATGTAACAATGAGACCAGGCACCTGGTTAATAAAAATTCAAACTGATCCTAAGGTTTATGCAGTAGAACCATATGGCGTTATTCGCTGGGTTAATACTGAACTAGTAGCCACAGATTTATATGGAGCAGACTGGAATACAAAAATAGTAGATATTGACCCTGCAACTTTAAGCAATTATCAGGTTGGTTCAGATATTTCTAGCCTTAATCATTCGCTCGGTTCGGTTATTCAGTATGCTGGTTCAAGCGACATTTATTACATTGAAAATGGAGCCAAACGTTTGATTGGGCCAGATATTTTTACCAAAGATTTTTTCCAGGATAAATTTGTGCTTAAAAATATTGCCGAATCAATTAGTTATACTTTAGGTGAGAATTTTTCTGAATTACCAATTGAAAATTTAATAACTTTAAAGTAAGAGCAAGATAATTAATAAAAAAACCCCTGACTGATAATGTCTGGGGTTTTTTAATTTTAAAATGCTATAATTAAATCATGGAAAGAATATTAAGAAAAGTTTCAAAAATATTAGGCAGTGTTTTGCTGATTATTTTTTTATTAATTGCTTTTACAGCCCAATCGCAAAATCAGAGGCAAAATCTGGAAGTTGATTTTCTGGACGTGGGCCAGGGCGATTCTATTTTAATTAAAACGCCTTATGAACAAAATATTTTAATTGATGGCGGTCCCAATAATGCTGTTTTAGCTAAACTAGGCCAGCATTTAGCTTTTTTTGACAAAAATATTGATTTAGTAGTTTTAACCCATCCTCATAATGATCATGTTATTGGTTTGATTGAAGTTTTGCGGCGTTACAAAGTCAAAAAAGTTTTGATGACCGAGGTTTTGGATAGATCGCCGCCCTATTTGACTTTTTTAGCTGAAATAGAAAAACAAAAGATTGAAATAGAAAAAGCTGATGGGCCAAAGGATATTGTTTTAGGTCAGGATTTGGACTTGAAAATTTTATATCCTTTTAATGATATTAGCCAAAAAAATTTTGAAGATTTGAATGATTCTTCAATTGTGGCCAAATTGATTTTTAAAAATAAATCGTTTTTATTTACTGGCGATGCTGGTTTACCCGTTGAACAAGATTTACTCAATAATAAAACTGATTTGGCGAGCAATGTTCTAAAAGTCGGTCATCATGGCAGCAAATATTCCACTAGCCAGGAATTTCTAGGGGCAGTTTTACCCCAATATGCAGTTATTTCAGTTGGCAAGGATAATGATTTTGGCCATCCGCATTTGCGGACAATAAATAATTTGGAGCAAAGCCAGATTCAGATTTTACGCACGGATTTATTAGGTGATATCGAGCTTATTAGTGATGGCAATAATTTGCAAATAAAAAATCGGGATTGGCTCCCGATTTAAAGAAATTTTTAACTCGCAAGATTAGCTTGCCGCTACTTGTTCTAAACAATGCGTTTTGCAGAATTTTTCTTTTGATTCTTTCAAGGTTACTTCAAAGCTGCCTCCATTTTTGTTTAGTCTGCAAAAATAGACAATGTCTTCAGCCGGATTATATTCAAGAACCTTGAATTTTCCAATGTAAGTTTCTGGCAAGGCAGGATCAGAAACAAATTGGCCTTCAAAAATATCCTCAAACATGAGGATAACATTTTGTCCTTGAATTTTAGGTTCAATAATTGTTCCATGTTCATTGGAAATGTGCAGAAGAAAACTTTTTCTGTTGCCGGGCGGGGTTTTTTCTTCCAGAATTATGGCTCTTTGTAAAAAAATATCGCCCTTTTGGGGATCGCCAAACATGATAATCCTCCTTTGTTAGATCGGTTGTTTTCAATTTAGCAGATTTTTTGCCATAAGTCAAGGTTCTTAATTACTTTAACGAAATTATGGCCAAATAGTTACTTACACTTGAAAATAAAAAAAATCTTTGCTAAAATGATTTTAAAATCAATTAATAATTAAATAGGAAAATTTTTATGGAAAATCCAAGAAAAGAAAGAACTCTTTTTTTAATTAAACCCGATGGAGTTAAAAAGGGTTTAATCGGCGAAACAATTAAAAGGATGGAACAAGTTGGATTAAAAATCGTGGCTTTGAAAGTAGTCAAGCCAACCAGAAAACTTGTTGAAGGCCATTTGCCAAAGGAAAAAGAATGGGTGATTGGACTAGGTAATAAAACTTTAAATGATTATAAAACAACAAAGCAGGATCCGGTTAAAGAAATGGGTTCTGCAGATCCTTATGAAATTGGGAAAATTATTAAGGAATGGTTAATTGAGTATTTAACATCTGATATTATAGTGGCTGGCATTGCCCAAGGCAGCCGGGCCATTGAGTTTGTTAGAAAAATAATGGGTAATACTAATCCAATTTTAGCTGAAGCAGGTTCAATTAGGGGAGATTTTTCCAATGATTCACCATCTTTGGCTAATTCAGAAAAGCGGGCCATTGCTAATGTAACCCATGCTTCAGGCGATGCCAAAGAAGCGGCTCAAGAAATTGCCAATTGGTTTAAACCAGAAGAAATTATTGAGTATGAAGAGTAAAATTTGACTATTTTATTTATCTTTGTTAAGCTAAAAATAATATGATAACCACTAAAGCATTACAACTGCAAAAAGTTGATTTAAGGGCTAACTTATTAGGTTTATTGCTTTTGTTATTGTGCTTACTCGCGGCAAGGCTTTTTTGGTAAACAAAAATTTATATAGATAATGTCAAAACTAGCCCCGCGCCGCGGGGCTGGTTTTATTTTGTCCTTTAAATTTATAAAGAAAGAAAGGAGGCATAAATGATTAATGTTTGTACAGAGTGCATCAAATTAAATCCGTTGGACAGAGAAATTTGCCATTATTGCAATGGTAAGTGCGAAAAAATCGAAGATTTTCGGCTAAAAACATTTTTAATTGAGTTAAATCAAAGGAAAAGGCAAAGATCCAAAAAGGAGGAAGACAAAAATGAGCAGCAGTAATGAGGAAAAAGTTTTTAAGTGCCCTGGCTGTGATGAGGAATTTAGCATGCCAGAAATTATTGAGCGTAATATTCACCAGCATTGCGATCAGTGTGGCGAGAAAATTAAAGCGATTCCTTACCCAAGGCCAAAGAACAACGAGTCAAATGCTGAAAATAAACTTGAAGGAGTAATCAGCTCATGAACAGAAACCAGAAAAAGAGAAAAAGATTGGTTGAGGAAAAATTTTCTGCCTTGGGCCTGGATATTAAAATTGCTTTTCAAGACAGGGGCTGGCTCGGCAATATGCATTTTCGGCTGTACCAGTATTTTATTGAAGAAATAATTTTGAGCGCTAAAATTGCCAAAAGTCCTGTTCGTTTGGCAAACCGTACAAGCCGGTTAACTGATTTAAGGGAGAAATTAATACCCATGGCCATTAATTTGGCACGGCAAGAAAAAAGCCTTTGAATCCTGGCCATTTGACCCTGCAACGCTCGCATCGGCGAAGCTGTGCGGGGTCTTTTTTATTTTTCTTAAATCTTATTTTATGCTAAAATTAAGTTAGGATTAAAAGCAATTAAATCCATAAATTTTTATGTTATCCAGCCAAAAATTAAAAGAAATTTTAGTGGGAGCAGGTTATGTTAAAGAACCTGATTTTGCTAAGGCACAAAAAGAAGCCAAAGATAAAAAATTAAATTTACCAGGAGTACTGGTTGATAGGGGGTTAATTAAAGATGAAAATCTGGGGCAATTAATTGCTGACACTTTGGGCTTCCGTTATATTAATTTAAGCAAAAAGACAATTAAACCAGAAATTCTTAAAATTATTCCGGAAATAGTAGCTAAAAAGCAGTTAATAATTGCTTTTAATAAAGATAAAGATGGTTTAGCAGTGGCCATGAATGAACCAGACAATTTACAGCTTTTGCATTTTTTAGCAAAAAAAACCGGTGATAAAATTATTCCTTTTTATGCCACGCCAAAAGATATTTTACGGGCGACTCGGCTTTATCATAAAGAACTAAAAGTTGAATTTTCTGATTTGATCTTAAAGCATTTAAATCAGGTTAAATCAGGCGGTGATGAAAAACTGCCTATTATTAAAATTGTTGAATCAATAATTAAATACGGCTATGAAAATCGGGCTTCTGACATTCATCTTGAACCGCATGATGAGGATACAATTATCCGTTTCCGGATTGACGGGGTTTTGCATGATGTTTTAGCCATTCCTAAGGAATATCATGATTTGATTGTCTCTAGGATTAAAATCATGGCTAATTTACGCACTGATGTGCATCAAAGCGCACAAGACGGCAAATGTAGGTTTAATTTAACTGATGAAAAATTAGATATCAGGGTTTCGGTCGTGCCTATTGTTGAGGGTGAAAAAATTGTCATGCGTTTGCTTTCTAAAAAAATGAAAGAATTAAATTTGGAAAATTTGGGATTGAGCAAAGAAGAAGTTAAAAAAGTAAGAGCAGCAATTAAAAATCCTTATGGTATGATTTTGTCTACTGGTCCGACAGGCTCTGGCAAAACTACAACCTTGTATGCAATATTAAAAATTTTAAACAACCGCGAAGTCAATATTTCCACTATTGAAGATCCTGTGGAATATGATATTGAAGGCATAAATCAGATTCAGGTTGAAGCCAAAACCAATTTAACCTTTGCCAAAGGCTTGCGCTCTATTTTGAGGCAGGACCCGGATATTATCATGGTTGGTGAAATCAGGGATGAAGACACTGCCAAAATCGCTATTAATTCGGCCATGACTGGGCATTTGGTTTTATCAACCCTGCATACTAATGACGCAGCCACTACTTTGCCGCGCCTACTGGATATGAAAGTTAAACCCTATTTGATTGCTTCCACTGTTTTGATTGCTATTGCCCAGAGATTGGTTCGTAAAATTTGTCCCAACTGTATTGAAAGTTATACTTTAGCAGCTGAAGAATTTTTAAAATTAGTGTCCAAACAAACTGGACTCAAGATTTTAGGTGAAAAAAATAAAGTGACTCTGTACAAAGGCGTTGGCTGTAAATTATGCCATAAAACCGGCTATATTGACCGGCTGGGAATTTTTGAAGTACTGACAGTCAGTCCAATGATTCGCGATTTAATTATTAAAAAAGCCACCAGCCAAGAGATTAAAAAACTTGCCATTAGTGAAGGCATGGTGACGATGTTAGAAAACGGTTTGGAAAAAGCCTTTTTGGGTTTAACAACAATTGACGAAGTTTTAAGGGTAACCAAAAGTTAATTTATGCCAGGTAATAATCAAAAAATTAAAAAAAAAGTTTTGGAAACCTTGGCTAAAAGTAAAACTAAAGAAATTAAATATTTGAATTGGCACATAAATTTTGGATTTAATGTGGAAAAGGTTTTATTTGCCAGAACTTTGGCCACTATTTTAAATTCAGGAGTTAACATTGCCGATGCTTTAAGAATTGTGGAAGAGCAGTCAGTCGGACAATTTAAATATGCAGTCAGCCAGATCAGAAAAAATGTGGAAAGCGGTCAAGGTTTAGCTTCATCATTAACTAGTTATCCCAAATATTTTAATAAAGTTTATATTGGCTTGGTAAATGTTGGCGAAAAAACAGGGCGTTTGGCAGAATGTTTAAATTATGTGGCTGAGCAGCAGGAAAAAGATTTGGAGCTTGCCAGAAAAGTCCAGTCAGCTTCTTTATATCCCTCAATAATTTTTATTTGCTTACTAGGCTTGGCTGCTTTATTAAGCTATTATATTCTGCCGCAACTTTTAGTAATTTTTAATTCTTTTAACATGCCCTTGCCCTGGACCACGAAATTACTTTTGGCAATAGCAGAAATTATTAGAGACAGGGGGCTTTTAATTTTGATTTTAATCATTGCTTTAATTGTTTTTGTCAGGTATTTGGTCAGGACAAAAGCAATCAGGCCATATTGGCAAGCAGCTGGCTTAAGCCTGCCTTTTTTCGGCGAATTGATTAAAAAATTAAATTTAGCACGCTTAGGCTTAATTTTAGGCACGCTTTTAAAAAGCGGTATCAGGCTCAATGAAGCTTTGGAAATAGCCATTGAAAGTTTGGACAATGAAGTTTATAAAATCCAGCTTAAAAAAGTTAAAGCTAGAGTTTTGGCCGGGCTTTCTTTGGGAGAAGCCATTGAAAATTTATATAAATTTGATTTATTTCCCAAAGTTGTTTCGCAAATGATCAGCGTGGGTGAAAGAACAGGCACTTTGGAAAAAAACATTTTGTACTTGGCTGATTTTTATGAAAAAGAAGTTGATCATGTCAGTAAAAATTTAGCTAGCGTGATTGAACCAGTATTGCTGATTGTTGTTGGTTTAATTGTGGCCTTAATTGGCGTGGCTATTATTTCTCCGATTTATGAATTCATCTCTACTTTGAGCCATTCAATCTAAAATCCAAATTCCAAATAACAAATGACAAATAAATTACAAATAGCAAATTCCAAAATTCAAAATCAGGGTTTTACTTTAATGGAATTATTGATAGTTATTGGCATAATTGTTTTTTTGTCTGTAATTTTATTGCCGATTAGCTTAAATTTTTATCAAAGCCAAATTTTAAATAAGACAACAGACCAGCTGGTCTGGTTTTTAAAACAAGCCAGATCAAATGCTTTGAGCCAAATGAATAATTTTTCGTTTGGCCTTTATTTTGATCAAAAACAGATTGTCTTATTTCAGGGTGAAAGCTATCAAGCCAGGCAAATTGATCAGGATTTAAATCTGCCAATCCCTAACAGCATAAAAATCAGCGGTTTGGAGGAAATTGTTTTTGCTAAAGCCACTGGCTTGCCTAATCAAAGCGCTAAAATAACCTTGAGTTCAGAGCAAGGGACAAGAGAAATCCAAGTAAATGAAATCGGCTTAATCAGTTATTAAAGTTATGATAAAAAAAAGAAAAAATGGTTTTAGCTTAATTGAAATACTTTTAGCTATTTTTATTTTTTTAATTATTTTTTCAGGCGCCTGTTTTTTAATGCTGGATAATTTGAATTATAGTTTTGCTAGCCAGCAAAGGATAAAAGCAGAATTTTTAGCCCAGGAAGGACTGGAAGCAGTCAAAGCCATCGCTGATAATAATTTCAAGGATTTGACCGCAGGTACTTATGGTTTGAATTTAAATAATAATCTTTGGCAATTGACCAGAGAACTTGAGAATTTGAATCAAACTTTAAAAAACGGCCAGCGCCAGATTGTTATCAGTGATGTCGCAGCTAATTTAAAAGAAGTGGAAAGCAGAGTAAGTTGGCAGGATATTAAAAATAATAATAAAGAAACTTCTTTAATTACTTTTTTAAGCAACTGGCAAAGGAATTTGACTGGTGATAATTGGCAAAATCCGATTGAAGACAGCTATTATGCAATGATGGCTGATGCCCGTTCAGTTTTCCATCTGGGTATTTATACTTATATCGGCGCTTTAAATTATAAAGGTGAGCCAGATTTGTACATTTTTGATACCAGTGATTTGCAAAAGCCAGTTTTGGTTTCCACTTTGGATTTGGGAGCCAAAACATGGGCTACTGTTAGTTCAATTTACGTGGTTGGCAATTATGCTTATTTGGCGACCAATATTAATGGCCGTGAATTTGTAGTCGTAGATATCAGTGACCCTAAAAATCCAAAAGATGTGGCTTACCAAACAACCCAGACCATGATTGATGCCACAGGCGTTCATGTTTCTGGCAATTATGCTTATGTCTCTAATTTATGGAAAAAGAATCAGAAACAGCTTTATGTTTTTGATGTGGCTGATCCCTTAAACCCTGATTTTTTTTCCAGAATTGATTTGACTGATTCTGCTTATAATTTAACTTTCCAAAACAACTTTGTTTTTGTAGCCAGCGGTAAAGATGATCAGGAATTACAAATAATTGACGTAACAGATCCTGCCAATGAATTTATTTATTCTACTTTGGATTTGCCAGGGGACAATGATGCGTATGATATTTTTGTCAAAGACAATAAGGGCTATTTGGTCAGAGCTAATGGAACAGATCAGGCTGAATTTTATATTTTGGATTTAAGCAATTTAGAGCAGCCCCAAATAATCAGTTCTTTGGAATTGGCTGATAATTTCCGTGCTGTCTATGCTTTTGGCGATAAATACATGTTTGTGGTCGGTGATTTGAATAAAGAGCAATTTCAGGTTATAGATATTTCTAATCAGCAAGATCCCAAAGTAATTTCTACCTTGGATATCAAAGGCATTGTTTATGATTTGGTGACTGATGACCAGGCAGCTTATCTGGCAGTGGGCGGCGGTGAAACAGCTGAAAGGGGCTTAAAAATTATTGTGGCAGGCAATTAAAATTATGATTTTAAATAAAAAAAAGCAAAAAGGTTTTAGTTTAATTGAAATAATTTTATATTTGGGCTTGCTTTCTATTATTTTAACAGTTTTGGCTGTTTTTTTTCAGGAAGAAATTTTTTTAAAAGCTAAAATCAATGACAAAGTGGAAATAGTTGATAATGGCCAGTTTGCTTTAAATAAAATTGTTTGGTATTTAAAGCAGGCTGAAAGCCTAAATGCGCCGGCTGTTTCCCAAAGCCAAAATACCTTATCTTTAAATTTGGCAGATTCGGCGCAAAATCCAGTGGTCTTTTTCGTAGAAAATAATATTTTAAAAATCAAAATTGCTAATAATGAGCCAGTTGCCCTGACTAATGAGCGGGTTAAAGTTTCAGAAATAACATTTTCCAATTTTGCCTTTCCCAATAAAGAGCCAATAATCCAGATAAAGTTGCAGTTAGCAAGTGCGAGTAATTTTTTGTTGGGCAGGCAAAATCAACCAATCAGTTTACAAACCTCAATAAAAATGGGACAATAATTATGAAGAAGCAAAGTAAAAATGGTTATATTGCCTTAATTTCTGTCATAATCATTGGAGCGATTGTTTTGGTATTGGTTTTGGCTATTACTTTAATTACTTTAAGCCAAAGCCAAAATATGATTGGCCAAAATCAGGCACAAAAAAGCTATTATCTGGCTAATGCCTGCGCTCATTATGCTTTAATAAAATTACAGGATAATACTAGCTATACTGGTAATGAAACTGTTAATATTGATGATTATGGCTGCCAAGTTGAGCAAATTTTAGGCAGTGGCAATTTCAATAGGACAATCAAGACCAGCAGTAATGTAAATGATCATTTAATAAAAATCGAAATGGTTGTCAGCCAAATTAAACCAAAAACAATAATTAAATCTTGGCAAGAAATTTTTTAAATATGTCTATTTTAGCAAAAATTAAAACAATTTTACCGCAAAGCAAGTTTCCCATGGTTGGCATTGATATTTCAGATAGTTCAATTGAATTTGTCCAATTAAAACCAGGGGCAGAAAACCCGCAAATCAAAGCTTCATTCCGCCAAGTCATTCAGGCCGGCTTAGTGGCTAAAGGCCAGATTATTGAATTGGAAAAATTAGCCAAAATTTTAAAACAAGCTTTTAACCAAGCTTTACCTAAATTTTCCAGCAATAATTGCTTATTATCATTGCCAGATAAACTGACTTATTTTGAAATTTTAAAAATAGAAAAATCAAACACTGACTGGCAAACCAATATTTATAGTTTGGCTCAAGAGCAGCTGCCTATTAATTTAGAGCAGTATTACTATGATTTTCTAATAACTGAAGATAAGCCTGATAAAGTTGAGGTTTTTTTTGTAGCTGCGGAAATGGAAAAGGTCAACCGATATGTGGAGTTATTTAAAGCAGCTGATTTAAATCTGGCCTTAATTGATTTTGAGTCAGCTTGTTTGGCTAGAGCTTTACTAGTTGGAGACGATTTGATTAAACCGGTTTTTATCGTGGACTTGGGAGCAGTTTCAACAGATATTGGAGTGCATGACCAGCATGGTTTTCGCGATCAGACTAATTTGGCATTTGGCGGCTATCAATTAACCAAAAAAATTGCTGAAGCTTTAAAAATTGAAATCAAAGAAGCAGAAAAATTAAAAAAGCAGGAGGGATTATTATTAAAACAAAATAATTTAGGCCTGGTTTTAGCTGAAAGCTTTAATGAATTATTTGAGGAAATTAATAATATTAAAGATGTTTATGAAAAGAAAACTGGACAAAAAATTGAAAAAATAATTTTAGCTGGTGGCACGAGTTTATTGCCGGGCCTAAAAGAACTTTTTAGCCAAAAGTTTGAAGGATTGAAGGTTGAAATGGGTGATCCTACTAAAAAAATTAATTTTTCGCCAGAATTATTAAAAAATGATAAAATATTATATAGCAATGTTCTTGGTTTAGCTTTAAGAGGGTTAGATAAAGAAAGTTTAGATTCAGGTATTAATTTAATTAAAATAAAATAATAAATTTGAAAATTATGAAAAAACAAAAAGGGTTTACCCTGATTGAGCTTTTGGTAGTAATTGGCATTATTGCCATTTTGGCAGCCATTGTCATTATTGCCATTAATCCGGCCCGCCAGTTTGCCTTGGCGCGCAATGCCCAGCGCTGGAGCAATGTTAATACTATTTTAAATGCGACTTGGCAGTATGGCGTTGACCATCAGGGCACTTTGCCAGCTACCATTACAGGCACTGCCACTGAAATTTGCAAAACAGGCGCTACTAGCTGCGCTGGCTTGGTTGATTTATCAGTTTTAACTGAAAATGGCATTTATGTGGTGGCAATCCCAAATGACCCTAAGGGAGCTTCTACTAATGGCACGGGTTATTTTATTATGCAGACCAATAGCCGGGTTAAAGTTTCAGCGCCGAGTGCTGAATTAGGCGAAACAATTGAAGCTACTAGATAGAGATTATAAATTAAAAACCGTCCCGACTGATGTCGCGGCGGTTTTATTGTGCCAGAATTGACTTTAAGTAAACATTTTGCTAGGCTAAAATCAAATAAAAGGGGGTGACTAAAATGCTGGAAGCAAGGATAATTACACATTATATTCCTTCTTTGCTAAAAAAAACAACATGGATTTCTTTGCAATTCATAACCCAAATTTCGGGTAAACCCGATGTGTATTACTATTGTTTTGATACAAAAATTGCTTTCATGCCAGAAGTAATTGAGGGGCGAGTGAAAACTAATAATCTAATTCCGCTTAAAGAACCTTTGGAAATTACTCACCAGCAAAAACTTTGGTTGGCACCTGATGGTACAATCTATTTAGCTTCCCGGCTCAATCCGGAGAAAGATCCTCAAAGGATAAAGTTAAATTAAATTTTGGCAGGCAAATAATTTAACCGTCCCACAAATTGGGCGGTTTTTTATTGATCGGGCTGGCCCAGAACCATGCGCTAGCGCTTAGGTTCTGGGCTGGCGGGATTTGTCCTAAAGGGATCCCTTTGGGATAACTCGCAACCTGTCTGATGTCCGTCGGACCGCGCTAATTTTCGGGGTACCGAGATTCGAACTCGGGATCTCACGGTCCCGAACCGTGCGCGATACCACTTCGCTATACCCCGGAAAATATTAAAGTTATTATATTGCTTCTTCCTTAGCTTTTAAGGCTCGGTGAGAAAGATAGAGGAAGAGTAAAAGTAAGAGAGCAGTATTTAAAGGCGGCACCCAGAAGGGAAATTCTTTACCAAATGATTCTAAAATCATTAAAGCGCCCAGCATGCCAATGGAATACATGGCTCCATTTTTTAAATAGGCATATTTAGTGATTACATTCATGCCTTTAATTGTGAATTCTCTAACAATAAAAGCGCCAATGCCATTGCCAATCAAAATTAAAGGTATAGAAATAGTAAAAGCAAAGGCACCAATCACACCGTCAATGGAAAATGAAGCATCGAGAATTTCCAGATAAATTATTTTACTCCAGGCACTTAATTGGGGATTAAGCAATTGCTTTTCTTTTTCTTCGGTATTTTTTTTAAATCCGTCAGTAATAAAAAAAGCAGTGGCGCCGATTGAAGCAGAAAGAGCTAAAATAGGATTGATTTTTATGGAGAAATAGATAATCGCGGTTAAACTAATTGAGGCCAGGGCATAAAACCAAATGCCTTGATGGTGAATAAAATGCTCAACTAAAAAAGCATATTTTTTTTCTTCCAAAAAAAGCCAGCCCAAAAAAACAAAAAACAAATAAACGCCGCCACCCAAGAGTAATAAAGGCTTGGATTGGTTAACATAATCTATGATTTGAGGATTTTTTGAAAAAATAAAAGTCAAGACTTCAACTAGAGAAAGATCAGGATTAACCAGCCAAACAATAAGAAAGGGCAGGACACCGCGCACAATAAACACAGCAAGCAATAAGCCCCAAACTAAAAAAATCTTGCGGTATTTTTCTGGCATGGTCTTTAAAACACTGGCATTGACCACTGCATTATCAATACTACTAATGATTTCAAACAGAACCAGGCCGAGAATTACAATTAAAAAATTTATAAACATAGTTTTATTTCAGTTCTAAAACATAAATTTTGCCATCAGTAAAAAACTGGTCGCCGGCAAAATTTTTGCCCAAAAGCGGCTCTACAAATTGTTCTTTAAGGGTATTTTTAATTACCCCGGCATTTTGCAGATCAGTGTATAATAATTCTCTTTCTGTATCAATATCTGGTTTAATCGTATGAACTATTATCCATTTTATGCCAATGTCTAAGCTGGCAGTCCCCACATAAATTTTTCTACCTTCACTAGTTTCAAAACTAGTTTTCCAAAAACGGGCATGATGCCTTTGGCGGACAGTATTTGAATCTGTTGGCTTTTGAAAACCAAAATCATGAATATTAGCATTCCAGAAAGACGGTGTCATAGGCGCTGTATTATAGCTTTGGTTTAAAATCGCTGTTTCTCCAATTTTAAAAATAGAACCCAAACTAACAGGATCAGCTATTTGCCAGCCGGCTTTTTTAAAAGCACTAACTAGATCCTCATCATTTTGAGCACTAATCAAAAAACTAATTGGTTCTTGTTTCGCCCCATCTAGAGTTTCCGTATATTTAGAAATTTTACTATCACTAAAAACATTTAATACGTCCCCGCTAATTATTTTTATAATAGGGGATTCTTCCCCAATTATTACTTCTGGCTTATAAAAATAAGCAAAGCAAGAGATAAAAATAATTTCTATAATAATTAAAGACACACTTATAATTTTCAGCTTGATTGTGGCATCTAATTTTATTTGTTTTTCTTTTTTAAAATTAGGCCATTCAATTAAATTAATACCAATAATTAACCATAGTAAACCCAGCAGATAGCCCCCTAAAACATCGCTTAAATAATGCAGGCCGAGATATAAACGGCTGAAGCCAACAGCCAGAATTATTAAAAGACCTGCAAAAAGCAAGTTTAGTTTGCGCTGCCAGCTCTTTATATTACGCCAGCCAAAGTAGACCAAAAAGCCAAATAAAGCTACGCTTAGAGCTGAATGTCCGCTAGGGAAAGAATAAGATTTTTCTAAATAATAGCTGACATCAAGCGGCCTGGGCCGTTCAAAAACCAATTTGCCCAGAAAAACAAAAATTTCAGTGCCAGCTAAGGTAAGCCAAAATGGCAGAATATAATTTTTTTTGTGCCAGAGCCAGAAAAGAAGAGAAGCTATGATGGTTAGGCTTAAAGCAATTTGCCATTGGCCAAGGAAAGTAAGATAGGAAAAAAATTTTACTAAAAGCGGCTGGCGAAAAACATATAAAAGATTTTCTAAACGAATATCAGCTTCTGCAATGGGAGCTGTTTTAATTATTGCTTTAATAATGCCCAAAAATAAAGAGAGGATGTAAATAAAAACCAAGGAAAAAAGAGTTAAAGGCAAGCCAGAAAATTTTGTCCTATCAATTCTTCTATTGATAAAGTTAAAAATCAAGGGATGGTTTTTTATTAAATTAATAACCTCGGGATTTTTAATGATGCCTTGGACAATAGAAAATAAGATTGATTTGCTAAAGAGAAAAAATCTTTTGCCTTCTGTTAAGATTAATTTTTTTAATAAATAAAAAAGTAAAAGAAAAATAATCAGAGCTAGGACAAAAATTCCAGCTCGGCTTGACCAAGCAGCAATAATTTGCCAGGCCTGGCCGAAAAAGTAACCCAAAGCTAGATAAAAGAATGCCCATAATAAAGCGCTTAAAATGTCCCAAAAAATAAATTTTTTTGTTTTCATTTTAAACATGCCTGCCACAAAAGGAATGATCGGCCTAATTGGCCCAATAAAGCGGCCGAGAAAAACACTTTTCGCACCATGTTTTTTAAAAAATTCTTCTCCTTGAAATAGATAGTTAGATTTAAAAATTCTGTTTTCAGGTTTGAATAATCTTTTAGCTCTTTTGCCCAAATAAAAACTTAAACCATCGCCGCAGATAGCACCTAAAACAGCAAACCAAAAAAGATCATAAATATCAAATAAACCCTTGCCAGCTAGAAAGCCAATAAAGACATTAAAAATAGTGCCTGGAATAGCCAAACCAATGAAAGCCACTGATTCTACAAAAGAAATAAAAAAAACCAGCAAATAACCGAAATTTTGCAGTTTTTGGAGTATAGGAATTAGAATATCAATAAAGTTCATATTTATTTAATTTTAACAAAAAATGCCAAATAAAAAAAGCCCAAAGAATCTTTCGTTATAAGCTAATTTTCGGGCTGGTGGGATTTGGCCTGAACCACGTAGGGTTTTTGGCCACCATAAACCTTTTTGGTTTATGGTGAACCCATTGATTTAATTTATCGGGCTGGTGGGATTTGAACCCACGATCTCAGGACCCCCAGCCCTGCGCTCTAGACCAGCTGAGCCACAGCCCGTTTACTTCTAAGTTTAATTTAAAATTCTTTTTTAATCAACAAAAAACCGCTCCGACGTACGTCGGAGCGGTTTTTAAGAGAACAATTTATTTAGCTGCGCCGATTCTAAACATTTTGGTACCACAGACAGGGCATGCTCCAGTCACGGCTGGTCTGCCATTTTTCATTTTTATTTCTTTAGCGTCTTTCATGGTCTTTTTAGCTTTGCATTTGACGCAATAGGCTTGAACTTCTGCCATAAAATAAGAGTTAATAATTATATTTAAAGCTATTAGTATTATAGCAAAATCGCGAAAAAAATCAAGATTTTTACAAACTTTATGATTTAGCTGCTTTTAGTTTATTTTTTAAACAACTAGTGCAAATTCTAACTTTTTTGCCATTTATTTTCTTAGTTTGCAAATTTAAATACTTTCTTTTTAGGGTTTTTATATTAGAATGGCTTCGACTAGCCGCTGTTTTAGGACCGCGGCCGCAGATTTCACAAGTTCGCGACATAATGGTATGATGTTAATAATGTAAGTTTGAACCACGAAAATTTTTTCACGAAATACACGAAAAATTTTTATATTAAATAATCATTAATAATTTCGTGAGTTTTCGTGATATAATTTAGTGGTTCAATTCTCAATACATCTAGTTTAACAGAGAAATTACTTTTAATCAAGCTTTATATGCTAATTAGCTTATTATTCCAAGAACCATTAATATTTCTACCCATTGTTTTGGCCTTGCTGATTGCCTTAACTTTTCACGAATTTTTTCATGCCCTGGTTGCAGAATGGCAAGGAGACAACACTGCCAAATATGCTGGCCGGCTGACTTTAAATCCTCTGGCTCATTTAGATTTTTTAGGCACAATTTTACTTTTGACAATTGGTTTTGGTTGGGGCAAACCAGTGCCAGTTAATTATTACAATTTGAAAGATCAAAAATGGGGACCAGCTTTGGTTTCTTTAGCCGGGCCTTTTGCTAATTTGCTAAGTATTATTGTTTTTGGCAGTATTTTTAAAATAATTGCGCCAGCTGGCTTAAATCCGGCTGATCCATTTCAGATAATTAACACTTCAGGCAATTTATTATTGATTTTCCTTTCCTTTTTGGTAGTTTATAATTTGGTTTTAATGATTTTTAATCTAATACCAATCCCACCACTTGATGGTTCCAAAGTGCTTTTTGCGATTTTGCCGCCCAATTATGAGCACTGGCAGTTTTATTTGGAGAAGAATGGTCCCATGATTTTGCTGATTTTAATCATTATGGACAGTTTCTTGAACATAGGCATTATTAGTTTATTTTTTGAAGCAATTATTAATTTATTTGGACGGATTTATAATTTGTTCTAAAATCCTTGACTTTTATAAACTAAAAGTGTAGAATAAAATTACAATAAAACACAGAGTTTTATTTTTTATTTTTAAAATAAAATTCAACAAAATTTTAAATTTTACATTTTAAATTTTGAATTTACCAAGTTATGCCAACAATTAGCCAATTAGTTAGAAAAGGCCGTAAAAAAACCGGCAAAAAATCCAAAACGCCTGCTTTGGAAAGTGTTTTTAATACTATCAGGAGAAAAAGGCGGGTTTTAGCCAAAGGCAATCCTTTTAAACGCGGCGTTTGCCTCAAAGTAACAACTACTACCCCTAAAAAACCTAATTCAGCCTTAAGAAAAATCGCCAGAGTGCGGTTGTCAAACGGCATGGAAGTTACAGCTTATATTCCTGGCGAAGGTCATAATTTACAGGAGCACTCAATTGTCATGTTGCGCGGCGGCAGAGTTAAGGATTTGCCAGGCGTGCGTTATCATATTGTGCGCGGCCGTTATGATACACAGGGAGTTGAAGGCAGACAACGAGGACGTTCTATTTATGGCGTAAAAAGGGGCAAAAAAGCTCCAATAGCCAAAGCTGCTCCAGCTGCTTAATTTTTAATTCACAAAATTCTGTTTAAAAAATATGAGAGGTAAAAATGCACCTAAAAGACAAATCCTAGTAGACCCTAAATTCAGCAATCTGCAAATTGCCAAGTTTATCAATTACATTATGAGGCGGGGCAAACATTCAACTGCTCAAAAGATTGTTTATCAGGCCTTTGACCATATTTCTAATAAAACTAAGCAGGATCCTTTGGAAATTTTTGAAAAAGCATTAAAGAATGTCGGTCCTTCCTTGGAAGTGCGCGGCCGCAGGATTGGCGGCGCCAATTATCAGATTCCTTTTCCAGTCAGGACAGAAAGAAGATTTGCTTTAGCCTGCCGCTGGCTAATTGAAGCCAGTCAAAAGAGGAAAGGCAAATCAATGGCTGAAAAATTGGCTTTGGAAATCATGGATGCAGCCAATGAAACTGGTGATGCCTTTAAGAAAAAGCAGGATGTGCATCGCATGGCCGAAGCTAACCGGGCTTTTGCTCATTTTGCAAGGTATTAAGCTTGATATGAAGATTGAAGAATTAAAAAAGATTCAGCAGGAATTTGAAGAAAAATACATGGGTCATTTTACTGATAATCCTAATGACCTTTTATTTTTTGCTACAGCTTTAGCTGGCGAAGTTGGAGAATTTTGCAATTTAGCCAAAAAATATTATCGGGAAAATGTTTTATCACGCAAGGTGAACGAGGATAATAATAGGAATTATTTAAAGGATATGCAAGAAGAGATGATTGATATTTTTACTTATTTATTAATTGTGGCTTATATTTTAAACATTGATATAGAACAAGAATATTTAACAAAATTAGAAAAGAATAAAAAACGTTTTCAAAAAATCAATTCATAATTCATAATTTATTTATGCCTAGAGAATATACTTTAGAAAAAACAAGAAATATCGGCATCATGGCTCACATTGATGCTGGCAAAACCACCATGACTGAAAGGGTTTTGTTTTATACTGGCAAAAAACATAAAATCGGTGAAGTTCATTATGGCGAAGCTGAAATGGACTGGATGGAACAGGAAAAAGAAAGAGGCATAACTATTACTGCTGCGGCCACTACTTGTTTTTGGAAAGATCATCGCATAAATATCATTGATACGCCTGGCCATGTGGATTTTACGGTTGAGGTTGAAAGATCTTTGCGCGTTTTGGACGGCGCTGTGGCGGTTTTTGACGGTTCGCAGGGAGTTGAGCCGCAGTCAGAAACTGTCTGGCACCAGGCAGCCAAATATAATGTGCCCAGAATTGCCTTTGTCAATAAAATGGATAAAATGGGGGCTGATTTTTATATGAGTTTGCAATCAATTCAGGAGCGCTTATCACCTCATGCTGTGGCAGTGCAAATCCCTATTGGTGCAGAAGAAACTTTTGCGGGTATTATTGAGTTATTAGAAAGAAAGGCTTATAAATTTACTGGTGAATACGGCCAAAATATTGAAGAAATTCCAATCCCCGAGGACTTAAAGGACAAAGTTGAAGAACTGCGTAAAATTTTAATGGAGAAAGTAGCTGAAAATGATGAAGACTTGATGAATAAATATCTGGCAGGCGAAGAATTGGACTTAAATCAAGTCAAGCAGGTGATTAGAAAAGCCACTATTAAAAATGATTTTCATCCGGTTTTATGCGGTTCAGCCTTAAAAAATGTTGGTGTCCAATTTGTTTTGGATGCAGTTACTGCTTATTTGCCTTCACCCTTAGATATTCCTGCTTTCAAAGGTAAAAATCCTGATACTGGCGAAGAAGAAACAAGAGAAGCTAAAGACGATGCGCCATTTTGCGCCTTGGCTTTTAAAATTGCCACAGATCCGTTTGTTGGTAAATTGGCATTTTTTAGAGTTTATTCAGGCTCTTTAAAAGCTGGTTCATATGTTTTAAATACAGCCACTGGCGATAAAGAAAGAATTGGCCGTATTGTCCGCTTGCATGCCAATGCCCGCGAAGATGTGGATGAAGTTTTCTCTGGTGAAATTGCTGCTGCCATTGGTTTGAAAAATACTGTTACGGGCAATACTTTATGTGATGAGAAAAAGCCAATTATTTTGGAACAAATTATTTTCCCAGAGCCGGTAATTTCCGTAGCCATTGAGCCCAAAACCAAAGTTGACCAAGAAAAAATGGGACTGGCTATGCAAAAACTGGCAGAAGAAGATCCGACTTTTAAAATTCATACTGATGAAGAAACTTTACAGACCATAATTTCAGGTATGGGCGAACTGCATCTGGAAATTATTGTTGACCGCATGAAAAGAGAATTTAAAGTTGAAGCCAATGTGGGCGCGCCCCAGGTGGCTTATAAAGAAACAGTCAAAGTTTTGGCTGAAGGCGAAGGCAAATACATCAAACAATCAGGCGGCCGCGGTCAGTATGGCCATTGCTGGTTAAAAATAGAGCCGCGCGACCGGGGCGAGGGGTTTGAATTTGTTGATGAAATTAAAGGCGGCATAATTCCCCGCGAATTTATTCCAGCAATTGAAAAAGGCATTAAGGAAGCCTTAACCAAAGGTATTTTGGCTGGCTATCCTGTAGTTGATGTCAAAACAACTTTATATGACGGCTCTTACCATGATGTTGACTCTTCTGAAATTGCCTTTAAAATCGCTGGTTCAATGGCCTTTTCTGCAGCAGCCAAAAAAGCCAAGCCAATTATTTTGGAACCGATAATGAAAATTGAAGTTGTGGTGCCAGAACAATTTATGGGTGATGTAATTGGTGATTTAAATGCTAAACGCGCTCAAATTACACAAATGACTGAAAGAGGGAAAATGAAAGTGGTTGATGGCATGGTACCTTTGGCTGAAATGTTTGGCTATGCCACTTCTTTAAGATCAGCCACTCAAGGCAGAGCGACTTATTCTATGGAATTTGACCATTATGCTGAAGTGCCAAATAATATTGCCCAGAAAATAATAGAAGGGAAGAAGAAGTAAGCTGAACCACTAAAATTTAATCACTAAAAACATTAAATATAATAAAAGTAGTTCCTTAAAGGGGCTATTTTTTATTTTTCTTGACTAATTTTTTAAAAATATTAAACTATATTTATAAGTGCTTGGTGAAAGTCCAATAAGGCTGTTTCTTTCATCTCACGAAAAGAAATCACCTAATTAAGGTGTGCGGACGAGAGGGAATCTTTTTAATAGCCCCATGGATTATAACATTAATCCATTCTTCCGGGGTTTTACATGGGAGGAAGAACCCAATGGGGTTATGTTTTGAAAACAAAAGATAGCCCAGACCAATAGCTAAGGTAATGACTAACTTATGTAAAAAAGTATGGACCGAAGCTTTGGGTGCCACTGACATGCCAGTATTAGAATGCCAATGCTGCCAATCAGCTAAAATGGCGCGGTAGCCAAGCACTTTCACTAAAATCTAACAGGCTCGAATTTCGGGCCTGTTTTAATTTTTGAAATTTAAAATTCAAAGTTTAAAGTTAAAAGTTGCATTTAGAAATGAAAAATTTTAAATTTTGCATTGCAATTTTTCATTTTGCATTTTAAATTTTAAACCAAATTGTGTATAAAGGGTTAATAAATCTGTGGAATAATATGTGGTTAAGTATGTTTATAACCCTGTGGTTAAATATGTGCAAATTTTGTTTATAATTAGCTAAAAAAGGCCTTGACGCGTTTTGCATAATAGTTTAAAGTAAAGAGCATAAAACCCTACTTGTTTACTAATTGAAAATCTTAGCTTTGGAGACAAAGCTGGGTTTCTCAGTGTAGTTTTCTGGTGGGGCTTAGAAAAAATTACCCTCACTGGGTGATTTTTTTTGGCAAAAAGGTAATTAAAAAAAATCAAATAAAAGCTGACAGAAAGGAGGCGGGGATGAGAACTAAGTATCATTTTTCTAAGCAGGGGCATGATAGTGAAAATGTTTTTGGTCAAAGGAGGGCTTTTAAATGGCGAACCAGCTGTATCTAAGCGGCAAGGTCAGAGAATTTCAAAAGCTTAGCCAGGAAACTCAAGGCCTAATCAAAATAATCGCAGGGGAAGAATTTGTTTTTGATGTTGATGAGCATATTCACTTTTTGGGCTATCATCTTCGTAATTCGCCACAACTTGTAGAAATCGCTAATTCTTTAATCAGAAATGAGGCCCAACTTATCACTTGGCAAGAGGGTTTGGATTATGCCCTAAGCTGTTTGTTAGAATTTCATTCAGAAAGTTATCGCCATTCAATCAGAGTCAGAGAACTGGTAAAGACAACTCAAGGTTTATGGCAAAAATACTGCTTAAAAGATTTGCCAATAAATCCCTTGCTAAAAAATGTCTTTGATAAACTGAAAATCGCTTATCCTGATTGTCCGGGCAAGTTTCTGGGTGTTAATTTTACTGACCAAGAATGGGCAATAATTCTATACTCTGCCTTATTCCATGATTTGGGCAAAATGGGTTTCCCTGCCTGGTTTTGGAACAAGCCAGGCAAATTTTCACCTGAAGAATCGCAGTATCGCGAGCATCATCCGCGCTTATTTTACCCTTTGGGTGAAATGTTTGATGTGCCGTACATTGTTACGGCTTTGGCCTTTTTCCACCATTTCTTGAATCTTGGCTATCCGCGCAATGGCAAGATCAGGTTGTTCGGAGACTATTTGTACGATTCCAGATTTAATTGCCTTTTGTGTCTTTTGACAACCATGGATATTTATGATGGCATGCGCGGTGAACGCAGTTATCGCAGGCAATTTTTTAGCCACGATCAAGTACTGGCCAAGATGCCGAGTGAACTTGGTGGTATTGGCCTAAGATTCGTGCCCTTTTTAGATGCTGCTCATGAATCGGGGGTTTTAAGCCAGTTATACCCCAATTAAAAGCAGCTTTAGTCATTCCTGTCGTGTACTTAAAAAGTCATGGCAGGAATGACTTGACTTTATTTTCGGCTTTAGTTAAGATAAGATATATTTTAAAATGTCAATTTTTATGAAGGATTTAAGAAAAATCTTAGATTTATTAAGAAAAACAGGGGACCGTTTTCTCTTGGAAGATGACCAAGGCAACCTTTTTGTAATTTTGTCAGCAGCTGATTATGAAAGTTTGATTTTAAAACATAGCGAAGTTAAAGATTTTTCTGAACAAGAACTTTTAAATAAAATTAATAAAGATATAGCCATCTGGAAAGCTACCCAAGAAGATGAAAAATTGCTTAATAATTGGCAAAATTTTGAAGAAGTAAAAATGGCTGGCAATAATGAGGAAAAAGAGGATGAATATTATTTTGAGCCAATTGAGGATGAAGAATAAGAAAAACACTTGCCAAATTAAAATGTTATGTTATAATAAAAAATGCAGCTATTAATTAATAAAATAAGATAAATTTAGGGAAGCGACTGGGTAAAACTCAGCCAGTTTTAGCGGTTGAGGTCGCTTCAATGGAGTTTAAAAACCCATATGGCAGAAAAATTTGAACGCACAAAACCCCATATTAATGTGGGTACAATCGGTCACGTTGACCATGGCAAAACTACTTTAACTGCAGCAATTTTAAAGTATTGTCTTGCTCATGGAAAAAAGGCTTCTGATAAAGGCGTTGATCAAATTGACAATGCACCGGAAGAAAAAGAAAGAGGGATAACAATTGCAACCGCTCATGTTGAGTATGAAACAGACAAAAGGCATTATGCCCATGTTGACTGTCCTGGACATGCTGATTACATTAAAAACATGATTACTGGCGCTGCTCAAATGGATGGAGCAATTTTGGTTGTGGCAGCCACTGACGGTCCAATGCCACAGACTCGCGAACATATTCTTTTAGCCAGACAAGTTGGCGTGCCATCAATTGTTGTTTTCTTAAACAAAGTTGATCAAGTTACTGATCCAGAATTGATCAAATTGGTTGAAGAAGAAATCAGAGAACTTCTAAAGAAATATGAATTTCCAGGTGATAAAACCCCAATCATTAAGGGCTCTGCTTTAAAAGCCCTGGAAAATCCAAAAGGCGATGACGCCAAATGCATTGGTGAATTATTAGAGGCCTTGGATACATTTATTCCTGAACCAGTGCGTGATACTGATAAGCCATTTTTAATGCCAGTTGAAGATGTTTTTTCAATTGAAGGCCGAGGCACAGTTGTGACCGGCAGAATTGAAAGAGGCATCATAAAATTAAATGAAGACGTTGAAATCGTTGGTATTAAACCAACTCAAAAAACTGTTATAACAGGCATTGAAATGTTTAATAAATCTTTAGATGAAGGCCGAGCCGGTGATAATGCTGGTTTATTATTGCGCGGTACGAAAAAAGAAGATGTAGAAAGAGGCCAGGTTGTGGCTAAACCAGGGAGCATTACTCCTCATACAGAATTTGAAGGCCAAGTTTATATTTTAACCAAAGAAGAGGGCGGCAGACATAAGCCATTCTTTAAAGGATATAAACCGCAGTTTTATATTCGCACCACTGATGTTACAGGGGAAATTGAGATTTTAGGCGGAGCAGAAATGGTCATGCCTGGCGATACAGTTCAATTAAAAATTAAACTTATTGCTCCGGTTGCCTTGGAAGAAAAATCTAAGTTTGCTATAAGAGAAGGCGGCAAAACAGTGGGCGCAGGCTCTGTGACAAAGATTATTGCTTAAATAGAATGAAAGTCCTCTCCGTATTTTTGCGGGGAGGGCTTTTATTCCTTTACTCGATTAATTAAATTATTTTAAAATTACATGATTGAGAAGGCAAAAGCTAAAGAGAAAACTGAAGAAAAGCAAAGGATCAGAATTAAAATTCGGGCCTATGATCATAAAATTATTGATCAATCAACCCGTACTATTTTAGAAACTGCCCAAAGGACAGGCGCGCAAATTGCCGGCCCAATTCCTTTGCCAGTTGAAAAAAAGAAATATACGGTTTTAAAATCAACTTTTGTCCACAAAAATGCCCGGGATCAATATGAAATGCGCATTCACAAAAGATTGATTGATATTATTGAGCCGACAGCTGCCACGGTTGATGCCTTAATGAGTTTAAATTTGCCAGCAGGGGTTGATGTTGAGATTAAAATGTAAAAGCTCAAATATAGTTAATTGCGGCTAAGGCGCTTGACATAGTCTCAGGATTTAGTTAATATAATTTTATATCTAAAGAATTAGAATTTTGCAGATTTAAAAAGCTATTTTAATTTATAGAAATATAAAGAAAGCTTCTTTTTAAAAGAAAAACCTCTATATTTCTAGAAATTAGCCAAGGAGAAATAATAAATCACTACCAATTAAAAATCCAGAAGAATTCAAGTTTTTGCTAGTTTTAGAGTTTATTTTAAAATAAATCTGGATTTGAGTGAAGCCAGATTTTTTATTTCTTGAAAAACAAGAGTTTATTTTATGAAATTTATTTTAGGCAAAAAAATAACAATGACCCAAAAGTTTAAAACAGATGGCCAGGTCGTGCCAGTTACAGTGATTGCAGCCGGCCCATGTTTTATTACTCAAGTAAAAACCAAGGGCAAAGACGGTTATAATGCAATTCAAGTTGGTTATAGTGAAAAAAAGAAATTAAATAAACCGCTTTTGGGGCATTTAAAGGATTCTTTAAAGGTACGATATTTAAAAGAATTAAGATTAGATGACCAGGCTGAATATAAAAAGGGTCAAAAAATTACTCTGGACATTTTTACTAAAGGAGAAAAAGTAAAAGTTACTGGAGTGACAAAGGGCCGCGGTTTTCAAGGCATAGTTAAGAGACATGGGTTTCATGGCGCTCCCAAGTCTCATGGTACAAAAGATCAATTAAGGCATTCTGGGTCAGTCGGCGCCAAAGGCGTAGCCCATACATTTAAAGGCACAAGAATGGGCGGCAGAATGGGCGGTAATCAGGTTTCTATTAAAAATTTGGAAATTATTGATCTGGAACCAGAAAAAAATTTGATTTATATAAAAGGCGCAATCCCAGGCAGCCGAAACAGTTTGCTGGAGATTTATGCGCCCGGCGAAATGAAATTAGAACAGCCAGCGGCTGCTGCACCTGCTGAAATTGCAGCACCAGGAAAAAAAGCCGCTGCAGAAAAGGAAAAAGTTGAAGCTAAAGAAGAAAAAGCAGAAGAGACAAAAGTTTAAATTTAAAATCAATTATTAAAATATGCTAAAAGTTAAGGTTTACAATTTAGAAGGCAAAGAAATTGAGGAAATGAAATTAGATCCCCGGGTTTTTGGCTTGGAAATTAATCCAGCCTTAGTTCACCAAGTTGCGATGGCCCAGCAAGCCAATGCTCGGCAAAAATTAGCTCATACCAAAACTAAAGCTGAAGTGCGCGGCGGCGGCAGAAAACCTTGGCAGCAAAAAGGCACAGGCAGAGCTAGAGCTGGTTCTTCACGTTCACCGCTTTGGATTGGTGGCGGCGTCACTTTTGGTCCACGCAAAGAAAGGGAATTTGGCCAAAAAATAAATAAGAAAATGAAGCAAAAAGCGCTTTTTATGACTTTGTCTGATAAAGTTAAAGAAAATACCCTGGTTGTTTTAGAAAAATTAGAATTAGCCAAGATAAAAACTAAAGATTTAGTTAAAATTTTAAACAAATTGCCTGTTAAAAAAGGTTCAACTTTAATTGTTTTAGAGAAAAAAAATGAAATTATTGTCAAATCAGCCCGCAATGTGAAAAATTTAAAAACAATTTTAGCCGATAGTTTGAATGTTTTAGATATTTTAAAATATAAATATTTATTGATTGATAAGACAGGTATTAAAAAAGCTTTGGCAACTTATAAAAAATAAAATTATATGGGATTTTTTGATAAAATTAAAAAAAGATTTAGCGCTAAACCAAAGGAAGTTAAGAAAGAGCAGGAAAAGATTGAAAAGAAAAAAATAGAAAAAAAAGAAGCCAAGCCAAAATATACGTCATTAAAACCAAAAGCAGAGGGTTTGGCATTACCAAAGGAAATTAAGGAAAAGAAAGCTAAAAAAGAAGAGGCCAAAGAAGCATATAGAATTTTAATTAAACCTTTGGTGACTGAAAAAGCCACAAATTTGGTGGCTAATAATCAGTATTCTTTTATGGTGGCAAAGTCAGCCAATAAAATTGAAATCAAAAAGGCAATTAAAGGGCTTTATGGTTTTGAGCCATTGGCAATAAATATTGTTAATATGAGAGGCAAACAAGTTCAGACCGGCAGAGTTTCGGGCAAAAAGAAAAACTGGAAAAAAGCGATTGTGACGTTAAAGCCAGGCGAAAAGATTGAAATTTATGAAGGAGTATAATTTTAATAATCAATAATCAATAACCAATAATCAAATTTTGATATATGGCAATTAAGCAGTACAAACCAAATAGAAGCGGGAGGCGAGAAGCGAGTTTTGATGACTTTGCTGATCTTACTGCTGCTCGGCCAGAAAAAAAACTGCTTAAAATAAAAAAAAGAACTGGAGGCAGAAATGTTAGCGGCAAAATTACAGTTAGGCATATTGGCGGCGGAGCCAAAAAGTTTATTAGAGTTATTGATTTTAAAAGAGATAAATTTGATATGCCAGCCGTGGTGAAAACCATTGAATATGATCCGAATAGAAACGCGCGCATTGCTTTGGTCTTTTATCAAGACGGTGAAAAAAGATATATTGTGGCGCCTACTGAATTAAAAGTTGGCGACCAGATAATTTCTTCCAGAGGCAAACAAGCAAAGGTTAAGCCAGGCAATGCTTTGACACTAGAAAACATTCCTGTCGGCTCCTTTATTTATAATATTGAATTAACGCCGGGCAAAGGCGGACAGATAGTGAGGAGCGCGGGTGCGAGCGCCCAATTAATGGCAGTAGAGGGAGATTATGCTACAATAAAATTGCCTTCTGGTGAAATTAGAAAAATTTTGAAAAATTGTTTGGCAACATTAGGCCTGGTTAGTAATCCAGAACACATGACAATCCGCTGGGGTAAAGCTGGCCGAAAAAGACATTTGGGAATTAAGCCATCAGTTAGAGGTAAAGTTATGAATCCAGTTGACCATCCTCATGGCGGCGGTGAAGGTAAACAGCCCATTGGCTTAAAATATCCCAAAACCCCTTGGGGCAAACATGCTTTGGGAGTTCAGACCCGCAAGCCCAAAAAATATTCAGATCAATTAATTTTACAAAGAAGAAAAAAGTCAGTTTAATCACAAAAATATGGCTAGAAGTCTTAAAAAAGGCCCTTATGTTAATGAGAAATTATTAAAAAAGATTTCTCAATTAAAACATGGGGATAAAACCATAATAAAAACTTGGGATCGCGCTTGCACCATTACCCCAGAAATGGTTGGCTTTAAAATTGGCGTTCATAATGGCAAAGAACATATTGAAGTAAATATAATTGAAAACATGGTGGGCCATAAACTTGGTGAATTTGCCCCAACTAGGAAATTTTTTAGGCATGGCGGTAAAATGGCTAAAGAAGAACAAAAAGAAGAAGCTGCCAAAGTTTAATTAAAAAAGTAATTATTTAAATATGCAAGCTAAAGCCAAATTAAAATATCTAAGAATGTCCCCAAAGAAAGTAAGGTTGGTTGCTAATTTAATTAAGGGCATGAAAGTTCAAGAAGCAATTAATCAGCTTAGCTTTGTCAATAAAAATGCCAAAAAGCCGATTTTAAAGCTTTTAAATTCAGCAGTGGCTAATGCCGAACATGATTACAATTTGAAAAAAGAAAATTTATTTATTAAAGAAATTAGGGTTGATCTGGCCGGTGCTTTAAAAAGATGGCAGCCCAAAGCTCATGGCCGGGCCACGCCAATTTTGAAAAAAATAAGCCACATCTCCTTGATTTTAGAAGAAATTGTGTCAACCAAGGCTAAAAAGGTTAAAAAAGAGAAAAAAGCAGCGGTTAAACCGGTTAAACTTTCTTCACTTGAAGAAGTCAAAGAAAAAATAAAACCAGCCAAGCTGCCTTTAAAACCAGAATCTAAGCCAGAAGGACATGAGAAGGAAATCAGCAAGGAAATTTCAGACGTTAGAAAAGAAGGCAAGCACCGCCATAAGCAGCATGAAGAAAAAAGACAGATGAAAGGCAAAAGAGGTTTTATCAAAAAACTTTTTAGCCGTAAGGCAGGTTAATTAGAGCCGAATAAACTAATAAAATTTTATGGGTCAAAAAGTAAATCCAAAATCATTCAGAATAGGGGTGATAAGAAGCTGGGATTCCAAATGGTTTGCCAAGCATAATTTTAGTTTGTTTTTAAGACAAGATGTTGTGATCAGAAAATTTTTAAAAGGCCGCTTGAAAGACTCAGGAGTGGCGAAAATTGAGATTGAAAGATCAGCGGAAAATATAAATATTATTATTTATGCTGTCAGGCCAGGCGTGATTATTGGTCGTTCCGGAGTAGGGATCGAAGATTTAAAAATTGAACTGAAGAAAAAAATTTTTAATAAAGAAGAAACTAAAGTGCCGGGCAAACTTAATTTGAATATTAATATCATGGAAATTGATAAGCCCAATTTAAATGCCCAGGTTGTAGTAGACAATATGATTTTGGATTTAGAGAAAAGGCTTCCTTTTAGACGGGTAATGAAACAAGCGATCAGCCGAGTTATGAGAGCTGGAGCTAAAGGAGTTAAGGTGATGGTGTCTGGCCGTTTGAATGGCGCAGAAATTGCCAGAAGAGAAATGTTAGTTGAGGGCATGTTGCCTTTGCAGAAATTGCGCGCTGACATTGATTATGCGCGCGGCGCGGCCCAGACCATTTATGGCAAAATCGGTGTTAAAGTTTGGATTTATAAAGGCGAAGTATTTGAAAAAGAAACCAATAAAATTAATAAAAAATAATTTGGATATTTAGAAAAATATGTTAATGCCCAAAAAAGTTAAGCATCGCAAATGGCACAAGGGCCGCAAGAAAGGCAAAGGTATTGCTTCCAGACGGACCGAGCTTTGTTTTGGAGCTTATGGTTTAAAAGCCATCGGTCATGCCTGGGTTACTGCCCGTCAGATTGAAGCAGCGCGCCGCGCCCTAACCCATTACCTTAAAAGAGGCGGCAGAGTTTGGATTAGAATTTTTCCTGATAAACCAGTAACTAAAAAGGGCGCGGAAGTGCCTATGGGTGGCGGTAAAGGCACGCCTGACCATTTTGTAACAGTAGTCAAACCAGGAACTGTCTTATTTGAAATGGAAGGCGTGAATTTGGATAAAGCCCAAGAGGCCATGCGTTTAGCCGGTTATAAATTACCAGTTAAAACTAAATTTTTAAGCAGATAATAATTTTTATATTTATGAAAAGCAAAGAAGAATTGAAAGATCTAAAATTAAAATCAGAAACAGAGCTAAAAAAACTTTTAGCAGTAAATCGCGAAAAACTGCGAGATTTAAGGTTTAAAGTTTCCCAAAACCAGCTAAAAAATATCAGAGAAGTCAGAATGCTTAAAAAAAGGATTGCCAGAATTTCCACTTTAATAAGCCAAAAGAAAAAAGCAGCCAAATAAATTTTTATTATTTTTAATTATATATGGAAACCAGCAATAAAGTTAAAATCCAAAGAAGATTTAAAGGCCAAGTGGTGAGCGCTAAAATGAACAAAACCATTGTGGTTAAAATTACTTCCCGAAAAATGCATCCTAAGTATAAAAAACAGTATAAAGTTAGCAAAAAATATAAGGTTCATGATGAAAAAAATGCAGCAAAAATCGGGCAGGAGGTTATTTTTCAGGAATGCCGGCCTTTAAGCAAAGGAAAAAAATGGCGTTTAATCAAGGTAATTAAATAATTTACATTTTATGGTTTTACACCGTTCAATTTTAAATTTAGCCGATAATACAGGTGCCAAAAGATTAATGGTTATCAGGGTTTTGGGCGGCTACAAAAAAAGATATGCGCGCATAGGCGATATTATAACTGCCACAGTTAAAGAAGCTATCCCCCATGCCTTAGTTAAAAAAGGCGATATTGTCCAGGCAGTTTTAGTCAGAACCAAAAAGGAAATCAGGCGCAAAGACGGTTGTTACATCAGATTTGATGACAATGCAGCAGTGATTATTGATCCCAAAACAAAAGAGCCAAAAGGCAGTCGTATTTTAGGACCAGTTGCTCGAGAATTACGCGCTGCTGGTTTTAATAAAATAATCTCCTTAGCACCGGAAGTTTTATAATTTATTTTTAATAACCAATTATCAATTTAAATATATGAAAATTAAAGCAGGAGACAGAGTAAAAGTCATTGCTGGTAAAGATAAAGGCAAAAAGGGCAAGGTTTTGCAGGTTTTTTCTAAACAAAACAAGGTTTCAGTTGAAGGCATAAATTTAGCCATCAAGCATTTAAGGCCCAAACGCCAAGGCGAAAAAGGTCAAAAGATTGAATTTCCCGCAGCTATGCAAATTTCAAATTTAATGCTGCTTTGCCCCAAATGTAATCGGCCAACCAGAATTAGCTATAAAATTTTAAGTAAACTTGAAGGCAAGAAAAATAAGAAAGTCAGAAGCTGCAAAAAATGCAAAGAATTAATTGATTAATTATTTAGATATGAATTTGAAAGAAATTTATCAAAAAAAAGTAATTCCTGAAATGAAAAAGCAATTTGGCTATGAAAATGATTTGCAGGTGCCTAAATTAGACAAGGCAGTTTTGAACGTGGGTTTGGGCAAAGGCATTAAAGACGCCAGTTTCATAGAAAATGCAGAAAGCACTTTGGTGAGAATCACTGGCCAAAAGCCTTTAAAAACCAAAGCCAAGAAATCTATTTCTAATTTTAAAATTAGGCAAGGTATGGTAATCGGACTGAAAGTTACTTTGCGCGGCCAACGCATGTGGGATTTTGTGGAAAAATTGGTCAGGATTACTTTACCCCGGGTTAGAGATTTTAGGGGTCTAGATTTAAAATCTTTAGATAAGAATGGCAACTTGAATATTGGCATTAAAGAGCATTTGTCTTTTCCTGAAATTAAAGCTGATGAAATTGAAAAATTGCATGGGTTAGAAATTGCCATTGTTACTACGGCAAAGACCAAAGAGGAAAGCGCAGCCTTGCTTTTAGCCTTGGGATTTCCTTTTAAAGAAGCAAAAAAATAAGATTATTAATAAATTTTTATATGGCGACAAAAGCCCAAGAAATTAGAGCCAAGAAAAAACCAAAATATACTACCAGAATTGTCAGAAGATGCTGGCGCTGCGGCCGAGCCCACGGCTACATGAGAGATTTTGCTTTGTGCCGAATTTGTTTTAGGGAATTGGCGGCTAAGGGTGAAATCCCTGGCATTAAAAAAAGCAGCTGGTAAAGAATTAATTTTCAATTATCAATTTACAATTTACAATATCAATTATTAAAAAATATGATTACAGACCCAATCGCTGACATGCTTACTAGAATAAGAAATGCGCAAGCTGTGAAAAAAAGTGAAGTTTTGATTCCTTTTTCCAAGCTTAAATTTGAATTGGCTAAAATATTAAAGCATGAAAACTATATTGAAGGAATGGAAAAGCAGGAAGAAGCAAAATTTCCCCAGCTGAAAATAGTTTTAAAGTACAATGAAAATAATCAGCCGGCAATTTCCAATATTAAACGGGTAAGCAAGCCAGGCAAAAGAATTTATGTTAATAAAAACAAGATACCTACTGTTTTAAATAATTTAGGCATTTTAGTTATTTCTACTTCCAGTGGTTTAATGACCAATAAAGAAGCTAAAAGAAAAGGGCTGGGAGGCGAAATTTTATGCGAAGTGTGGTAGTTATTAATGAAAACTGAACCACTAAATTATTATCACAAAAATACACGAAAAATTTAGTGGGTTTCGTGGTTAAAGTTTAGTGGTTCAGACAACAAATAAACTATGTCCAGAATTGGCAAAAAACCAATAAATCTGCCCGCAGGAATTACTGCAAAAATTGAAGGTAATGAATTGGCAATTAAAGGGCCCAAAGGTGAATTAAAGCAAAAAATTCATCCCCTGGTTAAAATTGCCATTAAAGACCAGCAAATTTTACTGACAGTTTTTAATGCCGAAGATAAAGCGCAAAAGGCGCTGTGGGGGCTATTTGGCAGTTTGATTAAAAATATGATTTTAGGCGTTAAAGAAGGCTATGAGAAAAAACTGGAAGTAATTGGCGTTGGCTATAAGGTTAATCTGCAAGGCAATAAATTAATTTTAAACGTTGGATTTTCCCACCCGGTTGAATTTATTTTGCCTCAAGGCATTACTGCTGCGGTTGATAAAAATATAATTACTCTGACAGGCTTTGATAAAAAACAAGTTGGCGATGTGGCGGCTTTAATCAGAAAAATCAGAAAACCAGAACCATATAAAGGCAAAGGCATTAAATATGTTGACGAAGTAATTAAAAAGAAAGTTGGCAAAGCAGCAGCTAAAGCCGCAGCTTAATAAAATTTTATGAAATCTAAAGCAAAAATTAAAAAGCAATTAAAAGAAAAAAGACGGGCCAGAATCAGGGCTAAAATTATTGGCACAAGCAAAAAGCCGAGATTAAATATTTTCAGAAGTTTAAAGCATTTGAATGTGCAAATAATTGATGATTTAGCCGGTAAAACTTTGGTTTCTGCCAGTGATTTGGAAGTAAAAAGCAAAAAGGCCACTAAAACGGAAAAAGCCAAGGCTGTCGGCGAATTAATTGCCCAAAAAGCTAAGGAGAAAAAAATCAAGAAAGTAGTTTTTGACCGCGCCGGCTATAAATACCATGGCCGGATTAAAGCAGTTGCCGAAGGAGCCAGAGCCGGCGGTTTGGAATTTTAAATCAATAAATAATTATATATGGCTAAAAGAAATAGCAACAAAGAAAAAGGCATTATAAAAAAAGAAGAAGAATTTGAACAGCGGGTAATTGATTTGGCTAGGGTGACCCGCGTCATGGCTGGCGGAAAAAGAATGAAATTCCGAGCTTGTTTGGCTATTGGCGATAAAAAAGGCAGGGTTGGCTTTGGCGTTGCCAAAGGCGCTGATGTGACCCAAGCAATTACCAAAGCCTTTAATAAAGCCAAGAAGAATTTAATTAAAGTGCCAGTTATTAATGAAACCATTCCGCATAATGTTAATATTAAATTTAAATCAGCCAAAGTGCTTTTAAAGCCGGCTAAAAAAGGAACAGGCGTTAAAGCCGGCGGCGCAGTTAGAATTCTTTGTGAATTAGCTGGCATTGCCAATGTGACAGCCAAGATTTTAGGTTCAAATAATAAAATCAATAATGTCAAAGCAACCATGGCAGCTTTTAGAAGTTTTAAACCAGCTAAACAAGCAGACCAAAAAGATGAAAAAATTAAAATGGAAATTAAAAAGAAAGAAGAGTCCAAAAAAATAAAAATTGAGGCACCGAGCGAAGAAAAGAAAACTTTAAAAGATAAAATTAAAAGTTTGATTACTAAAAAACCAGAAACTAAATAATTTATATGGCTTTAAATTTACACAACTTAAAACCAGCCTGGGGAGCAAAAAAGAAAAGAAAGCGCGTTGGTCGTGGTGATTCTTCTGGTCATGGGACCTATTCCACCCGCGGGGCCAAAGGCCAAAAAGCCAGAAGCGGCGGCAAAGGAGGTTTGAAATTAAAAGGTTTAAAGAGTAATATTCAAAGCATACCGAAATTAGGCGGCTTTAGAAGCTTAAAGCCTAAATTAGCCGTGGTTAATTTAAAAGATTTAGAAAAAAAGTTCGTAGATAATGAGATTATTACTCCAGCAAAGCTGGTGGAAAAGGGTTTATTAAAAAGCACCAAAGTCGGTGTTAAAATTTTAGGTCTGGGTGAATTATCAAAAAAATTAATCCTTAAAGTTGATAGAATTTCCCAGTCAGCCAAAGAAGCAGTGGAAAAAGCTGGCGGCAAGGTTATTTTATTTTCCAAAAATGAAGTTGAAGCTCAAGAAACCGAAGCAAAAAAGGAAAAATAAAATTTTATGCTAGAAAGAATTACCCAAATTTTTAAAATCAGAGATTTACGCAAAAGCATTTTTTATGTTTTGGGCTTATTGTTTGTTTTTAGGATAGCGGCTCACATTCCCATACCTGGAGTTAATCTGGAGAATTTAAAAGAATTTTTCGCTTCCAACCAAATTTTTGGCTTAATTAATATTTTTTCCGGGGGCGGCATGAATAATTTTTCAGTAGTGGCCATGGGAGTTGGTCCTTATATTACAGCTTCAATCATTTTTCAGCTCTTGGTCATGATTATTCCCCGCTTGGAAGAAATTTCCAAAGAGCCAGGCGGTTACCAAAAAATTAATCAATGGACGCGCTGGTTAACAGTGCCTTTAGCGGCTTTACAGGGGTATGGCATTATTGTAACATTACAAAGGCAGTCAACTTATAAAATAATCAGTTTTTTGTCGTCCTTTGATTTAATTTTAACAATTATTACTTTAACTGGAGGAACGATTTTTTTAATGTGGATCGGCGAATTGATTTCGGAAAAAAAGATTGGCAATGGCATTTCTTTAATTATCTTTGCTGGCATTATTGATCGGTTGCCGGGTTTGGTGCAGAGAACTTTGGTGGTTTTTGATCCTGGCCAGATTTTTAATTTGGTTTTATTTGCAATTATTGCCATTATTACCATTGTTGGCGTAGTCATCATTAATGAAGGCACGCGCAATGTGCCAGTTTCCTATGCGCGCCATGTACGGGGCAATAAAATGTATGGCGGTGTGAGCACTCATTTGCCTTTGCGGGTAAATATGGCTGGTGTAATTCCAATTATCTTTGCTATTTCTTTGATTATTTTCCCGCCCATGATTGCTAGTTTCTTTATGCATGCCAAATCGCAAATTTTGGTTAAAATAGCCGAGTTTACCATTAGCACTTTCCAAAATCGTTTGATTTACGGCATTTTATATTTTGTTTTTGTTTTTGCCTTCACCTATTTTTATACGGCTGTTATTTTCCATCCCCAGCAAATTGCAGAAAATTTACAAAAACAAGGCGGTTTTATTCCTGGTATTCGTCCTGGAAAAAATACTGAAGACTATTTAGCTCGTGTGACCAATCATATTATTTTTGCTGGCGCTTTATTTTTGGGCTTAATTGCAATTTTGCCGCTGATTATTCAGGAATTTACTGGCGGTTTAAATTTGGTGATTGGCGGTACCAGCTTATTAATCGTGGTTAGTGTGGTGATTGAAATAGTTAAACAGGTTGAATCGCAATTGACAATGCGAGAATATGAGGGTTTGTAATGTTTTAAATTAAATTGATTATGATATAATAAAAAGGGCAAGACCCTTTTTATTTTTATTATTCAAGATCAATTTTTATGAATTTTATTATGCTCGGACCACAGGGCTCTGGCAAGGGCACTCAAGCAGAATTTTTAGCTGCTAGATTTAAAATTCCAACCGTTTCTGCAGGTGCGCTTTATCGCGACAATATTAAGAGAAAAACCAAATTGGGGAAATTAGCTGAAAAATTTACTAAGCAAGGAATTTTAGGGCCAAATTATCTGACTAATAATATGATGAAAGCGGAATTAGTCAAAACAAAATATAAAAAGGGAGTGATTTTGGACGGCTATCCTCGCAGTATGAATCAGGCAAAATTTTTAGATAAATTACTAAAAGTTGATTTGGCAATACTGATTGACATTAATCAAAAAGAGACAATAAGACGTTTAAGCAAACGTCGGGTCTGCAGTCAATGCGGACAAACTTATCATCTGGAATTTAAAAGGCCTAAAAGATTTGGCCTTTGCGATAAGTGTAATGGGAAATTAATCCAGAGGGCAGATGATTTTCCTAAGGCAATAAAAAAAAGATTAAAGGTTTATCAAAAGCAAACCAAACCTATTCTTGACTATTATCAAAAACAAGGTAAACTTATTAAGATTAATGGTAAGGGAGCTATTAAGGTGATTTTTAAACGCTTATTAGGAGAATTGACCACGAAGGGGATAATAAAAGAAGGAAAAAGAGTAAAAAGAGCAAGAAGGGTAAAAAGGGTAAAAAGGGATTTAGCTTAATATTTTGTAAATTTGTATAAAATTCGTAATTTCGTATGATTATCTATAAGACACAAAAAGAAATAGAAACAATGGCCAAAGGCGGTCAGCTTTTGGCTGAAATTTTGAATGAAGTAATAGCAATGGTTAAGCCAGGCATTGGCACGATGGAACTGGATAATTTGGCAGAGAAATTAATTTTGCAAAATGGCGGCCAGCCAGCGTTTAAAGATTATAAAAGCGGAGCTGGACAAAAGCCATTTCCCACGACTTTGTGCACTTCAATTAATGAAGAAGTGGTTCATGCGCCAGCCAGGCCAAATAGAATTTTAAAAGAAGGGGATATTATTGGTTTGGATATTGGCATGGAATATCAAGGCGGTTTTACTGATATGGCCATAACAGTTGGAGTTGGTAAGGTTAGTTATGAAGAAGAAAATCTAATAGCCACAGCCAAAGAATGTCTAAATTTAGCAATAGAACAATTTAAGGAAGGGAATTACTTAAGTGATGTAGCCAAAGCAATTCAAAGTTATGCTGAAGAAAATGGTTTTACTGTTGTTAAAGAGCTTGTCGGTCATGGTGTTGGACAAAAAGTTCATGAAGAGCCCAATGTGCCCAATTATGTGACAGAGGAAAGTAAAAACATTGAGATTAAAAGAGGAATTACTATAGCCATTGAACCAATGGTCAATGCTGGCGGCTGGCGGGTAAAACTTTTAGACGATGGTCTGACTTTTGCGACTGCTGATGGCAGTTTGTCAGCCCAGTTTGAGCATACAGTGGCAATTGATCACGAAGGCAAGACCAGAATTTTGACTAGGTTAGAATAAAAAAATTTTGGTAATAAATAGTAATACAATGGTAAGACAATTGTTTTACCACATCTTACAATCGTATTACAATTATCATTTCTATGGAAAAAGAAAAGCAGGAAAATACAGAAAATATTTTAATTCCCAATCAAGAACGATTGGATTTTTTATTAAAGCAATTTAAAGAAGGAGGCAAAGATAAAATTCATGTTTTAGCTGATTTTGACCGGACTTTGACCAAATGTTTTGTTGGTGAAGAAAAAATTACCTCTTTAATTTCTATTTTGAGAAAGGAAAATTTATTAAATGACGATTACTCCAGGACAGTTCAGACCTTATTTGATCAATATCATCCAATTGAAATTAATCCCAAAATCCCTTTTAATGAGAAAAAGGCACAAATGGCCAAATGGTGGCGTTTGCACAATAATGAATTGATTAAACATAAATTAAATAAAAAAAATTTAGAACAAGTTATTAATAGCGGTAAAGTCCAGCTTCGAGAAGGTACTTTAGAATTTCTTGATTTATTAAAGCAGCAAAATATCCCTTTAATTATAATGTCCTCAAGCGGCTTAGGCACTTATACCATTTCCAGATTTTTAGCTAAAAAAGAAAGGCTCTATGAAAATATTCATATAATTTCCAATACTTTTGAGTTTGATCAAGCTGGCAATGTCATAAAATTCAATGAACCAGTTATTCATTCTTTAAATAAAGACGAAACAGTTGTTAAAGATTTCCCGGAAATTTTTGAGCAAATAAAAAATAAGAAAAACGTAATTTTACTTGGCGATAATCTTGAAGATATTGGTATGATTGAAGGTTTTGATTACGATAACTTAATTAAAATCGGATTTTTAAATGAAAATGTAGAGGTAAATCTGCCAGAATTTAAGAAAAATTTTGATGCCATTATTTTAAATGATGGGGAAATGGGTTTTGTGAACAAAATTTTGAAGGAAATAATCTAATACAAAAAGCCCCTTTGTCATTCTGAGTGAAACGAAGAATCTGCAATTAACAGATCCTTCACTTCGTTCGAGGATGACAAGTTCCGACAAAGGGGCTTTTTGCTTTGTGCCTTGACTTTTTTGTCCAAATCTGATAGGATTTTAAATTAGAGTTCTTTAAAAGCTTCAGTTGAAGCTGAACTCAAAAAACACTTAGGAGGTTTGTCATGACGACAAAACAAAGAGCTGTCACCGACGAACAAATAGGTCAGTTTGCCAGGCGTGTGCATGAATTGCAAACACGTTTGACAAAAGGCGTAGCTGGATTCCAACCAGCAATGGATGGATTGCAGTTGCTAATTGAAGGTAAAGTCGTTATCCAAAGCGGTCATCGGTCTTTGCCCTATGCGAATGAGGAAATCAAGAGTAGCTACGGCTACCCCAAGAATTTCCAGATCCGTTCGGTTGCCAAGCAAGTTAAAATTTTGCTCAAACATTTCCCGAACCTTGATGTCAGCCATGTCCAGGAATTGGCTAGTGACGACTTTTTCCCTGTAGACGCCGAGGGATGGACAGTGATTCCCAAACCCGATAAAATCGGCACATACCATGAGGCGATGGAAAAAGTTATCAACCTGCTTCCCGATGTTTTCAAGTTCAAAGAATGGCAAGAGGGAAAGATGACTGAAAAGCATCTGCGTCTGGAAGAGAAGACTGCGCAAGCCCACGCCAAGCTGAACAAACAGCCCGGAGATCTCTGGGTCATTCCGTTCCAGTTTGGCAAAAGGTGGGCTGGCCATTCCAACCGCAACGCACAAGTTCGCTTTGCGGCCAAAGAGTTTGGATTGGGACCATACGAAATAGCGATATTGCTATTGACGCATCCGGAACGGATAACCATGACAGATCAGTTGTATATTAATTGCGCTGGTTGCGAATACGACTATGACCCTGATGCCGGCACTGATTTCCGTTACGACCTTTCTTTTTACTGGAACGCCCGCTACTGTCTGCACTACTCCTTCAAAGGCGCTGTCGGGGAAGGGCAATGGGGCGTCGTTTCTGGCTTTTTGCCGAAGTAAATTTTTTGGGCTTGAGATTTTTAAATCTTGAGCCCTTTTTAATTTAGACAAAATGTAAAATTTATGATTAAATAAAAGTATTATGAATACAAATTCACAAAAATTACTTAGCATTGACTATGGCGAGAAAAAGGTGGGGTTGGCCATTGCTGACACTGAAACAAAAATTGCTTCGCCATATAAAATTTTAACCAATGGCAAAGATCTTTTGGCCAAGATTAAAGATATTTGTTTGAAAGAAGAAATTGGTAAAATTGTAGTTGGCGTGCCTTTGACTTTAAAAAGCGCCAGTTCCAAACAGACCAACATTGTTTTAAAATTTATTGATAAGTTGAGAAAAGCAACCTACATTGATATTGTTGAACAGGATGAACGACTATCAAGCAGTTATGCTAAAAGTTTACTTAAAGAAATTAAAGTAAGACATTTGGATGATGATGTGGCAGCAATGATAATACTCCAAGGTTACTTAGATGAGATGGAATAGAAAACAGAACAAATTTAAAATTCAAAGTTTAAAGTTAAAAAAGGCAGTTTAAAATTGAAAATTTTGGATTTTGAATTGCAACTTTTAATTTTGCATTTTAAACTTTAAATTTTATGTCGCAGACATTTACCACAACTGCCTTGGTTTTAAAAAGACGAGACCACAATGAACATGATCGTCTTTTTTGTCTGTACACCAAAGATTATGGCAAACTTGATGTTCTGGCCAAAGGCACGAAAAAGATTTCCAGCAAATTAAATCCTTATATGGAGCCTTTTTATTTGGTTAAAGTTATGATTGCCAAGGGCAAGGTTTTTGATAAATTGGCCAATTGTAATTTAATTGAGGGTTATCAAAATTTACGGCATGATCTTTTTGGGTTTGCTTTAATAAATTATTTAGCAGAAATTACTGATGGTTTAATTATGGGCCAGACGCAGAATAATGATAAATTTGATTTGTTATTAAAAACACTGGAGATTTTAGAACAAGAAATTTTAAAGCGAGCTGCCTCAGCTGATGGTTCGACTAAGCTCATCATGACAGCTTCGGCAGAAAAAGAAAAATTATTACTTTTGGCAAATCTTTATGGTTTGAAACTCTTGTCATTGCTTGGTTATCAGCCAGAAATCAAAAGGTGTTTAATCTGCCACAAAGGAATTTTGCTGACCAAGAATATTTTTGATTTTTCGCATGGTGGGGTGATTTGCGAGGATTGTAAAAAGGTTTGTTTGATTGAGGACTATGTTTTGGTTTCTGACCAGGTGATTAAATTATTGCAACTGGGCCAGGAAAAAGAATTAGATTTTTTTATTAATTTAGGAATTGATCGGGATACAATAAAGCAATTTAATCAAGTGGTTTATAAGCTGCTGGCAGTTAATATGGAGAGACCATTAAAAAGTCTTGAATTCATAGAAAAAATTGCCCACTCTTAATTTTACAGGCCACTTTAGTGGCCGTTTAACGAATGAAAACGCGGACTAAAGTCCGCTATAACATTGCGGGTGGGCAATTTTTTAGTCCTTGACGAAAAATAAATTTTTTGTTAAGGTCAGATAAGAACATTTACAACTTAAAAAGGAGGAAATAAAATGGTAGAGTTGGAAGGTTGGGGTGAGCATGATAAAGTTGCTTACCCGCATTTGGTCATGTCTCAACAATTTAGCAAGGAACAATTGGAAAGGTTGTTCCGATTGGCTTTAAAACTTAAAGCAGGGTTGGGTAAGGGTAAAAAAGTTGATTGGCTTTACAATTATATTATTGCTACTCTTTTTTATGAGCCATCAACCAGAACACGTTTTTCTTTTGAAACCGCTGCTTTGCGTTTAGGTGCTGGCGTGATTGCCAGTGAAAACGCAGCAGAATTTTCCTCAGCAATCAAAGGTGAAACTCTGGAAGATACGATCCGTATTATTTCAGACAAAGCAGATTTAATTGTCTTAAGGCACAAAAATAATGACGCTGCCCTTAAAGCCGCAGCTGTAAATGATTGTTCGCCGATTATCAATGGTGGCAGCGGCACCTGGCAGCATCCGACCCAGGCACTTTTGGATGTTTTTACCATCCAGGAGCATTTTGGCAAGGTTGAGGGTTTGAAAGTCGCTATGGTTGGTGATTTGAAGCATGGCCGGACAGTCAAGTCGCTGGCTTATTTGCTTTCAAAATATAAAGGCGTAGAAATTATTTTTGTGGCTCCCACAATTGTCCAGATGACGCAGGATATTAAAGATCATTTGGCTGAAAATAAAATCAAATGGTCTGAAGACGATGATTTGCTGAAAGTAGCGGCCAAAGCAGATGTGGTTTACATGACGCGTTATCAGCTGGAGCGGGCAGAATCTCCTGAAGAAAAAGAGGAGCTTAAAAACGCCAGTGAAGCCCATATCATGAATCGCAATGTGGTCAATACTATGCCGGATAAATCAATAGTAATGCATCCTTTGCCTAGAATCACGGAAATCCGCTGGAGCGTGGATTCAAATTCTCGCGCCAAATATTTTGAGCAGGCAAGAAATGGCGATTATATCCGCATGGCTTTGCTTTTGCTGATTCTTAATTCGCAAAAAGCCGAAGAACTTTTAGCCGCGTAAAAACAGAGGGGGTAATCTTTACCCCCTTTTCAATTTCTGGAAAGGAGAATTTGATGGGTAGGAAAGGAAAACGATTTCATACCTCTAAAAGAAAAAAACAGGATAACCGGAAAAAAGTTTTGCGCAAGAATTTTAAGCGGTTAAATGAAGGAAGGAGGTAGAATGGATTCCATGTTGCTCAAAGGTGGCAGGGTCATAGACCCAGCACATAATTTTGACAGGATCGCTGATGTCCAGATTGTGGGCAGTAAGATTGCCAATGTTGGAAAAATTTCTAAAAGGTTAGCTTGGGGCAGCAGGGTCATTGATTGTTCTGGCAAAATCGTTTGCCCGGGACTAATGGATATGCATGTGCATGGTCGCACACCAGGGCAAGAGCATAAGGAAAATTTGGGCAGTTTAAGTTTGGCCGCAATCATGGGTGGTTTTACCTCTGTGGTCTGTATGGCCAATACTGATCCAGTGATTGACTCTTATGAAAGGGTGAATGGTGCCAGGTCAAGGTTTGACGATGTCAGATTAATTAATATGTATCAAGTCGCGGCCATAACCAAAGATCTGGCTGGTAAAAATATTTCGGATTGGGCCGGATGTAATGAAGCGCACGCGATTGCTTTTAGCGATGATGGTAAAGCAATACAAAATCCTAGAATTCTGATAATGGCAATTGAAAAAAAAGTTTTTTTAAGACATCTTCGCAAACCTCTTCTTTTGCACTGCGAGGATTACCGATTTTCGCCAGATGACAAAAGATCAGAATATTTCTACATTGCCCTAGCTTTAAAAATCGCGGAGGTCACGAATTACGAAGTTCATATTCAGCATGTTTCTTGCGCTGAATCAGTTCAGCTTATCCGCGAAGCCAAGGCAAGAAAGGTAAAAGTTACTTGCGAAACAGCGCCGCATTATATTTCTCTGACTGAAAAAGATTTTCGTAGAATCGGCGCTAATGCCAAGATGAACCCGCCGCTCCGTTCTGAAAAAGATCGCCAGGAAGTAATTCGCGGACTTTGTGATGGCACAATTGATGTCATAGCCACGGATCATGCACCGCATACGCCTGAAGAAAAAGCGCGAGGCATTGAAAAAGCACCATTTGGCATTATTGGCGTGGAAACAGCTGTGCCCGTCGTTCTTACAAGTTTAAGCAACAGAATCAAGCTCATAGAAATTATCAGCAAAATGACAATCAATCCTGCCAAAATTTTGGGATTATACCATGACAAAGGCAGTTTAAAACCTGGTCTTGCGGCTGATATTACAGTCATTGATCCTCTGATGCGGAAAAGGGTTGACGTGACAAAATTCAAAAGCAAGTCACGCAACTGTCCCTGGGATGGCAAGCGCCTTCAGGGCTGGCCAGTAATGACCATCAAAGCTGGCCAAATTCTCATGGAAAATGGGAAATTAACAATTTAAAAAAGTAAAGGATGCTCAAATTGGGCATCCTTTTTAAATTTATTAAAAAAGCGGGTAGAATGGAGCATCTGCTCCATTCGCGCCAAGAGCAGATGCTCTTGGCTACCCCGCAAGGAAAAAAGTTGACTTTTATTTCCCATTTTGTTAAGGTTTTGACAAATCCGAACATTGAAAAAAATAACCTAAAAAGGAGGTTTAAAATGGATAGTGAAAAAAATCACGTTGGCAAAGCAGAAGTTATTTCCAATATCAAAGTAGCCAAAGATACTTGGCAGCTGACACTGGAGCCGCCTGACCGATTTGTAGTTACAGATTGTTCGCCAGGGCAATTTATTTGTTTGGCTCCGCTTGATCCTAATTCAGCCATGTCCCGGCCATTTAGCATTGCTTCAATCAGCACTTTCAATGGGACACTTAAATTAATCTACAAGCTAGTTGGGGCAAATACAAAGTTAATGGGGCAATTAAATGAAGGCCAACAAATTAAAATTTGGGGGCCTTTGGGCAATGGTTTAATTCCAGAGCCAAATCTGTACGATGAGATCTGGTTGGTTGGCGGCGGTATGGGTATTGCGCCTTTGCGCTTTTTTGAAAGAGTAATATCAGAATATCAAGAAGACATAGCCAAAGTTTTTTATGGCGCAAAATCCAAAGATGAAATAGTTGAATTGAGATTGCATAGCGAGGATTCGCTGGAAATTGCCACAGACGATGGCTCGGCTGGTTATCACGGTTTAGTCACGCACTTATTTTTTGATAAGACAGCTGGATACAAGGGCAAAAAAATTCTAGTTATAACCTGCGGTCCCAACAGGATGATGAACCAAATTGCAGCTTTGTGCGGATTACTGAAATTTGACTGCTATGTCATTTTAGAACGCATCATGGCCTGTGGCATTGGCGTTTGTCTGGGTTGTTCAATCAAGATGAAATCTGGAGAAATGAAACGCATTTGTCACGATGGACCCGTATTTAAAGCAGAGGAGGTGGATTGGAATGCGCTCGGTTAATCAAATTGATTTAAGCGTGGAATTTGCTGGACTGAAACTGCAAAATCCGATTATGGCAGCCTCTGGATGCTTTGGCTACGGCGAAGAGTTTGCCAAAATTGAGGGTTTTGATCCGTGCCGATTGGGTGCCATTGTTTCTAAAGGCACAACTTTACTGCCCAGAGACGGTAATCTTCAACCCCGAATCTGTGAGCATCAGGGTGGCATGGTTAATTCCATTGGCTTGGAAAATCCGGGAATCGATGTGGTGCTGGAGGAAAAAGTACCGTTTATGGCTTGGTTTGGTGTACCAGTAATACTTAACATTTCAGGGTTTACCATTGAAGAATTTGCTATCATGGCAAAAAAAGCAAACTCGGCCAAAGGAGTCAGTGCTTTGGAAGTCAATATCTCCTGCCCCAATGTTCATGGCGGCAGAATTCCTTTTGGCTGCGATCCCTTAATTGCTGGCCAAGTGACTGCAGCTGTGCGTGAGGTGACTGATTTGCCAATTATTGTTAAATTAACTCCCAATGTTGATGAAGGGATAATCGGTGTAATCGCCCAAGCTGTTGAAGCAGCTGGTGCTGATGCCATTTCCATGATTAACACGGTTAAAGTGGAAAATGTCGGTGGCATAAAAATTGGCGGGCTTTCTGGCCGGCCAATTAAACAAACTGCTTTGAATTTAATTAAAATAGTCAGGCGGTTTGTTTCCGTGCCTATAATTGGCATGGGAGGAATTTATAACGTGCCTGACGTGATTGAATTCCTCAAGGCAGGTTGTAAGGGAGTAGCAGTAGGTACTGCAAATTTTTCCAATCCGCTCGTCATGATGGAATTGAAAGACGGCCTGGGAAAATATTGTTTGGAAAACGGCATTCAAAATTTGTCCCAATTACGCGGGACAGAAAAATAAAAAGAGAAGGAGAGTAAAATGGCAGAAAAAGGTTTTCGGCAAATGCTGGCAGAGCGCCAAAAAAAAGTCAATTCACTGGTCTGTGTGGGACTGGATCCCTTAATGGAGAAGATACCTAAAAAGTATCAAGATTTTGCCCTTTCAGAAGCAGCATTGTTTTCTTGGATGAAAGCAATTGTTGATGCCACCGCACCATTTGCTTGTATGTTCAAACCACAAAGTGCACACTGGGAGGCGATTGATAGAGGGCGCGACACATTACAATTAGTAATCCGTCATATCAAAGACCAATATCCCGACACCCCAGTTTTCCTGGATTGCAAGCGGGGAGACATTGGCCGCACACAACAGTGCTATCGTGTTGCTCACCTTGAGATCGATGGGGTGCACGGCATGAATTTCAATCCCTACATGGGTAAGGATTGCATGGAAGGTCTGGTTGATAAAAAAAATCTCGGCAAGGCTCTAGTCGGACTGTGCTATACTAGCAATCCGGCGGCGCGTGAAATTCAGGATTTAAGACTTTCAGGAGGGATTCCACCGCCTAAATTGTGGGAAATTATGGCCAGTAAAATTTTATCCTGGGCCAAGGAGTTAGGGGTTACTGAAAATGCTGGTTTAGTCATGGCTGCGGCTTATGAGCATCCAAAGGGTTCAGGAAAAATTTATTCTGAACATTTGACACGCTGTCGGGAAATTGTATGCAATGATCTGTGGTTCTTGATTCCTGGTATAGGTACTCAAGGCGGCTATATCTTTGAAACAGTCAAAGCCGCTTTTACCGGTCCTGGCTCAATCGCCATCAATTCATCTTCGGACATTATCTTTGCCAGCCAAGGCGAGGATTTTGCTGAAGCAGCTGCTAAGAAAGCTGAAAAACTGCGCGACCAGATTCGCGACGCAGGAGGGAATTGCTAATAAAAAATACAAAGGGGCTCTCAAATGAGGGCCTCTTTTTTTTTGGTTATTAGTAGATTAGGTAATTGGGTTATTGGGGATTGGTTAAAATATTTTTAATAATTTTCTATTCCCTAATAACCAAATAACCCAATAACCTAATTACCATTTTTCGTAATAATCCCACATGATTGACAAGTTTTTCCTGTTTTGCTAAGGTAAAGAAAATCGTACGTTGGTAAAAACTCACAGTAGTGAGGGAAAATAAAGGAGGTAAGAATAATGAATGAAGCTGAGGTATTAAAGAGAATAAAGGATGGTAGAGTGTTTGATGTTTTGCCAGGAGCTTTTGCGGGTAGGATGATGACCATTGCCGAAGCAGTGGCAATTTTCAACTTCTTTAACGCCTTCTGGCAGTATGAAGGCGATCCCAGAGCAGAGAAGCCGCATGCCCTTTTAAAATCAGGCAAGCACAGTAATGGCTTTATTGCCTGCAAAGAGTTTTTGAAATATCCATCGATCTGCGAGCTCTTTGCCAATGAAATGGTTAAAGTGATAGGCGAAAAAATTATGCTGGCATCAAAAGTCAGCAAATTGGGCATTGATGTCGTGGCTAGTTCTGCCTATTCAGCGATTAACCTGGGTTGGGAAGTAACCCGGCTTCTAAGCAAATTCAATGTGGAGGTTGAGTACTTAGCAGTTGAGAAAGATAAACAGGACAAGCCAACCATTATCCGCGGCGGGATTGATCCTGGCAAGAAAGTTTTGGTTATCAATGAACTGATGACCACAGGTAGCGGCAGCACTTGGGAAACCAAAGAGGCGGTTTTGAAGTGCAATGGCGACAAACCTGCACCAAAGGTCGTTGAGTTTGCTTTTGTTCTTGTGCACCGGTCAAAAGAAATGGTGCTGGCTGATGGTTCGCCAGTCCAACCAGTTTTCCATTTTGACATTGAGAATTTCGAAGCGGGCCCTGGAAGTTGCCCTTACTGTGATGTAGGATCTGAAGCAATCAAGCCGAAAATCGGGAATAACTGGCAACGGCTGCATGGCCTTGCTTAAGGGAAAATTTATTTATACAACAAGCCGCTTGTCAAATAGATGAGCGGCTTTTTAATAGAATTAAGAAGAGGTATAGGAAGCAAAAGATAATAGGAGAATATGATGACAGGATAAGAGGAATATAGGGAAATAGGACTAAGTGTCCTCTTATCCTATAATCATCTATTCCTCTTCTTCCTATACTTCCTATGATTCCTATAAAACCTATAAAACATAAAATTGACAAATAGTCTGGAATTATTATAATATGTATACAAAGCCGTTTGACTCAAGTTAACCCTTGAGGACCCTCCTCCGTTAAAACTTCGGAGGGGAACGGCGCGGGAAGAACGCTTATGCCAGTAAAACCCGCCGTGAACCTGCGTTAAAGGCATGAATTAAGAGGCCCTCCTTCGCTAAAGCTACGGAGGGCAAACAAGGTGGCACCACGGAAAAAATTCCGTCCTTGAATCTATTACTGTTTTAGTTTAGGTAATGGGTTTAAAGACGGAATTTTTTTAACTAAAAAATAAAACTTAATACTTACTACTTAATCCTTAATACTAAAAAATATGCTAAGAACAAACACATGCGGTGAATTAACAAAAAAATCAGTTGGCAAAAAAGTTACGCTTTGCGGTTGGGTAAATTCCCGACGAGACCATGGTGGTGTGATTTTTATTGATTTGCGCGATCGTTATGGTTTGACTCAAATTAAATTTGATCCTAAAATTTCCCAGGAATGCTGGAATGAAGCTGATAAAGTTCGGCCAGAATGGGTTTTGCAGGTGGCTGGCAAAGTTTTAGCCAGGCCCAAGGACATG
>Ga0315277_10000708_pt1 | contig 51270 bp, 53 predicted proteins | sample YL17G05_15_MG_FD_203695 | JGI IMG/M metagenome (GOLD analysis project Ga0315277, IMG submission 203695) | Sediment microbial communities from Yellowstone Lake, YNP, Wyoming, USA - YL17G05_15 | ecosystem: Environmental > Aquatic > Freshwater > Lake > Sediment | place: USA: Wyoming | collected... | reverse complement strand
CCATTCTCTTACCACAAGATTCAGTATATTTTTCATGACATTTTATAAAACTTGTGCAGAAAGTTGACCGTTATGGCTAACTGCAGCGTGTTGTTTGAGTGGAACAGAACCAAGAGTGGAAAACTTGTCTGCCACCTCGGGCAAAGCCATGAAAAAAGGAGAGCCTAACAGCAGTTGTTGCATACTACCCAAGCGCGCTCCATTCATGATTCAAAAATGTGGCGGGCCCGAGGGTGTTCACACCTAAGTAGGTGCAAGTACCTTTTTTCGCCCACGCTACCTCCCGCAACTCCCTCTTTTTGGCTACTGTAATTCCATGACTTGAACGCGTGCTAAGGCGTGACCTCATACACATTCTTCAGAACTGGAATTTTCTTTTCGAGTTCTTCAAAGCGCGAGTCACAAGCGTTTGGAATCGGATTTTGAACTTGATGGATGCTATCTATGGCGAACTCGGTAGAGGCAACGGTTGTCGGAAGAAACTGGAAACAACTGTCGACACCATAGGCGTCGCGCATACTGGTTTGACCTAGAATATCGTAGTGGAACTTTGAACGTTCCCTAAGAAGTCTGTTTGAACTTGCTATATCGACATTTGGCAACTTCACACCTTTTTTGAGCAAGCCCTCATACGTCTGGAGAACCTGAGCATGCCATCCAATCTTTGCGGACCCAAAAAGAGAACCTAGATACTTGTTTCTCTCAACCATGACAATGCCTTTGGCCGTTCTGACTATATTGTAGAAGATTAGCTTCTTACCTCTTTGAACTGTTGAGGAGACTCCAAACAAGCTCAGAATGGCCAATATTGCCGCCATGTTGGCATAGTGTAGCGTCGGAACAGCTGACGATGGAACAAACTCTTCGCGGAATTTTCTACATAGTCTCCTGTCTGATTTAGCGCTGTAGAGAAGCTCAATTGTTGCCCACAACTTATTGCAGGCCTCATTTGCCTGATGCATGGATCTGTTGAGGAAGTACACGTTCATTCGATCAAAAGCCAACGAGGATGCTTCGATTGTCCTTCCATTCCTGAGTTGACCTACATAGGAATCAATTGAGAAACTTTTTCCCACGAGGTTCCTTTTGGAAGCAAAAAGCTTGTTCAAGCTGAACATAAGGGAGATCTCTTCGAGCGTCTTTGGTTGGGGTAGCATCGAATCCATATTGCTCACAAGGTTTCCTTGACTATTTTCTGAACTAGAAGAATCGGACGGCCTTGTAGAAAATCAGGTACTTCATTCAAGCTGTCAACATGCAAAAGTACAGAACCGCCAATTGCTTCATATTTCAGTGACACGAGTTGTCTTGGCGCCTTGGCATAGATATCCTTGTGTCTGTTTCCTATTTTCTTCCTAATGTAGTAATATGGTCCATGTCTTTCACCTAATCTACATCTACAGTTAGGCCTGCCGCACGTCACGAATTTAACGCGTATGTTCTTGCCTATCAAGAGGTGTTCTTGAACCGCTTCAAGTCCATCGACTATTAGAACCTTCAAGTTATGACCCTTTTCGTTTCTTGACAAAAGCTGACAGTTCGTCAATCGCCTTGTCAGTCGACAGCCTTTCAAAATCCGCTCCCATAAACCAAGGCAACCTTGGCCCAATACTTGAGAACCTCTGATTGAAACGGTTGTCTATGACAATTGCAGCTCCCCAATCATCATCAGATCTCACAATTCGCCCTAACCCTTGTTTGAGTTTCTTCAACATTATTTCGTGACCTGCTCTGAAGTTGTATTCCTTATCCAGCGGGTCTCTTCCAGGATATGGCAATGCATCTATTATGACCAACCGTAAGCGAGGTATATCAACTCCTTCCCAAAGCCTCGTCGATGCAGAGGCCAATACAATGTCTCTCTTCTTGAGCTGTGCAATCTTCTCATCTATCGAATCTGGGTCTTCTCCCTGCCAGATATTATGTATTCTCTTGGCAAGCTTTGTCTGGCTACAATACTCCGAAACGAGCTTCTGATCATTAAACCCTCTAAAGAGCACGAGTGTCCTGACCACGAATTTCTCCAAAAGCTGCATGATTATCTGATTCGCTTGTCTTCTGAGAGATTCGTACTGCTCTGCGTTTGATCTACTCAGTGCTGGGCCATCAGCTAGAGCGATCAGTTTCCTGCTTTTTCTCCGCTTGTCAGGGTAGTCTCCCAAAATCACTCCGCATGATTCATCAAACCTACGCATGTCCAAGCCACATGCTTTTGCATGTTTTGTTTTATTGTCTATCGTTGCACTTAGCAAACCAACATTTTTGTTCTTGAAGAAATTTGATACTTCTGCTTCCATGCTCTTCGGTCTGCCATACAATGAACCTTCATAGAAAAAGAAAACGTTATTGCTGATGTTCTGCATTCTATAGTGGACGCTACTTATATTTGCATAGAGTCTCCTGTAACGAGGATGTTTCTTGTTGCGTGTACATTCTAACCAAGCACTCCTGAGTACAGTGTCTCCGAAAGCTTCTCGTATTACATCTGTCTCTCTTGCAGTTAATGGTGTGGAGTCCCCTAACATCTCGTTCATTCTCGACAATCCACTGGCCAGATTGACTAGTTTGTCAGCTAGTACCGGAAGCTCCGGTCTCACTTCTTCTGCAACTTCTTCCAGTTGTGAAAACATGACGTACGTCTGTAGAAAACTCGTCTCCGCATTTTCGAATCCATGTGATTCGTCTATAATGATCTCGTCGTAGTCTTTGAAAAGACCCCTTGACAGAAGCAACTTGGCAAAGGTTGCAACTGTGAGCCGGGATTCTTTGGTCTTGTCAATATCTTTCAAAACGTCGCAGTTTTTTTTCTCGTCCCTACAAACTGCTCTTCGATCTGAACACAAGGAAGAATCGGCAGGCCCGCAAAACAGTGGGCATTCATAATCATTCCATGCTTTTGACACGTGAACATCAACATCTTTGTCTTCTTTCTTGAGATAATCAACAACTTGAGCCCTTAATGTCTTGGTTGGTTCCACGATGAGAACTCTCTTGTTTTTCTCCTTCAACAGACGAATAGCCACTATTGCGCCACTTCTAGTCTTTCCTAGACCAGGAGGTGCATCAATCAAGGAATTCCGCCCGTTTGCCAAATGCGAAAAAAGGAACGCTGGTGCGCTTTCTTTGAAATTGTCAACATTCAGTGTCATGTCAAGGCCTCATAGGTAAAAAGGTTTGTCGAGCAAAGTGGGTTCTGTCGGAGTCCCACCTAGTACCCTTCGTACGAGGAAAGTTATTCTGTCCGCATGAAGAGCTGGAGCGGGTATCTTGGTGGCTCTGTACGTATTCCAATGATGTCTTGCAAGTTTGTTGATCGCAATTGCCACCTTTTGCATTTCCAGATTTGATTTTGAGAAAACTTTGTACATGACCGGTTCGACAGTGCCCTGCCAAGTTTCTTGAGAGACCATCAGCATCTCTTGTGGATCAAAGGGCTCTCCGATTATGACTGTACCGGGATCTGGATTGGCAACCTTTACAGAGGACAGCTTCTTGTACATCCTTAAACGCGTGCCTTCTTTCTGCATTACAAGGACATAGTCACGAATGTTCAGATCCGACAGAACCTGCTCAATGGTTTCAAGTTCTCCTTTTGGAGAAAGCAAAAATCGTTGCTCTTGTGTGAAATTGAGCCCATCCCTTATGATAAGCAATCTCTTTGGTGTGCCAAACTTCAGGATATACCTCCGCAATACGCTTGAAAGTAGATCCTTCAGATCTGTGACTTTGGCATCAGAAAAAAGATACTCTCCATACGGGTCAAAAACAGCACAGCCTCCTGTTATCGTCTCTTCATGAAAGACATCTAAGCCTATAATCGGTGAATCATCTGTATAGATCGGTTCAGCAAAAGCCCAAGGTGCTCCTCCAAGTTTCGCACAGAGTTGCATCGCAACCAGTGTGAGAATAGTCTTTGTTCCCACTTCATTGCCCTTTTGTTCGTAATCTTTCAGTCGGTCCAGTGTTCGTTCATATGAGATATTTTGGGAAAGAATTCCCTGTCTTATCAGGAGCTCTTGTTTAATTGCCTCGTAAAAATCATCGTCTCCTCCCCTCGGAGCAAAGGTCAAAACGATATCGGCGTCAATGCGTTTCTCCATTACATCCATATAACCCTTGAGCGTCCCGCCTTCAGCCACAATTCTAATCGCTTCTGGAAGGTTCATCCCAAGCTTTTCGGCTTCCTGTTGTAGCAATGTATAGAATTTTGAGACATCTTCCTCCCTCGCCTTGTCGTACAATAGGGCGATTTTGTCTATTTTCGGCGTTCTATGGAATTGCCGTTCCCAGATATTCTTGAGGAACTCCGAGTCCGACGACACAGAGAATACGCTATCCTTCATTCTCACGCTGATTGGCGGAAGAACCATTGCAGACACTGTGACTGGTTCTCGCGAGACCTCCATGAACTGGTTTACAAACTCGTCATCGGCAATGCCGTGTGTTTTTCCAAATGGGTCGCCTTGAATGAGACTGATTATCTGCGAGAACCTTCCGCGCGGTTCCGGTTTCTCAATGTTGGTTAAAGCACTCATTAGCTTTTGGTTGTCCCTAAAATGCGGAGGTATGCGTTCGAAAACAAGCAACTCAGGTACATGATAGTTCTCTTTGCCATAATAGTATCCTTTTGCGACTCGAACCTTGACCAAGGGCTGTTTCTTGTCTTTTATTTCTACAGAGCTTCCGTATGCACCACTGAAATACTGTTCCTGACTTCTTTCTCCTGCTGTGTTAGGAGTACATGGGTTCTTGGTGTAGTCAAACTCGACAACTTCGTATTCGCCCCTTTGGTTTTTGCCCTGGACTCTAGCCCCAGGCTTCCTCCCAAATCTTCCGAATTTCTCATTAATGGCTTGTATTGTTCTTTGATCTGGCAGATAGAAATCACCGTTGATCACATTTCTGACAAAGAATTTCACGCTTTCCCAAAGGTTTTGCTCCCACGTAACCCTGTAGTCGATGTCTAACAGGAGATAAGTATTTCCTGAAAACGCACGAGTCGCCCGCATAATTCCTTCATTAACATTCATATTGAAAGCCCTGTGAAGCGTTGATTCAAGCTTTGCGAAAATATTCTCCCCTCTGTAGTTGACATTCTCCATATGGAAACAATTTGGAATCTTCTCACTGCAATACCAGTCCACGAGCTTGTTAGACAGTCTTTCAACGCCACAAGCAACATTGGTAAGGTCAACGGTTTCTGTTCTCTGTATTCTGACCACGAAGTCTACGCTTGTACCTTCTATGTCTAGGTCTATGTTGTGTTCTAATGGTATCTCCTGAACTGAGAATATCTGATCGCCCGCGCTGAAAACAGGGTTACCCGTTTTTGAAAGTTTCTTTGCTATGCTGGCCGCAAGCCGAAATCTGACAGTCTTGTTTTGTGTCGTAGGAGTGGTTTCAACTATGTCATGAAGAAACAGATCCTTCTGTTTGGGTCGCACTTGAAAAAGATTTAAAATAACTTCCTGCATGTTGATACATTCGTTATATGGACTAATAAAACTATGTCTTGTACCCAATTTAGGTACAAGATTCAGTTTCCTGATACTCTTTTATACCGTCTATTATCTCATGCATTATTTTGTGCTCCAATTCCCTGAGCATCTTGTATAACTCGCTTGTTTCTGGAGTGTCTCCTTCTGAGCATTGATATAGAAAGGACTGGATACTCTTAAAAGACGAAAGCCATTAGTCATCATCCTCCAGCGTCATCAGTAGCGCAGTTTCTTCACCAAAGAGTTCTCGATTGACTAAGAATCGAGTTCTTCTGTTTGTTGTTTGCTTCATAGCGAAGCTCACCTCCAAAGGCGCTGAAGCGGAACGTCCAGAATAACGTTTTAGCGATAGCGTAGGTCGAAGACCGAAAACGTGTATCTAGGACGTGTGAGCTTGTTTAAGCCTTTGGAAAGAGGTGAGCGAAGCGTATAGTGAAGCAAACTTGAACGAGATTCCAGCCAGAGAACTCGAGAGAAACAAGCGGATGATAAGCTGGAGTGCATGGCTTGAGTCCATATAAGAACTAGAGGATTGGCGCTGGAAGAGGCGGGTTCTTGGACTTACACAAGTCCTCCTCACCGTTCTATTTCTCAAAAGAAGAATAGCTACCCGCAGACCAACGGGGTGGGATTTGAACCCCACACTTGACACGGCTTCCAGAAGATATCCTCTGCTCCCTTTTTCTTTAGACAAAAATCCTGCAATTAGCCAAGGATACGTCTGGCATTCTCAGCATCTATGATCGTAGCGCTTAATACAAATTACCAAACCATTTTTTCTTTAACGCCTTTCTAAGTAATTCTTCAACTCTTTCAGGAGAAGTTGACAGAGGTCTGTTGGCGAAGATCCAGTCTTGGTCACTAGAACCTTGTGTTCTTACATAGTAGCAAAATCTTATTCCGTAATCTCCGTCATCCCATTGAATATATTGAACCAGATCTAAGAAGTCTTCATCTTCAGATTTCTCTAACAGTGAAACCTCATCCTTGACTGTGCCCCGGAATGATCTGCCTCTCTTCGTATAGACAACTCTATTTCCTATCGTAGTTTTAACCATGGATTTTCCACCACGGAAAACATCTCTGTGGAGTTGTTATAAAAGTATTTCTTCTCACTTGGCGCTGCCGTGACTAAGAGAAAAAAGAAACATCGTTAGTTACTTAAACCTAAAATGATTACTGCTTATTATAGGGAGTTTCATTCAGAGGGAGTCACTAGTGAAAATATTGCAAACAGCAGATAATCATCTTGGGGAAACTGCTTATTCAAAAATTGATGCAGTGACAGGTTTGAACGCTCGTGGTCTAGACTTCCTCAACTCATTCAAGAACATTCTAGACATAGCTTTGAGAGAGAGCGTAGATGTGCTGCTTGTTGTTGGTGATTTCTTCACTAGAGTAAATCCACATCCAAGATACCTTTTGGAGGTCATGAAAGGTCTAAAGAAGCTATCGAAAGAAAATGTCGTTACGATCTTTGTTAGTGGTAATCACGAAACGCCCAAAATTGTTACTACAGTAAATCCACTCAGTCTGCTTGGGCAGATCGACAATGTGCACGTAGTTCTTGAACCCGCTTCCATAGAGGTTGACGGTATTGACTTCGTTTGTGTGCCTGCACCTTCAATCTTTGATGAGATAAAGAACCTGTTTAACCCATTGCTTCAAACAGCTCTTCAGAATTCAAAGTCTGAACGAAAGATTCTAGCGGCTCATCTACCTCTGGGCCAGGCAACGACCAGTTCGGAAGGAACACTGGAATCTTTCATCGGAGAATGCGTAGACATAAAGCAAATTCCCAACAAATTCCTTTACGCCGCGCTAGGTCACATGCACAAGTTTCAACAACTTGGTCAAGGAATGCCCATCATATATTCTGGATCTTCGGAGAGATGTGAATGGGGAGAAGAACACGATGACAAGTTTGTGGTCTTGATAGAGATTGAAGATAAAGTTGACTTTAAGCCAATCGAGCTGCCCGTCAGAAACATGGTAACTGTAATCGATCAAAACTGCTCCGGGCTCTCGGCACTGAGAATAAACAAGTTAGTCCTGGAGGCCATTGAAAATAACAAGCAAAAGATTGAAGATTCCGTCGTGAGGATTAAGTTAGATAACATCGATATTGATGAATATAGATTGATTGACTGGGTCACTATAAAACAGAGTTTGAACGACTATGGAGTTTTTGATTTCAAACTTCAACCGCAGACTGTGATCTCGCTTCCAGTACAAGCTGGGCCATCTGGAGAGTACATTTTTCCTCCTCCAAAAGAACTTGAGTTGTATGTAAAAAGCAAGACGGAATACAAGAGGATCACACCTCAGCTTCTGAAATTGGGTAAAGAAATCATTGACGAAGCCAAGGAGATGGTGCAAGGTGAAACTTAAGAAAGTAGTTATCAAAGGTTTCATGAGGTTCAAGGACAGAGTAGAGATCGATTTTCCACAAGGACAAGTAACACTTATTGCTGGAGAGAATGGTGCTGGAAAAACTTCAATCTTAGATGCTATATGTTTGTGTTTCTATGGCAAGACATTCAGAACTTCTGGAACGGCAAAGTCAGGTTTCTTGAACATAAGGGATTTGATAAATCACAATTCTGAGAATGCCGTCATCGAAGTAGAGTTTGAAAACTACGGCCATAACTATGTTGTGAAAAGAGAGATCACCAGATCCAAAACTAAGGGCGAGTTGTATGAAGATGGTGGACCTAAACCTAAAGCCGAAGGACAGGCCGTATACGATTATATCAGAAAGATCGCGTTAGGTCTTGATTGGGAAGGCTTCAGGAAATCTACCGTGATTTTACAGGGTGAAATGAGTGCTCTCACTCAGGCGGAACCATCGGAGAGAAAAGAATCCTTCAGAAAATTGTTTGGTCTTGAAAGATACGTCACCATTTATGATCAAATAACAAAAACAAAGATTGATGAGAAAACTGTTACAAAGGAAAAGATTGAAGAAGTAAACAAAGTTTTGCTTGAGGAAGTAAAGAAAATTCCATTACTCAAAGTTGAGTTAAAGAAACTCTATCAAACCTTAAAAAGACTCCGAAAGCAAAGATCCCATCTCATTGAGAAAGTCAAAGAAAGGAAACGAGAGAAACATTCTCTTGAAGGTGACTACCGGAAGTTTACTGTTCTTAAGGAAAGACTAGCGAATCTTGATGCTAATATCCAAAAGACGAGCTCTGAAATTGCAAAGAGAAAAAGAGAGCTAACTCGACTCCAACGAATGAAGGAAGAACTACCATCAATTGAGAAGTCTTACAAAGGATTCACTGAACTGCAAAACAAGTTAGACAAACTGAAACCAATAGAACAAAAGTTCGACAAATTCTCCAGGAAACTCTCTGAGCTTACTACCCTCAAAACGGAAAAAGACAACAACCTTTCAGTTTTACAAAATGAAATTGTTAAGACAACACAAGAGATCAAGACGCTTGAAGAACAGATCCCAGAATACACGAAAATCAAGAAAACGCAACGAGAGTTAAGCCAACTTGAAAAGAAGAAAAACAAGTTAGGAAAACAAAAGGCTGTATGTGAAGCTGACCTCAAAAGCATCAGCAAATCCATGAAAGAACTGCAGCGAAAACTAAAACAAGTCGAGGGGAAGAAGAAGTGCCCTATCTGTTTGCAGACCATCAAGGACCCTCGACAGGTAGTTCAGCATTATGAAAAAGAAAATACCACGCTACTTTCTCAACAAAAAAAGAAGCAAGGACTTATTGATAGAATCATCACCGAGCGAAGTTCGACTCAAAAGAGATTTGAGGAAGTTGAGCTGATTTTGGGCGATCTTCAGAATAGATTCAGCAAAAAACAACTTGTTGTGAGAGCAAAAAAGACGCTGAAGTCTCTTGAAGCGAGAAGGAAACAAAATCAAAAGATTGTTCAAGCTACGAATGCTAAGATAGAAAAACAGAAAGAATCAATTTCGAAACTAGATTTTGATGAAAAAAGTTATGCAATTGATGAATCCAATCTTTCCACCCTACGTAAGCAAAAGATCGCCGAGAAATATTCCAATGCCAGCGTACAGGTTAAAAGGTTGCCAGAAATGAGCAAAGGACTTACTGCTTTACAAAAAGCACTTGCAAGTCTGAACGGAAAAAGGAAAAATCTACAGAGTAAGCTAGTCTCGTTCGGAGATATTGAGAAGGACTACAGAAAAGCTGGAAGGAATTTTGAGAGGGTTCAGAATGCTCTTAACCAAAACCAAGCGAAAAATGTCGAAAAGAAAACTAACAAAGAAAACAATCGAAAGCAACTGAATGAACTTTTTGGCAAGAAAAAGAACGTCCAAGAAAATGGGAAGAAGATACGGGCTCTGGAAAAAGAAAGCATCATACTTGAAGAATTAAGAAATGTATTCAAGAACATTCCAGAAAATATCTTGCGACGACTAAGACCCTACATTGAAAAAGAAGGGAATGATTTGATCACAGAACTTTCTGACAGCGAGATAACTGCGCTCAACATCGAAGAAGAAACTTTGAATGTAGCTGCGACCATGACTGGAGAAGTAAGACCTATACATTACTTTTCGGAAGGACAGAAAACTCGAATAAACATGGCTTTGAGAGTTGCAATTTCAAGGATTCTGAGCAAACTTCCTCAGACTGAAGAACACGCTTACGCTATTATGCAAACACTCTTTGTAGATGAGGGTGATTTTGGCAGTCTTGATGAATCGGGAATCCGAGAAGCTGTATCAGTCATAAGAAATCTCACAAAAGAGTTTGACAGGGTTATCGTGATCAGTCACGTTTCAGCGATTAGGGAAATGTTACAAGGACATACGTTGGAAGTCGTTAAAACTGGATCTGAGGAAAGCACTGTCAAGTCAGGGGCATCTTCTGAATCGACTGAGACGACTATTCCCATGAAAGGAGACTAGAGAAATAGATCGATCGATCGACTCTAGATCTTATACACCTGACTTGGATGTATGCCTGAATCCAATCCCTCTCCCAGAAGCATGACGAAGGATTCCATTGATTATTTCATAAGCTCGTCCTCTCTTATCCCCAACATTCCTTACCAGCCCCAATCCAGATAGATTGTGCATGTAATTTCTAAACGATCTTCTGCTCTTGGGACATCTCGCTCTCAGGGAGTAGAAGCCATAGAGGGCATTACTAGCTAGCCTTCTCTGTTCTCGCAGGATTTCCACCAGTATTTTCTCATCAACGTTCAAGTCTTCGTCCACGCAATTGAACTTGTACTGGCATTCTACTTCATCAATCGAGTTCTTTCCATCATTCTTGGTCCTCAACGCTAGAGCCCTCAGGAGATTCAGAGAAAGAGTCATGTTGCAAGAACTGGTCTGAACTATTTTTCTTATCGTGCCTTCAGAGTACGCAGTATCTCTTAGTGAATCTCTTGCTCTATCAAGCAGTATGTCAAAAGCCTGATCCTCGCTGTAGCCGGGGATTTCGATGATGTTGGTGATGTTTGACTTTCCCGTGGCGTTGAGCCTTCTGTATGTTTCGTAATTCTCCGACACTATGAGTAGCTTCATCCCGAGACTCAAAATCTTGTTCACGGTTTCAATCTCTTTCAGACGTTCAAAATGGTCTAGGCATACAGTTATGTCATGGTCGAGGTTTCTCAGTTTTGCTTTCAATCTCTTGGTGAGTTCGTAGTTGCTTCTGCTTGAAGCGATGCAGTTCAAGGACAATAGAATTTCATGTAATATTGCGTTTGTCGTCTGGTAAAGTGAACAATCGATGTAGATGGAAGCCACCCCTATTCTTGCATTGAAATTCTCGATAGTCTTCTTGATCAACAGGGTCTTGCCCGACCCGCAAGGACCATAAACGAAAGTATTAACAACGTTGATCGCATTCGAGAGTTGGGCTAACTCTTTTTGACGATGTAGAATGTTCTTCGGGGTATACTCTTCTTCCAAGATTTCAGAATCTTCGATTATTCGATTTACCATCCATTAATAGTAACTTGGCGAGAAAAGATAAATAGATGCATTAATGTTCGTTGCACGTTTTTCTCGTGATAACTTTGATCTGATCAAGTGGTAAAGTCATCTTCTCAGGCATTAGTGCATTGGGCCTCATCCGACTTTTGCATCCGCGATCGTGATAGCAATCATCGGATGACAATCTGTGAAGATGTATATTTGCCTCTTTCTTAGATTCTTCCATGACTCGTAAAGTCTAGGCAACCCTTCTTCTGTCAAGATTGCTATTGACATATTGAAAGCTGCTTTGCCGTACTCACGCATGTCAACAGCGAATATGCCGTTGCATTTTTTCATTCGATATTCCTTGTACATTTGCGGAAGCGAGTCTAATCCAAATCCGTGCGCTTCCAGAAATTCAATTCCCCTAAAATCTTTCATCGGAGTTCCTTCCCTAATCTTGACAAAAACCTTATTGTTTTCTGATTTCCAATGTGTTCTTCCACTTGAATGTCTTGAAGTATGCAAGCCGACATCCTTCATTTTGTGAATAACATAAACGTCACCTTTCTGCGAAACCTTCACTGCACCTACGGAGTATATCTTTTCTTCACCGATTGCTATTATCTCAATCCTTATCATACTAACGACCCATTTCGGAATTGTGGACTTAAATCTATCTGGTTCTGAGCGCGCGGTTTCTGATCTTCATCACACATCCCTATCCCGGCGTCATAACTTCGACATACATCCTGAGTTCTTTACTATCAACAATATAGTCGAGTATACAAAATGATTTGTTTCTGAGAAACAAAAATAGTCATGGAAGTTTTGGCAGAGTATCTGCCTGCAAGGGATATGTGCCTGTGTTGTTCCTCACTAACACTGAGTTCGATTTGGGGTCAGTTTCAAAAATCGTGAACTTGGCTTGGCCAAGATTCAAGAACTGGCTTCCTACTTCCACAAAGTCGTTTCTTATTGTTATCTCGCAAAGAGTCGAGGAATCGAGGCTATTGCTGAGACGATGATACTGCCAAGTATGGACACAATTAACGATAGTATCAAATCGTTCGTAATCCTGAGGCTTATGACAAGTAGTATAGGGATCATTATCAAGGAAGCAAGTTCACCGAAGAACGCTATATTCCTTTGATTTGCTTCCCTTAGATCTGCCTTTAGATTTCTCACACTCGTAGCTAACAGTTGAAGAATGTGGGACCACTCATTGTATTTTTGAATAGAACTCTCAACGATGCTTGTCAACCTTCTCTTGGGCGATCTGCTCGTCTCATACAGCTTTACTAATCCTCTCGGTGACTCTAAGCAATTCTCAGGCAAAGGATCAACCAATGTCTGTAATTGAGAGAGTAGATTCGATAAAGACATTCTTTTTATGTCAAATGCGGATTGCATTTTGCTCAGGCGACTTTCCGCTTCTATGAGCTTCTGCTGTAACTGCCCAATGCGAGTGATCCCAGGTCTTTGGGGAAGCTCGTCTCTGACTCGATTTACCTCTGTTTGCAATTGAATCAATCTTGGGTGAAAACTGTATGTTGAAAAAGCACGGACTAATCTTGTCCGAAGTCTGGCATACTCAAGTATTTCATAAGGAACCTCATCTTTTTTGCGGCATAATATCATGAAAGTATGAGGAACATCAGAGATCTCCTCCATCATTTCAATGAGGATAGTATCATGGTAAATGAAAGCGGATAACTGAGCGTCTCCCAGAAAGTCTGCAATGAATTGTTGTTTTTCAACATATATCTTCAGCTCGCCTAGGTTTTGAGGAGGGGTTTCAAGATTCTGATGTATCCATAGTAGAACGGGGTTTTCCTCTATGATTTCAAGAACCATTTCTTCAGAAGAACCCTGAATGGTAGGAGGAGTTGCTACAAGCTTCTGTCCTTTTCTCACTTGACTGAGCAATTGTTCTGCTCTAGAAGAAAACGCTCCAATCTCATATTGGACATTACCCTTTGGATCCAAGCATTTTATCACTCCATCCGAGAACCACCAGATTGAAGTGTCGCCGAATGCTAGCAAGAGCCAGCTCGGCAACACGGAGTCTGGAATCAAAGAACTGTCTCTTGTAAGTCCCTCCGCCTCAAGAACCTTTTTCAATTCCTCGAACTCATCGTCGTACCATACGAGTTTCTGAATCAGCTTCGTCGCAAGAAATTTCCTCGTTGTGTCGATAACTAGGGTCTCGTAGGAGTCTAGCAAGGGACCGAAATGCTCCATTCCTTCTGAACGGAGTTCCCAACCTATTTCAAAATCAACACCATCTCTTTCAAAGGAAACCAATTTGATTTCTTTCTTTTCCAATTTGCCAATCTCATTTTCAATTGCGGTCTTGAGCCTCCCAATTATATCTGAGCTAGAACGTGAATCAGGAATGGTCTCATACAGAAACAGGTTTAGGATGATTAACCCAGTCACATCCTCGTTATCGCGCATGCATCATAATGCACCGAACCTATTTATACAATTGCTCTTGAATTAAGACTTTCTATGACAAACGTAAAAAAGAAAGACATTGACAGACAGGATCTTGTATCTGTTGCGAAGCGAATCAGTACAACAATCAAGGAGAAGATAGAGTCACAACATCTTCCAGACATGATACTTGGAATCCTTGAAGGAGCTAGAGTTTCTAACTTTGCGAATCTTATGGCAGATGAGTTTGGAACATCAAGAGAAGAAGTCAAGTACATCAAAGTTGAATACGTGGAAAATTACATATTTGGGCGAGTGAAAGCCCAAGTTGACAAGAATTTGAGTGTTAGTGCCAATCTCGAAAGTAGAAGAATACTGTTGCTAGATGACATAATCTATTTTGGACGTACACTTAATGAAGCAATCAAGTATGCGGAAGGTGCTAATAGAGGCAAAAATATCATAGCCGCAACGGCGGTTGTGGGATGGCCCCAAAGCTCGTTCCTGAAATTGCCAATGCGAGGATTTGATGCATTCTATGTAGGGGGCAAGAAATACTCGTTATTCTATGACCCATATATGGTTTATAAAAAATGGGAGGAATTTGGAAGCTCGTGGCATATTAGAAAGCGCTCTTTCCGAACTTAACATCGCTCTTTAGAAGATTCAAAGCTTCGTTCTTCAGGGCGCGAGCTAGCTCCTTAGTGGGGGCTGGGAATTGGACATCTGCAATCTCCATGTCCTCCTCGTGCCTCGGGAGGTAGCTTATCATGGCGGCGACGAAAATCGCGGCAATTCTCGTGTTCGACCAACTCGATTGAAAACACGTCATGGCTGCGCTATACAGGTCGTCCCCCTTACAGCTACCGTTTGTCTCACAACTTTTGCAGAAATTGTAATCAATGCAGGGTGGAAGTAGATTGTCGTCACACCCAGCCTCGTGAACCCGAAGAATAAAAGAGCAATCAGGATAGAGTTCAAGGATTGCTAGACAATTCTGGCAAAAAGCTATCAGTGTTTCTCTTTGTCCTCTTGATTTGCGGTCAAAACTTTCGAACAGGTTTCTTAGAAAACTATCGTTAACCAATCTGTCCGCCAGTACCTTGTTGCTTTGGAAGGTCACATGTCCCCGCGCAAAATACTCGCAGTTTTCTCGATTAGGTATATACTGTCTCTCCGAAAGAAGACTTCCCCCTTGCTTTCCTTCCATTAGCGAACCCCCGTGAATTATTCTAACGCGTCTGCTAGCCATTCAAGACCTTTGTTCAGGCAGTACCACTTGACCATTACCAACCTCTGTTGTTCTCCAACAGGGACGGGTTCGTAAGAGTATGCCAGAATGTTACTATCAACCAGATATGCCAGGTGACTCAGGACCGTTCTCCTGCTCAGACCAGTTCTGCGAGCTATCTCAGAAAAGAAACTTCTGTGTTCTGGGGTTTCAAGAATACTTTTGAGGATTTTCCGACGTGCGCCAATTCTGTCACCTTCAAAGATTTTTCTGAGAACCTCTGTTTTCTCATTCTTTTTGACTGCCTTATTTGAAAATTCCTCACTCAATCTCTTTTCTCCTTCTGAAAAATATATGGTTATCATAAGCTGCTTATATGGTTTTCTATCGACACATAAGGCTAATGAGAAAGCCTTAAGTATATCAAGATACCCTTAAGTGTATCGTGGCGAACGAGATTGACCTCGAAACAGAATACAATCAAAGTCAAGGGCAAAAAGAGTTCACGTGAAAATGCCCCAGCAAGCGTTGCATTCGGATACTGTGAAGACTGCTATAACTTTGGAAGACTTACCTGTGAAGGCGGAATGTTTAAATGCGAAGAATGCGTGTGACAACGGCACTTTTTGAGCTACTGAAACCTGCCTTAACATATCAGTAATAATGATTCATAAGTATTAAGCTATTTATCTTAATACGCACGATATTATTTCATGCCGCCACAACAAAGGTTAGCGAACATATCGCTGGACGAGGATGCAAGGAAGGTTATTCAAGCGATTGAAAGCTCTCGTCTCGGAAAGAGCTATTTTGATGTCATAAGGAGACGAACAGGTATGTCAAGGAAATATCTAACCTACAGGTTGGCATATCTGGTAGACATGGGGGTTCTTCAATATCACTACGAAATCGCTCCACACCACTCTCCATACTCGAGAATGTGCATAGTCAAATGGTTTAGTGTTTCGCCAACATACGAAGACAAATAACAAAATCATAATATCATTGACTGCTATACTTACAAACGTTCGAGTTGTTCTCATAATCCCTTCGTTGACATTGATAGCAAAAACTTTGAAGTCTTGATTTCAGCTTTGCAAAGATGTTTTCGCCTTCGTAATCGTAACACTACGCGAAAATTGGATGTTTATCCGAGTTCTTCCGCCCTATATGGGCCCTGAATCTCTGTCATAACTTTTATTTTCAAGGCATTGTTCAAGTCAGAGAAATTGTCATTTTCTTTGTCGTTAATTCTGACAAATAACTTTTTTATTGTTATCATTTAATGTATAGAAATTATACCTAGAACAAAATAAAAAAAAGGAAATTGGAGGACTCGAAGTATCAGTAGGTCTTTCCGAAGTCCCATGCTACTGCAAAGATGTCGAGGATGTTGACTGTACCGTCCTTGTTCAGGTCTGCTGTTGCATTCCAGTTAGCAACACCAGGTGTTGTTCCGAAGGCTTTTGCAACTATGAATATGTCAAGGATGTTGACCGTTCCGTCCTTGTTCAAGTCTGTTCCGTAGTATACTGTTATCGTCTTTGTCGTCGTGTCCCAAAGTGTATTGTTGTCAGTCACGTTAACGATTATTGTATACTTTCCTGGCAGGGCATAGGTGTGGTTTATCAATGGCTGAGTTACTCTTGTTACGTTACTGTCGCCGAAGTCCCATTCATAGCTCGTCATGGTGCCTTTGAGGGAATAGCTTTCCGAAGCGTTGAATGTTATCTGCTCGTTTGCCGTTGGCTTTTCTGGAGTGTGCTCGAATTTTGCGGTAATCAATCGATCGATCATCAAATAGTGAGGGCTTTGAGATATGTTCACTCTCAACCCATCTATTGTTTCCCAAGACACGGTGCTCTGATTGCCGACCATGTCGATCAGTGTTCCGTTGCCTGCACCGATTGGCAGTGTCACCTCATGTTCTTCGTCAACCGTCCAGAATGCTATCGCCTCGTTCTTGTCTTTCATCAGTCTCAGCGCAAAATCGTTCTCGTTACCCAGATTGAGTCGCTCAACGATGCGATATCCTCCAAGCATCTGAGTCAGAGTCTTGATTGCAAAATAAGCCATCTTAGGCTTCAGATCAGAAGTGATCACCCCGGATAGCCCAAAGTCGGGTATGCTTGGTACGTCCTTCCAACGGTACCACACACTGATGGGGATACTCTCATAGAGGTTCACAAGGAACATGCGCGCAAGATACTGTGCTTGCTTTTCCTCAGAAATATCAAGCCAGGTCCAGTCCATGGGATATCCCCATTCACCCGATATTATGGGAATCTCTTTGCCATTCGAAACGTAACTGCTGATCAGAGAACGTAGCTTGGCGTAATCCTCAATAACCGTCTCCGGGGGGCCTCCGCGATATGCATGGACTGTCAGGGCATCAATCCAATCAAGCAGTCCACGTTTGAAACAATCTTCAAGCCATCCAAAAGGTATTTCAGCCGATGCTGGGGCGACGACGTAGCCTGTTGGGTCGGCTTCTTTAATGCGAGGCGCTGTCTCATTGACAAGCCTACAGTAATCCTCAATGCCTGGCTGAGGGTTCCATCCAAAGTCTATATTTGGCTCGTTCCATATCTCCCACAGTATCCCTTTACCAGCGTACCTTCTAGCAGCCGCTTCAGCAAAATTAGCAAATGCCTTTCGTCCATTTTCAGTGCGAACAGACCGATTGGACTCATACAATGGATTGCTGTAGTCGAGAATACAAATCATGCGTATGCCTCGTTTTGAACAACCTTCTACTAGAGCATCATTAACGTCTGTTCCAGAAGAATATCTGAATTCATAAGTCCCAAGCTGCTTCTCGACCCCTTCCCAACATAGGTCGTTCCTGATGAACTTGAACCCAGCATTTGTAATCAGATCCAAATCGCCAAGCTCAACAAGTTGAACCCCAAATCCATTCGGGATAACGAGTTCAGGCAGTGAAAAATCTGAAATTGGAGTTACGCCCTGAGGTCTTAGGGGTATTGCCCAAGTTTGCCAACCTTGTTCTCTTGGCAATTCAAAGGAATAGACGTCTTCTCCGTTGACGCTGATGCCCATTGTCATTGGTGGTAACGATGCACCTCCTGGTAACGAGGTAACGGGGGACATATTCAATTTTATGTAAAACGCATCGGCAGGGCCGGGAAGTGTTAACACAGCATATTTTCCAATTCCTCCGGCCCACTGGAATGTCCCTATGTCGGAGTTTTCATTGATGAACCAGCCTATGCCTTGATATCGATTAGCCTCAGCCGTTCCAAAATAGAGAGTAGACAGTACCGAAATCAGTGAAGACAGGAACTCCATTGTATGAAAGGCAACAGCGAGCTTCCGAGTGTCAGGAGAGTTCGAGATATCAGCGGGTGCTACTGCCTCGCTGAACTTGAACACAATGTTGTAGGTAACAGTCGAACTAGACGAAACAATCGGATTCATAGTCTGTTGAAGTAATGCACTGATCAGAACAATCGCGATTAATGCTGCAGTCGCGTATCTGTTTGTATTTTTCATTAAGTGTTTTTCCTCCTTATTTTCTTTTTTCGGCCGTGGTCTCTCCCCGATTCGCCGAAACTAGAAAGTTAACTAGAGAGTTAATCGGGCACGCCTCTTCAGATAAATCTTGTGGAAGAATGTTTCCCAAAATAATCAGACTAATCAGTCATGATCAAAAGTGTACATAAATTCAACGATAGAGTGAATCACACTTAAGACTTCCTAATTACAAGTCAACAAACAAAAGACATTTCCCGATGGAATTTTTATCCAGATTAGTCTAACAAAAAATAGAGTCAAGATTTCTGATCGTCTTAACTTGTGATGTGATAGTCGTGTTACAAAAAAAGTATTACATGCATAATTTCAAAACAAAGAGATAAATAGTTAAATCAATGATGCCGAAAATGAATATTCATCACAACTCTACTTCCGAAAAGCACTTAAATACGCGTTCACAAAAAAATGAAAAGATATTTGAACAATACGTGGCATTTGGACGTATATCCGAGTTCTTTCGCCCGAGCTGGGCCCTGTATCTCGGGTATATGTCCCTGACTACGTTGTTTTGTTCGTTTAAGCAACACGCAGGCTTAGGACGGATATTTGAGGTCTTAGGCTCGGACCGGGCCTTACAGCTCGGCTACAAGTCCATGTGTGCGCAAGGGTATTGTTCAAGTATTCTCGAATTCAAGGTTATCGCGTGGACAGGACAGACATTCATAATTCCAAGAGGAACCTGAAGAGAATAATCTTTAGACTTCAGAACTCATCGATCTCAGCAAAAAACAAGAAGCTGATAATGGATTTTCACGATGATTGCGTCTCCTCTGGCTTGAGTACCAACAGAATCCTCTTCTACATGCAGAAGCTCTTCCGAATCATCAGCCTTTTGAACAAAGACTTGGACAAGGCAACAAAAGACGATATCAGAAGAATAGTTCAAGAGATTGAACTCAACGAAAACTACACTGAATGGACCAAGAACAACTACAAGGTCACGCTGAAGAAGTTCTACAAGTGGCTTGATCGCGGTGAAGATTATCCTGACAAAGTCAAATGGATAAGAGCCACTGTGAAGAAGGACAGGACAAAAATCATTGAGGTCCTTTCAGAAGAGGATGTCAAGCAACTCATCGACGCTGCAAAAGGAGTGAGGAACAAGGCACTCATTTCGGCCCTATATGAATCGGGCTGCAGGATCGGTGAATTGATGAACCTAAGAATCGGCGATCTAACGTTTGATGACTATGGCGCCGTTATCCAAGTGAACGGCAAGACAGGACCAAGAAGGGTGAGACTCGTTTCCTCAGTGCCAAGACTGGCCGTGTGGGTTGAGCATCATCCAGTGAAGAGTCCAGAATCGCCTCTCTGGGTTAATGTGGGAACGACCAACCACGATCAAGCGATGGGATACCAGACAGTCTGCAAGATGTTGAAGGATGTTGCAGCAAACATCGGCTTGAAGAAACCAGTTAATCCTCATGCATTCAGACATGCCAGAGCAACTCATCTCGCTTCCAAACTGACTGAGGCTCAGATGAATGAGTATCTAGGATGGATTCAAGGTTCGAAAATGCCAGCAACCTATGTCCATCTAAGCGGCAAGAACATCGACGATGCCATTCTCAGGATGAACGGAGTAATTCCAAAAGAGCCTGATGAGTCGCAGACATTCCGCCTGAAGAAATGTCCAAGATGTTTACATGAAAATCCTCCAGACTCGCATTTCTGTACAAGGTGCAGGCTTCCTTTGGACGAGAAAACTGCGATAGAGATCGAACAGAGGAAAAAGGAATTTATCTCGACCACGATCACGAACGAAATCATTGAGAAGATGGTAGAAGAGAAGGTCAGGCTGATCTTGGCAGAGAAAAGCTCTGCTAATTCCTAATGCGTTTTCATGGTGCGAAGACGGATTTGCTTGGAAATGACAAGCGCGTGCATCGAAGGAGTACTGATTCAGCCCTCGTATTCAATTCGAAGACTTTCTAGTTCAAATGCTCCGTAGTCTATGTCTTCGAATTTGCGTGCATGAGAATACGCAAGTTGAATAAGATTATCAAGTGCCCGTGTGCGAGCGAGAAATTCCTTGTCCCAGTCTGGTTTGAGAACAGAAAGGTAGTAAGGCATCGCAATGTAAGACATAGTGATACGATCGGTGAATACGTCCATATTTATGAACGCTTTTGGTAGTCTCTTCCTATCACCTCTTATGCGATTCGGTGTTAGTAAGAAGCACGTTCCTATCACATGTGCGCAAGTTTTCTTGTCCCATACCTTCTTGGCGGAAACTGCATCCTTCAAAACGCACAAGATTTGGACTGTGAGCCAATAGATATAATACGTACGTGATGGATTTTTGCTTGCCTTATTGATTCTTTGTAGAAAGACGTCAAGGGATACATTTTCCGCACTTTTCAACATCCTTGTCCGAGATATCGAACTCAAACACCTTTGTGGCATACACCTCCCCAAACAAAGAGAACATGTAAAGTCCCAAACCTACTAGGACAATTACGCCAGTGACGAAGGCTATCAGACCGGGAGGCGTATTGAAGACCTGAAAACTCTGTGGAATGAACGCGGCCAGAAAATTCGTCACAATGCCCACTAAAATCCCTACGAAAAACAAGGCAATTTCCTTCTGCAGATTCTTTGCAGATTCGATTGTGGTTTTGGCATCAATGACATCTACCATTCTGAAAAGGGGCCGCGTCTTCCTGTCAAACACACGTCTAATTGCTTTCCCTATCTTTCCTCGCTTCTTCCCGAAGCCCAAAGAGCTCCTCCCTCAACAATCTCCGACATGAGCAAGACAGTTAAGGCTTTCGACGAGCCAACAAAAAGAAAGGCAAATAAGATTACATGAAATATCTGCCATTGCAGTTCAGATCCGAAAGCCCCTAAACTTGTCTCAAACCGAAGCCCATGTTAATCAGGATAGTGTGTAGTAAGATACCTTTGAAACCGTCACTTTCTTGATGATCCTCCATTTCTTCTCTAGCTTACTGAGTATTTTGCAGCAACGTGATTTATTTATTCCTGTCAAGAAAGAGATCAGTTCTACACTCAGAGGCTGCTTGAAATCCTTCAAGAGTTTAACGATGATTCTATCGTATGCTTCTGTCTCCCCTAATCTTCCGTACTTGTTCAAGATCTCATTCACTCTTCTTTGAGCTTCTCTCTCAACATGTTCCATCAGTTCTTCGACAGACTCAAATTTGTGCGTTTGACTTGACATTCTATCACCTGAATTGTTCAACAATCTCGTAAATTCTGCCCCTCTTCTCTCCTACCATTCTAACCAATCCTTTCAAGCAGAGAGATTCCATGTAGTTCCTGAACGACCTCTCGCCTTTTGGATACCTTGCTCGCTCTCTGTAGAATTCAAATAATCTTCCACCAGGCAGACTCTTCCATTCTCCCAAGATTTTGACCAGAGTTTTTTCATCATCACTCAACTTGTCGTTTGGGCAATCATTTTCAAGATTGAACTCGACTTCATCGATCGAACTCTTCCCTTCACTTTCTGCTTTCAATGCTTGAGACTTCAGGAGGTTCAAAGCTAGCGTGACGTTACCAGAGCTTGTTTCCGCGATTTTCCTTATCGTTTCTTCAGAGTATGTGTATTTCTCAAGCGCTTCTTCAGCTCTATTCACTAATATTTCATAGACTTGATCAGTTGTGTAGCTCGCGATTTCGATCAGACTTGTTATTGATGCTTTGGTTGTCTGGTTCAGCTTTCTGTAAGAGTCATAAGTTTCTGAAATGATAATCAAGTTGAGACCTAAGCTCAGAATTCTGTTTAGAGTTTCGATTTCTTTCAAATGCTCAAAATGATCTAGGCAGATTGTCAATGAAGAATCCAAGCTTCTTGTTTTCGATCCCAGTCTTTTAGTCAGTTCATAGTTGCTTTTGCTCACGATTATACTGTTCAAAGCTGTGAGAGTTTCGTGAAAGATTGCGTTGGTAGTGTGGTAGAGAGAGCAATCGATGTATACTGCTCTTATTTTGTTTGCTGTGTTAAAATGGTCGATGACCTGCTTCAGGAGCGAAGTCTTGCCCGAACCGCTAGGACCATAAACGAAAGTGTTGACCGAACCTAAAGCGCTTGAAAGCTGAGCAAACTCTTTCTCTCTATGCAGAAGTTTCTCCCGAAAACAGGACTGCAACAGTGCTTCTGGATTAACGAGTATTTTCGTGTTCACGAACCAAGTTTGATTAGACAAAGAAAATAGGTTATGAGTGTGTAGCTTGCCGTTTATTCCGAAAGCTTGCTGCGCTAGCGGACGCGCGCGACTCATGATCGAAAGACTATATGGGTGCCGCAGTCTTCCCTTTCCCTTTTTCAACCAACTCCTTGTAACGCAACGCAATGAGAAGACGTACAAGCTCGGTGTTCGTCTTGATTCCAAATTCTTGTTTCAACATGTCTATTTTCTTGGTCTCTTGATGGTCAAAAATCAATTTCAACGTAGTCATCCTCAGCCTCACCACTTGCCTCTTTCATGACAACAAAACTTAAAAAGACTTTCGGTAACAATAAGGGGATAAAAAGTAGCAGGAAGTGGATGAAATGGCAAAGCGTTCAAATTGGGTCGATATACTCGTCGGCGGAACAGCGATAGTAGGCACAGGTCTTATCGTCAAGCACATTATCGATAGCATCTACAAGAACGGCTACAGCGATGGATATTCAAAAGGATACAACCAAGGGTACTATGTTGCAAAGACTGAAGCTCAAAGACAGATAGCAGAACTGAGAACAGAAACTGCGACTGCTTTGAAAATAGTTGAGAGCAGGTTCGAAAAGAGAATACAGGAGCTTGACGCAAATACCACAATGAGAGTTAGGCGAATACTCTCAGAAACTATAGAAGAAGCATTGAGAAAACAAACAGTAATGCAGGCTTCTAGACCCTCATACAATGTCTGAATGCTGAAAACAGCAAATCTGTATGAAGAACCGCCCTACATCGATCAATGGAGGTGAAAAAGAATTATAAATAGAAAAGGAAATTCGTTCGCTGGTTACGCGGCTGTCGCCGTAGCGGTCGTTCTGGTCATACAATTTGTACTTGGGGTTGACTTGTGGTCAGCAGCTCAAATGAAGATAAACGAGGGTATACAGATAATTTCCAAAAGAGGATACCAGATCATGGAAAACGTAAGGTTTGAACAGATAAAAGCTGCAGGGGTCAGATTTACGAAGGAGTCATGGGATACGTTTCTGCAGATCTGCGATCGATTGGTTCTGAGCTGGGGGCATTTTACCGTTTATGCAGACATAGAAGCGCGAGTGATGTTTGTTTACAGCACTTCTTCCGAACCACAGGATGCCTATTACGTTACGTTCTGAGCAGGCACGATGTGGAATACAACGTGCCTTCTGTGTTGTCTTGCTGTATTTCGCAGAAGAGACCATGGTCTCAGAGGTTCTTGGTGCACACTAGTCAACAACCCCAAGTCTGAAGAAATGAACGGAAGATTATCGCGCGCATGGCTAAGTAAAGGTGGAATAACATTGTAGAAATTAAGAGCCATGCAGTTACGGAATTACTACACATCGGCAAACCAGTTGATGTTGTCTTCCTTTATCTCATGTGATTTAATGAGAGGCTACTGCGCACGTTGCAAAGAATATCGTTCAGATGATGGTATGGACGCTTGGGCGATTACGTGGCAAAACGGTAGCCCATTGTGTGAGAGATGTGGATCATATGTTAACACATGGAGTGACGAAGACAAATTGGAAATAGAAAAAGAAGAAAAGAAGAAGACAGAAAAGAAAAAAGTTGAGGACAATTGAGGCTGACTATTCATATTTTTCTCTCACACATAACGTGGCTTGTTTGAGAGGGTTAGGGGATCAGGATATTTTGTGGTTGTATGGAAACGCTTGGCAGTCCATGGGATGATGAACATAAGTGGCGTAGGTGGGCGTATGAGCAGAGGTATGGACCTGGAAGCTGGGATAGAGGCACTTCTGCCGAAAGGAAGATTCCCGAAGGATTTGAAGAATACAGAGAACCGTTCAAGGCTTACTGGAACAACGAACTGACCGTTGGGATTCTCGAAAGAGAAAGCAAATTCATCGGTGTCGCCTGTCTCGTAGCAAAAGAAGTAGTCGACAAAGAGAGTTTTGTGAGAAGGTTCGGGTTGAGCTTTGAAAAAGACGTTCAGTGGAAGGCTGTTTCTTCTCTCTTAGATCATCTCTCTAGATCTCCTCTGTTTAAGGCTGTTCTCGTCACAGTGAACAAGGTTCCTTTCAAGCTTGAGCCTGACGTCCCTGAGGAATTGGGGGGGAGAATGAAGTGGGCGAGAAGAAACTACAACTACCACAAGTTTGTTGCTCAAGGCATTCAACAGCACATTCAAGCCCACCCGTCTATTCATGCTCCACACCTGCCAAAACAGATGAAAGAGGAAGAGGATTACGCGAGGAAGTTCCTTCAGACATGTAGGAGCATAGAGGCAGATGTAAGCGAACACATGAAGCCGTACTTTCTGATAAAGGAAAACTTGTTCGCCGCAGGCCTGTTCCTCTACGTGTACACAAATCCTTACGAGAATTTCCAACAGGCTGTGGACGAGATTCTCGGTAGGAAGAGGTCAGCTAAGATAGAGGCAAACTTGACCTACTTCGTTAAGTGCAGTGAAGTGAAAGATCCGATCATAGTCTTTAATCCCGAGTTTTTTCCTCTTTGGACTGAAGTAAAGAATTGCTACTGTCTGGCTTTGGCACAAGACTGTGCTGGTTTCAGTTGCGACAAAGATGTTGGTTCAGTCCTCAGAAAAATGTTCACGACTGCCTTGGAACTTCCGAAGGAAGAGGAAATAGAGGAACAGATTCACATACCGACTGATGAAGTCAGCATCGAATCTACGAGAAGAGCTTTTCTTGGATACGTCGTCGAATCTGTTGTAAAGAAGATCGTCAAGAAGAGAAGAGTCTATTTCCCACTCGACGTTCTCACAGGGCACGCAATATTGTTTGGAAAGACTAGAACTGGGAAGAGTTTTCTCGCAGTCATTTTGATCAAAGAAGCTTTAGCAAACAACATCAGAGTAATTGCCTTTGACCCTCACGGTACTTTGTTTAACAGACTTGGTAATCACGAATTGTTAAAAGTTGTTTTCACGCATGGAAAGAAGGACATCAGCAATGAGTTGGAAGAAATCTATGAAGACGCATCAACTTGGTCTGAAACAAATGAATTGAAATTACTTGTTGTCTTGGATGAGACTAGGTTGTTGAAAGCGAAGAATCTGATCAATTGTCTGAACGAGCTGGGAAAGAGAGGCGTTGGTTTCATTTTGATAACTCAGTACAGCACGAGCATACCATCAGAAGCGAGAAATCTCGGGACGTATTTCATAATGGCTGCGATGAGTGAGAATGAGGTTCAGAGGTTCAAGGACGTAACCTTGCATCCAAGTTCAAAATTGATAACAAGATTGCCTAGAGCTTTCAGTTTTGTGTTCAGCCCCTACTGGTATCCGGAGCCATTTTTCATTAGACATAGAAAAATCTCCTAATTCCACAAAATACATGAACATTGCCACTATTGCTCAATAGGCCAAAATATCCTCCCGCAATTGCAGCTCACTATAGTCTTTGGAGTCCTCTCTTTTCTCTGACTTACTGCAATTGTAGCCCCGCAAGAACTGCAGGAAAACAAGCCAAACAAATCTCTGAAGGCTTCAACCACAGGCTCAAAATCCTTTTTGCCGAATTCTCCCCATCTGTTGTAGTGAACATTTTCGTTGATAACCCACTGTTCGATTTGCGATTTGGCAATTATCTCAGTAGCCTTCTTCTCCAGTTCTTCCAATTCTTTTGCCTTCTCTAGTTGCTTCATCTTCTGATAATTTGACTTTCCTCTCCTCAGGTATTTCTTGTAGGTTGAAATTGCAGACTGCGCATAATCACCAAACTCCCACTGATGGTCTCCTTTGTATCGAATATCAGCACCCAAGAAATCACAGACATTCTCGAAAAAGTACTCCGCATTTCTCCGGAGTTTGTGTGCTGCTGAGGGAACGTCGTTTTTGTCCAAATCCTCTTTTATTCTAGTCCATAGATCCTTGTCAAGCTCGAATATCGGGCCGGTATCTATATTCCAGTTGACAAAATGTATCATGTTCTTCTGCGTTACGACTCCTTCGGCCCTGAGCTGTTTTGCCCAAGTAGTATCATGGGTCGTTATTATGAACTGTTTATCAGGGAAAATCTCCTTCAGCAGATGACAAACAGTTCTTCGGTGAGTGATGTCAATGGACATAATCACATCATCTAGGATGACAGTTTTGATGACGTCCTTAGTAAGGTACTTGTTGAGTGCAAAAAACAAACAGATCCCCATGCTGTCTTGGTGTCCTTCACTGTGTAGTGCCTGAGGAGGGAACATTCCTCGTCCATAGAAGTCAACCTCAAAAATCAACTCTGCTTTTTCATGTGAGATCTTAGAGTCAAAACTACCCTCATCCTCTGAGTGTATTGCTCTGTAGTATACGTTAAAATTGTTCTTCACAGCATCGTATATTTCTTCGAGAACAGAATCCCTAGCTTTCTCAAAGTGATCTAGTGCAGCTTCTGCTCTTCCTTTGAAATTCCCCTCTGCTTCTTTTCTGTCAAGTGCTTCTTGGTACCGTTTCCATTGAACTTCCATTTTCGTCAGAGTGTCCCATGCTCTCTGCTGTTCAGAGAATTGCTCTCCCACTTTTTTCAAGGTTTTTTCCAAAGGGATCAGTATCTGCTTTGTCAAAAGAGGCGTTCTAAGCAAATCTTGTAAACTCAAAGTGGGCCACTTGCCAGCTTCAAATGACTCCAGAGGTCTAATCATGACCTCAGACCAAGAATCGAGTGAAAATGCATATTCATCCAGTTCTTTCTTATCGACAACTTTCAGGTCAAACTGTTTATGAGCCTTGATAAGATTAATAATCTCATTTTTCAGTAAATCTACCTTGCTTTTGATGAAAGTGGAAATTTCGCTAATTTCCTTCTCTTTCTCTTCAGCCAGCTTTGTCTCCTTTGCCCTCTCCTCCAAGAACGACTTAAAATCTCCTTGTTCCCATTCTCTACCGCACAGAGGGCAAACATTAGACTCATCCGCGAGAATTATGCCAGCTTCAAATAGTTTCTTGTATACTGAGTACTGCTTCAACTTCACTTCCTTCGTTATTTCTTCCAGCAATGTCTTGAGTCTTGATTCATTGGCCTCGAATTCATCCTTTGCTTGTACTAGCTTTCTGACTTCTCCAATAATGTTCTCTATTTGTGTCATAGTCAATGCCTCTTGTGGTATGCCGAATGGCCTAGGTGTCAAATCCTTTTTGATCTTTTCGGAGACAATTCATCTATTCTGGAACCGTTCAAAATCAACCTAAGTTCATTTACTTTGTCAAGAGAAGCCGTTTCAGAAAAATCCTTTAAAGAAAGAAGATTAGAGACCTCACTTTCTGCTATCTCAAGATTACTATCGGCATTTTTGAGAGAAGTTTCAGCCTCATTCTTGGTAGCTACAAAAGTAGCACGTAGATTCTCTATATCTTCCAAGTTTAGCAAGCTCTGAATCTCTTTGGCCCGCTTTCCTGCTTCAGCCGTGATGTACTTCAAAATCTCTCTTCTAGACAATATATGTTGACCAAGTGCAGCGATTTGCAAGCAAGAATCGACTAATGTTCTATCTTCCTCAGGTTCAACCTTCAAAGAAGAAGGCCTGTTAATACTACGTTCTATTTGAATCACTTTGCCGTCAACCTCAACTTCCGCGCTCACAACAGTGTTTTCTAAGTCACTCCTTGAATCAATGTGACAACCATGTTCCTTTAGCCTCAGAAGCTTGGCTCCTTCACCTGTAAGCCTAGAAATGCGGCCTGTGAGCAGAAAATCAACGGCATCTACAATGGCGCTCTTCCCGGTCCCATTGGGTCCGAATACTACAACATTCTTTCCGTCAGGCTGGATCTTGATGTACTTTATTCCTCTGATATTTCTAACTTCTAGACTCAGAATCTTCATCTTTCCTTCCTCTCAATAGTTTTTCAACATCGGGTTTGCTATGTTTTTCCTGACACACGAGGGCAATCAGATCGTCAGAAATCTCAGCGAACAAATCATCATGTTTGATGCTCTCAGCGAATTTTGCTAAGATCTGATCCGAAACGGATTTTTGGCTCATATTAATTCTCCTCAAGAGTCTAATTTCATCTTGGAAAAGGCGGAATCCTTCATAGGCAAACAATTTAATTATACTTGTTTGCTTTTTTAAATCTTAGTGGACGTCTGGTTTTCATTCTGTCGCAAAAGCCAAAGACAATGAGCCATCGATAAGGATGGCTTCTATAGAAAGAAAAGAACTTCATTCATTTCCTGATCATAAGGTACAGGGAAGTCACGTAGAACGGACAACAGTTTCGACGTATTCCATAGAGAGCGTGATGGTTTTGAACGTTTTTTCGTCTAGATCCTCGATTGGCTCTGTAAGAGGGTGAGCTAGGATTTTTCTATGTTGATTTAGTACGTTCAAAAAGCCTTTGACCAAATCTTTATCCAAAACGAAAACTTCCTGAAAAGTCTCTGCGATGTTTATCAGCTCGCCTAAAGTTGTGCCGTCCAAAAAATCTTTGGTGTTCTCTTTGTCTAGCCTTTTCTGAATTTTATCTTCCCATTTCTTTACATCTTCTGGAAACTTGACAGTGACTTTCTCCTTCCATCGATCGCCATATTTCTTCGATAGTTTTTCTCGTGTACCTTCTCTTAGCAAAGGCTCTATTTTGAGCATACTGTTGCGAACTGAAACGAGTCGTGGGTATTTGTTCAAATACTTCAAGTTTTGCATATATTCTTTTAAGTATACAGGCAACGTTTTACCGATTTGAATCTGTCTCTCCAAGAAGGGAAGAAATCTCGAAAGAAACATATCGACTGAAAGCGAAACATCTTCTGGTAGCTTATCGCTTCTTTCCATAAGATAGAAGCTTTGACTATCTTCGTCATACAGAAAGATGAAGTTTCTTTTTGTAGCGTACGCGAAAGCATCGGCTATCGTTGGAATTGTTTCCCTGATGAAAAATATCACATTCAAAGGAGATGATGTTGTTCTTCTCACTTCATCTAGAATTGTGGATGATTGACTAATCGAGAAAAGATAAGGTGAAACTACAACGGTTATGTTGACTGGAGCCTTCTCAAGTGTCTCTGCATACCTTATTTCCCAGCATTGAGCACCTTCCACATCCAGCATGGTCCTCAATTGAGCGTATGGATAGTTCTGTCTCACGAATTCGTTGAGCGTGTCTGAGAACTTCGCTTTCCATTTCTGCGTGAGAGTCTCTTTCTCAGCTTTAATCAGCTCTTTGATTTTCATCAATGCAAATGACGATATTCCAAAGTAGGACTTAGAACTTTCGACTATAAGGGGAGCAGTCTGAGTCATTCTTCCTAATGTATTGTGGAATATTGGTGGGGATTGCTTACTGCATTTTTCCAGAAGTTTTATGTTATCCAAGAGCAACCCTTTGAAGAAATCTTCAATTTGTCTTTCCTGAATCGGGATCTTGCTATTGAATCTCTTTCTCAGTGTTTCTCCCCAATAGGAAGCTTTCAGCTCTTCAGTATAACCACCACTGCGTGAACGAGAGTAATACAAGAAATTGCCTAACCCCCACTCAACAAGAGAGTCTCGGGTATTTTCTTCAGACAGTTTCTCTTCCTTGTCGAAAAAGGGCGTTGACCATCGGCTAAGGTCTAAGTCCGACTCAGTATAGTCCAGTCCGTACAATAAGAAGAGAAGTCTCACTTTTTCTTCTTTGCTAAGGTTATCATACAGAGAATCAAACCATTGAAGGAAGTCTTCCGCAAATTCCGATTTCACATATCCCGCTATTGCTTTTCGCCAGAAATAGACATCATAATTTGCCCTTTTCATTTTTTCGAAAGATTCTCTCAGGAATGCAAGGATATTGTCGATTGCCGTTTTCCTTAAGTGATATCTTTTCATTAGATTCTTGCTGATGAGCGGATAGTTTTCTTCTATACCGTAACCGGCTGAATAGGATGTAGGATTCTGCGAAAATTGAGCGAAAGCATCGACTACTGAAACTTTTTCCGCTTCATTAAACTTCTGTGGAAGTTCTTCGAATATCTTTTGCAGAACTTGTTCTTCTTCACCAACTGCGGCCAATTGGACCCAGCAATGTAGATTTTTTGAACGCTTCTTTTAAACCTTGAGGAAAAATAGGAATTCTATCCATTGATAAAACTCATCCCGTCAAATTTCTACCCTTTTTAAGTGAGTGCGTGGTTGAAGAACCAGTAACTAAGGACAAGATCAAGTACAGAATCGACATTTACATCGGTAGCGACAACGGTAGAAGAAAAATCGACGACTCCTACTCTGAAAAAATAAAGCGATGGGCCAACGAAGCTTTTCCAGATGGTTATACTATTCTGCGGGGCGAAGGCTGTTACAATGGTACTTCAGAAGACTCTATTCTTCTTCATGCATTCTTGAACTATGATCCAGTTCTCAAGCATCAACTGGAGAGACTCAAACGAGATCTCAGACAAGAGTCGATACTTGTCGTTAAATCTATCGCGGATTATGAGGTGATCTAGTGAAATGTTCAGCATGCGAAGAGAAAGTAAAAAAGACTGATGCTTATTTTGGTGACAAAGGTACTTTCTATGAAAACAAACCATTGTGTGAGGCTTGTTATTATGAAGATGAACCTTGTGCTACAGCTCTCTACAAAAAAGACAATGAACCTCATGTTATCAGTCACACCAGGAACGAGACTGAAGGGGATTTCTCTGTCAACTGGCATAGCACTGATCCTTGGAGAGGCTATTACGAAACCAAGAGTGAAAAGTATGCCTTGGTGAACACAGCCGAACTGTTATCGTACCATGAGAGCGAAGAGATGTTGAAGAATTTCGACGAAAGAATCAGAGAGTTGTTTGATGAGCATGGTATAGACTACGCTAGGGTTTTTGCTCGAAGTTCGAATGTATTTTATCAGAATTACGATCTCTTCGTCAAGAAAGAACATGAATTTCTTGGGAGGCTTCTAGTTGTAAAGGCAAAAGCAGAGGTTGATTACAACAATCCTAAATGGTACAGAAACATTGCGTTTGATGAAAACGCTGTAAGCAAATTGGCTCAGTTGTTCCCAGAACGTCAGATCAAGACTGACCATGATGCTACGAGATTGATAGAAGAACTTGGTGATAACGCTCTAGCAGTATTGCAAACAAGGTTGAAAGAAAAGTCAAAACCAAGGGGATAGGATGGTGGAGGAAAAGAAAGTCTATAGAATTTTGTACGAGGGTGAGATAGAAATCTATGGAGTAGACGAGGAAGGATACAATTACTGGAAAGACAATGAGCCGAGCGACCAAGATTTCAAAAAAGCACTAAAGCATGACATAAACAATGCCTTCTGCAGAGAAGACAGTGCCTTAATGCAACTGAACTATTGGACATCAAACGAGAGAATTAAGAAGCTTCTGGTTGAAAGGGTGAAGAGGTAATCGACATGAATTTTTGCCCTTATCAAGATAGATATTGTGCATTAAGTCGGGTTGCAGAGAAGCACGGCAAGCCACTGTACAGAAAAGATGGAGAATTTCTCCTACTCTGCATCGAAAATCCCGATAACCAGTACTGCAAAGGAAAGATAGAAAGACAAACTAAGAACGAGCAATTATATCGGAATTTTGTTCACCGACAGACTTCTCAGAGACAATGAGCGTAGTTCTGTAGTAACGGAATTTTTCCTTCAAAGAAACAACTTGCCTGACTAACAACAATTCTGTTAAGTGAAATATCCAAAAGGCACGACCGAGCATCCGATAAACAAATCTGGAAGGAGAAAGATTCTGGTTAGTGTTTGGGATTTTGGAGCAACCCATCCTCAGACTGAACGTTCATATTATTCATGCAATGATCATCCGGCAAAGATGCGTCCTTCTTTGGCTAGAGCTATTCTCGAACTGTACGGCGAGTCTCCTGTTTTGGACCCTATGGTCGGTATTGGCACCACTTTAGTGGAGGCCGTTCTCTTGGGGATGGATGCTATGGGAGTAGAATATGAAGAAAAGTTCGTTCACCAAGCGAACAAGAACATAGAGCATGTAAGAAAGCTATTTCCGAACAGAAAACTTGGCAGGGCTGTTTGTTTCAGGGGTGATGCCCGAAAGTTAAGCCTTGTTCTCAAGAAGAAGGAATTTAGAACTATACTATTCAGTCCACCTTATTGGAAAGCCATCAAAAGCCAATCTTCTTCAACAAAGGAAGCGATGGAAAAATACGCAAATTCTGTTGAACATGCAAGAAAAGTCGGCGGAAAACCAATTTCGAAGGCGTTAGCGATTTCAAGCATGGGTTACAGCGATTCAAAAGAAAACATAGGGAACATAGACAAGTTCGGTTCCATTTTATTTAGTCCTCCATATGAGGCTGCATTGAACGCATCAAAGCACGTTGGCGGAATAGCGTCGAGAGATCTTCAATTGGCTAAGACAGGGCTGTACTCTAGGAGTAAAAGCAACATAGGAAACGTGGTTGGTCGAACTTACCTAGGCGAAATGTTGAAAGTCTATCGAGAATGTTATCGTGCCTTGAGGTCGGGAAAGTTCATGATTGTTGTAGTGAAGGACATTCAGAAAAATTGGAAGACAATACCGTTAGGCGCTGACACAATTAAGCTCTGTCAACTGGCTGGGTTTGACTGCCATGATGTGATCATAAATAAAATGTACTTTCCAAGCTTTTGGGTGCTTAGCTTGGCAAAGAAATCGCAGTGGAAGGATGCAAAAGGAACTCAAAAATTCCACGCTTTGAAAAGTCATGAATATGTGTTAGTATTCAGAAAATCGTTAAGAAACTAGGGAACATCTGAATTTACTCTTCCTTTTCTTCTAATACACTTACTCCGATTTGCTTCAGGCTTTCCACTCACTATGATCCTGTGAAGCTCATCGAAGAACTTGGAAGCACCGTATTTTCTCGCTATGGCGATTCTCCGGGTTCTGTTACCGCTTCGTTTGACATGTGGTCCCGAGGCAGGTAGTGGAAAGATGTTTGCGAAGTCCTTTGTTAAGAGAGTATCAATAATTCCCTTAGCTTTTTCATCACGAAGAGTCTCTCTCAAATCCACTAAGATACGAGCTATTTGGTTATCCTCAAGATAGCGTATTAAGCCATAACCCCATTTAGCTCCTACTTTCGTGGAATAATAATCCCAAAAGAAAAGGTTCTTTGCTTCTTCCATTTGCAATCGAATGGCGAAAGTACGGTCAGCCATCAACATCGTTTCCTTGCCAGGTTCGTTTTTTACTTCTCCAATCTTGAATAAGCCAATGATCTTGCGGTCTATTTCCTCATCTCCCGGAAAACGAGTAGTCAATATTGCAATCTTGCCCTTCCCGACATTTGAAAGATGAATAGGAGTTTCAGCTCTCAAGCCTGTGTGGTACCATCCCGCGCCATATTGCCAATCACGAAACAGAACGCTTTCATAACATAGATCGTTGGATGGCCTTTTTCCTTTGAAGCCACTATCATAGTACTTTCTACATTCGCAATCCTTTTGATTGCACCAAACTCTTCCGTTCTTGATATTCCATTTGATTATATCTTCTGAGCATGTGCCGCTAAAGCCGACAAAGACCCCTTCGTCCCCGTTGTTGTAAGTACACTTTATCGCAACATGCTTTTTCATAGTGACACACATTAAAGCAATTGGGCTCTCAAAGCTTTGGCTTCTTCTTCTGAGATTCTTGGAAAATCTTGTCGATCTCTTCATATGATTGAAAATTGCAGTTTGAGTTCTTCAGAGACTTGAAGGTTAACGATTCTATTTTTTCATTGAAATCGTTCCTCGAAGTTTCTGGACCTATTATATAGAATCTTTGTTCCTCTGATCGAGGATATACTAGGGCAATTTCATTCAATCGATAAAGTGATTCTGTTAAGGTTGCTGGAGTGTCCACGACCTCGATCAAGATTCTCGGTACATTGCTTTCCGAAAAAGCAACGCAATCGACTCTTGAGGCAATATCACAAATGCGTTCATTGTGAAACTCTGGAATGCCTTCAAGAACATCTTCGCCCTTCTCGATAATCTTTGCCTTATCATTTCTGGCGACATGAACTTGATTTCCATAGCTCTTCAAAATCTTCACAAGTTTAAACTGAGTTTCAAGGTGTTTTCGAGGAAATTCCGGTACTTCTATCTCTTCTTCTTTCTTGACTTCGGGTCTGAAAGTTTCTTGAATCGCCTTTTCGATTATTATGAAATCATGTTTACTGATTCTTCTTATATAGTTTCTTCCGCCGATTGACATTCCCCATTGTTTCTTCAGATTCTCTAGATGACTGAACATTTCAAGAGCATCTTTTCCGGAGAAAACTATGTTTCTAAAGTCGACATCGCTCTTGGGTTTTACCATCGGTTTAATCGCGAACTGGATAAGTCCACGTTTCCAGTCCTTAGCTCTATGTTCGTCAATTTCGCTCAGTTTTTCACCAACTTCGAAAATACCTCTTATTAGATGGTCGCCACGTGTATAGTAGACTATTGTATCTCCAGATCTAATCTCAGCAACAGTTGGATGTTCTGGAATCAATTGATTGTTTTTATCTCGAATAGGGTTGCCACTAAGGTCAGTCTTTACATAGAACCCTGTCAAGTCTGGATGCTTTTCATACGATTCATCATCATGTACAACAAAAAAAGTGTTCTTGGTCATTTGGACCTCTCTGATGTTAAAGACAGTTTTCTGAATATTTATCCTTTCTACTCAAAATCATGAACATACGAATACGTACTGTGTGTATTAAGACTGGTTTTAATGCTAGCCAAACGAATTAGCAAACATCTAAATTCTTAAGCTCAGAAACTAATATAGAAAACGGGCAGACAAGCCCTACAAGGTGAATGCCATTCTTCAGATTTGGTGTCTCTCGAAAACACAATTCAAGGAGGCGTATGCATGCCGAATATGAAGATTAGAGAATTTGAGAAACTAGGACAGGAATTGCCCGAATATCTTGTGCGCGCACGGAATGCCAAGAGTCAACCTTCGAAGGAATTTGTTTTTGGTTCGTTCATACAGAAGACCTTTGGGATCACACCTGAAGATTTCTCCGAGAAGATGGAGGTTCCTGTAGTAAGCAAAGTTCTTTTGGTGAGAGGAAGAATTGATGCCGTGTTTGGCAATCTGTTATTTGAATTCAAGATTGATCTCGATCGGGAACTAGATGATGCAAAAAAGGAATTCACGAAGTATTTTCAAGCGCTGAAAGAGAAGTACCCAACCACATCTTATGTCGGGATAGCGACTGATGACATTAAGTTCAAGGTCTTTAAGGCTGCATTCGACAACAAGGGAAAGATACGCGGAGTCATCGAGATCGATTCTTTTGACCTCGACCGGGAGAAATCGCAACCTGAAAAGGTCTACCTTTGGTTTGACTCATACCTGTTCATTTCAGAAAAGATGCCTCCAACGACTGAAGACATAAGAAGAAGATTTGGAATAGAGAGCCCCACTTTTGCCTTCATGCGTGATGAACTGCAACAACAATTTGAGCTAGTCTTAGAAGATCCCACTGTAAGGACAAAATTCGAAAATTGGGAAAAGTATCTTGAAATTGTCTACGGTGATAAGCTGACCAGTAGTGCATTATTCATCAAGCACACATACGTTTCCTTACTAGTAAAAGTAATAGTCTATCTACACCTATATGGAGGGAAGATTCCTTCCAAGGATAAAATCCCTGAAATACTCAACGGCGACATATTCCGTCAATACGGGATCGCGAATTTTATTGAAGAAGACTTTTTCGCGTGGACACTTAATTCAAGAATCCTGGATAACATCGTGGAGATGACGAATGGACTAATTAAAGAACTGATGGTTTATGATTTGGCACAGATAGATGAAGATGTATTCAAGGAGCTTTACCAGGAGCTTATTGACCCAGACATAAGGCACGGTCTAGGCGAATACTATACTCCAGATTGGCTAGCCGAATACATTCTAACTGATATAGTCCTATCTCAGCCAAGGGCAAGCATTCTCGATCCAGCATGTGGTTCTGGAACCTTTCTCTTCACTGCGATCAAACTGGTTTCTAAACAACTTAAGAATGAAGGAATGGCCCAATCTGAAATTCTCTCACATATTATTGAAAACATTGTCGGCATGGATATTCACCCATTAGCCGTTATCATATCTCGAACAAACTATCTACTTGCGCTTCGCGACCTGTTAAAACAAAGAAGAGAAGGCTCCATCACGATTCCAGTTTATCTTAGCGATTCAATCAAACTACCCGAATTCGGATCTGAGGTGCAATACAATGCCAAGGTATACAAGATTGAGACGTCAGGGAAATCGTATTTTGCAATCCCCAAAAGTGCAGCTAGTGAACCTTCAGTACTAGATGACATAATTGGTAAGATGTACCAATATTCTAAAAGATATGAGCTAGCAGATATTAGTAGCAAGAATGCTCTTGAAGCGTTTTCAAACTCTATATCAATCCACAAGAATAGACTGCAGGACAAGGACCTTCATGTCTTTGAACATGATCTGGAAATGCTTCTGAAACTTATAGACATGAAATCCAACTCTATTTGGACTTTCATTCTGAGAAACATTTATCGTCCGGTCACCCTGAGTCATAGAAAATTCGATGCGTTAGTGGGTAATCCTCCTTGGATAGCTATGAACGTGATGAAAAATGTGTCATATCAATCATTTCTAAAAGAAAGTAGTACAAGAATGGGACTAGTCGACAGTAGCAAACCTCATCTTTTCACTCATATGGAAATTGCAACCCTGTTTTATCTGGCGTGCACGACTCTCTACTTAAAAAAGAGGGGAAAAATCTCGTTTGTCATGCCCGCGACAATAATCTCTGGAGATCAGCACGCGCCTTTTAGAAATGCACAATTCGGTAAAGTCAAGCTAGCCTTCAGGAGACTGATTGATCTGAGAAATGTAGAACCTTTGTTCAACGTCCAGTCTTGCGTACTTGAATCCGAATCTGGAACTACCACTAAATATCCGATCGACGGCGTGGTGGTTGCTGGAAGACTGATGGAAAAGAATTCTTCCCTTAAAGAGGCAGAAACACAACTGAAGTTTGAGAAGACAAGATTTGAGCTTGAATCTATAGGGGCTAGAAACTTCTTACGTGAAATTCGCCCGATACAAGAGATCGCCTTTGGTCGCAGTTCGTATTTCGACAAATTCAGGGAAGGGGCAACAATTGTCCCGAGACCATTCTGGTTTATCGACATAGTAAGACACCCTATTTTTGGAATTGACTCGGAACAACCTATGGTCAAAACAGGCAAACGTTCAAAAGCCAAGGGAAAAAAACAATACGAAGATGTCAATTTTCAAGGACAGATCGAGTCAAGGTTCCTCTATGGGGTTGTTACCGGAAGCGAAATGATTCCGTTCGGACTGACAGGAAAGAATCTGGCAATTCTACCAATAGAGCCAATAAACGACAAGTACCGTATCATTCAAAAAGAAGAAGCTGAAAGAAGGGGGTATAACCATCTCGCGAAGTGGTTGAACAGTGCCGATAAGACTTGGACACAAAAGCGAGCTTCAAAAACCAAGGGACCAAATATCTACCAATGGATCGACTATAGACATAAACTTACAGAACAGAATTCTAAAAAGAGATATGCTGTCCTGTATGAAGCAGTTGGAACATATCTGGTTGCCACGGTAGTCGACAAGAAAAACACTGTGATAGAAACTCCCGAGGGCAAGGTGCAGACCAGCGGGACTTTGATAGATTACTCAACAATATACTTCGAGACCAGTAATAAAGACGAAGCGTACTATCTTTGCGCGATTCTGAACTCAAAGACGATGGATGATTTGATCAAACCCTTGCAGGCAACGGGTCTTTGGGGACCTAGAAATATTTGGAAGAAAGTTCTCGAAATTCCTATCCCCGAGTTCGATTCTAGGAACAAGACCCACGAGAGATTGGCCCAAATAGCGCGTAATTGTGAACCCAAAGTGAGATCAATGAGAGAACAGCTGTCAAAACAGAAGAATATAGGCAAGGCCAGGACGATAATTCGGGATTCCCTGAGCAACGAACTAACCGAAATCACGAAATCAACTGTGCAGATCCTTTCGCAAGAAAACAAAAAAGGAACAGGATTGATGAAATTCAGCTAACGTCAATTATTGTAAAAGGTTTGGAAGAATAAGGCCAGAATTAGCTCCACTTTCACGGCTGAAGAGGTTCCAGCAGCAAGATTCTAGGCCGTAATAATGGAAGTTTACTCATTGATAAAGAACATGATGATAGCCTGACGTTTACTTTTCTATGCCTGTTGATCGCGAACTAGCATATGAGTGTTTGAAGTGGGTCGATCCCAAAGTCTACAAAATGTATCTAAACCTCAGGTACAGAGGAATGAGTCCTGAACAAGTGGAGAAAGACCCTGACCTCTTCTACAAATTGAAGATGCTGGTGCTCTTGAACGATACGTTGGATGAGCTCGAGGAGAGAGGAGTCATAGAAATAGTCAACGATTATGAGAATGAACGGATAATAGTGAAGGACAACGGAAAGTCGGAAAATAGCGAAGGTTATACTGTGTAAACTACTGCTTTTGGCACGTCAATAAGATGACTTTCAGGTTTTGGTACATGAAATGTTCAAGATGTAAAAGGCCCATCGAAGGTAGCGAGATAAGATTTACCATCGAAGGGGACTGGATGGGTAAACCCTTATGCAGAAAATGCAGGTTTGATGTAGAGGAAGAATCAAGGGAGAAATACCGCAGGGGAAGAAGCGTAGATAATGGATATCCAAAGGTTGAGTATGCAGATTCGATTCACGGGAGCAAGTATAACGTAGGATGCCAATTCGTCTTGCCAGGTGCTTAATTGGTGATATGAAGCTATCGCTAGAACAACCTCGAATGTTACGTTTCAATGGAACAATTTTTCTTCAAGCCAAGTGATGTAGTAGTTCAAGTTCAGGATCGTTAAGAATCATCTTCTTCAACCATGAGAAAGTCTCGGCTGAACCAAGAATCCTGCGCAAAGTCTCTACGTTTCCTGTGAACCAAGGAGGTGGTTCAAAGTTGATTAAATCGTTCACAGATTTGCCATCTTTGGAATACAAAGCTTGCCATTTGACAAGAGTCCATGTAAGAAATGATATCCATGCCTTAGATGATTTCAACCTGTTGCCTAGCCCCAGCTCATACTTGTCGATCGGACTGTCTCTGTGGAGAACTAGAGAAGAAACTGGACCTACGTCCTCTGATCCTTCGAAAAAGAATGGAGCTACGATAATTTCTTTGTTTCCCTCAGAATCTAAGGTACCCTTCGACGCCTTTTTGAGATATTCGAGAAAAGTGTGGATTCCTCTCTTTCCCAATGATTCGGTCCTTCTGAAAAGGGCAATCTCCAGGTCTCTCTGCGATGGATTTTTCTTGATCAGGTCCAAGCATGTCTTTATCAGAGTTCTTGCGCGAGCTTCAGGGTTAAAATCGTTCTTGATTGACTCTGGAAAAAGGAGTTTCTTTAGGTCTATAAAATCTGGATTCGAGGCCATTAGAATGATGATCAGGCATAAGTTAGGATCATTGTATTTTTGCCATATTTCTACGAGTTGATCGTAAAATCCTCTGGCAGCTTCACACGAATTAAGATGTTCGCCTATGAAGCTTTCAATTTTTACTCTTTCGATACAGGAGAGCTCTTTGTGTTTCTCTTTTTGTTTCAAAACGGCGAAGAAACTGAACGAAGAGTAGGCTTCATGAATTGGCTTCCACATCTTTGTGAGTCTTAGAAGAGCGATCTCATCTGCCAATAACCTGCACTTGGCATTCGTTACGGCTTTGATTTTTCCAGGACGCTTGAGTGCTTCGAAACATGCAAGATTTCCACCCATCTCCAAATCTACTGACATAATTCTAAGTGTGGATGATGACAACCTCGAATGAGCAAACTCGGCAAGAACACCGTACCAGCTGAATTCATCTTCGAAATTGTTCACAACCATTAGGTCGAGCGGAGGGTAATAGTACCCGACAGGGGATTTGAAGAATCTTTGTGATGCGATAGTTTCCAGCAAGTCCAACTTCCTATTTCTCCACATGTTTTTTCATGATTTTCAGTGCTTCATTGAGCCTCTCTGTCGCGGGTCCCCCAAATGCCTTCTCAGCGAATGGCATTAGATTTTCCAGTTCCCTGATTGTTTCAAGTCTCTCAACAGATTCAGTGTGGGCGATTTCTTTTCTCTCTATCTTTTCACGTTCCATTGGAGCCATGGACTGTGTCTCATCGGTTTCGGCAATGGGGATTTTCGCCGCCTCCACAACATCAATCCATTGATCAACTAGTTTGTAGAACTTCATTCTACCCCTCAGTTCCTTTTCGATTATACCTTTCTCTTCTAGAGAGTCCAAGCTTCTATATACTGTTCGCTTCGGTGCTTTCAGATCTTTCACCATTTCTGCGGCATACGGAGTCCGATCACGATGGCTGTAAAGGTAGTTAATGATCTCTGCTTCTGTTTTCGTGACAGGTAGCATTTGTATCACCTATAATCTATTAAAGGCAATGTTTATATATTTGAGTGTCATAAATTATACCTTAAGTGTCTAAGAGCGGCACAGACGCGCCGCAGACGCTGTGCGTCGATGACGGTGTCTTATACTTTCATTCTTATGGAGGGTTCGTTCTGTGAGGGGGCGTGATCGAGTTAGAAAAATGATTCTGGAAGTTTACGAAACCATGCTAGACGAGGCCTACTACGACAGGGTCAAGGGTGAAGTTGTTGCCACCAAAGATTACTTTGCGTTGGGTGTTGAACAAGGCGAGGTTCTCAGAGATGCCAGAATGCAGAAGCGATTAGATTTCGCTACTTTGATCAGACGACTACATAGAACAGAAAACAGATGTTAGCAACTGGAAAAACTTCTGCCCCGACGAAGAGATACTTTGGATCGTTTGACCTTACAATTCTCACTCATCTTTTCCAGAACGTAAAGCAAACTCAAACCAGTATCTTTCAGCTTGTAATACTTCTTGACCAAGCCAGACTTCAATGGCTCGCTTCCTACTTTCTCGATAATCCCTTGGCGCAAGTATTCTTGTAGTGTGTGGTAAGCGGTGCTGTGTGCATAGCCAAGCTTACGAATGACGTCATAGACGGTTGTGGGCTGAGTCAGTAACCTAAGCAGGTAAATGTCGCACTTTAAATCGAAGAACCTAGACTTTCTTTCGGCTTTGCTCTCATAAACGGTTTGAGAAATAAGATCACCGATGATTCTTAACAAAGTGAGAATAAGAGTCATGTTGATAAGCGAATTTCCGTTTCTTCCGTATTTCCCAAAGAAGGAAATTTCGTCCCAGATGAAATCTTGAGTTATAAACAAGCTACTGCTCAGATTCCAGTGAAATGAACTGGAAGGCCTTGGTGATATTTGCTTTGGTCTTGATAACATTCCTTTTCCCAGCTTTAAGCAGCGAGGCTCCACTGCCTAAAGACTTGTCGTCCGGTGAGATCGCAAAATACCTCGGAAACGTGCTCGCATATTGGAAGAGAGTTTTTGCTGAAGCATCAAAGCGTCTCACAGGTCAATTCTCATTTCCCAAGTCTTACGGTCACACAAGAAGGTGTGAGTTGTGGAAAACAGTCTGAGAGTGCGTGAAAAAGAGGAATTTCCAGAATGTTTCATATACAAAGGGACTTTGCTAGTGCTCCCACATGTCGCCAAGAAATCTAACGATGTGGCTACGACATGGAAAGACAAGGAAACAGGATTCGTCTTTACGGGCGAAGACAAGATAGTTGACAATGCTCTAGTTCATCTGGTCGACGATTTCTATGAACTACCGACTTACGATGTCAACAGGACGAACAAACTTGTAATCTCGTTGGGCGACATAGAAGAGATAGCGAGAAAAAAGAACATAATTGCCATAGAGCACATACACCCACATTCTGAGCCATGGCCTAGTCTGGCTGATTTGGCAACGATGCTTTCCATAGACATTCTCTTACAAAAACCGATACTTCACATCATCGCGAACACTGATGGAAAGAGGCTCATCTTATGTTTCCAAAAATGTCACGAGTGTGAAAACTCGTTCTTCAAGTTTCTCTTTTCAAAAAGAACGGAGGTGAAAAAGGAAAATGGGCAGCATACACTTCCAGAAGGATGGAAAGGCCTATAGGGTTGAGGAAGACGCAACTGGTGCAGAGATCAAAAGAGTCTTAGACCTTCCACCAGATTCCGTCCTCATCAATGCTAGGAACGAAGAGATCAAGAACCGTGATAGGGTTGGTTCCAAAGTGAGAGATGGAGAGGCCTTAGCAGCTAGACCAAGCTACATCAACTGGTGAACTGAATGAGACGAGAAACAATCTGGCAAGGCTTCCAGGCGATTCAGGAGGTTTGGCCTGAAGCCGTACTTTCTGATTCTCTTCGCCACATCCGAATCAACGACTTCCGTTTACCAAGACAATTCAACCATAGCTCAACGCCTCTACTCATAGAACTGGACTTGGGTTCAGACTATGCTCAGCCTGAGGCCTACGTTAGGAGGAAACTAAAGATATGGGGTTCACACGGATGGAAGAAAAGCCGTCACTTGGACGAACTCCTAACTCCATACGAGTTTCTCCAGAAAGATTGATGAGAATTGCATCAATCCTGGAACGGATGGGTCAAACTATGCATAAGGTTCGATTGGGGTCCACGCTACAGTCTGGTAGATTTCATAGTAATGGTCTTAGACTACTTGGACAATCTGCGGGAATAAGACAGAACATTGAAAGCATAGCGATTCCAAGGAGGATCTTTGACTTGGCATTCGAGACCCTCTCCTTATCACACCTCGAAACCCAAGTTTTTCTCTTCGGAAAGGTAAAGGGTTCAACACTCTTAGCAACGGATATACTAATCCCCAAAGACGATGATTATGAGATAAGAACCTATGGATGCGTTAAGGTTTCGAACGACTTTGTTCTACGAGAGTTCCCAAAGATCGAAAAACAGGGAAGGACTCAGATAGCAACGATTCATTCCCACTGCCTAGACACTTTGAGTGGCGGGGACATGCAAACGCACCTCAACGTTATCAAATTCTATCCATACCACATTTCCGGCATCTTCAATCGTCAAAGGATACGCTTTTTCAAGCTTGACAGTGGGTTAAAGGAGGTTCCTTACAGCCTGTTAGACTTGGAGAGGTTCGACCGGCAGATCCTGATCTTCGGAGAAGAGGGACAACTGATGATATCGACATCAACTATTGCCTTGATAGGATGCGGTGGAGGGAACACCAAAATAGCCTTTGACTTGGCCTCTCTCGGTATCCGGAAACTCATTCTCATAGATCCAGACTCTTGGGAGGAGAGCAACAGGAATCGTGCCCTCATACCATTGGAACATGTTGACATGCCAAAGGTGGAATCTGTCAAGCACATAATAGAACGGCATTATCCTGATGTTGAAGTCGATGTCTACAAAGCGAAAGTCGAAGACGTTTCAGAAGATGTTCTCTCAGAGGCTGATATACTAGTAGTAGGACCAGACAGGTTCCTAACAAGGGAATATTGCAACAAGCTCACGTTGAAGATGAACAAGAAGGCAGTTTTTGTCGGAGCCGGAATAAAAACTGAAGACAGGAAGGTCAAGGACATGGGCGGGTCTGTCCAGGTTGTAATTCCATATGAATCTCCCTGTTTCCAATGCGTCCATACTCCCGATCCTCTAACGATAATCAAGGAAACTTCGAGTCCGGAGATGAGGAAGAAACTCGCTAAGAAATATGGCGTTCCTCTGGATGTTGACGTGACACCAAGCATCGTGTTCCTCAACGATGTCCTCGCTGGCTTAGCAATCCAGGAGGTCATAAAACTCATCACTGGCTTTGACAAACCCGTTCACTACAAGGTCTATGATGCCCTAAACGACAGGGTTGACAGAATAGAAGTCTCTAAAGATGACTACTGCCCAGCTTGCGGGAAGATACCCGAGATAAACGAAGAAGAAGTGAAGAAACAGACCAAACCCGAAGATGAGATGCTTTCGGTGAAAAGGGAGGAAACGGGAAACGTCGACTGAAGAAATCATGATATTGTCCGGCGTCTTCCTCTACATACTCTTTTTTTCTTTCCATGCGTTAGGGAAAAAGCTCGGAGACGCAAAACCTGTCTTTCTCTTGTCTCTGGCTTACGCACTCGTTGGCACAATATCTCTTGCTTTCAACCCTTTCTCAGTAATGGAAGCCTCTATTCCTGATTGGGCAAAGTTCTTCAGCTTATTTCTAATCGGTTTGGGATGGTTCATCGCTGGTCTAATGTTTGTTACGGGAGCAATCATAGTATACTACAAGGCTCTCACCGCGTACTACAAAACAAGAGCGTGGTTTTCAAACAAGCACATCCATTACCCCGTACACCATCCTACACTGTCATACCATCCAACCTATTCTGAACAAACCTACTATCCACCTCCTCCACCACCACACCACTCTCGTTCTGGGTCAAGCGATGAGCTTGTAAGAAAACTCCTAGAAAACGATTAAGGAATTCCTGAAAGTCTCATCCTTCAATTCTCAATGCGGATAGAGTGTTTCATTCTTTCATGGTGATCGAAATGGACAGAGAAGACAACAAACAAAACGCTTGGCAAGTGCTAGAAGGCATCCTGAATCGGTTTGACGAGAGACTCAAAGAGCTAGAGAACAGGCTGAACAATCTGGAAAAAGTGCAGACTGCTCCAGATGTGATAATGGATGAGAAGCGCATACCTGAGCAGAGAAAGGGGATCGTGGAAGGAAGAAGAATCTCGAACAACCAAGGCGTAATAGAAAGAGTGATGACCATCCCTGTCTGTGATGTGTGCGGTCTGAGGCTGGAAGAGAAATTCGTCGCATGCCCTTCTTGTGGGAAAAAACTATGCAATGAGTGTTCCATCAACTTCGACAATAGAAACTATTGCCTCGCATGCCTAAGGAACCGAATAAATCTTTCAAAGAGGGCATTTCTAGTCTTGCAATCGGTAGCAAATGGCGTTACGAAGACCAAGACAATCTCAGAGTTGACCAAGATTCCAAAGGACGAGATCCAGGCTTGTCTTGAAGAACTTCTAGGCCTCAAACTGATAGAAAGAAGAGGGGTCTCAATCTTGGCAAACTATCACGTTACAGACGATGGAACGTCTACGATAAGCGCGTTCAAACAAGTTTACTTGAGTGATGACGTGACTCAGTTCTATTCAGAGCTCAGGAAGACCCTTTCAAAGTTCAGGGGTAGTGTAGCTTGAGGATCAATGAAGCCCTAGAACATGTCGTAAATGCACTTCTTTTGGGAGGCCTAATCGCTCTTGGCGGCGGCATTATGTTTTGGATTCTCGGCTTGTTGCGTGCATACGAAGTCTCCCCAGAGGTAGAGTTGGCAGTCGTAGGAGTCTTCCTCATAGCTCTCGGTTACGTCATCGCGAAGCTGTTCTCCAGGAATTGATTCCGAAGAAAACTCAATGGAACAGAAGGTGACATGATTGACGAATCATAACGAGGTTTCTGAGATCTCCAAACAGTTGAACGTTCTTTTCCCCAAGGAAATCGCTGAAAAACTCGCGTTCGCATCCCTGTTTGACGGAGAGGAGGATCTGAGCGACCTACTCAAGCTGTCAGAAATCAAGGCTGCTATGTCTAAGAAACCTTTCATCTCACCTCCAGACCTAGACAAATCTTCAGGCGACATAGTCTTGGGAAGAGTTCTAACAGGAAGCCAACAGCTCTTTCCCTTCTCTCTGAGCTTGGACGACATCAATCGCCACGTCGCCATCTTCTCATCGACAGGCATGGGCAAGACAACTCTGATAATAAACATGCTGCTGCAGATGCTGAACCGCGAGAAACCTATCCCCTTCCTAGTCACTGACTGGAAGAGAGACCTACGTCATTTGACCCGAAAACACCCTATACAGGTACTGAGATGGGAGTGGCTCAAATTGAACTTTTTCCAGCCTCCCAAAGGAGTCACCAGGAAACAGTGGATGATGATCGTGGCGGACATATTTGCTCACGTCTTCGGGTTCTTCTCAGCCTCAGAGAACTACATGATGCAGTTCATGGACAGGCTTTACAGGAAACACGAAAGCGATTATCCAACACTTCAGGAGCTTTACGAGGCTATAGAAAACACTGAGGAAAAGAGCCGCAGATACGTTGAGTACCAGGATGTCGTCAAGAACAGACTCGCAAGCATGTTCATAGTTCTAAAAGATGTGGTCGACTGTAGGGTGGGATTTCCAATAGAAGAGCTGCTTGAACATCCCTTTGCTCTTGAGTTTGATGGTCTTCGAAGAGACGAAGCCAATTTCATCGTGGAATACCTCCTGGCTTACATTTTCGCCTACCGAATGGCAAACGGGCATCGTGGAAGCTTGCATCACGTTATAGTCTTTGACGAAGCTACAAGGGTTTTCTACAAGAAGAGAGAATGGCGCGATACAACGATCGAGCTTGGCGTACCCTTCATAGAGACGGTTCCACAGATAGTACGTGATTATGGTGAAGGCATTCTGTTTGCACTACAGGAGCCTTCCTCAGCAAGTCATTCGCTCTTGGCGAACTCTAACGTGAAGATAGTCGGATTCTTAGGAGAGGGCGGAGACATAAATGCGATGGCTGACTCTTTAGATCTGACTGATGAAGAACGCTCAGCCATACCAAAGCTTGAACGTGGAGAATGGCTTGTCAAGAAAGCAGGCATGGAACCATTCCTGATTAAGAGCCCAGATTATCCGCTTGAGAAGAACGTCACAGACGAAGAACTCAAGGAGAGAATGTCTTCAATTCTTTCAGAGCTTAACAAGGCGGTAATCCCCGCATCAACGCAGCCTCAAGAGAAAACGGTCAAACCTCAACTCCCTATTTTATCAGAAGACGCACAGAAGCTTCTCTTCAACGTAAATGAGCATCCCTTCACCGGCTTGTCATCCCGTTACAGAACGCTTAACTTTTCGGGAAGAAGGGCGGAAGCGGCCAAGGATGAGCTAGCCAAGAAGGGGTTGGTCCAAGAAGTTGATGTCGTTCTCGGAAGACGATCGATAGATCGAAGACACAGGCCAGTGAGGTTCTTGGCAATCACTGACCTAGGTCTACACTACCTCAGAAGCAGTAAGAAAGAAACTGAACTCTGGGACCACATCGGTCATGTCAGTTTTGAACATCGACTATACCAAGTTCTGATCGCCTACCACTTCAGGAATTCAGGACATCAAGCCTTCATCGAAAAAGAAATTGGCGAGGGCAGAAGACTGGATCTACTCGTCATCCGTGATGAAAAGAAGACTGGAATAGAAATCGAACTGAACCCCAACATCGATCTGAGAAAGATACTGAAGAGTATGAAAGAACTCGACCGTCTCGTTATACTGTGCAAGGACCAAGAGACCCTGAACAAAGTCACACAGACGATAGAAAGAGTTGTGTATCCAAGCTTGCGCGAGAGAATAGACCTTCAAGTGGTGAATGAGTACTTGGCGAACTTGGGCAATATGAACAGTGGAAATGATGGAAACAAGTCCAATTACCCAAGAAAAGATTGATTTTTCTTCAAATTTAAGGAATAAACTCGGAAATAAGGGGAAAAAAGAAATTGAGCAGGTATAGAGACTCTGAGGAACCGTATAAAAACAGAACATTGCGTGGTTACAGAGACATGGGCTCGGATCGCTATCTTGCGTCGAGACAGTACCAGAAACTCTACAGCAATCCAAAGCCCACGAGAAAATACTCGAGGCCGCCGGTGGAACGGAGAGGGCGGGGTAGACTCGATCGCGGTTCTAAGCCCGAGTATTTTCAGAGTCCAAAGCCGGAGAAGAAATACGAATCTGTGGTGAAACCTGAGAAGTTGAGTAGCCCTCAGGTGGAAAGGGCTCCAAGATATACACTAGGAAGTCGCAGTCCAGAAGTATGGACCGACACGGAAGAGATAACCAAAGAAGTTGAGAGGAGAGTGGAAGGCCGATTGACTGAGCAGCTTTTGGAGAAGTTTGGAACCGAACTGAAAGAACTCATGAAAAAGGTTGAGAAGACATCGGAGAACTCGGGCAGTTCAGCTGAGACGAGAGCTGAACCAAGGCAAGAGGTCGAAAGAGTTGAAAGGCATGTCGAGAGTGATCAGAGACAGAGGATAGACGTTGAGACCGAGAGACTCGAAAGTGATGGAGGTTCACCACAGCCTACAGAAGAATCAAAAGAAAATGACGTTTACTTGGAGGGAGGGTTCATTTTCTCTAGACCTTTTGGCTTGGCCGTACCTATAGAAACAGGTGAGGCAAAATCTGAACAAGCGACAGAGGAACGGGAAAAAGAGGAGACGGCCGAGAAGAGATCTGGAATCGAACTCAACGAAAATGAGTCGGCTGAACCTGAGCTACAAGACGAAGCTGAAGACTCGGAAGAAAAGAGCGAAATCGAGAAAGGAAAAGAAGATGAGCACGCAGAGAACGAAAAACAGGAGATTGCAGAGACGGAAAGTTCAGGGACCATTGAGGACGAAGGTAAATCAAATGAAGAAATCGATTCGGAAGCCTTAGAGGAGATAGCGGCCGAAGGTTTAGTCGAGATCGGAGAAACTGGTGAAGCCTCTCCCGAAGGAATGATCGAATCAGAGGTCGTGCCCGAGCTATTGCCTGAAGAAACTGAACTCTATCCTGCCGAAGAAGAACCGGCGGAAACAGTCTAGGAGCTATGAACAATGAAAGCTGAGCCCAGCAAACTTAAGACAAGGATCAATCAGAATGCCAGCATCATCGAATTGGGATTAGAGGGAAAACTTGAATCAACACTGGAATGCTTGAAGCAAACCCTGAACCTAGGTTACGAGCTTCAAGTAAAGTGGGTTCCGAACAGAGATGGTAAGCTCTCAGGAGAAGTCAAGAATGAATGCATCTACATATACGAAGAAAAAGAAGATGAGGCTCTGGAAACTTTGGTTCACGAATTTCTTGATTATGCACTCAGCAAGACGATCGAACCCTATAAGCAGGTGACCAACAAACTCATTACTTTGATAAACGAAGAAGCCTACAAGAGAAAAGAGAAACTCACAGAGTCATTGAGCAAATTCGTGATAAACGGATTACTGTATGGTTGAGATTTTCAACTATCTTTCTTGATCAAGATTTTCTTTGATGGAAGCACCGAGACAAACTCCCATCCTTCAGCCAAATGCTTCTCCAATTCCTCTTCCGCAACGATTATCTGTGGATCTTGGTTTTCTCTCAGTTTCTTGATCTCGTTCTCCAGGAGTTCGATCTCCTCGTCAGAGCTGAGTTCTTTTCCCAGTTCCTTCTCCTTTGCAATCTTGACTTCTGTCAAATCTATGCCGAACATTGTTTTCGCTATGCTCTTTAAAGCCTCAACCTTGGCTTCTTTAACTATGTCGCCCTGCTCAACCTGTCGTATGGTCGTGCTCAAGAAAGGTTCGCAGCTCTTGTAGCATTTTCGCATGTCCTCAATCATGTCTGGCGGCAAAAGTCCTTTGTTCGTGCTGTAGCGGGCTTCTATGTCTCCTTTGTGGCCAGCGATGAACTGGAGATAAGGATGAGATATCTTCCCTTTCGATTCCGCTATTATTAGCTGGGTCTCAGCGTAAGCTCTGAGGACATACGGTCTCTTGCGTATGCCAGCCTTGCGCATGCACATCCTTATCAGATGCGTTACCTTCCTTGTAAGTAAGAACGGCCTTGTCGCCTTTCTTGGTCTTTCATGCCCTATCAACGGGGTTTCAGGAACCAGTCTCTCGCCGGATCTCAGCCTTTGGTCCAAGTACTCTTTGAGATAGGTACAGCCCTCACTCGATAGAAATGTGAAGTACCTGTGTTTCACCTTGCTGAGAGTTGGCCTTACGACAATCACGGTTGGGATCTTTTCGAACTTGACCTCATCATTCTCAATTCTCACTTCAGGCAAATCTTTCAGCGTCAGTCCGTCTCGACCATCGTGGTTTCCAATAGTTTGAGGCCTCAAGTCTGCAAAAGCTATCAAAGCCACAGCAATCTTGACTCGAGATGGTGAAGCTCTGAAGACTCTAGCCAATTCATCCTGCGACGGAACTTGTTCGTTTTCTATCGTGGGTGTTGCGGTGGAATTGGTTATTTTTATCTTCCTGGTCAAGGTGACATCGTTATACCTTAACCACGACTTGACCGCCTTCAGTATCCCTAGGATGTATCCTGGAGATTTGTGCTCAGATTCTAGCTGTGCAACAAGGTCTTCAAGCGAATCTTGAAAGCCAGCCAGATCTCTCCTAGCCTTAGCAACAATCTCCTTCGGACTCATACCCAGAAGTTCGCACAGCCTGCCGAGCCTCCTCAGAGCGACTTCAGAGGTTATAGGACTTCCTCTAGCTAAGTTCTTCGCCCAGCGCCCAACGTGTGCATCCTCTAGTAACGCTGAGTACTTGTTTTCTCCCCGCATCTTCGATCAGGATATTAAATCGCACTGTTTTATTTAAGGATTTGCACCTAAAAAGTGGCGGGCCCGAGGGGATTTGAACCCCTGTTCTCCGGCTTTCTTCCATTTGTGTGCCCGGAGGCATGCGCACCTTTTTGCGGTTCGACGCCTTAATCCAGAC